>Ga0154315_1095_pt1 | contig 84460 bp, 61 predicted proteins | sample RifGroA2_FD_105609 | JGI IMG/M metagenome (GOLD analysis project Ga0154315, IMG submission 105609) | Elusimicrobia bacterium GWA2_69_24
GAGCGTCTACCTGGGGGGGACTTGCACCTCCCTGTCCAGACACGCTTTCAGGCGCACGACCCCGGCTTTCGCCGGGGTGACGAATGTAAATGGACTTATGACTCACGACACTTCCGACTAAGTGATGAGCCTGGCGCTGCCCAAAGGCTGGGAGAAGTTCGAGGTCAAGAATCTGCGCTTCCGCCTGCTGTGTCGGGCGGCCAAGCTGGTCAGGCACGCGGGCCAGACGATCCTGAAGCTGTCGCACGGCTACGCCCACTTCTCGGTCTTCGAGCGGGCACGATGGACCGTCCTTTCGCCGCTTGCCGCCGGCTGCGGATAGTCGCGCAAGCCAGCGTCAAAGGCTTCGCCCACTTGTGGATTGCGGGGATAACTGTGCCCGGGCACAGTTGCTGGGTCGCCGCGAAGAAACAGTCCGCAATCTGCGTCGTCACCGCCCTGGGAGTCCCCGGTCGAACAACTTAAATAACTTAATCCCCGGGACCGGGGATCACGCGCGGGAGAGGAGTTTCAAGAGAAGGTCTTCCTGCTGGTGGACCATGTGGTCGATGTCGAATTCGATGCCGATGTCGGCGGTCCCGGCCGCGCCCAGGCGGCGGCGCAGGGCCGGATCCTCCAGGAGGCGGGCGACGCGGTCGGCCAGGCCTTCCCAATCCCCGGGAGGGGCGGCGAAGCCGTTGCGTCCGTCCGAAATGAGGTCGCGGACGCCGTCCACCGCGTAGCAGGCGCAAGGCAGTCCCGAACGCATCGCCTCCACGAGGGCGCGCGGCAGACCCTCCCACAGGGAGGTGAGGACGAATACGTCGGCCACGGCCAGGAGCTCGGGCACGTCGTCGCGCCAGCCCAGGAGATGCGCCCGCTCCTGGAGTCCGGCCTCCGCGATGGCGGCTTCCAGCGCGGGCCGCAGGGGTCCGTCTCCCACGAACAGGAAGGACGCCGCCGGGTGCTTCGGCGCCAGCCGCCCCGCCAGGCGCGCGAAGTCCATGGCGTTCTTCTGCGCCTTGAGGTTGCCCACGCTCAGGACCCAGGGCCCAGCCCCGGGCAGGGCGAGGGAGGCGCGCTTGGCGGCGCGGTCGGGGACCGGCGCGGGGAAGCGGGCCAGGGCCACCCCGCTGCGGATGAGGGACTGCCGGCGCGGGGAGCCGATGCCGCAGGCGGCCGCGGTGCGCATGTTGTCCTGGGAGACGAAGATCAGCCAAGAGCTGAGCGCGGCGGCGAGCCTCTCGACGAGGACGATGGCCCCGCGCACGGGGGCCGCCATGCGGTCGTGGAAGCCGAAGCCGTGGAAGGTGTGGACGATGACCGGGACGCCGGCCAGCCAGGCCGCCAGGCGGCCGAGGATGCCGGCCTTGGAGGAGTGGGTATGCACGGCGTCCGGTCGCTCCGCGACCAGGAGGCGATGGAGCTGGAGCAGGGCGATGAAGTCGCGCAGGGGATGGAGCTCGCGGACCAGGTCGGGCAGGAACACGACGCGGGTCCCCCGGGCCTCCAGGGCCCGGGCCTCGGGGTCGAGCCTCCCCCCCTCGCCGCAAACGAGCACCGGCTCGAAGCGGGCCCGGTCGACGTGCCCTACGGTGTAGAGCGTGTTCTGCTGGGCGCCGCCGAAGTCCAGCCGGGTGACGACGTGGACGACCTTGATCTTCGCGCTCATCCCGGAGGGTGGACTCGCCGGCGGGGCCGGCGCACGGGCGGCGCGGCGGGGGCGGCCGGGGGCGCGCCCCGCAGGACGGAGCGCCGGCGCGGCGCGGCCGGGGGGGGCGCGTAGCCGAGGATGTTCACCTGCGGCGTGAAGTAATGGCGCAGGATGGAGACGAAGTCCCGGCCCAGGTGGGCCTGGCCCAGGGTGCCGGCGATGCAGAGGCCCCGCCCATGCCCCGTCCCCGCGCCCCAGACCACGAGCTTACGGAGCTTGCGCCCGGCATAGATGGGCTGGAGCGTGAAGAGGCCGGAGCGCAGGGAGCCGGGGGAAAGGAGCTCGGAGATGGCGCCGTCCCCGGAGACCTGGAGCGAATCCCGGGCCCCGACGACGAGCAGGGTCTGGACCCGCCCGGTGCGGTCGCGGCGCAGGGGCTGTATGCTGCGGAGGGCTCCGACATCCTTGATCCTTTCCGCGCGGGCGCGGATGGCGTCGGCATCCAGGATCCGGACCCAGCGGTTCCAGCTCTCGGGGACCAGGGCCGAGGCTTGGTGGAAAAGCTTCTCGTCGGGGTAGCGGTGGGTGAGCCGCTCGAGGTCGGCGGCGGAGCGCAGGACGTTGCCCCAGGGGTCGCGGTCCTGGATCTCGGCTGCGGTCGCCCAGCCGCAGGACAGGTGGTATTCCAGAGCGAAGCCCGCGGGCACGCGCACCGTCACCCCCCGCGTTTCGCGGACGGCTTGCGTGGCCACGGCCCGCTCGCGCGTGAGCCCCTTGTAGGTCAGGCAGCGGCTCGAGTCGCAAAAGTCGGTCTGCTCCGGGTCCTTGCGCCCCCCGGCGGCCAGCTCGGCGACCTTGGAGCGCGTGAACACCGCCATGGTCTTGTACGCCTCCGGGGGGCTGTCGGGAGGCAGGGCCTCCCCGATGACGGAGAACAGGTAGGGCTCGAGCGGGATCTCATTGACGATGTGAAAGCCCTCGGGCGTGGGGATGACCTCGACCTCCCCGCGCAGTTCCCGGTCCGAGAGGTCGATGCCGCGGACGTCGGCGAGCTCCGGATTCTTGATCAGCACCGTGTGGCCGGGGACCTTGGGGATGAAGCGGAAGGGCTGCTTGGTCACGTAGATGACCGTCCCGCGAGGGTCGCGGATCTCGATGACCCGGCTGTCGACGCGGTACACCACCTCCCATTGCCGGAATGCGGAGGCGGGAGGCACGGCGTCGTCTTGGAGCTTCACGTCCCATAGTCGGGTCGCCGTGCTCCCCATGACGTAGAAGCGGGTCAGGTGATGGGGCCGCCCGTCGAGGCCCGTGAACATGCCGATGCGCAGGGGCCGCGACTGCATGTCCTTCTCGATGGGGCCTTCGATCTTTTGGGGATATATGGGCCGAGCGAGGCGGACCAGGCGCATGGAATCCTCGGGCCGGCCCGGGATGTTCCGTTCGATGGCCGCCTTGCTCTTGAGCGCGGCCGAGTCCTCCGGGTCGAGGTCCAGGGCGAACTTGAAGGCCTGCCAAGCGGACTTGCCCTGGCCCGTCTCCGCGTAGACCTCGCCCAGGTCGCGGGCCGTCTCCGACTGCAGGGAATCCTGCTCCAAGGATTGGGTGAAGAAAGGGATGGCCTGCGCCCAATGCCGCATGCGGGTCTGGATGCGCCCCAGCTCGGCGGCGGCGGCGGGGCGCAGGTAGGGACTGCGGTTCATCGCCTCCTGGAGCGGGGGCAGGGCCGCCTTGGGGTTCCCGTCGAGGGACTCCCCCAATCCGAGCCCGAACAGGGCCTCCGCGGCGTCGTCGGGATGGCCGGGGCCGGCGGTCTCGGAGGCCTTCCGGAAGGCGTCGCGCGCCTCGCGGAAGCGGCCCAGGGAGACGTAATTCCAGCCGCGCTGGTTCCAGAGGAAGGAACTCCGCGAGTCCAGCAAGGTCGCCTTGAGCCAATGGGCCGCCGCCTCCTCCGGCTTGCCGGAGTCGCGGGCCAGGACGGCCAGGCTGGCGCTGGCGTCCGGGTCCGTCGAGCCGAGCGAGACGATGTAGCGGTAGCCGCTGGCCGCGGCCTCGTAGCGGCCGTCGAGGAACTCGCGCAGGGCGTCGTCGAGGGTCTTGCGCAGCTCCGCGGCCCCGGAGGCCGGGGGCGGGGTTTCGACCGCGCTCACCCCGGCCGTAAAAAAGGCCGCCGCCAGCAGGGCGGCGCCCAGCAGTCCCAGGGCGGGCCGCTTCATCTCCGGGCCTTCCGGCGCCGGACCGGGGCCGCGTCGGCGTCGGGGACGGCGTCCGGATCCTCGTCCTGGACGGTCGCCGGGCGCAACCTCTCCCGCCGGCGGGGCACGCGCAGCTCGATGGAGTTGAGATGGACGTCGGCCAGGAAATAGTTCCCCTCGCGCGCCAGCCGGGCGGCGTTCTCCATCTTGGGGCGCAGCATGGCGGCTGCGAGGCCCTGCTCCTCCGCCGCGTCGATGAGGGCGGTGATGCGCTGATAGCGCCGGGCGAACTCATTGCGCCGCCGCAGGTCGATGTCCTTCTGCAGGGCGCCGGCGAACTGGGGGCGGGTCCGGATGGCGGGGTATTGGCTCCGGTCCCAGCGGTAGCGCAGGCGCGGATAATAACCGGCGGCGGCCCAACCGAGGGCCGCCAGGACCACCAGGACTGCCGCGATGCGCAGGATGGTCTTCATGGACGGAAGGCTAAACTAGCATATTCTCCTCGGCGGCGAGGAGGCCGGAGGGCGGTCGTCCTATTCCGGGGTCTCGGGGAGCAGGAGCTCGTCGAGCGTCTTCTCCTCCTTGGGTTTGTCGGCGGGAGCCTGGGCGCGGCCCTTCTTCCCGCGCTTGCCGGCCTTGGGAGCGTCCCCCTCTTCGGGCGGGAGGACGGTCTCGCCCTCCGGCGCCGCGGGGGCGGCCGTTTCCTCCGGCCGGGCCGCCCTGTCCTCGGAGCCCAGCAGATCATTGAGGAGCCCGTCCCCCTTCGGGGCGCCGGCGCGCGGGCGGGGCTTGCGCTTGCGGGGCTCGCCGGCCGCGGGCTCCTTGCCCGAGGCGGCGGGCGGGGCGCCGTTGAGCACAGCCTCGCTCTTGGAGGTGAGTCCCCGGACCTGTTTGGCGTCGAGCAGGACCTCGAACTGGTAGTCGGGCACGTTGCTGGACTTGGAATAGAAGCTGACCTCGTATTTGTCGCCGCCCAGGGGGTTCAGGTTCCAGGGCGAGACGAGGGACTTGGAGGAGCGCCCGAATTCCAGGATCTCCCCGAGGCTCTTCCCGCCGCCGGGGACCGGCCAGGACCTCACGAAGTCGATGGCTTCCTGGGTGCGGTCCGGGAGTCCCTTCTGAGGATCCATGGGCGCGGCTTCTCCGCCCGCTTCGGCCGGGGCTTCCTCGGGCGCCTTCTGGGCGGCCGGTTTCTTGCCGAACAATCCCAGCTTGCCGAGCGCGGCTTTCGCCTTCGGGATGTAAGGCTTGAGGAGACCCTTCTGATACGCCGCTCCGGCGCCCCCGGCCGCGAGCAGGAGCAGCAGCATGAAGATGATGCCCTTCTTCCCCCGCTTCTTCTCGGGCACGGCCATGAGGTCGACGATGTCGCCGGAATCCTGGGCGGCGGCCTCGTTCCTCATCATGGGCGCGGGCATGGGCATAGCGCCCATGTCCCCCATACGGTCGGAGGGGACGGGGGTGCTCAGGCTCTCAAAGACGGGCGGCATGTCCGAGGGGAGCGGCGTGGGGCTGGGCAGGGGCGTCGAATCCAGTTGCGGCGGCTCCAGCGTGACCGGGGGCGGTACCCCGAAGGCATCCGCCGGTTCCAGCGACGCTTCGCCCTCCGCAGGCGCCGGCTCTCCGGGAAGCTCGAGGGAGGGCAGCTCCATGGCCGGCGCGTCGGGAGCCGCGGCCGCGAAGCTGGGCGGCGCCTCCAGGGCCGGAGGCGGCTCGTCGGCCGGCATGATCTGCCCGATCTCGGGCAAAGACAGCGGCGGCGGCTCGGAAGCGCTCACGTCGGCCGGCGCGGCTTCGCCGGACGCGGGAGCGGAGAAGATGGGCTGGGGCGTGGGGGGCGGGGCCGCGATGGACGGCAGGGAGATGGCCTCGGGCTCTCCCGCGGAGATATCCGGCGGCGGTTCGACTCCGCTTGCCGCAGGCTCGGGGGCCGCCGCAGGCGCCGCGAAGGCGCCGGGCTTGAGCGGTTCTTCCTTAAAAGCCGCGCCCTTCGCGGATTCGAGACCTTCCTTCAGCTCCCGGCGCAGCAGGCCGCCTTCCTCCTCGATCTCCTTGCGCAGGTCCTGCCGCAGAGCGACCTGCCCTTCCGTGACCTTGCTGATGTTCTCTTGGATGAAGGCGCGGGCCGAATCGAGCTGGGCGCGGAGCTCCTCGATGGTCTTGGCTTCCTGGCTCTGCTCCGCCTGGGTATGAGCGAGGTCTTCCTTCAGGGCTTCGGTGGCCCCCAGACGCTCTTCCAGGGCGCCGACCTTCCCTTGCAGGGCGACGGTGTCCTGGCCGCGCTGGTCCAGCTCGACCTTGAGGGAAGAGATCTCCTCTTCCCGGGACTGCAGTTCGTCCTGGAGCTGGGACAGGGCGTTCTCGAGCAGGCCGACCTTCTCCTGCAGGGTCCCGAGCACGGCGAGGTCCCGGAGCGTGGGCTCGGGCGGGAGCGTGCTGAACCCCGGGTCCGAGGACACGCCGACGCCGGCGGGCACGCGCGCCATGCGCAGGAGGGTCTCCGCGAGTTCCGCCACGACGCCGGCGCGCTGCCAGTCGCCCATGTGCGTGCCCTTGCGTCCCTCGGGGCACACCAGGGATTCCGCGGTGAACCCCGGGACGGTGGACAGCTCCTCCCTGTCGAAGGGGCCGACGACCTGATTGCTCTGGAAGAGCCAGTATTTCATGGCGGTGGGTTCTGGGTAAGTATATCAGCTTCCCCCCCATATTCAATAACAGGAATGTTACGGGAACCTGAAGGGATCCTGAAGTAATATGCTATCATCCTCCTCGCGTTCGCAGCATGACGGGCCATTAGCTCAACGGTAGAGCAGGCGCCTCTTAAGCGCAAGGTTACAGGTTCGAATCCCGTATGGCCCATCCGATTTCAGAGGGCAGAGCCGGCGGCTGATCCAAAAAGATCCCGCCGGCTCTCCCTTTAGTAAGGTAATATCTCGTTCGCTCCCGTGGTGTCGTTCTTCTTCGGTTCGTTTATTGGTTGGGGGGTTCCAAGGGGGCGTAAGCCCCCGTGGTGTCGTTCTTCTTCGGTTCGTTTATTGGTCGGGGGGTTCCAAGGGGGGCGTAGCCCCCCGGTAGTCCGTGACGAGGGGTGCGACCTATTAGTCGTCTGTCGCGGCATGGTCCGCGACACCTTATGGGGGTTCAGTCGTCCTGGCGAGCGATAGCGAGCCGACGACGCCGAAGGGGGCGGCAGCCCCCTTGGGGAGCACCGGCGCGAGCAGGGTACCTCTCGAGCGCCGGTCATCAGACCCCGAGCGTAGCGAGGGGTGCGACAGAGGGCGGGTGGCGGAACGGCAAACGCGCACGGCTTAGGACCGTGTGCCGCAAGGCTTGTGGGTTCGAGTCCCACCCCGCCCAAGGATTTCGAGGTCACCCGATAGCATGAAACAGCGATTCTCGTCCGCGATGCTTCTGCTCCTGGCGGGGATGTCCGCCGCCGCCGCGCAGCCGGCGGCGGAAGGCAATCCGTTCCAGATCGGGCGCTGCGACCGCTTTGAGGCCAAGGACGTCGCGCGCCTGCGCTCCATCAAGGCGGGCGTGGAGGCCTATTTCGCGGCCCATCCGTCTACGGAGACCCTCCCCGCGGTCCCCTACGGACGCGAGCAGGTCCTCCTGTTGACCTCCTACGCGACCTGGAGCGTGGTCCTCGACGGGCAGGGACTCTGCAGCGACGAGGGCAAGATCTGCGCCGTCCTCCCCCCCGCCTGGACCCCCGCGGAGCGCCGCGCCGCGGACGCGGACGTCCGCGATCCCGTGGACACGGCCCTGGCCGAAGCCGGAGTCCCCGGTGATTGGCGGCGTCACGAGGATGCCTGGCTCCGGTTCAGCTACCCAGCGTCGTGGGAGGTCCCGCGCTCCACGCTCGCCATCACGATCGGGCAGGCCGGGAAGTCCCGCACGCCGATAATGACGCGGGTGCAGATCAAATGGCCGGAAACGGCCGGGTCCCCCCGCTTCACCATCGAACGGCAGACCGTCAAGGAAAAGGATTCCGGCACCGAGGACCGCGCCGTGTTCCGCATCGGCGAACTGCACATCCAGGGCTGGAGGCTGCTCAGCCCAGTGGAGCACCCCGCCGTCCCCGGCGCCGCGTCCTGCGTGCTCTTCGCGATGGAGGAGCCGCGGCGCGTCTGCGAGGACGCCTCGGGCGGCATGCAGGAATGCCACCGGGCGATGCTCGACCTAGAGTGCCGCCGGGCCAACGCGGACCGGCTCCTGGTCGCCGGCATTCCTTCCCCTTATGCCCACGGCGGGGCGGTGGACGGCCCCGCGCTCGAGCAGATCGCGGACTTCAAGCGGCTGCTGTGCGGCATCGCTCTTCCCTAGTGTAGTGTACCCAACGCTTCTTTACATTTGAAAAGCCGTCATACCGGCGAAAACCGGCAGCCAGCGTGTGGGACGGATTCAAAAGACCTGTTCTGGTCCATAGACCCCGGCTTTCGCCGGGGTGACGTCTGGCGCCTGGACCCCGGCTTTCTCCGGGACGACGAGACAGGCACCCTGGGGGTCGCCCCAATCCCCGGGAAAATAGCTATAATCCCGCTTTCCAACACACATTTCGGAGGTTGCATCCATGGCGATCTGGACCCCGTCAAACAGCACCAGCACCAAGACCAAGAAACTGAAGGCGGAAGGCTGCACCAATAGCTACGAGCTCGAGGTGCCCCGCGCCCGCCTGCAGGAAGCCGCCCACAACGCCCTGCTGCGCCTCCAGCTCCAGGCTCGCCTGCCCGGCTTCCGCCCGGGGAAGGCCCCCATGGAGATGGTGCGCAAGCATTTCGGCGAGCGCGCCGAGCTCGAGGCGGTGGACGACGTGATCAAGAAGGTCATCCCCGAGGTCCTCACCGAGCTGAAGCTGCGGCCCGTGGGCGTGCCGACCGTCGACGACGTCAAGGTCCAGCCCGAGTCCCCCCTCCGCTTCACGATGCGCGTGGAGGTGGCGCCGGAGTTCGAGCCCAAGAACTACAAGGGGATCGCCCTCACCAAGAAAGAGGTCGTGGTCCAGGAAACGGACATCGAGGCGCGCCTCCAGCAGCTGCAGGACGGCAACGCCCGGCTCGACCAGGCCGCGGCGGAGGCGCTCGAAAAGACCCACTACGCCGTGGTGGACTTCGAGCTGACGCGCGACGGGAAGGTCATCGAGGGCGGCCGCGGCAAGGGCGAGCTCGTCGATATGAGCTCCGAGCAATCCATCGAGGGGATCGTCGAGGGCCTGTTGGGCTCCAAGCGCGCCGAGACCCGCGAATTCGACGTGAAGGTGGAGGGCAAGCCCACCCGCTGCAAGATGACGGTGCACGAGATCAAGAGCAAGATCGTCCCGGCCATCGACGACGAGTTCGCCAAGGACCTGGGCTGCACCGCGCTCGAGGAGCTCAAGACCAAGCTGCGCGAACTGGTGGTCAAGGAGAACTCCCAGCGCACGGAGCGGGAGCTGCAGCAGCAGTTGGAGAAGGCCCTGCTCGACGCCAACAAGTTCGATGTGCCGCCCTCCCTGGCGGAGCAGCAGCTGGAGTACCTCATGGAGCGGCTCCTGGGCCGGCTGGGGCGCGGCGGCAAGGAGAAGCTGCCGGCGGGTGACCTCAAGAAGCTGCGCGAGCAGATGCGCCCGCAGGCCGAGGACTCGGTCCGCTTCCAGTTCCTCATCGCCGAGATCGCCAAGCGCGAGAAGATCGAGGTCACCGATGACGACCTCAAGAAGGACCTGGAGGGCCAGTTGGCGCGGGCCGAGACCGACGAGGAGAAGCGGGAGACCCGCGAGCTCTTCGAGAAGCGCGCCGACGACATCCGCGCCCTCATCCGGGAGCGCAAGGCCCTGGCCCTGATCCGCGACGCGGCCAAGGTCACGACCGTGAAATCCTGAAATAGTATACTGATACCATGTTCATCCCCACGATCCTCGAACGCTGGAACCAGGGCTCGGCCATCGGGTACGACATCTACTCGCGGCTGCTGAAGGACCGGATCATGTTCGTGGGCGGCATGGAGGGCGTGGTCACCACCGACTCCGCCAACCTCCTCATCGCCCAGATGCTCTATCTGGACGCGGAGGACTCCGCCAAGGACATCTTCCTGTACATCAACTCCCCGGGCGGCATGGTGACGGCGGGCCTGGCGGTGTACGACACGATGCAGTACATCAAGGCGCCCATCACCACGATCTGCATGGGGATGGCCATGTCCTTCGGGGCGATACTCCTGGCGGCCGGCACGCCGGGCCGGCGGATGGCCCTGCCCTTCTCGCGGGTCATGATCCACCAGCCGGAGATCGGCGGGATCTCGGGCCAGGCCACGGACATCCAGATCGAGGCCGCCGAGATCATGCGCACCAAGAAGAAGCTGGTCGAGCTCTTCGCCAAGCACACGGGCAAGGCGCCGGCGGACATCGAGAAGAACATGGAACGCAACCACTACATGTCCGCCGCGGAAGCCAAGACCTACGGGATCATCGACACGATCATCGAGGGCAAGCACGCATGAGCGAGGCGGCGCCCTCCCGGCGCAACATCCGCCCCGCCAGCCTGCCTGTCCTGGCGGTGCGCGACGTCGTCATCTTCCCCCACATGGTGCTCCCCCTATCGGTGGGGCGCCAACCGTCCATCAAGGCCCTGGAGCTGGCCATGGCGTCGGGCAAGCTCGTCGCCGTGACCGCGCAGAAGAAGGCCTCGATCACGGAGCCCGGGGCGTCGGACCTCTACCACTTCGGCGTGCTGGCCGAGGTGGTGCAGTACCTGCGCATGCCGGAGGGCACCCTCAAGGTGTTCCTGCAGGGCATCGTGCGCGTCAAGTTCGGCAACCTGCGCATGAACGCGGGCGGCCACTGGGAGGCCGACCTGGAGTATCCCGAGGAGCAGGCGGCCGCCTCCCCCAAGACCGAGGCGCTCATGCGCCAGTGCGTGGGGCTCTACGAGCAGCTCCTCAAGATCACCCGCCGGGCCCCGCCGGAATCCAGCGAGGCCCTGGCCCAGATCCAGGACCCGTCCCGCCTGGCCGACACGGTCGCGGCGAACTCCATCGTGAAGATCCCGGACCGGCAGGCGCTTCTGGAACTCCTGACCGTAGAGGAGCGGCTCGAGCGCCTGGTCAAGCTCCTCAACGCCGAGCTCGAGATCCTGGGCATCGAGCGCAAGATCCACACCCGGGTCCGCTCGCAGATCCAGAAGACGCAGAAGGAGTACTACCTGACGGAGCAGATGAAGGCCATCCAGAAGGAGCTCCGCCAGAAGGACGACTTCGCCAAGGAGATCGACGAGGTCGTCGAGAAGATCACGGCCGCGCGCATGCCCAAGGCCGCGCTGGAGGCCTCGCTGAAGGAGGTCCGGCGCCTCGAGAAGATGATGCCGTTCTCCCCCGAGGCCACGGTATGCCGCTCCTATCTGGATTGGATGGTGGGGCTGCCCTGGTCCAAGCGCTCGCGGGACTCCCTGGACCTGAAGAAGGCCAAAGCCATCCTCGACCGCGACCACTTCGGGCTGGAGAAGGCCAAGGACCGCATCCTGGAGTACCTGGCCGTCTGCCAGATGACCAAGAAGCTGCGCGGCCCCATCCTCTGCTTCGTGGGCCCGCCCGGCGTGGGCAAGACCTCGCTGGGGCGCTCCATCGCGAACTCCATGAACCGCAACTTCGTCCGGGTCTCCCTGGGCGGGGTCCGGGACGAGGCGGAGATCCGCGGGCACCGGCGCACCTACATCGGCTCCCTGCCCGGCCGCATCATCCAGTCCATGCGCAAGGCCAAGACCCGCAACCCGGTATTCCTCCTCGACGAGATCGACAAGATGGGGATGGACTGGCGGGGCGACCCGGCGGCGGCCCTGCTCGAGGTCCTGGACCCGGAGCAGAACTCGACCTTCACCGACCATTACCTGGACACGGAGTTCGACCTGTCCTCGACGCTCTTCATCTGCACGGCCAACACGCTGGAAGGCATCCCGGTGAGCCTGCAGGACCGGCTCGAGGTCATCCGGTTCTCCGGGTACACCTACCAGGAGAAGCTGGCCATCGCCGCGGGCTACCTGGTCCCCAAGCAGGCCGCCATGCACGGGCTCAAGCCGGCCCAGCTCGAGATCGTCGACGGGACGATCCTGCGCGCGGTGCAGGAATACACCCGGGAGGCCGGCGTCCGGAGCCTGGAACGGGAGATCGCGACCCTCTGCCGGCGCGCCGCGCGCCAGATCGTGGAGAAGGGCCTGAAAGGGGTCCGGATCTGCGCGGACAACCTGCATGAGTTCCTGGGGATCCCCAAGTTCGCCCCCGAGGACCAGTCCGAGAACGCGGTGGGCGTGGCCACCGGCCTGGCCTGGACCGAGATCGGAGGCACGATCCTCGTGATCGAGGCGCTCTCCTTCCCGGGCAAGGGCCTGGTCGAGCTCACCGGCAAGCTGGGCTCGGTCATGCAGGAGTCGGCGCGCGCCGCCCTCTCCTATCTCAAGTCCGTCGCCGAGAGCCTGGACCTGCGCCCCGAGGATTTCACGAAGCAGAACTTCCACATCCACGTGCCCGAGGGCGCGATCCCGAAGGAAGGCCCCTCGGCGGGCATCGCCATCGCGACCGCCATCGCCAGCCAGCTCACCGGGCGTCCGGTCCTGCCGGGCATCGCCATGACCGGCGAGATCACTTTGCGCGGCCGGGTGCTGCCCATCGGCGGGCTCAAGGAGAAGGTGATGGCGGCCCACCGCCTGGGCCTGAAGACCGTCCTCTTCCCGGAGCTCAACAAGAAGGACCTGGAGGACATCCCCAAGGACGTGCAGGCCGGCATCGAGCTGATCCCGGTGGGGCACGTCCGCGAGGTGTTCGCCCGCGCCCTGGCTCCCGCCTCCGCCGCGACCAAGCCCAAGCCCCGGGCGGCGTGGAAGGGCATCGACCCGAAGCCCCCGAAAGGCGAGGGGAATTTCGCGACGCCGCAAGCCTGACCGAGGAAGCCTCCCCATGGGCAACTCACCCGCCCTCTCCTTCGCGAGCGTCGTCAAAGATTACCGCCGGTCCCATCTGGGACGGGTGACGGTCACTCGCGGCCTGGCGGGCCTGGACCTGGAGGTGCGCGCCGGCGAGATCTTCGGCCTGCTCGGCCTCAACGGCAACGGCAAGACGACCACCATGAAGCTGGCCCTGGGCCTGCTCCGGGGGGACGGCGGGAGCATCCGGGTCTTCGGCGAGGCTCCGGGCAGCCTGGAGGCCCTCTCCCGCTGCGGCTACCTGCCCGAGCTCCCCTACTTCTATCCCTATCTCACCCCGCGCGAGACCCTGGAGTTCTACGGCCGGCTCTCCCGCCTGGCGCCCGCGGCCCTGGCCCGGCGCATCCCCGAGGTCCTGCGCCTGACCGGCCTCGACGGTGCGGCGGACCGCAAGGCGGGCGAGTTCTCCAAGGGCATGCTGCAGCGCCTGGGGATCGCGCAGGCGGTGCTGCACGAGCCCAAGCTCCTCCTGCTCGACGAGCCGGTGAGCGGGCTGGACCCGCTGGCCATCCACGACGTGCGCGCCCTGCTCAAGGACCTGCGCGCGCACGGGCACACCTTGCTGCTATCCTCGCACAGCATCTCGGACGTGGAGCGGGTCTGCGACCGCGTCGGGATCCTCGTGGGCGGGCGCATGGTCAAGACCGTGGAGCACCCGGAATGGGAAGGCGCGCCGGGCACGCTCGAGCAGATCTTCGTGGAAACGGTGCGGCCCCGATGAGCGCCCTCTGGACGCTGGCGGTCAACGGGTGCCGGGAGCAGTTCCGCTCGCGCTTCTTCTTCGTCTCGCTCCTCTTCGGCGGGGTGAGCCTGTACATGAGCGTGCTTCTGGGGGTCCTGGCCGCGGACCAGGAGGTCCGGGTGCTGCTGGACTTCGGGCTCTCCGCCATCGAGCTGCTGCTCTGCGCGGCGGTGGCGTTCACGGCGGCGACGGGACTGCTCCAGGAGATCGAGCAGAGAACAGTCACCCTGATCCTGACCCGGCCCGTCTCCCGGAGCTCCTACCTGCTGGGCCGCTTCCTGGGCACGGTGCTCGCGGCCGCGGCCGCCCTGGCGGCGATGTCGGCTTTGCACCTCATCCTGCTCTGGGCCAAGGGCTGGACCTGGTCCGCGGCCTACCCGCTCGCGGTATGGGGCACCCTGCTCAAGGTGGTCATGACCGCGGCGATCGCCACCCTGCTCGCGTTGATCTCGACCTCGGTGCTGTCCGCCGTGCTCATGACCTCCATCCTCTGGACCCTGGGCCATTTCATGGCCGAGATCCGCTTCCTGGCGGCGCGCGCCGAAGGCGCGGCGAGCGGCCTCCTCTATCCGGTGATCGCCCTCCTGCCCGACCTGGGGCTCTTGAACTACCGCGACCGCTTCCACGCGGCCGCAAACCTCACACCGGATCCGCTGTACCTGGGCGTTTGCTACGCCCTGGCGTATTCGGCCGCCTGCCTGGCCCTGGCGGTAGTGCTGTTCCGCCGCCGGGAGTTCTGATGAAGGAGGTCGCGCTCGCCCTGGCACTGCTCGCCGCGGCCCAGGGCCTGGCCGCGCGGTCGGTGCGGCCGCCCTACCCGGCCCTGGACCAGATGCGCCTGGGGGCCGAGGACGCGGTCACCGGCGCGGCCCTGCTGAGCCTGGGTATGCGGCGGCTGGCCGCGGACCTGGCCTTCATCCGCCTGCTGATCTACTACGGGACGCCGGAGGATGAGGGCGGGGCCCACGACGACGGTCACGGGCACGGGTCCGGGACCCACGGCGAGGAGGACTACGGCGCGGGCTGTTACGCCGAGCTGGGACCTCGGATCCAGCGCATCCTGGACATGGACCCGTTCTGGAAGTATCCGGTCCTGTACGGGGCCGGAGCCTTGGCGTTCAATCTCAAGCGGCCCGAGGAAGCTCTGGCCCTGCTGCGCCAGGGGCTCGCGGCGGCGCCTCGGGACCCGCAGTACCTCAGCACGCTGGCCGCCGTCGGGCTGCAGCAGCGGGGCGACACCGCGCAGGTCATCGGCGAACTCACCCCCCTCCTCGCCGACCCCGAGACCCCGACCATGATCAAGCATCTGGTCGCCTTCATGAACCAGCGCTTGGGACGGCGGGAAGAGGCCATCCGGCTCTACCGGGAGATCCTGGACTCCCGCGACGACTCCTATCGCGCGCTCGCGCGCGAGGCCCTGGGACGCATGAAGGCTCCCGTCTGAAGGCCTAGCCCGCCCTAGTCCTTTCAGCCCTTCCGCGAGGCGTGCGATGGCGCCATACTACTCGTCAGTGGCAAGAAATCGGCACTTCACCTTGAGCATCGCGTGCGCCGTCCTCTGGGCGGCTTCCGCCGCGTCCGCGGCGGTCGTGCGCTCCGTCCCCGTCTCGCTGACTCCGGCGGTCCCCGGGCTGTCCTTGCCCCAGGGCATCGGGAGCGTCCTGACCCGCAACGGGCTGAGCGGCCCCTCCGCGTCCCTCTCCCTGCCGCAGGCCGGCGGGGCGGCGCTCTCCCTGCCGACTCCGATGGCCGCGGCCGTTGCGGCGGTCACCCCCGCGGTCTCCGCCGCCCCCATCTCCGCGCAAGCGGCGCCCATCGCCGCGAGGTCCGCCAAGGCGCGCCCCGATTCCGCGGTCCGCCAGGCGACCCGGGCGGCCCACAAGCTCTCCAAGGACAACGGCCGCTCGGGGAAGGCGTCGACCCTGCGGCAGACCTTCGACGGGGCCGGACGCTGGGCCGTCCCCGGCGCCGAGACCCCGGTGGACCTCTCGGAGATCGACCCCGGGCAGACTCCGGGCTTCAAGGACAAGGGCGACCGGGGCAATCACGGCAGCAAGAAGGCGCTCAAGGCCCTGGAGAAGGACCTGGAGAAGCTCGACCGCCTCCAGCGCGCCCTCTACGCCGAGGGCAAGCGTTCCGTCCTGGTCGTGGTCCAGGGCATGGACACCAGCGGCAAGGACGGCACCATCCGCTACGTACTGGCCCCGCTCAACCCCCAGGGCGTACGCGTCACCAGCTTCAAGAAGCCGACCGAGGAGGAAGCCCGCCACGGCTTCCTGTGGCGCATCCGGAAGGCCCTCCCGGGCCAGGGGATGATGGGGGTCTTCAACCGTTCCCAGTACGAGGACATCCTGGTCCCCTCGGTGTTCGGCGGCCTCTCCCAGGAGGTGATCCAGAAACGCTTCGACATCATCAACCGGTTCGAGAAGGGCCTGGCGGACCGCGGCGTGGAGGTGGTCAAGTTCTTCCTGCACATGTCCAAGGCCGAGCAGAAGCGCCGGCTGCAGGACCGGCTGGACGATCCCGAGAAGCGCTGGAAGTTCTCCACTTCCGACCTCGAGTCGCGCAAGAAGTGGGACGAGTTCATGGCGACCTACGGCAAGATCCTGGCCTGGACCAGCACCCCTTGGGCCCCTTGGTACGTGATCCCCGCAGACAACAAGTGGTTCCGCAACCAACTCATCGGGCGCATCCTGCGCGAGCGGATGGAAGCGATGGGACTCTCCTTCCCCGAGCCCTCCGAAGACCTCAAAGACGTCGTCATCCCTGACTGAGCGCAGCGTCTGGCCCTGGCCCCATGCGTTCGGACCGCTCGGCCCTGCGGCCTCGCTTAGGGCTCGCAATGAAATAAGTGGCGCATTTCGCCGGAGGCGATTTTGGAGCGAGCCGAAGCGATGCGAGACGCGCAGGCCTTAAGGCCTGTGCGTCTCGCATCGCTTCGGCTCGCTCCAAAATCGCCTCCGGCGAAATGCGCCACTTATTTCATTGCGAGCCCTTAGCGCTTCGCGGCGCTGAATGCGGTCTGCGCCGCTCGCGAAATCCGACCGCATGGGGCCAGGGCCAGACGCTTCCAGTGCAGTGTGCGATTCGAGTAGGTTATGACCTCTCCATGACGCCCCCCGGGGTGGGTGGAGGGGCATTATAAAGGGTGTAATAGATGACATATATAGGTACTAGGGCCTAGGTCCTATTACTATAGAGCAGGACCCTAGCGACCCATGCAGAAAACGGCGTTCCAGCGTAGAATGTTACTGTGGGGAAGGATAAAGACGTGCTGTACATGAGAGGAGAATCAGACATGAAAGCCAACACGATGACCCGGGCAAAACAAGGACTGGCGGCCCTGGTCTCTTTTGCCCTCATCTTCTCGGCGCCGGCTCCCGCGATCTGGGCGAACGCGGCCGCGCAAAGCGGAGTGGTCACCACGGTCCCGGCCGGTATCGGGTCCATCGGGGTCGCGGGCGTGGCCGGAGTCAACACGGTCCAGGTCCCCCTCACCACCCTCACCCTCCCCCACCAGGACCTCCTCTCCACCCAGTTCCCGACCGTCAACCTGAAGACCACCCTGCCGGACATCCAGGCGCAGGCGGACCTGAAGGCCGTGACGGCGGTCCCGCAGACGCTGGCCGCCGCCCCCCAGGGCGTCGCGGTCGAGCGGCACCCGGTCATCGGCATCCTCAACGCCCTGCAGAAGTCGGGCGGCGGCGACCTGATCCAGAAGTTCGGCACGGCCTCCTCGCCCGACGACATCGAAGCCATCGCCAAGGCCCTGCCCGAAGGGGCGGCCAAGGACAACCTGATCGCCTTCGCGAGGATCGCGGCGACCCAGGGCGGCGCCGGCGCGGGCGCGCAGGCTTTCGACGGCGTCGCCGAGGCCAAAAACGTGATGCCCGTGGCCGAGGCCGCCCAGGTCCAGGGCGTATGGGGTTCGCTCTCCAAGTCCCGGCTGGTCCCCTCCTCCCTGCGCCGCTATGCCGCGCAGAAAGCGGAATCCCAACGGCAGAAGGCCGGGCTCATCGACACGGACGCGCTGAAGGTCCCGATCGAGAAGCTGCGCTGGGTACCGAACCCGACCGACCTCCCGGCCTCTACCAGGGAGATCCAGGGACGGGAGAAGGTCATCGTCGGCCAGCAGACGGCGCTGGAAGCCCTGGACTTCGGCCTCAAGATGCCGGGCCCGGGCTACAACGTCATCGTCACGGGGCCCGCGGGCTCCGGCCGGGAGACCTCGGTCACCCGCATCCTCGAGAAGATCGCCCCCACCATGGAGACGCCGGCGGACATGGTCTCCGGGACCAACTTCTCCGAGCCGTCCAGCCCCATCATCCTCGAGTTCGAGGCGGGCGAAGGCGCCAAGTTCCGGGCCGCGGCCGGCAAACTGATCCAGGGTATGGCGGCGATGCTGCCCCAGGTCCTTAATTCCGGCGAGATAGCCCAGGCCCGCAAGCAGATCGAGGCCCAGGCCAAGGCCGGGATGCAGGCCAAGCAGGCCGAACTGGACGCCGAAGTGGCCAAGATCACGGTCCGCGGCGAGTTCGGCGTGAAGATCTCCATCCAGCAGACCGGCGAGGACACCATCGGCATCGGCGCGGTCATCACGCACGACGGCAATCCGATCCAGCGGGAAGAGCTGGCCAAGATCCTCGAGGGCAAGGGCGTGACCGAGGAAGAGCTTTTCGCCGAGGTGCAGGCCGCGGCCCAGCCCTTCATGGAGCAGTACGCGCAGATGCTCCAGGAGAACCAGGGCGCCATGGGCGAGGCCCAGGAGAAGATGATGCAGCTCCAGGGCCAGGTCGTGACCAACCTGGTCAACCAGCTGGCCGCCCCCCTCATCAAGACGGCTTCGGGCAGCAAGGCCGATCCCAAGGTGATGGCCAAGTTCAAGCAGATGATGGAAGAGCGCCAGGCCGCGTGGGAGGCCGAGGTCGCGGCCACCAAGGTCGGTCCGTTCACCCTCATGATGCAGATCGGGGACAAGGGCGTGAGCCTGGGCCTCCTCCATGAGGGAGAGCCGGCCGACGCCAAGACCCTGGCCGCGCTGCAGGAGGGTGGCGTGGTGGGCAAGGACGTCTCCTGGAAAGACATCATCGCGCAGGCCAAGACGGCGGCCGGCCCGCTGGTCCAGAAGTACCAGGAGATGATGAGCGAGATCCAGGCCGCGTACCAGGAGATCCAGAAGAAGACCCCGGCCCTCACCCCCCGCCAGCGGGCGGCCGTGAGCTACGCCAAGGCCCTCATGACGGACCTGGTGCGCAACCACATGATCTTCGTTTCTCCCGAGGCCCGCGAGGCCGGCATCACCCCGGAGAAGCGCTACAAGATCGGCGTGGTCGTCGACAACTCGCGGACCCAGGGCGCGCCGGTGATCTTCGAGAACAACCCGACCTTCCAGAACCTCTTCGGCTCCGTGGAGGACGCCGGCGAGATCATGATGTCCCCCAACGGCATGATGGCCAAGAAGCAGAACCCGGGCGGCCCGACGCTGGTGGGCGGCTCGTACCTGAAGGCCAACGGCGGCTACCTGGTCATCAATCTCAACGACCTCGTCCGCGAGCCCAACGCCTACCCGGCGCTGATGCGGATGGTCCGCAGCGGCCGGGCCGAGATCATCGAGGGCGGCGCGATCGGGATGGCGAACGGCGGCACCAGCTACAGCATGCCGGCGAAGGTGAAGGTAGTGCTGATCGGCTCGCCGATGATGAAGATGATGCTCAGGCACTACGACGAGGAGTTCTCGGGGGTGTTCCGCGCCAGCGCGGAGTTCGCCAGCTCCATGAAGATAGCGGCGGACAGCGTCGCCGGCTACCTGAGCTTCATGCGCAACATCATCACCCGCTCCACGGGCCTCATCATGGAGATGACCCGGGACGGGATCGCGGAGATCCTCGAGTTCGGCTCCACCCTCTCGGGCTCCAACGAGCGCCTGAGCACCCAGTTCGGCTCCGTCGCCTCGCTGATGCGGGAAGCCTCCTTCTACGCGAAGGAAGCCGGCCGCGACGAGGTGGGCGGGGCCGACGTGCAGAAGGCGATCGCGCAGCGCCTCAACCGCGAGGGCGGCTCGGCGCGGCGCATGCAGGAGCTCTACACCTCGGGCACCTTCAAGATCGACACCCAGGGCTACAAGGTCGGCCAGATCAACGGCCTGGCGGTCATCGGCGACGAGTTCGGCATCCCGGCGCGCATCACGGCGCAGGCGTCGGCCGGGTCCGCGGGCGGCCTGGTCATCTCGGCCGACAAGGTCGCGGGGACGACGGGCGCGTCCTTCAACAAGGCCCTGGCGGTCCTGGAAGGGTTCTTCGAGGGGCTCTTCGGGCAGCAGCGGCCCATCAACGCCCGGGTGCGGATATCCTTCGAGCAGAACTACGGCGGCATCGACGGGGACTCGGCCACCCAGACGCAGATCTACGCGTCGCTGTCGGCTCTGTCCAACGTGCCGCTGAACCAGGGCATCGCGATCACCGGCTCGGCCGACCAGTTCGGCAACGTGCAGGCGATCGGCGGGGTCAACCACAAGATCGGCGGCTACTTCGACGTGGCCAAGGTGAAGGGCCTGGACGGCACCCAGGGCGTCATCATCCCCAAGGCCAACATCACCGAACTCATGCTCCGGCCCGATATCGTCGAGGCGATCAAGGCGGGGAAGTTCCACATCTGGGCCGTGGAGCACGTCAGCCAGGGCGTCGAGATCCTGACCCAGCAGCCCTACTCCGAGGTCGTCCGCCAGGCGGCGGCCCGGATGGGGAAGATGGGCGCCAAATAGGACTTCAGGCCGCGAGGCATCGACTCCGTCATCCCGGCGAAAGCCGGAGATGTTCCGTCATCCCGGCGAAAGCCGGGATCCAGCAGTTGCTGTTAGACCGTAAACCTGGACCCCGGGTGACTCCCGAGGTGACGACTCACGGATCCTTCCTCAGACGTTCAGGGGCACGGGCCTGCCCATCGGCCGCGGAGAACTCCACCGGAGGAACATGCCGTTATCCCGCGGCGGGCTGGAGGGAGTCGCAGACTATCCCGCCGGTGGCCACGCGGATGTCGGCCTTCCAGCGGGACCCCGGGGTGAACGGCGTCCACTTGGCGGCTTCTTTGAATTCGCAGCGCAGCGCCTGGTCGGACCCGGTGAAGGCCGCCCCGTAGGCTTCTTCCCGGGAGCCCTCCCGCTCGCAGCCCAGGCAGTCCCCGGTGCGCAGGGAGGGCTCGGGCCAGAACGGCTCCGGACTGCGACCGAGACCCCGGGAAGTCTCCGTACGGGTCTGGACCCAGCCCCTGACCCTGTAGCGGCACCACTGGTCGTAGACCGGTTCTTCCCGGTACTTCGTGGTGCAGACCTCTTCCTCGGAATAGGAGCCGTCCCCCAGGTCCTTCTTGCGGGTGGAGCAGGATTCGCCGTCAGGGACACGGTTGCGGGAACGCTCCTTGCGGCTGCGGGAGACCTCGAAGGCTCCGCCCGGCATCGCGTCGCACCAGGAATCCTTGTCCAGGATGGCCGACTTCTCAACGCGGATCTCGCGCTTCCAATCCTGCCCGCTCACGGTCAGGACGGCGCTCTTGGTCCAGAACGTCGCGACCAGCCCCCCCACCAAGGCGACGGCAGCAACGGCAGCCGCCGCCCACAGCCCGGGATGCCGCTTCCTGCCGACAGACGCCACGGGAGCGGCGGCCGGGGCCGGGACCGCGGAGACGGTCTTCACCGGCGCGGCTCCGTCCAGGGGCGCGCCGCATTGCCCGCAGCATTTAGCCGCCGCGGCGGACGGCGACGCGCAGTGCGGGCACTTCCGGTCCGCCCCGACGAAAGGGTGGTCCTCCACCGCGATCTTCTCGTCCTCGGGCGGAAAGTAGCGCTTCTCCGCGTTCTGCGGGGCGCCGCAGGAGGGGCAGTGCCGGTGCGTGAGTCCGAGGAGTTTCTTCACGCCGCAGTATTCGCAGTCCCAAAGCATCTCGTAGCGTTTGGCCATGGGAGGCATTCTAACAACTTAGCGGGGAGCCTTTGGAAACATGAGGTCTTTTCTGCTAAAATCACCTGCCGTCCTCTGGACGGCACCATTCCGGCGTAGCTCAATGGTGGAGCATCCCGCTGTTAACGGGAGGGTTACTGGTTCGAGTCCAGTCGCCGGAGCTTATTAGACGCTCGACGAACCACGCCGCTGCCCAGGGACAAACGCCCTTGGGCAGCGGCTTTTTGCGGCCTTGACATCTCCGAGTTCTCCTGTTAGCCTTCAATGAGCATCGGTTTCTGCTCTTGCTGTTCGTTGAAGTCACACGCCGAGGGGGTGAGTTTGAGCACGCAGCCGTTTCGTCCTGCTTTTCTTCCCATCCCTCAGCGTCTGGGTCGACGAATCGCAATCGTCTTCCTGCCCCTCCTCTCCGCATTTCCTCTCAGCGCGCAGGAATCAACTTCGAAACTTGAGAAGTCGCCAACAGCCGGACTCCTCGCGACGTATCCGAAGCGTGTTCCGAAGTACATAGGCGACCGCGTCATGACCGTCTTCGAGCACCCCAGGCAAGATGGACCAGTGCACCGAGCGGTCGCCGCTGCCATGCGTCACGACGCTCTTGCCTTGGAATTGATGACCACGGATGCGGCGATTCTCCACGGCCCCACATTCAGCGCGGTGCTTCAGAGAAGGGAGAGAATTCTGGCTACGGTCGACCAGTTGCTCGCCATCCCGGAGAAAGACATCGATATCTGGAGCGTGGCCATGACTCTCGCTCAAGACGCCTACCCCGACTTGGACAAAACCAAGCTGAACCGCGAATTCGAGAGCTTCGTTTCAAGAGCCGGAGCCTTGGCGAAGGCCCGTGACGATCCCGACTTCCATGTCCGAGCGCTGAACACGTTCATCTACAAAAAGTGGGGGATAGCGTACGACACCTCGGACTACATGGGCAGGAAGCTCATCAATCGATATCCGCATGGCGTCCTTACGACAAGGAAGGGCTCGTGCGCCAACCTCGCGACGTTCTATATCTCCGTCGCCCAGCGCCTCGGTTTCCCGGTCTACGCCGTCGCCGCTCCCCAGCACTATTTCGCGCGCTACGTCGACCCCCGTCTTTTTTTCCAGAACATAGAGCCTACCGGCCGCGGGGGATACAGCCCCGACGCCCAGTACGTCCGGGACATGGAGATATCGCCCCTGGCGATCGAGAAGGGAACCTTCTTGCGCACCATGACGCATCAGGAACTGGTCGCCGACATGATCGCCGATCACGCAGGACATTACGCAGTGGAGTTGAAGGACTACCCGACCGCCATCGCCATCCTCGACCGGGCCCTCGCACGAGATCCGAGGGCGGCTGATTACTGGTATTTCATGGGCCAGATTTACAAGTTCTGGGGCTTTCAGGAAGTGATGCGCGAGGTCCGGGAAATCAAGTTCACGCGTGCTTTCGTCTTCATGCAGAAGGCCTTGCGGATGGGCAAGGGCAAGCCGCTGGAAGAGGGCTACTGGAAAGAGTTGCAGAAGAAGCCGGCCAAGCGAGGTCCTGGGGTATGAAAAGCAAATTCTGCGCCTTGATGATGTTGTCGGTCTTGGTTTCGGCACCCGCGGCCTTCGCAAGGTACTACGAACCGCAAACTGCACGGTTTTTGCAAGAGGATCCTATTGGTTTCTCTGGTGGAGACACGAATTTGTACGCATATGTGCGAAATAATCCCATCAATCGAACGGACTCTTTTGGCTTGTTGCCGATGGACTCTCCTGGCTGGGACAGGTATTCCGAGGCAATGCGGCAAGCATACCCCAACAGCTGCTTGTCTAGATGCGTCGATGAACACATCCTTGGGATCAGCGTGGCAGGTGCAACGGGGATAGGTGCCATTCCCATCAAGAAACCATTTGCTTGGCGAGGGGCTCAGGAATCGACCAACCTCATGCGCGTTTTGCTGACTATGCCCGCAGGAGACGTTCCGCTCGGCTGCAAGGTCCCTGTACTGAGATCCAGCTATCTGTTTGGTGCCGTCGGGCGGATGAATTCACTTCTTTTCTACGCGAGCACAGGCTACGAAGTGGGCACCGTCGGGATGTGCACTCAAGCGTGTGCGCGCGGGGACATCCTGTCCCCCTACCATCCCCGACAATGACAAACGAATTGAGAACCGAGATTGAAAACGCCATCTACGATGGCCTCGCTGAAATCTGGTGTATTACTAGAGAACACGCGAGACAGCGATTTTCACTGGATTACCACCCCACACTGGATAAGGATGTGGACCCTGACGACATAGACATGGTCCTCATACCCGATTTGCATAAAAAATTCCGCATTGAGATTCCAGCCGTTGAGTGGAGCCGTACGGGGACAATTGGCGAAGCAGTCGAATTGATTGGCCGCTACGTAACGGAGGCTCAAAATCAAGGGGGAAAGACTCGAAACGAAAAGGAGCCGTAGCCCTGCCATGCGGATGCTGGTGCATGTTGCCGGGACGTTCGAGCACCTCCCCCAATATCACCGATTTCATCCATCCGTCACGGCCAGGATTGCGGGGGCCGATTCGCTGGCCTGGAAGGCCGGAACCTTGGCGTTATAGACCCCGCCGCTACCGGCCATGGCGACCAGTCGCTCAAACTCCTGGATTTGGGACTCCCAGTCGGGCTTCCCGACCAGACGCCTCAGCCGGTTCTCAGCGATGGGCATGCGGCCCTTGGTGGGCGGCATGGCCATGATGTACTTCTGGATCTCCGGGGCCAACCGCAGGAGGTTCATGATCTGGGTGACCCGGACCCGGCTCCGGCCGAACTCCCGGGCCAGGGCCGCCTGGGTGAGTTTTTGGGCTCGGCCTCCAGCCGGGCCTTCCACTTATAGGCCAGCTTCAGGTGGGCCTGGATCAGGGGCGGCTTTGCGCCGTTGCGCCGCCGGAGCGCTTCGGCCTCGGATGTAAACAGAAGGCGTTTCATGCCTTTTCGGGCCGTGACCACCGTGAATTCGGACTCATCGGTAAGCCACCAGGGTTCACCCTCCTGGATATCGCCCGGAGAATCCGCCCTTATTTTCTCCGGGCTGGTTTGTAGAGCATCAAGCAACCGGAGCTTCTTGACGCAGAAAGCCCCAGCCTTCGCGCTGGGGCTTTTGCATGACGTGCCCAGAATGGCAAAGTTCCTGGACTCTTTTAACGAGATCTCGATTTAGATTTCTTCGCGGGCGTCGGCGCGGGGAAATTGCGGCGAAGAAAGTCGTCGAACTGGGGCACGGTGAAATCCGTCATGCCGTATGTTGGGCCGAACACCAACCCCTTGTTGATCAGTTGGCCCCGCAGTGGCGCCACAGTCGTCGACTGCCTCCCGATCCTGGCTGCGATGTCGCCGGTCCGATATGGCCCCCGGCCGAGATGCGCCATCGCGACAACGTAGTTCCTCTCGGCGGCAGTGGTCCTGTCGATCCGGACCCGAAAGAAGTTCTCATCAAGCTGGGCTATCACCGCGTGGCGGGCCATTTCGATATCCTGCCTCGAGATAATGGCATCCTTGGCGATGTTCCAAACGTGCTTCCCATACTCCTGGAGAAAGTAAGGGTAGCCTCCCGTGAACTTGAGAATGGCATCGATCGCCCCGCCCTCAAACGTCACACCCTGTTGGCCCGCAGGCAATTCGAGAGCGCTTTTTGCCGCAGCCTCATCAAGTCTATCGATCTTTGGGAAGTCGAACAGCCGCTCGGCGTAAGATTTTGCTTCTCCCGCAATACGCGGCAATTGCGGCAATCCCGCACCGACAATCCCAACCGGAAGCGATCGCTGACTCACCTGGTGAGTCGCAGCTATCAACGCTTCGAGGCCTTCCCTCTTCAAGAACTGGATCTCATCGAAGAAGAATAGTACGCCGGTCTTCTTCTCCTTGGCTGCTTCTCCAATCGCCACGAAGAGGTCGCTCAAGTCGTCATGGAACTGGCCGGAATCGCCTTTCCCACGCAGCGCCTCGATGTTGAAACCGATTTCGCCGCCCCCCGGAATCTTGATCGAAAACGCTTTGAGCACCCCCGCGGCTTTCCAGGCCTTGTCTTTGATGCTTTCGACCGGATTCAGTGCAAGGATGGCTCTTCGAGCCAATCGTGCCACCGTAGCCTTGAAATCCATCTCATGAGTGATTTCGGTGGAGCCGGTGATAAACCTCTGGTTCTCGGCCGTGTCGCGGAATGCCGTCAATAGCACAGTCTTACCCACGCCGCGCAAGCCAGTGAGCATCATGCTCTTGGTCGGGCGTCCTATTTTCAACCTGCCCACCATGACGCGGAAAGCCTCGATTTCCCCATCTCTTCCGGTCAGTGCCGGAGGTGGAGCTCCAGCGCCTGGTGCAAAGGGATTCTTTATCGGATCCATGAGGAAGTTATATGAAGTTATATGCGGTTTATCAATATTCGGTATAAGTCAATAAACTTAATACTGGTGTGGTTGCAGTTGGCCACAACGCGTTCCCGTCATGATGACAGACACTCGAGATTCAGCAAATGTCGGCTTTCATCCCTTGCGCGGTTTGTCGAATGTGCAGACCCGCCCGGAATTAGGATCGACGACAAAGATTTTCCCAAGGTCTGGTGGCCCAGAATGATTTTTCGTGAAGCCGCGACTATCAGGCCTCTCAGATTTGCGCGCGCGGACATGCCAATCCGCTCTGGGGACGCCGAAACATGATTCGCGATAAATTTCGGCTGAATTACTATCGCAACGATAGTCCCACCCGATGGCAATTCCTTGCTTCTTAGCGTATTCTTGCGCCGCCCTGATGGCTTGCTCGCAGTTGAGCTTGATTGTCGTATCGAATCCCCACGCTGAGGTGTCGACGATGTTAAAACTTAGTCGGACAAACTGGTCTCCCAATATCTGATCATTGGTCCGATCTTGCAGCAAGATTTGATCCTCCCAATCAGCGTATGTTCCCGAGATGGGAACGCCCCCAAACAGTTGCTGAAATACCCCTCGCCCGCTAGTGAACTTCAATGGCGGCTTTGGCGGAGATGGCAGGAAGAGGTCCCAATAGGTCAACGGTATCGAATCGCGCGTTACACTATAAAGAACGGAGCCTGGGGCTGCATATATCTTCCATAGGAATCCATGCCGACACGTGAAATGAAAATCTCCATAAATCGTGAGCAGCTCGGCAATTCTCTTTTGAACTGCTGGACGGCAGTCGGACATTATGTCACTAGTCCGATCCGGCTCGCGATCGGCAAGCGCCCATAGAGGGCTTCCGGTTGCGAGCCAAAACGCCAGTGCGGCAATCATTAGTGATTTGCCCATTGTAAATCTAACCAATAATCCTGCTGTTCAGCCTAGATAATGACTTGCAACCCCCATATACGTTCGAAACTCGTCCAGTCGCCGGAGCTTCTTGACGCAGAAAGCCCCAGCCTTCGCGCTGGGGCTTTCTGTTGTCTGGAGTCACGCCCTCCCGGATCGGGAGACCGCGCGTCAGGCGCCGCGAAGGCGGGTCAGCACGCGGGTCACTTTCAGGAGCGCGCAGGAACCGCCCAATATCGCCTCATCCAGCCGACCCTTGTGGATATCCAAGAGCATCTTCGCATCCTGGAGGTCCCTGCCGATATCCGCAAGCAGGTCGACGTCCCGTGTGGCGCGGACCACTCCCCATGCGACAGCGGCCCATCCTCCGATGAGGGCATGCGGTACCGAGTGAGCCTTGAATATCGCGTGAAGACGTCGGAACGACTGGATCGGGGTCTCAGCGCCCATGCGCCGAGTTCCCCGCGCGCCACAACGCCGAGATCTCCGAGCGGGAAAAACCACGCGAGCGCAGTCCGGATGTGAAAAGCTTCCTTGCTGCGGAAAGGATGGCCAAGCCTTCTTTCAAGCGGATGGATGGGGTGCGCATTCGCTCGGATCGGGCGAGAGAATCCTTGCGATATCTCCGAAGCTCTGAATGCGCCACGCCCATACTATAACAGGTGCCCGGAATCGATTCAAGGCTCTCTCGACGACCTTAAATGAGTTCGGAGCATTCCCAACATCAGCATGCACATCAGGAACCTTTTTCGAGAACAGGAGCTTGCCTCCGGTTCAGTTGTTAAGAATTGCTTAACAACTGCCGCTGATGTCAAGAACTACAGCTCCAGCTTCTACAATTGGCGCTTCCGGATTCTCCGAGGGTAACGGCGGAAGTAGACAGCCACAGGGTCCACAAAGATTTAAAAGTGTTCCAGAGCGGGACATATGGCGACCCCCGATACGAGAAAGTACGATATTTCCAGCACAATTCATGCGGCCGCCTCCAACGCTGGAGGATTTTCAAAAAAAGCACTTCTAATCTCGATATTTATTGCAAGAAGGGTCGCTGCGGGTCGGCTGGAATACGACTCAACGATCCACGACAACCCCGGAAGCGTCAAGTTGTTTAAGTTATGCCATTTCCCCGCGCCGAAGCAGAGTCAAACAACTTAAAAACTTAATCCCCGGGACGGGAGCGGGGCGCGCGGTGTTGACAAGCGGCGACAGCTATTTGCTATCATTGACTCAACAGCTCAATTGAGATGCACTCTCACAAACCTCCCCTCCAGCCGTCCCCGGAGATCGCCATCTTCAGGCGCGACGGCGAGTCGCCCGATGAAGCGGACCGGTGGCGCAACCGGATATCCGAGAGATTTTTTTGGCCCGCGGCTGAGATGAACGGTCAATTGAGATGACGAATCGCGCTCAGTCGGTCCCTCGCGCAGAGAACCCGGGCATCCGGACCCAGCGCTGCTGCTGCGGGCAGCTCCTGGCCGTCCGGACCCCGCGGGGGATCGAGATCAAATGCAAGCGCTGCAGGAGGGTTCACCTTATTCCGATAAGGTGGTCCCAAGAGGCCAGAGACCAGGGATCCTCCGGGGTCGCGAGTCCAGAGCCATCCGTCGGTGAGAAATCCGGATGACAATGGAGAAGACGACCATGGAGAAATCAAGACAGGTCCGTGCGATGGCGCGCGGTCGGTTTGCGCTGGCGGCGGTGCTGGCGCTCGGGATCGGCCAGGCCGCCTCGGCGCAGGAAGCGAAAAGGATACAGGACAATTCGTTCCTGTTGGAAGAGGCGTACAATCAGGAACCCGGCGTCATCCAGCATATCCAGGTCTATCAGTACTTGAGCCGGAGCAAGACCTGGGCCTATTCCTTCACCGAGGAATGGCCGGCGCCGGGACAGGCGCATCAGCTGTCGGTGACGGCTCCGGTGAGCCGGCTGCGCGAGCCGGTCAACGGGACCCGGGTCGGCGACATAGCCCTGAACTACCGCTATCAGCTGGTGATGACGGGGCCGATCGCGCTGGCGCCCCGCTTCTCCTTCCTGCTCCCCACCGGGGATCATAGGGAAGGCTTCGGCAGCGGCGCCCTGGGGGGGCAGGTCAATATCCCGCTCAGCGTCGAGCTCTCCGACCGCTGGGTGACCCATTGGAACGCGGGCGGCACCTTCGTTCCCGGCAGCCGGGAGCCGGGCGGCGCCCGGGCGGACACCCTCGGGTTCAACCAAGGGGCCGGCGCGATCTTTTCCGTCAACAACAATGTCAATCTCATGTTCGAGGCGGCCTGGACTTCCTTCGAGTCGGTCCAACCCGACGGGACGAAGGTCCGGGACGAGACGGCGTTCCTCAATCCGGGCCTGCGGTTCGCCGTCAATCTCAAGTCCGGACTCCAGATCGTCCCGGGCGTGGCCTTTCCGATCGGCATGGGACCCTCCAAAGGCGAGAGCGGGGTCTTGGCCTATCTATCGTTCGAGCATCCGTTGTTCTGAGGGGAGGGACGCATGACGTCATCCGGACATTGCGGGCATGCGGAGCCGGAATCGGCGGAGATCGCGGCAGGCCGTATCGCGCTGGTAGGACACCCCAACGTCGGGAAGTCGGTGGTGTTCAACCGCCTCACCGGCAGCTACGTCACGGTCTCGAATTACCCCGGCACGACCGTGGACGTCACGCGCGGCATCGGCCGGCTGCAGGGCCGCTCCTGGCAGGTGATCGACACCCCGGGAGTGCGCTCCCTCACCCCGCAATCCGAGGATGAGCTGGCGTCCCGGGATCTGCTCCTGCGGGAAAGACCGGACGTGGTGATCCAGGTCGCCGACGCCAAGAACCTCAAGCAGACGCTGATGCTGACCGCGGCGCTGGCCGACCTGGGGCTGCCCATGGTGCTCGCCCTGAACATGTCCGACGAGGCCGAGTCCCGGGGCTACCACTGCGACGTGCGCCGCCTGTCCGGCATCCTGGGGATCCCGGTCGTGCAGACCGTCGCCACCGCGGGCGCGGGCCTGGAGGAGCTCAAAGCGTGCCTGTCCCATGCCGCGCGCGCGAACCGGGTGGAATATTGCGCTGAGATAGAGTCCGCGCTGCGCCGGCTGAAGCCGGCGCCGGCCTCCGGAGAGTCGGACCGGTTCGTGGGCCTGGCGCTGCTTTCGGGAGACGAGGGCGTCTGCGGCTGCCTCCCGCATGCGGATCCGGAAAAGACCGGCGGCGCCCTGGTCCGGGCGCAGGAACTGCGCCGGGACTTCGTCCGCCCTCCCGAGTTCCTGGTGCACGCCGGCCGGGAAGCCTGGGCCATGGAGGTCGTGGGCGAGGTGCAGACGCGCTCGCGGGCCGGCCGGCCGGGCTGGCTGCAAACCCTCGACAAGTGGTCCATGCGCGGTCTGCCCGGCTACGCCCTGGCGGCCGGCACCCTCCTGGTCATGTATTATTTCGTCGGGGTCCTGGCCGCGGGCCACGGGGTGGACTTCATGGAGAACACCCTGTTCGGGGAGTACCTCAACCCGACCGCGGTGCGCTGGGTGCGGGCGGCCGTCCCATCCCCATTCCTCCAGGACATGCTGGTCGGAGAGTACGGCATCGTCACGATGGCGCTGACCTACGCCCTGGCCATCGTATTCCCCATCGTGACGGCTTTCTTCCTGTTCTTCGGCTGCCTGGAGGATTCCGGCTACCTGCCCCGCCTGAGCGCGATGCTGGACAAGGCGTTCCGGCTGGTGGGCTTGAACGGCAAGGCGGTCATCCCCATGGTCCTGGGCCTCGGCTGCGACACGATGGCGACGCTGAGCACCCGGATACTGGACTCGCGCAAGGAGCGCCTGCTGGCCACCATGCTGCTCACCCTGGGGATCCCCTGTTCGGCGCAACTGGGGGTCATCATGGGAATACTGGCCAAGCATGGGCTGCGGGAATGGGCGGTCTGGCTGGCCGCCGTCGGAGGGACGACGCTCGCGGCGGGTTGGGCGGCGTCGAAACTCCTGCCCGGGGCCCGCTCACCCTTCATCATGGAGATACCGCCGCTGCGCATCCCCGAGCCAGGGAACATCCTCCTCAAGATCAAGATCCGGCTGGTGTGGTACCTCAAGGAAGCCGTGCCTCTGTTCATGCTCGGGACCCTGGCCTTGTTCCTGTTCGACCGCATCGGCGTCCTCAAGCGGGTCGAGGTCCTGCTCGCGCCGGTTACGACGACCCTGCTGGGTCTTCCCAGCGAGACCGCTTGGTGCTTCATATTGGGTTTCCTCAGGCGGGACTACGGGGCCGCCGGCCTCTTCACCCTGGCGGAAAAGGGAGCGCTCGACTCCAGGCAGATCGTGGTCAGCCTGGTCGCCATAACCCTCTTCATGCCGTGCCTGGCGCAATTCCTGGTCATGGTCAAGGAGCGCGGGGCGCGGGCGGCGTGCTTCATCAGCGCCTTCGTCTTCGCGACCGCTTTCGCGGTGGGAGCCGCGCTGAATCAGTTCCTCGCATTCACGAATCTGCTCTGAGGGAGGCTGCCGCATGTACATGGGAGCGATGTGCCGCATCAAGCCGGCCGAGGTGGAGGAAGAAGAGGAAGCCCTGGGGGTCGTGTGGCATTACCGCGAGGTCGGCGACCACGGAGAGGCCGGCATCCGGCAGACCTTGTCGAAGGGAGTGTCTCCCGAGGTGTTCGACCGGCTCCAGGTGAAAGGGTACCTCCGGATCGAAGCCGGGAAGGTGGGATTCAGCGACGAAGGGGAACGGCTCGCGCGGGACGTGACGCGCCGGCACCGTCTTGCGGAGCGGCTGCTGGTGGATATGCTGGACTTGGGCGCGGACAGCATCGATGAGAACGCCTGCCGGTGGGAACACATCCTGTCCCCGGAGGCCACGACGGCCATATGCACCCTGTTGGGGCATCCCCGCCATTGCCCGCACGGGACCGCCATCCCCCCGGGGGAATGCTGCACGAAATGGACCCAACAGGCCGAATCGGTCATCACCTCCCTAGACAAGCTCGCGCCCGGGAGTTCCGGGAAGGTGGCCTATCTGGCCTTGGCGGAGAAATCCGTGATGCAGAAGCTCCTCTCCCTCGGCCTGACTCCGGGCAGCACCGTCTCCCTGCAGCAGAAAGCGCCGTCCATCGTGGTCCAAGCGGGGGAGACCGTGATCGCCCTGGAGGCGGAGCTGGCCCGCCACATCTCGGTGCGGAAGAACCCGGACTAATTTTATAGACTCTCCGCACATCCTTGGTGAGGACCCAAACATGAAAGAAGACGCAGCCCTCGTCAGCGCCGCCATCATCGTATCCGCCCTGGTCGGGAGGAGCGAGATGCACATCAGCATCGACGCCCCCATCCTGAAGGAGACCCTTCAGAAGGCCTATACGATGGCGATGTCCGTCAAATAGAGTTCAGTCGACGGGCTGGAGACGCAGACGGACGGTCTCCGCGCGCCCGTCGCGCTGCAGGGTCAGGACGACCTCGTCCCCCACTTCCGCTTCCTCGAGCAGCCGGAACATGTCGTCGGTGCTCGCCACCGGCTTCCCGTTCAGCGCCGTGATCACGTCCCCCAGGACCAAGCGGCCGAGGACGTCACGGCGGGTGCCGCGCAGGCGGGCCTGCTCCGCCGCGCTGCGCCGGTCCACCCCGATGATCAGGGCGCCCCGGATGCCCATCTGCTCGGCGAGATAATCCTCCGCGACGGAGATCCCCATGCCGGGCCGGGTCACCTTGCCCTTGCTGATGAGCTGGGGGACGATGCGGCGCACCGTATCGACGGGCACCGCGAAGCCCACGCCGGCGTAGGCGCCGGAGGGGCTGTATATCTGGGTGTTGACCCCGATGAGCCGGCCGGCGCTGTCCAGGAGCGGCCCGCCCGAGTTGCCCGGGTTGATGGCCGCGTCGGTCTGGATCGCCCCCAGGATGGGCCGTCCGGTCAGGGACTGGATCTCGCGCCCCAGCGCGCTGATGACCCCGGTGGTCAGGGTCTGGTCCAGTCCGAAGGGGTTCCCGATGGCCAGGACCTGCTGGCCGACCTGCAGGTCGTGCGAGGTGCCCAGGGGCAGGGCCTTGAGCTTGTCCGCGGGCGCCGAAATCTTGAGCACGGCGAGGTCCTTGTCCGCGGCCACCCCCACCAGCTTGGCCTTCCAGGTGCTGCGGTCGGAGAGGGTCACCACGGCCTCGTCGGCGTCCAGGATGACGTGGAAGTTGGTCACGATGAGGCCGGTCTCGTCCCAGACGAAGCCGGAGCCGGCCCCGCGCGGGATCTCGAGGACGTTGAAGCTGAACGCGTCGCGCTGGAGGTTGAGGGTGGTGATGAACACCACCGAAGCCTTGGCGTCGCGGAACAGCTTGATGACGGCCTGCTCCTCCGCCCCCAGGGCGCCCCGGGGCGCGGGCTTGCGGCTGGCGTCGGCGAGGCTCTTGCGGGCCAGGGCCGGAGCGGCCGGAGCGGCGGCCAGCAGCAGGGCGAGGAGGACGGCGGTCCGCGGCGGGTTCATGGGAGCTCCTGCAGGCAGGATTCGATCTTGGCCCTATAGCCGGTCGCGGCCGGGTCGTCGGCGCCCTTCATCTTCAGATAGGCCAGGGCCTCGCCGTAGAGCCGGCGCGCGGCGACCATGTCGGCGCTGGCCTCGCAGCGGCGGGCCTTCGCCACCAGCGCGTTGAGCCGGATGCGCACGACCCCCCCCTCCACCTTCTTCTTCAGGGATGCGATGGGCTTGGGGTCGGCCAGGCTGGCCTCGTATTCCTGGAGCTTGCGCAGGAAGCCGGTGTAGAGGGCGACCTTCGCCTCGGCCTCCTCCTCCGCGCGGACCCGGCGCATGAGCCCGACAAGCTCCTGACGGGCGGTCCGCAGGACCAGCCGGTCCCGCTCGGAGCGGGCCTTGCGCAGGGACTCCTCGGCCGAGCCGCCCGGGGACGGGATGCCGCGCTTCTCGTAGTCGGCCAGAGTCTCCAGGTTGCTCAGCGCCAGGTCCAGATGGACGATCTTGCTCTGGGGGTTCAGGGTCTGCTCCGCCGCCTTGGCGGAGTCGCGCGCCGCGCGCGAGCGGGCCTCGATGTCGATGGAGGTCAGGTGGGCGCAGTGGCGGCACAGGCCGTCGCTGGTGATGAAGAAGAACCAGCCGGAACAGCCGCATATCTTGCAGTCGGACATATATACAGTATAGTGATAGACGCGTCCCAGGTACAAGGGCGTTTTACTATAATCCCGGGAGTGCCCGGATAAGGATGGCAAAAATGAAACCGACCGCCCCCAAGGCCAAGTCCCTGATCAGCCACGAGGACCTCTATCTCTTCAACGAAGGCTCCCACGTCCGCCTCTACGACCACCTGGGGTCGCACGTCACGACCGGCACGGACGGGGGGCCCGGGGTCGCCTTCGCGGTATGGGCTCCGGACGCGGAGCGGGTCTCGGTCATGGGGGATTTCAACGGCTGGAGCAAGGACACGCACGTCCTGAAGCCCCACGGGTCGTCCGGCATCTGGGAGACCTTCGTCCCGGGCTTGAAGCAGGGCGCCATCTACAAATACCAGATCGACTCCCGCTACCGGATGTACAAGGTGGAAAAGGCCGACCCCTTCGCGTTCCATACGGAGACGCCGCCCAAGACCGGCTCCATCGTGTGGGACCTGGACTACAAGTGGGACGATGCGGCCTGGATGACGGAGCGGGGCAAGAAGAACGCCCTCAACGCGCCCATCTCCATCTACGAGATGCACATCGGCTCCTGGCGCTGCGTCCCGGAGGACGGGAACCGGCCCCTGAGCTACCGCGAGATGGCGGAGCAGCTCCCGGCGTATCTGGCGGAGAAGGGCTTCACCCACGTGGAGTTCCTGCCCGTGATGGAACACCCTTTCGGCGGCTCCTGGGGCTACCAGGTCACCGGGTTCTTCGCCCCCACCAGCCGCTTCGGCACCCCGCAGGACTTCATGCACCTCATCGACCAGCTGCACCAGCGCGGCATCGGCGTGATCCTGGATTGGGTCCCCTCCCACTTCCCCAAGGACATCCACGGCCTGGGCTACTTCGACGGCACCCACCTCTACGAGCACTCCGACCGGAGGGAGGGCTGGCATCCGGACTGGGACAGCATCATCTTCAACTACGGGCGCAACGAGGTCCGCAGCTTCCTCTTCTCCAGCGGCCTGTTCTGGCTGGATAAGTACCACGCGGACGGGATCCGGGTCGACGCCGTGGCCTCCATGCTGTACCGGGACTATTCCCGCAAGGCCGGGGAATGGATCCCCAACAAGTTCGGCGGGCGCGAGAACCTGGAGGCGGTGGATTTCCTGCGCCGCTTCAACGCCGAGGTCTACAAACACCACCCCGACACCCAGACCATCGCGGAGGAGTCCACGGACTGGCCGGCCGTCTCCCGGCCGACCTACGTGGGCGGGCTCGGCTTCGGCCTCAAGTGGGACATGGGCTGGATGCACGACACGCTCAAGTACTGGCGGCACGACCCGGTGCACCGCCGTTTCCACCACAACGAGATCACCTTCCGGATGCTCTACGCTTTCCATGAGAACTTCACCCTGCCCCTCTCCCACGACGAGGTGGTGCACGGAAAATGCTCCCTCATCCGGCAGATGCCCGGGGACGACTGGCAGAAGTTCGCCAACCTGCGCGCCCTGTACTCCTACATGTGGGCCCAGTCCGGCAAGAAACTGCTGTTCATGGGCGGGGAATTCGGCCAATCGGACGAATGGAACCACAACAAGAGCCTGGACTGGCACCTGACGCAGTACGACTCCCACCGGGGACTCTCGCTCCTGATCTCGGACCTCAACCGGGTCTACCGCTCCGAGGCCGCGCTGCACGAGCTGGACGTCGAGCCCGCCGGGTTCTCGTGGGTGGACGCCAACGACAGCAGCCAGAGCGTGCTCAGCTTCCTGCGCTTCTCCCGCTCCGGAGAAGAGGCCGTCCTGGTCCTGCTCAACCTGACCCCGATCCCGCGCATGGGCTACCGGATCGGCGTGCCCTGGGGCGGGGAATGGACTGAGATACTCAACACCGACGCCCGGGAATACTGGGGCAGCGGCGTCGGGAACCAGGGGAAGGTCTGGGCCTCGGACGAGGGGTTCCACTGGCGACCCAGCTCTCTGAGCGTCAACCTGCCCCCGCTCTCGGGACTGTACCTCAAGGGCGACTGCCGGCGGAAATGACGGAGACCGTCGGAGCCCGCCTCCTGGGAGCGGGGCGCGGCCTGTTCGCGGTCTGGGCGCCCTTCGCCAGGAGCGTGGAGCTCCGCCTGGTCCGGCCCTTCGAGAAGCTCATCCCCATGGCGCTCTCCCAGGGCGGGCTCTTCCGCGCGACGGCCGACAACGTGGCCCCGGGGACGCGCTACTTCTACCGCCTCGACGGCAAGATCGACCGGCCCGACCCGGCCTCGCGGCATCAGCCGGAAGGGGTGCGGGGGCCCTCCGAGGTCGTGGACGAGGCCTTCGCCTGGACGGACCCCTATTGGTGCGGGCTCCCCCTGCAGGACCTGGTCTTCTACGAGCTGCACGTGGGGACCTTCACCCCGGAGGGCACGCTCGACGCGGCCGCGGGACGGCTGGAGCGCCTGCGGGAGCTGGGCGTCACCGCCGTCGAGCTGATGCCCGTGGCGCAGTTCCCCGGGAAGCGCAACTGGGGCTACGACGGGGTCTTCGCCTGGGCGGTGCAGGACAGCTACGGCGGCCCGGCCGCGCTCAAGCGCTTCGTCGACCGCTGCCATCACCTGGGCCTGGCCGTGGTCCTGGACGTGGTGCACAACCACCTGGGCCCGGAGGGCTGCGTCCTGGGGGACTTCGGCCCCTACTTCCATGCGCGCGCGCGCACGCCCTGGGGGCCCGGTCTCAATTTCGACGGGCCGGATTCGGATCGCGTGCGCGCCTTCTTCATGGACAGCGCCCTGCGCTGGGTCTCGGAGTTCCGGGTGGACGCCCTGCGCCTGGACGCGGTCAACGAGATCGCGGACCTCTCCCCCGTGCACTTCCTGGACGAACTGGGCGCGGCCGTGCACGGCTTCGGCCGCTCCGTGAACCGCCTGGTCTACCTGGTCGCGGAGGACAACCGCAACGACCCGCGCCTGGTCCGGCCGCGCGAGCTGGGCGGGCGGGACCTCGACAGCCAGTGGTCCGACGACTTTCACCACGCCCTGCACGCCCTCCTGACGGGCGAGCGCAACGGCCGTTTCCAAGACTTCGGCGCGGTCGAGCCCCTGGCCAAGGCTTGGCGCGAGGGCTTCTGCTTCACGGGCCAGTATTCCCGCTACCGCCGCCGCCGCCAGGGCGCTCCCGCCGACCTCCTGCCCGCCCGGCGCTTCGTGGTCTGCGCGCAGAACCACGACCAGGTCGGCAACCGCGCGGACGGGGCGCGCTTCGGCGAGCTCCTCTCTTTCGAGGCGCAGAAGCTGGCCGCCGGGGCGGTCCTGCTCTCCCCCTTCCTCCCCCTCCTGTTCATGGGCGAGGAGCACGGTGAGACCGCGCCCTTCCACTTCTTCGCGGAGCACTCGGACCCGGCGCTGATGGCGGCCGTGCGCGACGGGCGCCGCTCCTTCCTGGCCGCCCAGGGCTGGGAAGCGGCGCTCCCGGACCCCTTCGCCGCCGAGACCTTCGAGCGCTCCCGGCCGGACTGGGGGCTCGCGGGCTCCGGCCGGCACCGCGAACTCCTGGCGCTCTACCAGGAGCTCCTCCGCCTGCGCCGGCAGCACCCCGCTCTGCGCAAGCCGGGCGCCGAGCCGGTCCGCGCCGTCGCTCTGGAGGAGCAGCGGACCCTTTTCGCCCTGCGGCGCTCGGACGAGGGCGCGGCGTTCGCCGTCTTCCACTTCGGCGACATGCGGGCCACCGTGCCGGTCCCGGCCCCGCCGGGGAACTGGCGCCGGGTGCTGGATTCCGCCGACGCCCGCTGGGGCGGCGGCGGGGCGCGGACGCCGGAGGACCTGGGCAGCGCCGGGCAGGCGCCCCTGGAGCTGGCGCCGAAATCCTTCGTGCTCTACGAGGCTTCCCCCGCATGAAGCGCTGGGTCTGCCTGCACGGCCACTTCTACCAGCCGCCCCGGGAGAACCCCTGGCTCGAGACGGTGGAATGCCAGGACTCCGCCTACCCCTACCACGACTGGAACGAGCGGATCTGCGCGGAATGCTACGCCCCCAACGCGGCGGCGCGGGTCCTCGACGGGGCAGGGAACGTCGTGCGCATCGCCAAGAACTATTCCCGCCTCAGCTTCAATTTCGGCCAGTCGCTCCTGTCCTGGCTCGAGCGCTGCGCGCCCGCGGTGTACGCCGCGGTGCTGGAGGCGGACCGGGAGAGCGTGCAGCGCTTCTCGGGGCACGGCTCGGCCATGGCCCAGACCTACAGCCATTCCATACTCCCGCTGGCCAACCAGCGCGACAAGCGCACCGAGGTGCGCTGGGGGCTGATCGATTTCGAGCAGCGCTTCCGGCGCCGGCCCGAAGGGATGTGGCTGCCCGAGGCCGCGGTCGACACCGGGACCCTGGAAGTCCTGGCCGAGGAAGGCATCCTCTTCGTCGTGCTGGCCCCCGGGCAGGCGCGCTCCGTCCGGCCCATCGGCGGGGCCCCAGGGGGCGCCGCCCCCGCAGGCGCCGGCAGTCCTCCGCTCGCCGGGGCGGGGCCGTCGCTCTGGGAGGATGTCTCCGGGGGGAAGATCGACCCCAAGCGGCCCTACCGGGTGAGCCTGCCTTCGGGCGGGTCCATCACGGTCTTCTTCTACGACGGCCCGGTCTCGCGGGCGGTCGCCTTCGAGGGCCTGCTCCAGCGCGGCGACCGCCTGGCGGACCGCCTCAAGAGCGCCTTCGACCCCAAGCTGGACTACGAGCAGCTGGTGCACGTGGCCACCGACGGAGAATCCTACGGGCATCACCACCGCTTCGGAGAGATGGCGCTGGCCCACGCCCTGGACCTCATCGAAGCCTCCGAGGGGATCCGCCTCACCAACTACGGCGAGTTCCTCGCCGGGCACCCGCCCACGCACGAGGCCCGGATCGTGGAGCGCAGTTCCTGGAGCTGCGTGCACGGCATCGAGCGCTGGCGCTCGGACTGCGGCTGCCGCGCCGGAGGCCCCGCGGAGTGGAAGCAGGGCTGGCGGGCGCCGTTGCGGGAAGCCCTGGAATGGCTGCGCGACCGGTTCACGGACACCTTCCGCGTCCAGGGCGCGGTCTTCTTCAAGGACCCCTGGGCCGCGCGCGACGACTACGTCCGTCTCATCCTGGACCGTTCCCAGGCCAAGATCACGGAGTTCCTGGCCCGGCACGCCGCGGTGCCCGTGAGCGGCAAGGAGCGCACCGCAGGCCTCAAGCTCCTGGAGCTGGAGCGGCACTCCCTGCTGATGTTCACCAGCTGCGGCTGGTTCTTCAACGAGGTATCCGGGATCGAGACCGCCCAGATCATGCGCTACGCGGCGCGCGCCCTCCAACTGCACCGGGAGCTGACCGGCCGGGACGTGGAGGACGACTTCCTGGAGCGCCTGTCTCTGGCGCGCTCCAATATCGCGGAGAAGCGCGACGGGCGCTGCGTGTACGAGCGGGACGTGAAGCCCTCGGCCCTCGACCCGTTCGGGGCCGCGGCCTACTTCGGGGCGGAGTCGCTGTTCGAGGCGGGAGTCCCGGACCCGGGCGTGCCGGCCTTCGAGTTCGAGCCGGGCGACCGGGCCCGCGCCGTCTCCGAGAAGGGGAAGCTGTCCGTGGGCCGCGTGCGCGTCAAGTCACGGGCGACCCTGGAGACCGTGGAGGCCGTGTACGCCTTCGCCCATCTGGGGGACGTGCGCATCGCCGGCGGCGCGGCCCCCTTCACCGACGATGCGGACTATGCCCGGCTCAAGGACGAGCTGCTCCGCGCTTTCGCGGAGCCCGACCCGTCCCGGCTGACGCTCGACCTCGATTCCCGGTTCGGCTCCGGGCGGGGCTCCTTCACGGGTCTGCCCCTCGACGCCCAGCGGCGCCTGGCGCGGCGGATACTGGGGGAGACTTCGGCCGAGGCCGAGGCCGCGGCCCTGTCCTGGGCGGAGAAGCACGCCGCCCTCGCGCGCTTCCTCACCGCCCTGGGCATCCCGTTCTCGCGGCCGGTGCGCAACACGCTGGAGTTCTCCCTGAACACCCGCCTCCGGCGCTGCCTGGAAGCGCCGCTGCCGGACTTCACGGGGGCCCTGGCGCTCATCGGGGAGATGAAGCGGGCTTCGCTCGCCCTGCATTCCGAAGAGCTCGCCGCCGCCATACGGCCGTCGCTCGCGAGGCTCGCCGCGGTCCTTCAGGAAGGCCCCCCGGCGCTGGAGACCCTCGAAGGCCTGGGCGCCGCGGTGGAGCTGGCGCGGGAGATCGGCCCGGTGGGCATACTCTGGGACAGCGAGAACGCCTTCTACGACGCCCAGCTGCGCCTGCGCCCGTCCTGGGAACGCAGCGCCCTGGCCGGGGACGAGGCCGCGCGACTCTGGCTCGAGCGCTTCGGAGAACTCGGGCGCAGGCTCAAGATCCAGGGGGCATCATGAGAGCGTTCGCCGCGTCCGCCTTCCTGCCGCCCGTCATCCTCTTCCCGCTCTGGGCGCTGGCCGCCTGGCACGGCACCCGCGGGCCGGCCGGCGCGGCGGCGGGTCTGGTGCTGTGCATCGTCCCGATCCTGTGCGCGGTCGCCGCGGTCCCGGTGCTCCGCGGCAGTGTTCCGCCTTGGGGCTGGCGCACGAAGGCCGTCCTCGCGCTCGACCTCCTGCTCCTGGCGGGAGTGCTGGCGGTGCGCCCGCTGATGAACTCGCGGTACAAGCTGCGGTCGGAAGCCGAGACCCGGGAAGCCTTGGGCTCGCTGCGCGCCGCGATCGCATCCTGGGAGCGGGCCCACCACGGCGTCCCGCCAGAGAGGCCCTCCCTGATGACCCCCGGGCTCCTGCCCGAGCTCCCGAGACTCAACCTCCCGGGCACGGGTCACCCCATCACCCGGGAAGTGCGCTTCCCCGCCTCCAACGAGCCCCCGGATTCGGGCAAATGGTATTACGTGAACGAGCCCGGACATCCCTCCTTCGGAGCCGTGGCCATCGACTGCACCCACGCCGACTCTCTCGGGAAGCGCTGGTCCGACTACTGACGCGTCCCAGGTGCACCTCCGTCCGGACCGCTCGGCCCTGCGGCCTCGCTTAGCGCTTCGCGGCGCTGTATGCGTATGCGCCGCTCGCGAAATCCGGCCGGAGATGCACCTGGGACGATCCGTAGGGCGGATTTGGTAGACTCCGGGCATGTCCACCGCTTCCAAACTCGTATTCATCGCCATCGCTCTCGGACTCCTGTTCGGGGGCCTGCGCTGGTTCGAGCGCATCAACATCTACTTCCCCAGCCGGGAGCTGAGCCTGCACCCCGGCAGCCTGGGCATCCCGTACGAGGACGTGCTCTTCCAGTCTGAGGACGGGCTCCTGCTCCACGGCTGGTTCCTCGACGCGGCCCAGCCCATGCCGGACAAGCCCCTCCCGTTCAGGCCCCCCCTCCCGGCCGCGGAGCCGCTGCAGTCCAAGTCCGGCAGGCCCCCGGTCCTGGTGCTGTTCCACGGCAACGCCGGGAACGTGAGCAACCGCATCGAGAAGCTGGCCATCTTCCGCAAGCTCGGCCTGTCGGCGTTCGTCTTCGACTACCGCGGCTACGGCCGCAGCCAGGGCAGTCCCAGCGAGCAGGGAACCTACCGCGACGGGCTGGCGGCCGTGGACCTGCTGACGCGAGACATGGGCTACGCCCCCCAGGAGCTGGTCTACTACGGGGAATCGCTGGGCTGCGCCGTCGCCCTGGAGACCGCGCTGCGCCGCCCGCCCCAGGCCCTGGTGCTCGACAGCGGGTTCACCTCGACCGTGGAGATGGGCCGGCGGACCTTCCCCTTCCTGCCGGTGCGCTGGATGGTGCGCTTCCGCTACGACAACCTCTCCAAGATCGGCGGCCTCAAGGTCCCGCTCCTGGTCCTGCACAGCCCCCAGGACGACATCGTCCCCTTCGATATGGGGCAGGCGAATTTCGCGGCGGCCCCCCGGCCCAAAATCTTTGTGGAGACCCGGGGGGACCACAACGAGGGCTTCGCGGACACCCCGTACTGGGCCCAAGCGATACGGGACTTCCTGGCTGAGCTTTTTTGATAGGATATCGACATGGCACCTGAACCCTGGGAAGACCCGAGCGAAGAGATCAAAGACCTCCTGGAGAGCATCCAGAAGCGCTTCCAAGGCGGCGTCGGCGTGCAGCTGAAGACCGCCGCCTCGGCCGTGGGCGTGCTGCTGGTCCTCGTCGCCGCCCTCACCTCCTTCTACACCGTGCAGCCCGAGGAGAAGGCCGTCATCCTCCGCTTCGGCCGCTTCGTGGCCACCCATCCGCCCGGCCTGCACTTCAAGCTGCCCTTCGGCATGGACCGCGCCGTCAAGGTGCCCACCGAGCGCATCCTCCAGGAGGAGTTCGGGTTCCGCTCCAAAGGCGAGAAGGCCGAACGCACGGACTACGCCGAGCACGCCTTCGCCGAGGAATCCCTCATGCTCACCGGGGACCTCAACGTGGCGGAGGTCGAGTGGATCGTGCAGTACAAGGTCTCCGATCCGCGCAAATTCCTCTTCAACGTCCGCGACGTGCGCAAGAACCTCCGGGACATCTCCCAGTCGGTCCTGCGCCGGGTCGTGGGCGACCACGAGGTCACCGAGGTGCTCACCACGGGCCGCGTGGCCATCGCCGAGGAGGCCCAGCGCCTCATGCAGGAGATCCTGGACCGCTACGACATCGGAGTGCGCATCGTCACCCTCAAGCTCCAGGACGTGAACCCGCCCGAGCCGGTGCGCCCGGCCTTCAACGAGGTCAACGCGGCCAAGCAGGAGCAGGAGAAGGTCATCAACGAGGCGGAACGGGAGTACAACAAGGTCATCCCCGAGGCCCGGGGCCGCGCGGAGGAGACGATCCGCAAGGCCGAAGGCGAGGCCACCGCCGCCGTCAACCGCGCCAAGGGCGAGGCGGACCGCTTCCGCTCCGTGCTGGCTGCCTACCGGACGGCGCCGCAGGTGACGCGCTCCCGGCTCTACATCGAGACCCTGGAGCAGGTCTACAGCCGCTTCCAGCAGGTCACCATCGTCGACAAGGGGGTGCAGGGTCTCCTGCCCCTCTTCGACACCCAGAAGAAGGGGGCCGCCCAATGAAAGACGAGCGCCTCTACGTCGGACTGCTCGGACTGGTCCTGCTGGCCGTCCTCCTGAAGGGCTCGCTCTTCACGGTGGCCGAGTGGGAGCAGGCGATCATCACGCGCTTCGGCCGGCCGGTCGGGTCCCCGGTCACCAAGGCGGGCCTGCATTTTCGGACCATGCCCTTCATCGACACGGTCCACCGGCTCGACAAGCGGATCCTGAACTGGGACGGGTTCCCGAACCAGATCCCCACCAAGGACAAGAAGTACATCTGGGTGGACGCCACCGCGCGGTGGCATATCACCGATCCCCTGCTCTTCATCCAGACCGTGCGCGACGAGGACGGAGCGCGCTCGCGCCTCGACGGCATCCTGGACTCGGTCACGCGGGACGTCATCTCCAACAACAACCTGGTGGAAGCGGTGCGCAACTCCAACGCCATCATCGACGCGGTCGCGGAGAAGAAGAAGCTCGCCGAATCGGGCAAGCTGCCCGTCACCGAGGAAGAAGTCGTGAGCGAGGTCGAACCCATCACGGCCGGGCGCGAACGCCTGAGCGCGCAGATCATCGAGAAGGCCCGGGCCGGGCTCAAGGAGTTCGGCATCGAGATCATCGATGTGCAGCTGCGCCGCATCGCCTACGAGGCCTCGGTCGAGCGCAAGGCCTTCGAGCGCATGATCTCCGAGCGCCAGCGCATCGCGGAGCGCATCCGTTCGGTGGGCAAGGGCGAACACGCCAAGATCTACGGCAAGATCCAGAAGGACCTGCAGGGGATCGAGTCCGAGGCCTACCGCACGGCCACCACCATCCGCGGCAAGGCGGAGTCCGAGGCCATCCGCATCTACGCGGGCTCCATGAACGCAGACCCCGAGTTCTACGAGTTCGTCCGGACTTTGGACGCCTACAAGGTGGCGCTCCCCAACGACACCCGGATGATCCTCTCCACCGAGAGCAAGTTCCTCGAGGGCCTGAGAAAGCGCTGACGGATCGAGGAAATCCATTTCCGCGGTCAGCGGCCCCGGCTCCGGTCGTCCGGACCGGGGCATCGTTTTCTGCCCCGCCGAATGCCCCATAATGGGACACGACTTGTTCGGCAACGGTACTGTCCTCTTAAAGAGTCAGCCTCCCCCGTCAAAAGGCAAGATAGTTGAATAAGTTGATGGCAGGCACCGCTACTGCACAGAGGCGGCGCTCTGGGAGATTATTGGGAGGGGCTGGGGCGAAGGGACTCTATTAGCAGGCGCATTTCATCTATGGTGGCGGCGGCGCAGATGCGGCGGCGGAACTCGGCGGCGCCGGGCTTTCCCGCGACGTACCAGCAGGCGACCCGGCGCATGGGCCTGAGGGCGCGCTCGGAGCCTTGGATGCGCACCTCATGCTCCAGATGCTCGCCGAGGGCGGTGAGCCGGTCCTCCCAGGAGGGCGGCGCGGGGCGCGGGGCGCCGGAGAGTGCGGCCTCGGCTTCGCGGTAGAGCCAGGGGTTGCCCAACCCCCCCCGGCCGATCATGACGGCGTCGCAGCCGCTGACCTCCGTCAGGCGCCGGGCGTCCTCCCCGGTGTACACGTCCCCGTTGCCGAACACGGGGATGGAGACCGCGCGCTTGACCCGCCCGATGGCCTCGTAGTCCGCCTTGCCGGTGTAGCCCTGCTGGCGGGTGCGGCCGTGCACGCAGAGCGCGAGGATGCCCGAATCCTGGGCGCGGCGGGCGATCTCCAGCGCTTCCCGGCCGCTCGCGTCCGTGAAGCCGATGCGCATCTTGACCGTGACCGGGATGCGCCGGACGGCGCGCAATACGGCGCGGAAGATCTCCGAAGCCCGCTCGGGCTTGGTGAGCAGGGCCGCCCCGGCCCCGTCTTCGCCCTTGACCATCTTGGGGGCGGGGCAGCCCAGATTGAGGTCGAGGAGCTCGAAGCCCATCGCCTCCACGCGGACGGAGGCCTCGGCCATCATGGCGGGGTCGCTGCCGATGAGCTGGGCGCCCAAGGGCCGGTCCTCGGGCAGGGAGCGCATGAGCTCCAGGGTCTTGCGGTTGGTGCGCACGAGCGCCGTGGCGGAGACCATCTCCAGGAAGGCGAAGCCCATGCCGCGCGGGCGCGCGACTAGGCGGAAGGCGAGGTCCGTACAGCCCGCCATGGGGGATTGCAGCACCCGGGTGTCGAGGGTGAGCGTTCCGATTCGCATCGCCATAGTTTACACATATCCCCGATCCTCGGCTAAACGATAAATAGGCTCACCATACGACACCGCGACCCCCTTCGGGGCCGTCGGAATCTCCCGGGGCGATGACGACGCAGCTGGCGGGCTGTTTTTAGCGGCGGCACAACGGGGCAACTGTGCCCGGGCACAGTTATCCCGGCTGGAGCCGACATCCAACCTCAGGTGTCCGGGACTAATCCAGGCAAGGCGTCGAGATCTTTGATCAACTTGCTTCGGTGGGCCAGCTCCGTCAGCAGCGGCAAGCCGGCGAACGAGGTACTCTATTTCTCGCCCGGCGGGGATAGCCTTGCCTGCGGATTCGGGCGGCGCCGCAGGCGGCGTCACGAGTGTGCCCGGGCACAGCTGCTTAGCCGAGGATCGGGGACATATGAAGGGCCTTGAAAGGGGGCTTCTTTTGGGTTAATCTTCCCTATGGCCCAAGCGACCGAAGTCGACCTCAAAGTGCTGCTGACCGACACCTGCAACCGGGGCGGGTCGGACCTCCACCTGCTCCACGGCTACCCCCCCATCCAGCGCGTCGCCTGCGACGTCGTCCCGATGCCGGGCCAACCCACTCTCACGACGGATACCATTTGGAAGCTCGTGTCGGAGCACTTCGAGGATTACCACAAGGAGACCTTCAAGAAGGAGTGCCGCGTGAACATCTCCTTCACCGTGGACGGCGTGGGACGCTTCCGGATGAACGTGGCCAAGGCCCAGGGCACGGTCAGCGCCGCCATCCGGGCCATCCCCAACAAGATCTATCCCCTCTCGGCGCTCGGCCTGCCGCCCATCGTCGGGACCCTCACCCAGAAGCGCAAGGGCATCATCTTCATCACCGGAGCGACCGGCTCGGGCAAGAGCACGACCATGGCCGCCATGATGGACCACATCAACAAGGTCGGCGATCCGGGGAAGATCGTGACCATCGAAGACCCCATCGAGTCCCTTTTCGCCCCCCACAACTGCTTCTTCCTGCAGCGCGAGATCGGGGTGGACACCCCCACCTTCGAGATGGGCATCCAGGACGCCCTGCGCCAGGACCCGGACATCCTCTGCATCGGGGAGCTCCGCTCGGCGGAGTCCATCACCGCCGCCCTGACCGCGGCGGAGACCGGGCACCTGGTGCTCACGACCCTGCACACCCCCGACGCGGCCAAGACCGCCCAGCGCATCATCAGCATGTTCCCGGGGGACGAGCAGGAGACCGTGCGGGACCTGCTCTGCACGACGCTGGAGGCGGTCATCAGCCAGGACCTGCTCCCGCGCGCGGACAAGAAGGGGATGGTCCTCGCCATCGAGGTGCTGCTGGCCACGCCCGCGGTGCGCCAGCTCCTCAAGAAAGGGGACCTCTCCCAGGTCTACGACATCCTGCAGACCGGCACGAGCCTGGGGATGATCTCGAAGGACGCCTCCATCAAGTCCCTGTTCCAGCGCCAGGTCATCACGCGCGAGACCGCGCTGTCCGCGATGCGCAACCCGCAGCTCATCTCCTGACGCGTGGGCATGCGGCCTAAGACCTCCCTGCTCGCCGCGCTCGGCCTGGCCGCTTGCGCCTGGGGCGAGCTCCGCGCCGGCAACGTCACCCACTGCCCGCAGGGCGCCCGCCCCGCCCGGACGGTCAACCCGATCCAGCCGTGGGCCTGCATCCTGTCCGACGAGCGTTACCAGGACGGGATCGACTGTCCGGCCGGCAGCCGCTCGATCACCACCTCCAACGCCCAGGACCCCTTCAAGTGCGCGGTGGACGGCCTCACCTTGACCCCGCCCCGGGGCATCTGCCCCCCCGGAGAGCAGCCCATCCCCTCGACCGACCCGGGAAGGGCCTTCGATTGCGAACGCGTGGGGAAGGGCTTCTCCAGCGGGCCGCGCTGCCCGCGCGGGACCCGCCCCCTGCCGACGCCGGGGGCCCTGCAGGCCTTCAAGTGCGTGGCCGGGGAGGGGACCCGAGACGCCAGCCCCATGCTCCAGCCCCGCTTCGACCAGCCCAAGATCAAGACCGGAGGCGACGCTGCGAAGCCCCCCCCACGCAAGAAGACGGCCCCCCGGGGCGAATGCCCGGAGGGCACCACCAAGATCCTGACGGAGAACCCGTTCGAACCCGTGCAGTGCCTCTCCTCCGACTCCACCAAGCGCCTGAAGCGCTTGCGCTATCGCAGCTTCAAGGTCCAAGGCCAGCTGAGCTTCCAGTATCCGGACGGCTGGCACCTGACCGACGCCTGGAAGGACGAGCAGCCCTCGATCTACATCATGCTCGACACGGAACGGGACGGCAAGCCCGTCAGCCTATCCATAAACCGGCACATGCGCAAGGACGCCGACTTCGCCGACCTCGAGACCCGCATCTGGCGGGAGCAGGACTGGCACGGCTTCAAGCGGGTGGGGAAGACCGAGGTGTCCGGGCGCTCCGCCACGCTCCTGTCGGTCAAGGGCGAGTCCGACCTGGTCTTCGTCCCCATCGTGAACGGCTACCTCGCCATCGCCTTCAGTTCCCCCACGGACCTCTATGAGGTCTACTCCCCGGCCTTCCGCCGCCTGCTGGACACGCTCAACCTCGTCGAGAACGACGAGCCGGTGACCACTCCATAAGGCCCACGCCCGCGAGGGCCGTTTGCCCGCCGCGGCGGGGACTTCCGGCCCAGGGGCCGACCCCGGATCCCGGGCATCCTTCGGATATGCGCTCCACGGTCTCCGCCCTGATAGCGGCCTCCCTGCTGTGGGTGAACGGTCCCCTGCCGGCCTGGGGCAGCGTCGTCGTCCGGAACGCGGCTCCGGCGGCCGTCGGCAGCATCTCGGGAGCCCAGGCCGGTGCGCTGGCCGTCCTGCAGGGGCCGCTCGCCCCGGACCTCACCCCCGGCGCCGGCTCCGGGATCCTCTCCGCGGGATCCGGGTCCGTGCTGCTCAGCCCCGCGGCGCCCGCATGGACCCCGGGCTCGCCCCGCTCCGCCGCCGCCCCTCGCGCGGCCCTGGCTGCGCCGTCCGCCGCCGCGACGCCCGCCCTCCCCGTCTCCCGCCGCTCCCGGACCGCCGTGGCCCCGGAGACCGCGCCCGAGGCGGGCCGCGAGGAGCCGGGGGGGGCGGTGACCTCGGGCGCCGCGGGGGCGTCACTGCACCGCTTCGAGAAGTCCCGGGAGACCAAGGAGACGCGCGGCCCCTGCCGCTATGGACCGGCAGCGACCGTGCAAGAGGATGTTCTCCGTACGCACGGCCGCAGCGAGGACCCGGCCGTCGAGTCCTCCCGGCTGGGGACCCTGTTCGACGGGAACACGGTGCGCAAGTTGGAGGAAGGGACTCCCGTCGAGACCGCGCCCGAGACCGGCGCCCTCCGCAAGACCGCGCTTAGGCTGGTCGCGGGCAAGGACGTCGCCGGCCGCGCCGCCGCGACAGCCCCGACCCAGCCGGGCACGAAGGAAGACCAAGGGAAGCTTCCCGGCTCGTACTACCTCTACCTGGTGGGACAGATCCTCTACGCCCTGGGACAGGAAGCATCGACCCTCATCGCCCCCCTCTACGCCTACGCCCAGCAGGGGCTCGCCTTCGCCGTGGCGGGCCAGGTGGTGGACCTGGTCTCCATCATCCCCGGGAGCATGCTGGGGGGCTGGCTGGTGAAGAAGTTCGGGTCCAAGAAGGTGTACCTGGCCGCCAACCTCGTGCATGCCGTCTCCTTCCTCTCCGTGCCCCTGGCCTTCCTGGCGACGGGGTCTTTCTCGACCGTGCACTTCATGGTCTTCAAGGTCCTCTCGGGCCTCATCTACGGGACCCTGCGGGGAGTCGCCGAGAAGGAGATCGCGCCGCGGATCGTCGGGCAGGAGAATATGGACCGCCTCAAGAAGGCGGGCTCCATGTTCTACGCCGCCTTCGAGGTCGCCGAGCTCACGGCGGCCATCGTGACCACGGCCCTCATCGCCTCCATGGGCCTCAACGGCTCCTCCCTGATCATGGGGCTGGTCATGCTGACCAGCGTCATCCCCATCTCCTTCATCAAGTTCCGCAGCCAGGGCCCGGTGGACGACTCCGACGGCGAGGCCGGCACCGAGAAGAAGCTGCCCCTGGCGCTGTACCTGCCTTTCATCTTCTCGGTCTGCGTCCACATCCTGCTCTACCAGTTCCTGGCCCCCTTCTTCGCCCTGGAGCTCTTCCACGCCGAAGCGCTCACCGCGCAGCTGATCGGCTTCTACACTTTCGGGAGCCTGGCCGTGGCCCTGCTCATGACCTACCTGCCCAAGCTCTCCGCGAAGCTCTCCGAGCGGGGCTGGTCCGCCGTGGGGATCCTCTCGGCCCTGGCGTTCCTCTGGGGCACCCTGGCCCTGCAGATCCCCGCGCTGACCCTGGGCCTGGCGGCCGTCCTGGGAGTCGGCCTCACCGGCATGCAGATCCAGTGGCGGGCGGTCTATCAGAAGCGCCTGGCGATGGAGGTCCAGCCCAACGTCTTCAAATGGCTGAGCATCGGAGGCATCCTCGCCGCGCTCATCCCCTCCGCCGTGATCCAGGCCGGGATGCTCCTCTCGGTACCCATGCCCTTCCTGCTGACCTTGGTCGCCGCGGGCCTGACCGCCGCGGCGCTGGGCGTGCCCCTGGCGCTCAAGCTGTGGCAGCGCCTGCGCGGGACCAAGGACCGGAAACCTGCGTAATTTAGTACCTTGGCGTCGTGAGCGGAATCCTCCGCCGGGCGCTGCTGCCGCTGGCGGCCGCGGCCCTGGCCGCCTGCCAGGCCAGCCTCCCCTACCAGGGACACCCCAAGTTCTCCTTCGAATATCCGGAGGGCTGGGCGGGGCCCAGCGCCATCGACGACGGAGTCCGCTTCCAGACCCCCGACGGCGCCGTCTGCCTCGAGGCCGCCTATCATCCGGCGGGCACCAAGGCCTACCGGACCCCGGGCGACTTCAGGCGGACCATGCGGGAGCAGGGGACGACCGCCGACAGCCACATCATCGAAGAAGTGAAGCTCGCCACCGGGACGGCCTATCAGGTCCTCTTCACGACGCATGAATACGATCCGCGCTATCTGCTCGGGGCCAAGAAGGAGGTCCTCACCACCGCCCTGCTCATGGCTCCGGACCGCGACGGGATCTTCGTCATGCGCCTCCAGGCGCCGCGGCGGACCTTCGGACGCGTCCTGCGGCACTGGCGTCACGCGCTGAAGACCCTCGCACTCGAGCCGCCCGCCCTGGCGACCCCCTGACGGGAAAATGTTATATTCATCGGAATGGAAGAGTCGGCCGGGCTCGGACGCCGGATCAAGCGCTATCTCCTGACGGGCATCATCATCCTCGCGCCCATCAGCGTGACGCTGATCCTCCTTCTGTGGTTCGTCTCCCTGGTGGACTACGTGGTGGGGCCCATCATCGTGGCCCTCATCGGCTACCGCATCCCCGGCCTCGGCCTCATCACCGCCTTCTTCGTGGTCTTCCTGACCGGGTTCCTGAGCACCAACATCCTGGGACGGCAGCTCCTGTTCGTGGTCGAGGAGCTCTTCCTGCACATCCCGGTCCTCAACTTCCTGTACCGGACCGCCAAGCAGATGACCGAGGCCTTCTCCTCCCGGGACAAGATGCCGTTCAAGAGCCTGGTGATGATCGAGCACCCGGGCCCCGGGGTGCGCAAGTTCGGGTTCCTGACCAACCACGTGCGTCTGGAGGCTGCGGGCGGCCCGGGAGAGGAAGTCGCGGTCGTCTATGTGCCCACCAACCACCTGTATCTCGGGGAGATCGTCCTGGTGCAGGCCGACAAGGTGACGGAGATGGGGCTGACGGGACCGGAAGGCATCCAGTTCTTCCTTTCCGCCGGGGCTTCCCTGCCCCGGGTCCTTACAAAGCGATGTTGAGGGTCAGCGAAGTCCGGTTGTCCCGGTAATCGAAATCGTCGGCGAAGCGCGAGTGGCGCTGGAGCCGCTGGTAGGACAACCCGACGTTCAGCCAGGGCCGTATCTTGTAGGCGAGGCCCGCGCTCCCGGAATAGACGTCGTCGCGCCGATTGGCCGTCTTCCCGCCCCGGGTCGAGGCCTCCGGATAGCGGTCGGTCTCGAAGCTCCCGTCCGCGGTCAGGCGCAGCTTCCGGTAGTCGTGGGTCGCCCCCAGGCCGAGGCTCGACGCGACGTAGTAGCGGTTGCGCGCCGCGTCGAAGGTGGTCTCCTGCACGCTGCGGGCGGCCGAGAAGCGCAGGTCCGTCCGGCGCGCCAGCTTGTAGCCCAGCCGGATGGAGGTCAGCAGGTTGACGATCTCCTTGTCCCCCCCCGCGGGTGCGGCGTCGTAGCGCCGGAACTGCAGGTCCGCCTGGGCCCGCCCGGTGAGCTTGGAGGTGAGCCGGCCGTCGATGCCCGCTCCGGCCGAGTGGGACTTGGAATGGTTCTGCGCCCCGGCGGAATAGTGGATGGCCTCCCGGCGGTAGGCCAGGAAGAGCCGGGTCTTGGGCTGCAGCCGGATCCCGGCCTCGAACCCCGCGGAGAGCTCGTAGCGGTTCAAGGACGAGGCCAGGGCGTCGTTGAGGTAGCGGTGCATCCGGTGGCGCCCGTCCAGGCCGAACACGAAGAGCCGGCTGCGCGCCACGGAGACCCGGCCGCCGACCTCGTTCTCGAAGCGCCGCTGGCGGGCGACCAGCTCGCTGAACGCCGGGTCCTCCGTGTTCTTGTAGGAGTCCCACACGCGCCAGTCCGTCCCCCGCCGGCCGGTCTGGGCGTAGGCCAGGTCCACGTACTGGTCCACCGCGTTGTTGGCGCGGGGCTGGGATGTGTAATTCACCAGTTTGGCCTTGTAGTCGAGCTCCAGCCGCTGGCGGCGGCTGAAGGGCATGGCGAGCTTGGACCCGAGGACGTTGGTGGTGATCCAGGAGCCGCGCACGCCGCCGCCCACCCGGCTTCCGTCGGCCTTGTCCGGGGGCACGAGGTAGATGTTGTCGTCGTAGGTCTGGGTGAGGCCGTAGTAGGGGTGCAGGTCGATCACGTAGCGCATGTCCGGGGTCTTGAACTCGGCAAGCTTGGACACGCCGGCGGCGATGGCCTGGAGGGGGTCCCATTCCTTCGCGACCGCGGCCGGGGGCGCCGGGACCGCGGGGGCTCCGGTGACCTTGCCCGCGTCCGGGCCGGTGAGGGCCATGATGCGGCCGGCCGTCGCGGCCGCCGCGGCTCCGGAGGGCGGAGTCACCGGCATTTCTCCGGAGTGGACCAGGACCTCGGCCCGGCCGTCGGAAAGCAGGTAGGTGAAGCTGTCGCCCTGGTCCGCGCGCAATGTGGTCCCGCCCGAGAGGAGGGTCGCGTCGCCCTGGAGCACGGTCACCTGGACGCCGCGGGGGATGGCGTAGCCGGGGAGGTCGGGCTTGAGATGGATGAGCTGTCCGCCCACCTGCAGGTCGAGGGTATCCTGGAAGCCGATCACCAGGAGCGCCGGCCCGTCGACGGGCGGCTGGGCGGACGCCGCGCCCGGGGCGGTCAGGAGAGCGAGAGCGAGGCCGAGTCTGTTCATCGCACGAAGGCCGGCACCACCAGTTTCTGTCCCGGGGTCAATTCCCCGCCTCTCTGGAGCCGTTCGCGGTTGGCTTCATAGAGTTCGCTCCAACGGTCCGCTTCGCCGTACACCTTGATGGCGATGCTGCGCAGCGTCTCTCCGGGCTGGACCACATGGATCCCCACCTCGGAGGCCTCCGACTGCGGTCCCTTCTCTAAGGATACCCGATCCTGCATGGCCTTTTCCAATTGGTCGAGCCGGCGCTTGGCCTGCTCCGCCTCCTGTTTGGCCTTGAGCGCCTCTTCCTTCACCATGGCCAGGTCGCGCTGCACGAATTCGGCCGGAACCTGAGCGGCGGCCGAAGACGGAACGGCGCCCACCGGGGCCGGGGCCGGGGCCGGGGCGGCTGGAGCGGGGACCGGAGCCGGCGCCGCGACGGGGACCGTGATGGGGGCGGCGGCAGGGGTCGGAGCCGGAGCGACGACCGGAGCCGTCGCCGGCGCGACGCCGACCGGCGGAGCCGCGGGCGCGCCGGAAACCGAGGATTCCCGCACCGTGGCGGACCAGCCCGTCCCGGGCGGGGGCTCGATGCCGAACCGGTGCGAGCGGCCCGCCAGCCCCTCCGGGAGCGGCAGGCGGTCGCCCATGACGGCGGAGAACTCCCCGTTCTGGACGGCGACGTAGCGCCCCTCCTCCCAGAGCAGGCTGCCCGCGCCGCCGGCGTCCCAGACCCGGAAGAAGAGCAGGAAGGTCCCGTTCTGGGGACGCCCGGCGCCGTCCTTCAGCTCGCCGCGGCACTGCAGGAGTTCCGCCCGCAGGGGAGCCGCCAGCAGGACCAAGGCGAGGACCCAGAAGCCGCAACGCGGAGCGCCGGGAAGCCGGGTTCTCATTGCAGGTCCCTCCTGATGTTCTCGACGAAGGCGGCGATGGGCCGGGAGTAGATGCTTCCTTCGCCGTCGCGCCCCAGCCAGGCGACGTCGCGGGTCAGGGTGAAGGCGGAGAGCGACGCCGGCCCGCGGTCCAGGAGCGGGAGGCTGTAGACCGCCAGGACCCGGAGCTTGGAATCGAGACGGTGACGGTACAGGAGACGGGTCTCCGAGTCGGTGGACCAGAAGAAGGAATCGTCCTTGAACATCGAGGCCGGCGAGCGGCCCGGCGCCAGATAGTTCTCCAGCACGGTCATCCCGGCCTTGGCCTCATGCCGGTAGAAGCGTCCGGTGCTGGAATCGCTGGACCAGAGATGCTGTCCGTCCCAATACAGGCCGGAGGGGTTCGGCCCGGGGCTGGATAGGCTGCGCACGAGGCTGAAGCGTTCGTCCAGGCGCCGCACCTCGATGGTCCGCCTCCAGGAGTCGCACACGAAGAGGTTCTCATCGGAGACCGCGAGGCCGGTGATGTGGCTCCCCGGCAGGCGGACCGAGCGCACCGGTTCGAGGCGTCCGCCCCGCACGGCGTATTCCTGGACGGATTGCGCGAGCCAGTCCGCGACGAAGAGGCGCTCGCCCCGCCAGACCAGCCCCGTGGGGTGCTCGTTAAGGATGGGATAGTCCCGCCCCTGCAGGCGGTACTGCTTGGACCAGAAGAATCCGAGGGCCGCCAGGCACACGGTCAGCAGGACGACGGCGGGCAGCCAGCGCAGGAGCGGCCCTTCCGGAGCCGGAGCCGGGGGCGACGCGACCAGGGCGCCGGGACGGGGAGGCTCCGCGGCCGACAACTCCCCGCCGCGGAGCTTCAGCGCCAGCCGGCGGCCGAGGACTCCCACCGGCTCGGGGAGTTTGCCGCCATGCACGATCCGCTCCACCGTGTCCAGGAGCTCCTGGTTGCTGAAGGGCTTGGCCAGATAGTGCGCGGCCCCCAGCTGCATGACCTCCACGGCCGACTCCACGCTCCCGTACCCCGTCACCATGATGACCGGGGTCCGGCGGTCGGTCTCGCGCAGGGTCCGGAGTATCTGGAGGCCGTCCATCCCCGGCAGACGCATGTCCAGCAGGACGACGTCCGCGCCCTCCCGGGCCAGGAACTCCAGTCCCGTCGGGCCGTCCGCGGCCTCGAAGACCTGATGCCCGTTGCGGCTGAGGACGTTGGACAGCGCCATGCGCATGTCCGCTTCGTCGTCGACCACCAGGATGCGCGCCATTTTCAGTTCCTCTTCCTCTCCGTGGGCAGGTTCATGACCGCCGTGCTCCCTTCGCCGCGCCGGCTCCGGAACTCCAGCGAGCCTCCCAAGGCCGTCGCGATGCGCCGGGCGATCGCGATGCCCAGGCCGACGCCGCCGGTCTTCGTCGAGAAGAACGGGCGCCCGACGTCCTTCAGATGCTCCGGGGCCACGCCGGCGCCCGTGTCGGAGACGATGATCCGGACCGAGCCGCGCTCCTGGTCGGGCCGCGCGGACACGGTCAGGGTGCCCCCCGCCTCCATGGCTTCGATCGCGTTCATCAGCAGCTGCTGCACGGCCTCCTTCAGGCGCCCCGAGTCCCCGCGCACGCGCGGCAGGCCCTCGGCGACCTCGGCGACGACCCGGATCCCCTTCTGCGCGCAGCGCCGCTCGACGTCGGCGAGCGCGGGGGTCAGCCATTGCGCGGCGCCCAGGCTCTCGGGCTTCAGGTTGAGCGGCCGCGTGAAGTCCACGAGCTGCTCCAGCCGCTCCTGCAGGGTCCCGATGGCGCGCAGTATCGCCTCCATCGCGGACCGTTCCTTGGTCCCCACCCAGAGGCCGGAGAGGCGGTCCTCGGCCAGGCTCCGGATGATGCCCAGCGGGTTGCGCACCTGATGGGCCACGCCGAAGACCAGGTCGTTGAGCTCGGTCTCGAACGCCTCCTGCGGCAGGCGTCCGGCCGGGCCTTCCGGCTTCATCGACGCGAGCAGACGGTCCCGGAGCTCCTTCAGCTCCGAGCGCCGCTTGGCCAGTTCTTCCTCGGCCCCGGCGGCCTTCTTCTCGCTCGCCGCGAGCGCCCGTTCCCGGACCTTCAGTGATTCCTCCATCGCCCGGCGGCGGCTCTCGATCTCCGCCTCCGCCTTCTCCAACCGCTCCCGCAGGCGTTTATCCGAACCCCGCAGCAGTTCCTCGACTTCCTCGCGCTTCTGGCTGAGCTCCGCTTCCTTCACGGTGAAGGAAGCCTGGACGCGCTTCTCGACGGAAGCCTCCCGTGAGCGGAGTTCCTCTTCCCGCGCCTGGAGCTTCCGCCGCTCCGCCTCCAGCGACTCGGTGCGCAGGCGGACCGTCTCCTCCACCTGCTCCCGCGACCGCTCTTCCAGCTCCTCGCGGCGCCGTTGGAACTCGACTTCCAGCGCCGCACGTTCGGAGCCAATCTTTTTAGCATTTTCCGCTTTCAATTCCGAGCCTTTTTCCAGCATTTTCGCGGAATTCTCCCTTTCCAGCTCCTGGCGCCGACGAGCCGCCTCCTTCTCCAGCGCGCTCCGGGCCTCCTGCAGGAGGTCCCGCTCCCCCGCCAGACGCTCCTGGAAGTCCGCTTCCAGCGCCGCCTGGCGCTCCTTGAACTGCGCTTCCAGCGCCGCCTCGCGCTCGCGCACCCCGGCATCGAGCCGCTCCGCGTGCTCGCGGAACTCCTCGGCTTTCTGCTCGGTCTGCCGGCGGATCTCGGCATCCTTGGCCTTGAGGACCCGGTCGGACCGGAGCCGCTCCTCGCGCTGGATGGCCGCCCGGAGGTCGGCCTCCTTGCGCAGGAAATCCTCCTCCAGCGCCTTCCGCTCGTCCTCCAGCCGCTCCTCGCGCCTGGCCAGTTCCTGGCGCAGGACCGCATGCATGTCCTCAGAGGATTTCTGCAGCTCCGCCCGCTGGCTCTCCTGGGTCTCGGCCACCTGCTTGAGGAGTTCCTCTTCCCGGCGCATCCAGAGCCGCTCCAGCTCCGACTCCTTGGCCAGGTACTCCTTCTGGAGGACCTTCTCCCGGTCGCGGAACTTGCCTTCCAGCTCCGCGCGTTTGGATTCCAGCGCGGTCTGGCTCCGGACCAGTTCCTCCCTCTCGGCCGCCACGGACAGCCGGAGCTCGTCGATCTCGACCTGCCGCTCCGCCTCGTGCTTGGCGGCCTCGGCGCGCAGGACGACCTCTTTCTTGGCGAAGTCCTCGCGGAGCTCGCCTGCGAGCTCCTTCAGGCGCTTGCGGGACTCCTCCTGCTGCGCCTCCAGGTCGCCCTTGGCCTTGGCCCAATCCTGGCGCAGAGCCTCGCGCTCCGCCTCCAGACGCGAGTCGGCCTCGGCCTCGCGCTGCTCCATCGCCTTGCGCAAGCCCGTCTCCCGCTCGGCCGCCGCGGCCTGGAGATGCTTCTCCCGGTCCCGGTACTCCGACACGAGCTGGCCTTTGAGGTGCTCGAGCTCCCGGAGCTTGCGCGACACTCCGGCTTCCCGCTCCGCGTGCTCCCGGGCCAGGGCTTCGGCGCGCGCCTGGAAGGACTCCTCCAGCTCCTCCAGCCGCGTCCCCCGCTCCGCCTCGAACGCCGCGCGCAAGGACTCCAGGTCGCGGGCCCCCTGCTCGACCTCGGCCTCCTTCCCGGCCACGGCGTCCTTGGCCGCCTCGGCCGCGGACTTGATCTCTCCCTCCCGCCGGGCGACCTCCCCGCGCAGGACCTCCTCCTTGGTCTGGAAAGCCCGCTCCAGCTGGATCTCCCGGTCGCGGAGGCTGCGCTCGACCTGCAGCTTGGCCGTCTCCAGCTCCGCCGCCCGCTGGGCGGTCTGGGTCTCCAGCCGCTCGCGGACCCCGACCAGTTCCGTCTCCTTCTGGCGGATCGCGGTCTCCAGCTTGCCGCGCCGTTCCGCGAACTCCGCCTCGAGCATCGCGCGGCGGTGCTCCAGCTCCTCGCGCAGGGCTTGCCGCTCGACCTGGGTCTTGGCGGCGGCGTCCGCCTCGCGCTTGGAGAGCGCGGAGTTGAGACGCGCTTCGCGCGCCTCCTGCGTCCGCTCGAGTTCCGTCTCCTTCTCGCGGATCTGCTGCTCCAGCGTGAGCCGGGAATCCTCCAAGGCCTTCTCCCGCTTGGCCAGTTCGCCCTCGCGCGTCGCGACGGCGGCGCGCAGCACGGCCGCCCTTTCCTCGAAGTCGGCGGCGAGCTGGGCCTCCCGCTCCTGCAGGGAGAGCCGCGACTGCACCTTCGCGGCCTCCGCCTCCTTCTCGCGCTGGGCGGCGCGCGCCTCGACGCGCTCCTTCTCCTGCGCCAGTTCCGACTCGCGCCGCCGCAGCCCCGCTTCCGACTCCGCGGACCGGGAGGCCGCCTCGGCGTCGAGCATCGCGGCGCGCCGTTCGAGGTCCTCCTGCATGGCCTTGCGCTCCGCCTGCACACGGGCCGCGGACTCCGCCTCCCGCTTGCGCGCCGCGCCCTCCGCCTGCTCCAGGCGCTCCTTGAAGGTCTCCTGCAGTTCGGTCTCCGCGGCGAGGAACTTCTCCTCGAGGGAGACGCGCAGCGCCTCCGCGGCCCTCTGCTTGACCGCGAGATCGGCCTGCAAGGAGGCGGCTTCGCGTCCCTGGACTTCCTTTTCCTGGGCGAGGCGGCGGCGTTCCTCGGCGAGCGCGGTCTTCAACGCCGCTTCTCTGGCGGCGTACTCGGCTTCCATGGACGCCCGGCCCTTGCCGAACTCGCGCTCCAGCCGCTCCTGGCGGGCCTCGAAGGCCTTCAGCCGTTCGGCTTCCGACGTCTGGGACTTCTCCTCAAGGGAAGCGCGCAGGGCCTCCAGGGACTTCTGCTTGGCCGAAAAGTCCGCCTGCAGGGACGCGGCCTCGCGCCCCTGCGCCTCTTTCTCCAGCGCGAGGCGGCGGCGCTCCTCGGCGAGAACGGCCCGGAGCTCCGCCTCCTTCGAGGCGAAGGCCGCTTCCACGTCCTCGCGGCGCTGGGTGAACTCGCGCTCCAGCGCGATCTCGCGCTCCTTGCGCGTCTTCTCGGATTCGGCGGCCGCCTTCTCCAGTTCACGCCGCTGCGATTCGGCTTCCTGGATGAAGCCGGCCCGTTCCCGCTCCAGCGCCTCCTCGCGGCTGCGCAGGACGAGCTCGGCTTCGTGCTGACGGACCTCCAGCGCCCGCTCGCCCTCCCGAAAATCCTCCTCGAGCTGTATCTTGCGCCGCTCCAGGCGGTCCATCGCCTGGTCGCGCTCCTTCTTGGCCGCGGTCTCCCGCTTGCGGTGGTCGGACTCCAGCTCCGCGAGACGGTGGGCGTACGCGTTCTCGAGCTCCGTCTCGTGGTCCTGGCTCTGGCTCTGCACGGCCAGGCGGAGCGTCTCCAGTTCCCGCTGCTTGGCCTCGAACTCGGTCTGCAGGGCGGCGCGCTGACTCTCTGTGAGGCCGGAGAGCTTGCGCTTGGAGTCCTCCTCCCAGCGGGCCTCCCGCTCGGCCAGCCGCTCGGTGAAGTCCTTCAGCTCCTTGGCCAGCCGCTCGTCGGCCTCGCGCTTGAGCTGGTCCTGCTTCTGCTCCCACTCGGTCTTGAGCTCGGTCTCCAGATGGAGGTAGTTCTGGTGGACGGACTCCTCCCGCTGGCGGTAGAGGGCGTCCAGCGCGGCCCGCTCCTGCGAGCTGCGCGTCTGGAGCTCCGTCGAGAGCTGGGCTTCCCGCGCGCGCAGCTCCTCCTTGAGGACGTCCTCCTTCTTCTTGAACTCGGCCTCCAGCGCGGCGCGCCGCTGGGCCAGCTCCGCCATCCGGGCCGCGAGGTCCGCGGAATGGGTCTCCATGGCGGCCTGATGCTCCGCCTGCTGGCGGTCCCGCTCCTTGGCCATCATGCGGCGCTGCTGGTCCACCCAGGCGTCGTTCTGCCGCTGGAGCTCGTCGCGGGCGTGGGTGAGCCGCGCCTCGTAATCCGCCTCCAGCTTCTTGCGCTCGTCCTGACTGCGCGACTCCTGCTGGGAGACGGTCTGCCGCAGTTCTCCCTGCAGGCGGTCGGTCTCGTACTGCAGCCGGGCCCGGTAGTTCTCCCGTTCCGTGGCGACCTGGGCCAGCAGTTCGGCCTCCCGCTCCTTCCACTGCTTGTCGAGAGCCCCTTCCCGGTCCAGGTGCGCTCGCTCCAGGCGCGCCTCCTTGGCCAAGAGCTCCTTCTGCAGCTGGGACCGGAGCTTCTCCGCCTCCAGCGCCCGGCGCTCGTCCTCCTCGCGCAGGGCCGTCCGCTCGGACTCCAGCCGCGCGGCGAGCTTGAGCTCGGCTTCCTCCTCCCACTGCCGCACGCGGCGCTGGAGGGCGTCCTCCTTCTCGGCCAGCGAGCGCTTCGCCCGCTCCTCCGCCTCCTCACGCTGGAGTTGGGCCTTGTGCGCCCAGTCCTCCTTCAGCTGCTGCTCCAGGCTCAGATAGTTTCCGTGCAGGGTCTCCTCGCGCCCGCGGTAGAGCTCGTCGAGCGCCTGCCGTTCCCGGGCCAGGGTCTGCTGCTGGTCCTCCACGAAGCGCTTCTCCTTGATGCGCCACTCCGAACCGAGTTCCTCCTCCCGCTTGCGGTGCCAGGCTTCCAGCGCCTCCCGGCGCTTGGCCAACTCGGCTTCCCGGCCGGCCGATTCGGAGTTCAGCGCCTCGAGATGCGCGGCGGCCTCGGACTTGAGCTGGTCGCGCTCCCGCGCGATCATGCGGCGGTGCCGCTCCAGCCACTCCTCCTGCTCCTTCTCCACGGTGGCGAGATGCGCGCGCTTCCAAGCCTCGAAGCGGACCTCGAGCTCGCCCTGCAGGCGGGTCGTCTCCTGGCTGAGGCGCGCCTGATAGTTGTCGCGCTCGGCGGAGACCTGGGCGTGCAGCTCGGCCTCCCGCTCCTGCCACTGCTGGTCGAGAGCCCCTTCCCGGTCCAGATGCGCCCGCTCCAGGCGCGCCTCCTTGGCCAGGAACTCCTTCTGCAGTTGGGAGCGGAGCTTCTCCGCCTCCAGGGCGCGGCGCTCACCCTCCTCGCGCAGGGCCGTCCGCTCGGACTCCAGCCGCGCGGCGAGCTTGAATTCGGACTCCTCCTCCCACTGCCGCACGCGGCGCTGGAGGTCGTCTTCGGCCGCCTTCATGGCGGTCTTGAGCTTCTCGGCGGCCTCCTCCTGCTGGAGCTGGGCCCGGTGCGCCCAATCGGCCTTGAGCTGCTTCTCCAGGCTCAGGTAGTTCCCGTGCAGGGTCTCCTCGCGGCCGCGGTAGAGCTGGTCGAGGGCGGTCCGTTCCCGGGTCAGGGTCTCCTGCTGTTCCGCGACGAAGCGTTTCTCCTTGACGCGCCACTCCTCGGCGAGTTCGGCTTCGCGCCGTCGGTGCTGATCCTCCACCGCCTCGCGGCGCTTGGCCAGCTCGGCCTCCCGGCCGGCGGACTCGCCGTTGAGCGTCTGCAGGTGCGCCGCGGCCTCGGCCTTCTGCTGCTCGCTTTCCCGCGCCAGCATCCGGCGATGGCGCTCCAGCCACTCCTCCTTCTCCTTCTCCACGGCGGCGACGTGCGAAACCTTCCAGGCCTCGAAGCGGGCGTCCAGCCGGGCTTCGGCATGGGCGAGGTCTTCCTTGTGCGTCCGGCGTTCGGACTCCACCTGGGCGTCGCGCTCCTGGATGGCCTCGGCGAAGCGCTGGGCCTGCGCCTCCAGGGCCTTCTGATGCTGGTCCAGATAGCCTTCTTCTTTCCGGGTCCAGAGCGACTGGAGAGAGCTCTCCATCTCCAGATACTTCGCCTCGCGCTGGGCCTCGCGCTCCTGCTGTCCCTCGATGAGGGCCAGACGCTCGCCCTCGACCTTGCGCTCGCGCGCCTGGAACTCCTCCCAGACCGCCTGCTTCTCGGCCAGGAGGCGCGCGCACTCCTCCTTCAGCCGGACGACCTCGAGGTCCAGCTCGGAGAGCCGCTTCTCGCGTTCGAGGAGCTCCCCCTGCTGGACCTCCTTGAGCTTGCGCGTCTCGGCCTTCCACTCGGCGGCGCGGCGTTCGTGCTCCGCCTCCAAGTGGCGGGCCTGCTGCAGCAGATGGGTGCGGGAGGCTTCCTTGAACTCCCGCAGCTCCGCGTCGCGGCGCTCGCGCAGCTCCAACTCGCGGCGCTCGTACGCCGTCTTGAGCTCGGATTCGACGCGCGCATAGTCCTGCTTGAGCTTCTCGGACCGCGCGAACAGCTCCGCTTCCTCGCGCTGGCGCCGCAGGTCGAACTCCTCCTTCATCCGGGACAGCTCGACCTTGGCCGCGGAGCGTTCCTGCTCCAAGGCCAGTTCGTAGCGCCGCACGAGTTCCGCCTCGCGCTGGAACCACTGCTTGTCGAGGTTCTTCTCCTTAAGGATGCAGTCGGCGATCACCGTCTGCTTCCAGGCCTTGAACTGCTCCTCGGCCACCTGCTGATTGCGCTCGGTCTCCGCGACCTTGGCCGCGAAGGCCTGGTCCACGGCCCGGGAGCGGGCCGCGAATTCCGCCTGGAGCGAGGCGCGTTCGGCGGCGACCGCACCCTCGTGCTCCTCCAGGAGCTCCACCTTGCGCCGGGTCCACTCATCGCGCAGGGAGTTCTCCTTCGCGAGCACCCCTTCCTGCAGCTCGATGTGGCGGGCCTGGAAGGATTCCTCCAGGGCCTTCTCCCTCGCCTGCAGCTTGTTGACGCCTTCGGCGGACCGCGCGTTGAACTCGGCTTCCAGCGACATGCGCAGGCGCTCGGCCTCCCTCTCCACGGCGCTCTCGCGCTGGTCCAGCTCGCGGCAGCGGGACCGGTATTCCTCCTCCAGGGCCTTGGCGCGGCCGCGCGCCTGCTCGGCGGCGGCGGACTTCTCCTTTTCCAGCTCGGCCTCGAAGCGCTGCAGGGACTGCGCTTCCTGCCGGACCTGCCGGTCGCGGAGCTCGCCCTCCAGGGCGGCGTAGCGGGTCTCGACTTCGGCCACGCGGGTCTGGAAGGCCTCCTCCAGCTCCCGGCGGCGCGTCTCCAACAGGGTCTCGATCTCAGCGGAGCGGTCGGCGAGGGCGCGGGCGCGCTCCGAGAACTGCTTCTCGACGGCGCGGTCCAGCTTCTCGCGGGCCTCCTTGGTGCGGGACCAGAGCCCGTTCTCCAGCTCGGCCCAGGCGGCCTGCAGCTCGGCCTCGCGCTTGTTGTACTTCTCCTGGAGCGACAGCTCCTTGGCGCGGTACTCCTTGACCAGCGACTCCTCGCGGCGCTGAGCCTTGAGCTCGCCTTCCTGGGCGGTCGCGGCCAGGACGCGCTGGAACTCCTCGTTCTTGCGCTTGAGTTCGAGGAGCTCGCGCTCCTTCATCTCCAGTTCGGCCTCACGGTTCTTGAGGGTGTTGAGGATCTCCTCGTCGCGCTTCTGGCGCAGGCGCAGGACCAGCTCCTGGTCCTTCTGGTAGCGGGCGGCGAGCTCGGCCTTCTCGCGCTGCGCGCTCATGAGCTGGGCGTCGCGCTCCTCCAAGGCCCGGCGCAGCTGCCGCCGCTCCCCCTCCTTCGACTGCAGGCTCTCGCGCCACTGCTGGACCTGGGCGGTCAGGGCGGCCAGCTCCTCCTCGGTGCGGCGGCGTTCGCCCTCCACGCGATGCCGCTCCTCTTCCCGGACCTCCAGGCGGATGCGGTCCCGCCAGCGCTCCGTGCTCCCCTCCTGCTTGCGCCGTTCCTCCTCCCAGTTCTTCGCCTCCGTCTGCCAAGTCTCGACCTGCTTGCGGAGCTCGACGTTCTCCTGCGCGACGAGCTGTTCCTTGTTCTTGGATTCCTGGAGAGTGCCCTTGAGGCGGACGTTGAGATCCTGGAGGTCGCGGATCGTGGCCACGGCCCCCCGGATCGCAAGTCTAGCCGCCTCTAAGTCGGTGATCTCTTTGAATTGTTCTTCATCCCACGGATTCATATGTCACGCCTCCAGGCACTCTCTCAAGCCCCCCACGATGGGGCGCACGGCTCTCCAAGAACGGCTCCGCTCCGACGACGACGCTGGGAATCGACATGCCGCGGCCGCAAGGGCCGCTCTCGGCGAGGACCGCACCCTGGGATGATATAGGGAAAAGATTGCGGATTCTTTAACGGAATCGGGGCCCGGGAGGCTAGGTGCCGGAGCGTTCCGCGGGAAAGTGGACGTTCACGGTGGTGCCCCGGCCGGGCTGGGTCTCGAAGGCCATCGTGGCGCCGTGTTCGGCCAGCACGCGCTTGGCGAGGTAGATGCCGAGGCCGGTGCCGTCCTCCTTCGTGGTGAAGAAGGGAGCGTCGATCTTGGCCCGCACCTCCGCGGACATGCCGACCCCGGTGTCCGATATCTCGAGCCGCACGCCGCCGTTGTCCGGAGCGCTGCGGACCCGCAGGCTTCCCCCCCGGGGCATGGCCTCGATGGCGTTCACCACCAGGTTGTGCAGGACGGCGCGGATCTGCTGGTCGTCGATGAGGAGGCTGCGCACCTCGCTCAATTCCACCACCAGTTCGATGCGCCGCTTCTGGCAGGTCTTTTCCACGAGGCGGAGCACGGTCTGGACCACGGCATTGATGGAGCCCTCGCGCATCTGGGACTTCCCCAGCTTCGCGAAGTCCAGGAGGGCCCGGATGGACAGGGCCGCGTAGCGGGCGTTGCGCAGGATCATCTCCAGGCTGTCCTTGAGCTTGTCGCCCGGGGACAGGAACTGCAGCGCGAATTCCGAGGAGCTGGAGATCACGTGGAGCGGGGTGCGCATCTCGTGGGCGAAGGCGGTCGCCATGCGGCCGACCATGCTGAAGCGTTCCATCCGGGCCAGGGCCTGCTGGATGGCCTTGTGCTCCGGGGTCACGTCGAAGTCCACGACGGAAGGGGTGAGCAGCACGAGATAGGCGTCGACGGGGTCGCCCAGGACGTGGACGGTGAGGAAGACCTTCTCGACCACGCCGTCGCCGCGGAGCATCCGCGCGGAATAGTTCTTGAGCGCCTGGACGCCGCCCGCCGCGTCGAGGGCCCCGTCGCACTCCGCGACCGTGGGGAAGAACTCCGAGAAAGGGCGGCCGACGGCATTCTCGCGGGGGACGCAGAGGAACTCGCCCGCGCCGCGGGACCAGGTCTGCACGGCGCGCGCGGCGTCGAGGCCGACCACGGCCTCGTCGGAGTCGTGGAAGATGCACGCGAAGAGGCGCTCCTTCAGGCGCTCGTCCATGTCAAAGAGTATACACAATTCGCCGGACCCGGCAGGCGAGGAGCGGGGCTGACCCGGACTGGGCCTTCCGGACCGCTCGGCCCTGCGGCCTCGCTTAGCGCTTCGCGGCGCTGAATGTGGTCTGCGCCGCTCGCGAAATCCGGTCGGCCCAGTCCAGGTCAGCCCCGCGCCCCCACATCCGCGCCGCCATTCCCTCTAACGCTGCGGGCGTGCGGGCTTGGAGCCCGGGTGAATGGGGAGACGGGGGAGACGGGGGTTGCGGAGGGCGGGTTTATCCTCTACAATACGCGAGGAGGATTTGCCTATGAAGCCGGAATCGATGGCTTCGGACACGAAACCCGTCGAAGTGCGCCCCGGCCTGTGGAAGGTCAAGAGCGGCAACGGCAAGGGCTTCTTCCGAGTCGGGGTGAGCAAGAAGCAGGGACAGGCCAATTCCCTGTATCTAGAAATCAGCGGCCGCAAGCAGTTCGAGATCGGCAACGACTGCGACACCTGCCATTTCTGGTTCAAGTGCCTCCAGGAGCCCAAGCTCTTCTCGCAGAAGAAGATCGTCAACCTCCCCAAATCCCTCTCCGTCCCCCGGCCGCTCGACGCGGACCTCCTCCACGACATCAGCCCGGTGATCGACCTGATGGAGAAGGGCGAACATTACGTCTTCAACACCGCCATCAACCTCATCGGGCCCTACAAGTCGGACGACGAGAACTCCTACTTCCACAACGGCGAGTTCCACGAGATATGGGACATCGAGGATCCGGCCGCCGAGGACATCCTCTCCGGTTGGGAGCATTACGAGGGCAAGACCCCGCGCATCTACCGGCACGAGCCGATCGTGGAGAAGCAGTTCGACTTCCTCATCCCCCTCGTCCCGCTGCAGAGGCTGAAGCCCGAGAACATCCGCCTCTACCAGCAGATGATCGCGCAGGGAGACCGCCCCCGGATCCTGGTGCTGGGCCTCCTGCAGCGCGCCATCCCCGAGTCCGTGTCGACCGGACAGAACAAGAATCTGCATTCCTTCTTCGCCGGCTTCGTCCTCGACGGCCACCACAAGCTCACGGCCTATCAGCGGGCCGGCGTGCCGGCGAACTGCCTCGTCATCCTCTCCACCAAGGCGAGCAAATACTTCCTGCTGGAAGGCGAGGGCGCCTCCCCCAGGAACTGCTTCGAGGAAAGGCTGGCGTCGTTGGCGCAGTAGGCGGGGGGACGCGGGGCCCATGAAGTGCCAGAACTGCCAGTTCGACATCCAGGATACCGCTAAGAGCTGTCCGTTCTGCAATTTCATGGTGGGGGACCCCGGTCCGGAGGGCGCTCCCGAGGCCTCCGCGGACGCCGCGCCGACGGCCCCCCCCGCGCGGGAAGGCGCAGCTCCCGCTGAGGACCCGTCCGAGCGCTTCACCCCGCCGGTCCCGGGAGAGGCCCAGTCCGGGGAGCCGCAGCTGCAAGACCTCAGCGACGAGATGTCGATCCCCGACGTCATGCCGGTCGGGCCGCCGCCGTCCGTCCCGGAGCCCCAGCCCATCCCGCCCGACGGCCCCCCGGCCTCCGACGACGGCTTCGAAGTGCCCGTGATCCCGAAGCGGAGCATCCTGAAGATCCTCGGCCCGCTGGCGGCCGCCTGCGTCATGGGCTATGCCGGCTACCTCTTCTACGTCCCGAAGCCGACTCCGCCGCCGCCGCCGCAGGCGGCGGAGGAGCCGCCCGCCGCCCCGGCGCAGCCCGCCGCGGCCCCGACGCCCGCCCCCGCCATCTCGTCCGGGGCCCAGCCCGCCGCCCGGCCCGGGGTCGCCTCCACCGATCCCCTGATGGGCGACCCGCGCATGGCCGCCATGCTGGAATCCCAGAAGCCGGTGGAGGAACCGGGCGAGGACGGCGAGCCCTCCGGGGCGACGGACGAGAAGAAGCCGACGCGCCCCGCGGTCAAGCAGGGGGACGTCTGGGTGTACGAGGGTTCGGTGCGCGACCTCATCTCCTTCAAGGCCGTGCGCGGGGCGCAGATGCTCTTCGTCAGCATCCGCAACGAGAACGATTTCAACACGACGACCAACTCGCGGGGGCTCTACCGCGTCTCCCTTCCCGGGGACGCTCAAGGCTACCGGCTGATGATCGACCATCCCGATTACCTGGCCGATTATTTTGTCGATGCCCCTAACCGGCCGTTCCGATCCATGACCCAGGGGAGCCGGCTCCAGCTGCGCTCCGCCAAACCCGCGCACGAACCCTGGATAGGGGCCGGCGCCGAGCCGATGCGGCGCGACGTCTACCTCTTCCCCGATATAACCGATTAGAAGGCCGGAGCGCGCGGCGTTTCCCCGGGCCCCAGGACGCGCGCCGGAAGCTCCCGGGCGAAGGACTCCCGCACGCCGCCCAGGAGCCGGTAGAGGCCGTCCCCCGGACAATCGGTCTGCCCCAGGTCGCGGTGCCCCAGGTAGGACTCCGCGGGGACGCCGTAGGCCGAGATCAGCCAGCGCCCCAGCACGCGCAGGGATTCCAACTGGGCGGGAGTCACCGGATGGTCGAAGGGCGGGTGATGGTATCCCATGAACGAGATCCCCACGTTCCCGGTGTTGAAGCCCTTCACGTGGGCGCCTACGACGGTCTCGGGACGGCCCTGGAATATGCGCCCCTCGGCGTCGATCAGGAATTGATAGCCGATGTCGTCGAAGCCGCGGCCGTCCTGATGATACTCCTGAATGAAGCGGACCTCCGCCAGGGACTCCTCGAGCGCGACGGGCCGGCGGCCCGCGGTGTGGTGCTGCGTCATCCGCACGGGCTGATGGGGACGGAACGGGTTCTTGGGAGGCCGCGCCCCCCACTCCTCGCGGGAGACCACGGGAGGCCGTGCGTCCGGAGAACATCTTCTTGCACGGTCCCTGCCGGTCCATAGCGGCAGGGGCCGGGGGGATCCCGGCGTCCCGGTCCCCGGAGAGACCCCGCCCTCCGGCTCCTCGCGCTCCAGGGGCACCGCATCCATCTCGTAGAGGACCAAGGTGTGAGCGGAGCGGACCCCGCCGTTGCGCGCGCGCAACCGGAGCAGTCCGGGCTGGGAGTCGGAGAATCGCGCCCGGGCCCAGAAGCGCCCGTCTTTGCGGCGATGAACGGTCGCCCGCCCCCAATCCGACCAGTCCCCCCCGCCGCCCCCCCGGCGCGAGACCTCGAAGACCACGGCTGAGTCCGGCATCTCCCCGTGGAACACCACCGACGCGAACGGCTCGTCGATGGGGTCGCTGGGCTCCAACTGGAAGAAGACCTCGTCGCGGGAGCGCGCCGGGGCGATGCGCACGGAGCGCCCGATCCCGGAGCCCCCGAAGGTCACGGCGCCGTCGGACGACTGAGCGGCGGCCCGGGGGCCGGGGACGGCGCCGAGCAGGAGCGGCAGGAGGAGCCAGAGGCGCATGGGTCTATTATACCTCAAGAATAGAAAGGACTGCGTCCCTCGGGAGCCCTCTCCCGCACGCCGTTGCGGCGCAGCATGACGGCCGCGATGAGCATCCCGGCCAGGGAGTACCACTGCGAGGGGGAAAGGACCGGCCAGAGCAGGACGCCCCGGTCGTCCCCGCGCAGGAACTCGACCCAGAAGCGCATGCCGGAGTAGAGGAGGATATACCCGAAGAAAGCCGTGCCGTAGGCGTAGCGCCCGCGGCGGATGCCCGGCAGGACGTGGAGGGCCAGGAAGAGGGCCAGGGCGAGCTCGCAGCCGGCCTCGTAGAGCTGGGTCGGGTGGAGCGGCACGTTCAGGAATGCGTCGGGCACGGCCGAGGCGCGGTGCGTGAAGCGGACCCCCCACGGGAGGTCCGTGGGCCGGCCGTGGCAGCAGCCGTTGAGGAAGCAGCCCACCCGCCCGAGCCAGTGCCCCATGGGGAGGGCGGTGATGATGTAGTCCGCGATGGGGAGGTAGCGCCGCTTGGTCCGGTGGCGCCGGTTGAACCACTGCTGGTACAGCCACCCCCCGGCCATGGAGCCGGTGATGGCGAACCAGTAGACCCACCCGTTATTCAAGCGGACGAGGCGCGCGACGGGATGGGCCAGGAAATCCCGCCACTCCACGATGAAGAAGCCCAGCTTCCCGCCGACGAGGGCGCCCAGGACGAGCGCGTAGATCAGGGTCCAGAAGTGCAGGTCGGTCTCTTCCGGGCCGCGGATATCCTCGTACCGCGCTCGCGCCCACACCGTCCCGATGACCGTCCCCAGGATCACCAGGAGACCGTAGGCCCGGACCGTGTGCTCGCCGAGGGTCAGGAGAGGGTACATCCTACTCCATCATGCGCAGGGTCCCCAGCTTGGGCTGGGGGATGAGGGATTTGGTGAGCGAGCTGACCCCCTGCTGCATGAAGAGGGAGACGACCAGGATGACCGCGCCCATCAGGACGGCGACCGCGACGTTGGCGCGTCCGATCTCCTCCTCCTCGTCGATGGAGCCCGAGAGGATGTTGAAGAAGCGCAGCGCGATCTGGACGCAGCCCACCGAAAGGATGAAGCCGAGGATCAGGTGGCCGAAAGCATACGCCGCCAGCGCCGGGAAGCCGTGTCCGCCGCCGCCCATGAAGCCCACGGTCACGATGCTGGTCACCGGATAGATGGATTCGCGCATGATGAGCGCGGCGCCGTACATGAGCGAGGCCATCAGCACCGCGACCGCGACGTTCCCCTTGCGGATCTCCACCTCGGCGTCGAAGGCCGTGTTCAGGCGCACGAAGCCCTTGTAGCTGCTGTACACGACGAGGACCGAAAGCACGATGGAAAGAGAGAACTCCACCAGACTGATGAGCAATCGCACCCAGAACATCGTCCCTCCCTGCGCCGCTACAGAGTGAGCGGCTGTATCCGGAAATTATTCCCCGCGCCGAGATAGTCCGAGGTGGTCTCCCCGACCTCGCCCGGAGGCAGCCAGGCGGGCCCCGCCGACTCGATCATCACATAGGGGATGCCTTCGTACTCGATGAAGACGTCGCCGTTGCGCGGGATGCGGTGAACCGCCATGAGATAGTGCCCCGGGATGGCGAGCCCCACCATCTTGAGGTTCGGCCAGTTCATCAGGATGCTCGCGATCACGGCCGTCTTGGTGTCGCAATCCCCCTGCCCCATGGACAGGGATTTCGGAGGCGGCAGGACCCCGCCCATGACCCGATTGCCCTCGCGGTCGGCGGGGACCTCGTAGCGCATGGAGGTCTGGACCATCGCGGTGACGGCCCCCACCAGGTCCTCCGACTCGTAGCCCTGCTCCTCGGCCAGGCCCGCGAAGCCCTGAGCCACCCCGCGCACGCGCTTCCAATTGCGGCGCACCATGGCCGGGATGTCCGCCTCGACGACGTTCTTGCCGGGGGCCTGGAAGCGGAACCCGCCCTTGGTGTAGACCTCGATGCGCTTGCGGCGGTAGTCCTCCGAGAGCTGGGCCAGCTGGGCGTCCAGCTGCTTCTGCACGCCGTCGTTGTGCTCCCTGATGAAAGCCATCTTGCTGGCGAGCTCCGGCTTCGACTTCGCCGTGACCTGCCCGCTCACGAATCGCTCGTTGGCCTCCGCGACGGCCGTCTGCTGGGCCTTCTTGTACCACTTGTCCAGGGCTTCGAACTGTTCGCCGCTGAACCCGAACTCGCGGACGGATTCCGCCACCGCTCCGGCGGGCAGGGCCGCCTGCAGGGTGAGGACGTCGCCGTTGAAGTTCTTGAAGCCGAAGGAGAGCGAATAGCCGTCCTCATCCGGGACGATGCGGCTGAAGGGGACCTTGGGACCGCCGCCCTCCCGCCCGCCCCCGGGCCGCGAGCCCCGCAGCCGCATGGGCGCGAAGGATTCGTCCATGGATTTCGGCTGGAGCCGGGGCGCGGCCTGCAGTCCCTCCTGGGAGAACATCCAGGTGAAGGCCGCCAGGCAGAGGTAGACCAGCGTCGCCGACGCCGGCCACCATCTCGCCGCTCGCATGCACGGATTCTACAACAAATGGGCGCGCCGGGGTCCCGGCCGCCCCGCATTTGGTACGATTGCGGGCGCATGGCCGGCAACCCTTCCCCGCGGCGGATACTGGTCGTCGTCTTGGATAATCTGGGCGACGCCGTGATGGGCAGCGCCCTCCTCGCCCCCCTGCGCCGCCTGCATCCCGGCGCGCAGCTGGGTCTGTGGGTCAAGGAATACGCGCGCGGGGTCTTCGATTTCGAAGACCCGGCGCTGCGGGTGCACGCGGCGGATCCGTTCTGGGACAAGGCGCCGGGCCGGCCGCCGGGCGGATTGGCGGCGTTCCGCCGGGCCCTGGGGGAGATCCGGGAGGTCGGCTACGACGCCGCCCTGGTCCTGAACGCCGACTGGAAGCGCGCCCTGGCGTGCCTGGCCGCCGGGATCCCGGAACGGATCGGACACTGCCGCCGGCGCAGCGGGCTCTTCCTCAACCGGGCTTTCCCCTTGCCCGCGGGACCGGCGCACGTCGTTTCGGAGCATGCGGACCTGCTCTCGCGCTGGGAGGGCCGGCCCGTGCCGGCCGACTGCCTGCGCCCCGACATCGGCCTCGCCCCCGCCCAGCGCGAGGCGGCGGCGCGCTGGCGAGCGGGGATAGGAGGGGCGGCCGCGACCGTCGTCGCGGTGCACGCGGTGACGGGCGACCCGGAGAAGAACTGGCCGCTCGAGCGCTGGCGCGAGTTCATGGAAGCCCTGGGGCGCGAGCGACCTTCCTGCCGCTTCGCGGCGCTCAGCGCCCCGCGCGAGGAGCCGGCGCTGCGAGCCGCCTTCGGCGGGCTCCCGCCCGGGCTCGCGACCATCGTCCCGGGCAGCGTCTCCGAGATGAAGCCCTTCCTCGCGGCCGCCGACCTGTTCGTCGGCGGGGATTCCGGGCCGGGGCACATGGCCGCGGCCCTCGGCGCCCCGGTGCTCTCCCTTTTCGGCCCCACCGACCCCGGCCGCTACCGCCCGTTCGGGGCTGCCGCGGCGACGCTCCGGAGGGAGCCTCTGCGCGAGCTGCCGGTGCCGGAGGTGCTGGCCCGGGCCCGGGAACTGCTGGCTACTTCCGCAGGAAAGGGTTCGTCTCGGGGTCGTTGTACATCTTGAGCTGAAAGTAGGTCTTGAAGCGGCGCCGGCGCCCCGCCACGTCCGCCACCAGAGCGTCCAGACAGCCCGCCAGGTCGGAGAGCTGCTCCGCCAGGGTCTGCACCCGAGAGGAGAACTTGGCTTTCTGCTCGGGGGTGATATCCCGCCGCGAGCGCTGTTCGGACATGTGGCGGTGCTTAAGGACGAGGATGGAGAGACGGTCGACCAGGCTCCCCGGCGTCTCCGAGCTGAGCGGCCTGGCCGGATCCTGGGTGAGCCCCGCGGCGGCGAGCTTCCCCTCCAGAAGGGAATCGAACGCCTCGACGGCGTCGACCCGCCTCTGATTGGAGCGGTCGATCTCGCGCTTGACGCGCGCGATGACCGCGTCCGAGGCCTTGGTGTCCCGGGCCTTGTCCTCCTCGTGCCACTGATAGGCGTTGATACGGGCGACCGCGGCGGCGAGGGACGCCAACGGGGACTTGGGCAGGGGCAGGGCCCGGCAGGCCCCCTCCCAGTCGGCGATCCCGCGTTCCTTCTTGTGCCAGGCGTCGACGACGGCGTACTGGGCGCGGAGCACACGGGCGGAGGCGAGGTCCTGCAGGAGCCGGGGCGTTCTTTTCATCGCGGCGAGATTATCCCAAACCCTCCCCCCGCCACGCAACCTCCCTTTTCCCTCAGAGCGCCGCCGGCTGCATCACCTGACCGCATCCGGCCTCCGGGTCGGGGAATCACAGGCGAGTGGCCCCGGTCCCGCTCGGCCGGATTTCGCGAGCGGCGCATTCACATACAGCGCCGCGAAGCGCTAAGCGAGGCCGCAGGGCCGAGCGGTCCGGACGAGCGGGACCGGGGCCATTCGCCATCATCCGGGCGCTGAGTCGGTCGAGGGAGGTTAGTAGATCCAGCCCGGGGCGCGGCGGCGCTCTTCGGAGGGGGCGGCCTTGGGGCGTTGGGGCGGGGTGAGGTACTCGGGCCGCCGCTCTTCGATGTCGAGCAGGTCCTCGCGTTCCGGCATGCTCTCGATGAAGGGCTTGCGCTTCATCTCGCGCTTGGGCTGGCTGACGCGCCCGAAGCGCCAGGTCAGGCTGAAGCGGTGCGTATCGCTGAGGGCGCTGGTCATCCCCCAGGCGTAGTCGATGCCGAACTGGCGCCAGACGGCGCCGAACCCGAAGGTGAGGCCCACCAGGTCCTGATGGAAGCGGTAGCCCAGGCGCAGGGCGTAATGCCGCCAGGCGGAGTATTCCATGCCGAAATCGACGTGCCACTGCTCTTCGTGCACGAGGTATACCCCGTCGGCGGCGAACAGCAAGGCGTGGTTGGCGGGCATGGAGAGGACGTCGGGGAGTTCCACCCGCTGCGCGGCTCCGAGGCGGGCGGTCATGGGGAGCGGGTCCCCCTCCTCCAAGAACTTCATCTTGCTCCCCAGATTCAGCAGGGACGCCCCGACGCTCAGCCCGGTCTCGGGGGATTTGACCAGGTAGCCGAAGTCTCCGGCGTAGGCCTTGGCCTTGTACTGCCCGTTGGCGAGGGAGGAGGCGATGTACTTGCCGCTCACCCCGGCGTAATGCTGGACCGTGATCTCCTTGTCGCGCCGGGTCCGGAACTCGTAGTTGCCGATGCGTTCCGCGTAGGCCAGGGTCCCGACGAAATCGCTGCCCGCGTCCAGGCTTTCGGAGCTCTGCAGGGTCCCGTCCGGGGCCAGGCGGTTGTATTCGATGGTCCCGTTCTGGGAGAAGAGCGCGCTGGCCGCCAGGGAGGCGTAGCCCTGCTCGATCAGGCCGGCCAGGGGCAGCGGGGTCACCGCGGCGATGTGCTCGAGCTTCTGGTCCTCGAACCCCTTCAGGTACATGAAGCTGAGCTCGCGGTAGTCGATGGTGCTCAGCCCTGCCGGGTTGTAATAGATGGAGGAGACGTCGGAGGCCACGCCCGTGAAGGCCGAGCCCATGCCGAAGGCCCGGGCTCCGATGGGGAACTGGAGGATGGGGGCGGCCGTGGTGCCGGGGTTCTCCGCGGCGGCGCGGGGGACGGCCGGGCCCAGGGCGAACGCGAACGCGAGCGCCGCACATGCGCGCCAACGCAGCTCCGGAGGGCGCGCAGTACGGCGTCGCTGCCGCGCCGCCGCCGCGCCCCGCGCCCTCCGCATCGTGCCTTCCCGGTTCTCCGTTCCCATACCCGCGCTACTTGACGACGATCACCTTTTTGGTCTCGTTGATCCCCGGCGCCTGCAGATTCAGGTAATAGATGCCGCTCGCCACGCGGACCCCGTTGAGGTTGGCGCCCGCCCAATCGAGCGAACCCTTCCCGGCGGGCTTGTCCTCGTCGATCAGGGTCGCCACCAGGTTCCCGCTCAGCGTGAACAGCCGCAGGCGCACGTGGCCCGCGTCCTGGATGTCGTAGCGGAAGGTGGCCTTCTCCCCCTTCATGGGGTTGAAGATGTTGTTGAAGGCGGTCAGCGCGGCCCGGTTGGTGCTGAGGTTGAGCGGCTGGGAGAAGCCCAGCGACTGCACGTTCCCCAGCCGGTTCTGGCCGAACACCTCCAGGTGCACGGTGCCCGCGCCCGGGAAGCGGTCGTTGAAGCCGGGGGCGAGCCGAGCCGAGCCCGTGATCATCCCGGAGGCGTTGTGCGACGACACGAAGGTCAGGTAGGTGCCCGCCGCGTTGGTCGCGGTCCGGGAGAGGATGTCCAGGGCCTGGCTGCGCAGCTGGGCGTGGTGGAAGGTGAAGCCCTGGTTGGTGACGAAGCTGGTGACGCGGACCTCCCAGCTCAGCAGGTCGTTGTCGAAGGCCGCGGTGACGATGCCCGAGGTCACGGGGCCGGTCCGGTTGTATTCCGCGTTCAGGCTGTAGAAGGCGGTGGAGTAGTTCTTCCCGATGAGGCCGTTCTCCCCGGAGGGCGGGGCGACCAGCAGGAAGAACTGGTCCGGAGACGGGTTGTCGTAGTCCAGGGTGAGGGTCTGGTTCGTGGTGCGGCAGAAGGTCTCGGGAGGCTCCGGGCAATAGCCGCCCGGCAGGGTCGGGTTGTCGATGCCCGGCATGGCCTCGGCGACGATGTTGAAGCGGGTGTCCACCAGAGTGAGGGCGTGCACGTAGTAGTAGCCGGAGAGATCGGGGATGGCGGGCAGGGAGACCGTGACGCGGATCCGGCCGGGCCCCGCGCCGAAGGTGTAGTAGTCGAGGTCCGCCATGTAGCCGTTGGTCTTGTAGAGGCGGGCGGTGACGACGGTCGCGGTGGTGATGTCGGTGGCGGAAGCGATGCCGTCGTTGGGCTCGTAGGCGTCCTGGGTGTCCATCGAGGTCATGGAGATGCCGTGGCCGCCCAGCTTGGACTGGATCAGGCCGTCCTGGGTCCCGTCCGCGCCGCACTCCGGCACCAAGGTGGAGGAACGCTGGCTGACCGTGAGCATGGCGTCCATGAAGTCCACGAAGCTGTCCGGGAAGAAGAACAGCGACTGGAACACGAGCCCGTCGGCGCAGGTGGTCCCGTTGGCGGTGCCCAGGCTGGAGCGCAGGTCGGTCCGGAGCTCCCAAAGCCCCTGACTCAGCATCAGGGCCCCATCGTAGATCGAGCCCGTCCAGTGCGCCGGAAAGTCCCGGCAGGTGGTCTTGGCCGGGCAGTCCAGTTCGCGCAGGGGGCCGCTGATCAGGTACCGGGAATTCGTGTAGGACCCGATGGAGCTGGTGCTGAAGGAAGTCGCCGAGAAGTAGTCGGCCATGGCCTCGGAGATGGCGCCGAACTGCCCGAAGTTGATGATGGGATAGATCTGGTCCACCACGAAATGGGTGTACTCGTGCCGCACCACCGTCCCGTCGAAGGCGAAGGCGTCGCGGTCGTCGCCGAAAGCCAGGTTCTGATGGAACGGGTCGTAGAAGGCGTTCCCGAGGCTCGGGCCCACGTGGACCATGGCCGTGATCGGCTTCTCGATGTCCGCCAGCCCCTGGGAGTTGGGTCCCTGCCGGAAATAGTCGTGCATCTTGTTGAGCTGATAGAAGACGTTGACCTCGTCCAGCGAGGCGTCCCGGGTATGCGAGCCGGACCAGGTGAAGGTGGCGGTCATGTTGTCCGGGGTGGAGGCGTTGGAGAGCGTGAGGTAGCTGGAGATGCTGACGGTGAAGCCCTGGTGCCCGCCGGATTCGTTCGTCCGCAGGCGGACCTGGTATTGGTTGCCGGCCACCGCCGCGCCGTTGAAGGCGCTGCGGTTGCCGATGTAGGTGGCAACCATCTGGCCGTTCCCGTCCAGGACGGCCACCTGGTCGTTGTCCCCCACGATGAGCTCCCCGAAATCGATGCCCAATTGGCCGACGTCGAAGGCGGAGAAGCGGGGCAGGACCATGACCGCGTTCTTCCAGGTGGGCACCGAGAGGGTGTGGGTGAGGACCAGGTTGTCGGCGTAGGGCGACGGTGAGGACCACGCCGTGTCGTAGGTGTCCCAAACCCCGCTGCCGTTGTTGTAGTGCGCCGAGGCCCCGGTGAAGTGGGCGACGTTCACGTGGGGTCCCTGCAGCATCGTGAAGATCTTGCCCGGCGTCGTCGTGTGGCAGAAGAAGCCGCTGCTGTTGGTCAGGACCCCGGAGCTGGCGTCGCGGACGTAGACCTTCTCATGCGCGATGGGCAGCGCTACCAGGCCCGGGGCGGTGTTGGGGTCCACCTCGTAGACCATCCCCCGTACGGTCCCCGAAGTCTGGCAGGACTGCTGGCGCAGGTCGTCGTAGCGCAGCAGGAGCGCTCCGGAGAGGGCGTCCACGTAGTAGATGTAGACCCCGCCCGCCCCGGGGTTGCGGAACTTCCACGCCAGCCGGAGCGCGGAGCCTTCCGCCACGGGATAGTAGACGAGCTGCCCGTTGCGGGGCACGCCGCCGCCGGAGTCGGCGGCCACGGCCTGGGCCGCGGCGGCTTCCGCGATGGCGGGGATGCGGGGAGCGGAGCCGGCGTCCGGGCGGAAGTTCGACTGCAGGCTGACGATGCGGCCGCCCTCGTCGAGGTGCACCTTGACCCGCGAGAATTCGACCGGGATGCCGTCGACGATCTGGTTGAAGAGGAGGTGGTGCATCCCGCCGGAGGTGCGGCCGAGCTCGAGACGGAGCTGGTCCGGGATGAGCCCGAGAGCGGAGGCGTTCTCCGCGAGGAAGGTGTGCGCGACCTGGCTCACGGCCGCCCGGGCGGGGCCCGCGGACTGCGCGCCGATCCCCTGGGCGCCGAAACGCAGGCTCCACTGCCCGCGGTGGTCCCGGTTGAACTGCGCGATGGCGTCCTGAGCGCGCTGGGTGCGGCCGATCTGGTTCTGGGAGAAGGTGTCCGGCCGGTCGAGCCCGAAGCGGCGGATGTCCGAATCGTTCGACTTTCCCCAGGGCGCGGCGGAAGCCGCGCCGGCCAGAAGGAGCAGGGCCACGCCGCGCGCGCCGCGGCGCGCCGACCTCACCGGGCCCCCCGCGGGTCGCGTTTGAGCAGTTTGACGAGCGCGGCCGCCGCGCGGACGCGGACGCGGCCCTCGGGGTCCTCCAGCTCGGCCTGCAGGGATTCCTCGGCCTCCACCCCCCCGACGGTCTCCATGACCTCGATGGCCAGGATGCGGACGTCCGGGTCGCCCCGCTGGAGCGCGCGCCGCGCCGTGGACAGGTCCACCGTCTCGCCGAGCCGGGCCAGGCCCGCGGTCGCGAGCAGTTCGATGAAGGCGTTGGAGGCGCCGGAACGCGCCGCGGTGAGGAACTGCGTCGCGGCCGGGTTCTGCAGGCGCCCGAGCGCGGCCACGGCCTTGGACCGGACGAGCTCGTTCTGGTCGGTGGAACCGGCCTGGATGTCGGCGAGGGCGAGGATGCTGCCGCACTCTCCCAAGGCTTCCATGACCGCGGCGCGGACCTGGGAATTGGGGTCTTCGGCCAGGGGGCGGACCGCTTTGACGGCCTCGGGCGAACCCGTCTCGCCCAGGCCCTTGACGGCGCTGATGCGGATCGCGGGATCCTCGTCCTCCAAGGCGGCCAGGAGCCGCGAGACTTCCTGAACGTCCCCCTGGCGGGCCAGGGCGACGGACGCCGCGTCCCGGACCGATCCGTCCCGGTCGCCGAGGGCGCCGCGCAGCGTCTTCTGGGAGGAAGGCTCCCCGATACGGCCCAGCGCGCGGATGGCGACGACCCGCACCTTGTTCCGGGCCAGGGCGCGCATCTCATCGAGGGCGCCCAGGGCGTCCCCGCTCACCTTGGGCGCCGCCGGAGCCGTGCCCGCGATCTTCTCGATCTCGGCGACCCCGCTCTTGTCGCCGAGCTGGACGAGGCTTCCGGCCGCCGCGATCCGGACGTAGGGGTCCTTGTCCTTCAGGGCGTTGCGCAGGACGTTTTTGGCGGCGGGATTGCCGATCGGGCCCCACTGCTCGGAGGCGAGCACGCGGAGTTCGTTGTCCCGGTCGAGCATCGCAGAATAGAGCATGCCTAGCGCTTTGGCCCCGGCCGCGGTCCTGGGGTCCTCCTTCTTCCCGCTCCCGGAGACGCGGACCGCGGCCAAGGTTCCTATGGCAAAGCATACCGCCAGGCATTTGCAAAAAGATTTCATGGTTGTTGCCGGAAGGTGAACGCGCGTGGGCATCGAAAGGGTTGCGCCCGACAGGATTCGAACCTGTATTAGCGGTTCCGAAGACCGCTACTCTATCCGTTGAGCTACGGGCGCTCCGTCAAAGTGTAGATGCCGGGCGTTGCGATGTCAATGCCCCCGCGCCCCCCCGGGCTCCGCATAAGGTTTCTTCCGGTATCTGCCGAAGGGGCTGACGGCCAGGTCCCACAGCCAGCACGGGACGACCGGCGCGATGTGAGCCATCACCGGAGACAGCGGCCAGGGGAAATGGACGAAGGGCCGCCGCTGCGCGATCCCGTCGAGGATGCAGCGCACTCCGGCCGGCGTCTCCATGAGGAACAGCATCTTGCGGGGGTCGTTGCGGTCGGTCAGTTCGCTCTTGACGAAGCCCGGGCAGACCGTCACCACGGACACCCCGGTGCCGCGCAGGTCGATGCGGGTGGATTCCAGCATCGCCGTCAGGGCCGCCTTGCTCGCGCAATAGGAGCCGGAGTTGGGCAGGCCGCGCATGCCCGCCAGGCTCGAGATGCCGGCGACCACGCCGGAGCCGGCGGCCACCATGCCGGGGAGCACCGCCTCCAGCCAGTTGGCGGCCCCGAAGACGTTGGTCGCGAAGGTCCAGCGGTAGTTCTCGGCGCTGAACTCGAGGGCGTTCTTGGAATCCCCCACGCCCGCGTTGAGGATCGCCCAGTCCAGCCCCCCCCACTTCTCCCGGATCTCCGCGTAATGCCGACGCACGTCCGCGGGGTCGGAGACGCTCCCAGCCAGGGGCAGGGGGTCGCCGCCGGCCGCCCGCGCCTCGGCGGCCACCGCGGCCAGGCGGTCCGCTCGCCTGCCGGTGAGCGCCAGCCGGCAGCCCTGCCGGGCCAATTGCAGGGCCATCTCCCGGCCCAGGCCGGAGGTGGCTCCCGTGATGAGCACGCGCCGCATGAGCGCAATGGTCTCATTTTTGCCGCCTCCGGGGCAAACCCGGAGGGATTTACTCCGGACAATTTTGTTAGAATGGGTGACGCGACGGCATATCGGCGAATAAGGAAGAGGAACCATGAGCGGACATTCCAAGTGGGCCACGATCAAGCACAAGAAGGCCGCACAGGACTCCAAGCGCGGCAAGATCTGGACCAAACTGGTGCGCGAGATCGCCATCGCGGCGAAGATGGGCGGCGGGAACCCCGACAGCAACCCCCGGCTGCGCAAGGCGGTCGACGACGCCAAGTCCGAGAACATGCCCCTCGAGAACGTCAAGCGCGCCATCCAGCGCGGCACCGGGGAGCTCCCCGGCGCGGTCTACGAGGACCTCACCTTCGAGGGCTACGGGCCCGGCGGCGTGGCCGTATTCTGCGAGGGCAACACCGACAACCGCAACCGGACGACGAACCAGGTCCGCAAGATCTACGAGGATTTCGGCGGGAACATGGGGAGCACCGGCTGCGTAGCCTTCCTCTTCGAAAGGAAGGGCTTCATCACGGTGAAGCAGGGGACCGTCACCGAGGAGAGCCTGATGGACCTCGTGCTCGAGCTGGGGGCCGAGGACCTGAAGGCCGGCGGCTCGGACTTCGAGATCGTCACCCCCCCCCTGGACATGGAGAAGGTCCGCGACGCGCTCAAGGCCAAGGGCATCGCCGTGGATGCGGCCACGGTCACGATGATCCCCAAGACCACCATCCCGGTCGACGCCGCCGCGGCCGGAAGGGTCCTCAAGCTGGTCGACGCCCTCGACGAGCACGACGACGTCGCCCACGTCTACGCCAACTTCGACATCCCCGACGAGGTCATGGCGACCCTGGAGAAAAGTGCCTGACAGGATCCTGGGCGTCGACCCCGGGCTCTCCGAGACCGGCTGGGCGCTGCTGGAAGGCGGGAGCGGGCCGGGGACGGCGCGCCTCCTGGCCGGCGGGTGCATCCGCACCCCGGCCCACGCCCCTCTGACGGAGCGGCTGCGGACCCTGTACGACGAATTGAACTCCCTCCAGCGCCGCTGGCGCCCCGACCAGGCCGCGATCGAGGAGATGTTCTTCCTGCGGGCCGCGCACAGCGTGCGCTCGACGCTCCAGGCGCGCGGGGTCATCCTGCTCTCCATATCCCAGGGCGGCGTCCCGGTGTCCGAATACAACCCCCGGCAGGTCAAGATCTGCCTGACCGGCTCCGGGAGCGCGCCCAAGGCCCAGATGATACGGATGATCCAGGCCGCGCTCGGCCTGCCCGCGCCCCTGACCCCGGACGACGTCTCCGACGCCGCGGCCATCGCCCTCTGCCACCTGCGCTCGCATCGCCTGAAGAGACTGGTGGTCCTGGACCGGCTGGGGGGCGGAGCCCGCTCCGCATGATCGCCTCCCTGCGCGGCACCCTCCTTGAGAAGGACCTGGAACGCGTGGTCCTGGAGGCCGCGGGCGTGGGCTATGAAGTGCTGGTCTGCCCCGCCACCGCGGCGCGCCTTCCCGCCCCGGGCCGGGAAGCCCTGCTTTACGTCACGGAGACCGTGGGCATGTACGGGGGCGCGACCACCCTTTACGGCTTCGCGACCCCCGAGGAGCGCCGGATGTTCCTGGCCTTCAAGGAGATCAAGGCCGTGGGCGCCAAGAAGGCGCTGGATTATCTCGACAAGGCCTCCCGGTCCCCGGCCGAATTCCAGCGCGCGATCCAGCATCAGGACACCCGCATCCTCACCGGGATGTTCGGCTTCTCCAAGAAGACCGCGGAGAAGCTCATCGCCGGACTCTCGGGGAAGCTGGGGACTCCCCCGCCCCCTCCGTCGGGCGGCGACCTCGCCTCCGAACTGGACCGCGCCGGTCCCCTGGCCCAGGCCGCCGAGGCCCTCGCCGCGCTGGGCTACAGGCCCGCGGAGTACCGCGCGGCGATAGAATCCATCCAGCGGGATCTGCAGGGCCGGGAGCTCCCCGGCATCGAGGAAGTCCTGCGCATGGCGCTCCGGAGGCTGTGACATGGGCAAGGAAAAGGAATCCCCCGTAGCCCCCCAGCCCCTCCCGGAGGAGGACCGCCTCGACCGCGCGCTGCGCCCGGGCAGCCTCGACGAGTTCATCGGGCAGGAGAGCCTCAAGAAGAACCTCCGGATCTTCATCCAAGCCGCCCGCCAGCGCCGGGAGCCTCTGGACCACTCCCTCTTCTACGCCCCGCCCGGCCTGGGGAAGACCACCTTGGCCTCCATCCTGGCCCGGGAGATGGGCGTCAACCTGCGGACCACCTCCGGCCCCATCCTCGAGCGCGTGGGCGACCTCGCCGCCATACTGACCGACCTGGGGAAGAACGACGTCCTCTTCATCGATGAGATCCACCGGCTCAACCGCGTGGTCGAAGAGTCCCTTTATCCGGTGATGGAGGACTTCACCTTCTACATCGCGACCGGGAAGGGCCCGATGGCGTCCTCGGTCAAGCTGGCCATCCCCCCCTTCACCCTCGTCGGCGCCACGACCCGCGCCGGCCTGCTGACCGGCCCCCTGCGCGACCGGTTCGGCATCGTCGGGCATCTGGTGTTCTATAACGAGGAGGAGCTCTCCCGCATCGTCCTCCGCTCCGCCTCCCTCCTCTCCATCCGCACCGACCCCGAAGGCGCCCGCGAGATCGCCCGCCGCAGCCGCGGCACGCCGCGCATCGCCAACCGCCTCCTGCGCCGCATCCGGGATTTCGCGGAGGTGAAGGGGACCGGGGTCATCACCCACCCGGTGGCCAAGGCGGCGCTGGAGGCCCTGGAGGTGGACGCCTTCGGGCTTGACCATCTCGACCGCAAGTTCCTGCGCTCGCTCGTGGAGCGCTTTTCCGGGGGGCCCGTGGGCATCGACACCCTGGCCGTCTCCATCTCGGAGGAAGCGGAGACCCTCATCGAGGTGGTGGAGCCCTTCCTCATCCAAGCGGGCTTCCTCCAGCACACGCCCCGCGGCCGCCTCGCCACCCGGCAGGCCTTCGAGCACCTGAAGCTGCCTCCCCCGGGCGACCTGTTCGCATGAGGGAGGCGCTGCCAGTGCTCCGACCGGATAATTGTCGGGGAATTTGGCCGCGCGATCTTGAGCCGAGACAAGGAGCGACGCGCGCGCATAGCGTGAGCTATGTAAGCGCGGAGCGACGCGGTCGCAGGCCAAAAGCGCGCGGCCCGTTCCTCAGCAGTTTCGCTGCGGAACGCAGCGAAACTATCAGCGGTAGGGAGGCCCGATATCGGGAAATCGCGTCGTTGCTCGGAGCGCAGATAGTTCACACTATCTGCGCTCCGAGGCGCCTAGCGCTTTCCTCAATCTCGGGCCTCCAAATCTCCCGAAATTATCCGGTCGGAGCACTTGCGCTCCTGCTGCTCGTCCCGGCGGGGGCCCAGGGAGCTCCGGCGGCGGCGGTCATGGAGCCGGAAACGGTGCGCGCGCCCACCATCATCGCCGTGGGCATCGCGCACAAGGTCCCGGAGCTCAGGATCCTCCCGCAAGGCTCCTTCTCCGTCATCGATCAGAAGACCGGGGAGATCAAGCGTCTCCGGCAGGGCGAGGAATCCACCGTCCGCACGGAGACCGGGCGCATCCGGGTGGGCCCCCACCGGTTCCGCGAGACGGCGCGTCTCCTGCCCGGGAAGCCCGAGGAATTCGTACTCATCGGGGGCCGCAAGTACCGCGGGAACCTGGTCTTCCAGCCCAACAAGGACGGCAGCGTCACCGCCATAGACGAGCTGGACATCGAGGATTACCTGCTGGGGGTCTTGCCGGACGAGATGGCCCCGGACTGGCCGGTCGAAGCCCTCAAGGCGCAGGCGGTCGTGGCCCGGACCTTCGCCCTGAACAACCTGGGCAAGTACTCCACTTCGGGCTACGACGTCTCCGACGATTCCCGGAGCCAGATCTACGCCGGCCAGACTGTGCAATCCGAACGCGTCGAAGCCGCGGTGCGCGGGACCCGCGGCCAGGTGCTCACCTGGCAGGGCAAGCGTCTGCAGGCCTATTTCCACTCCTGCTGCGGCGGTCGCACCATGGATCCCGCCGAGGTGTGGGACCGCACCGATCCTCCCGCCCCGATCCGGTCCAGCAAGAGCCCGCCCCCCCTGAAAGGCGTCCGCGACCGCTACTGCCGGGGGACTCCGTACTACGAGTGGACCGCCTACTTCCGCGCGGAAGACATCATGAAGACGCTGCAGCGGCACGGCTGGAACGCGCTGACCCTCGACAACCTGCGGATCGGGCGGCGCCATCCCGCCGGCTTCCTGCGCGACCTGCACGTGCACGCGGATCGGGAGTGGCTCAGCCTCCCGGCGGAGGATTTCCGACGGTGGATGGGAGCCGGGGATATCAAGAGCACGCACATCACCCGCGTCTCCCGGGGCAAGAAGGGCTACGAGTTCCAGGGCTACGGCTACGGGCACGGCGTGGGGATGTGCCAGTGGGGCGCCCGGCGGCAGGCCGAGGACGGCAGGGCCTACCGGGAGATCCTGGACCATTACTTCCCCGGCGCGGCCCTGACGCGGCTGGAGACTCCGTGAACGGACCCCACTCCTTCCGCCTCGACGACTACGCCTTCTCCTTCCCCGAGTCCCTGATCGCCGCCGCCCCCCCGGCCGAGCGGGACGAGGCGCGCCTCCTCGTGCTGAACCGGAAGACGGGAGAGTCGCGCCACGAGCGCTTCGCGGAACTCGCGGGACATCTCCGCGCCGGGGATTGCCTGGTGCTCAACCGCAGCCGGGTCCTGTCCGCGCGGCTCATCGGCCGGAAGACGACCGGCGGCAAGGTGGACCTGCTGCTCCTGCGGGAGGTCGAGCCCGGGACCTGGACCGCCCTGTCCACCGACCTCAAGGCGGGCGTCGACGTGCTGTTCCCGGACGGGGTCCGCGCGGAGGCCGCGCCCGGGACGGACGGCTGGACCCTCCGATTCTCGACCGCGGACGTGCTGGGGCTGCTCTCCCGCCACGGACTGGCCCCGCTCCCTCCCTACATCCTGAAGCGCCGCAAGGCCCTGAGCGCCGCGGGAGCGCCGGGTCCGTGCGACCCGGCCGCGGACCGGGAGCGCTACCAGACCGTCTATGCCCGGGAAGCGGGGTCCATCGCCGCCCCCACCGCGGGGCTGCACTTCACACCCCCGCTGCTCGCCGCCCTGAAGGAGCGGGGCGTGCGCGTCGCCGAGGTCGTCCTCCACGTGGGCCGGGGGACCTTCATGCCCGTCACCGCCCCCGACATCCGGGAGCACGCCATGCCGGCGGAGCGCTTCGAACTGCCCCCGGCCTCGGCCGAGGCCGTGGAACGGACCCGGGAGGAGGGCGGCCGGGTCGTGGCGGTGGGCACCAGCGCGACCCGGGTCCTGGAATCCGCCGGGGACGCGCCCCTGCGCGCGCTCGCCGACGGGGGCATGCACTCCACGGACCTGTTCATCCTCCCCGGCCACCGCTTCCGCTGGGTGGACGTCCTGATCACCAATTTCCATCAGCCGACGTCCACGCCGCTCATCCTGGCCAGCGCCTTCGCCGGGCGCGAGCGCATCCTGGCCGCCTATCGC
>Ga0154315_1053_pt1 | contig 83939 bp, 56 predicted proteins | sample RifGroA2_FD_105609 | JGI IMG/M metagenome (GOLD analysis project Ga0154315, IMG submission 105609) | Elusimicrobia bacterium GWA2_69_24
CGCCGTTAAAGTAGTCTTGCCGTGGTCCACGTGTCCGATCGTCCCGATGTTCACGTGCGGCTTCTTCCGGTCGAATTTAGCTTTTGCCATTTCCCTGACTCCTTATCCCCTTCCTTAATCCTCGACCTTCTTCATGCCCCGCTTCTCCACGATCGCGGTCTGCACCGCGGTCGGGACGCGCTCGTAGTGGCTGGGCTCCATCGTGAACGCCGCGCGGCCTTGGGAGATGGACCGGACGGCCGTCGCGTAGCCGAACATCGTCGACAAAGGCACCGTGCCCCGCACGAACTTCACGTTGCCGCGGGTGCCCATCTCCTCGATCTTGGCCCGCCGGCTGTTCATGTCGCCGATCACGTCGCCCATATACTGCTCCGGCATCGTGACCTCGAACTTCATGATCGGCTCGAGCAATACGGGATCCGCCCGCTGACAACCCGCGCGCAGGGCCATGGAGGCCGCGATCTTGAAGGCGATCTCCGAGGAGTCCACCTCGTGGTAGGAACCGTCGGTGACCGTGACCTTGATGTCCACCAATGGGAAGCCCGCCAGAGCGCCGCCGTCGAGCGCCTCGCGGACGCCCTTCTCCACCGCGGGGATGAACTCCCGGGGGATGCGGCCCTGCTTGACCTCGTTGACGAACTCGAAGCCCTTCCCGGTGGGCTGGGCCTCGATGCGCAGGATGCAGTGCCCGTACTGGCCGTGGCCGCCGGTCTGCCGGATGAACTTCCCTTCCTGCTCGATGGTCTTGCGGACGGTCTCCCGGAAGGCGACCTGCGGCTCGCCCACGTTGGCCGCCACGTTGAACTCGCGGCGCATCCGGTCCACGATGATGTCGAGGTGCAGCTCGCCCATCCCGGAGATGATGGTCTGGCTGGTCTCCTCGTCGGTCTTGATGCGGAAGGTCTGGTCTTCCTCCGCGAGGCGCGCCATGGCGATGCCCATCTTCTCCTCGTCCGCCTTGGACTTGGGCTCGATGGCCACCGAGATGACGGGCTCGGGGAAGACGATGTCTTCGAGCGTGATCGGGGTCTCCTCGATGCACATGGTCACCCCGACGCCCGAGTTCTTGATGCCGACCGTGGCGGCGATGTCCCCGGCATGCACTTCCTTGATCTCCTCGCGCTTGTCGGCGTGCATGCGGATCAGCCGCCCCATGCGCTCGGAGCGCCCCTTCTGGGGGAAGTAGACCGTGTCGCCGGCCTTGAGGACTCCCGAGTAGACGCGGAAGAAGACCAGCTTGCCCACGTAGGGATCGGTCTGGATCTTGAACATCAGCGCGCTGAACCGCTCGTTGTCGTCGGGCTTCACTTCCATGGCGGCCCCGGTGTGCGGGTCCTTGCCCTTCGTCGGGGGCAGGTCGGTGGGGCAGGGGAGGTAGTCGCAGACCGCGTCCAGCATGGGCTGGACGCCCTTGTTCTTATAAGAGGAAGCGGCCAGCACCGGGAAGAGCTTGCCCTGCAGGACTCCCTTCCGGATGACCTGCCGGATCTTGTCCTCGGGGAAATCGGTCTTGCCGCCGAGATACTGCTCCATCATCTCGTCGTCGAACTCGCAGGTGAGCTCGAGCAGCTTGTCCCGGTATTCCTTAGCCTGCTCCGCCATGTTGGCCGGGATGTCCACCTCGTCCCACTTCGCCCCGAGCTCCTCGCCGCGCCAGATCAAGGCCTTCATCTTGATGAGGTCCACGACGCCCTGGAACTTGTCCTCGGCGCCGATGGGAAGCTGGATGCACATCGCATTGGCTCCCAGCTTCTCCCGGATGGAGGTGAACGACATGTAGAAGTCCGCGCCCAGGCGGTCCATCTTGTTGATGTAGGCGACGCGGGGGACCTGGTACTTGTCGGCCTGGCGCCACACCGTCTCGGACTGGGGCTCCACGCCCTGGACCGCGTCGAAAACCACGACCGCCCCGTCGAGCACCCGCAGCGAACGCTCTACCTCGGCGGTGAAGTCCACGTGTCCGGGGGTGTCGATGATGTTGAACTGGCAGTCCCGCCAGGTGCAGTAGGTCGCGGCCGCGGTGATCGTGATCCCGCGCTCGCGCTCCTGGGGCATCCAGTCGGTGACCGTGTCGCCCTCATGCACCTCGCCGATCTTGTGGATGCGGCCGGTGTAGTACAGGATGCGCTCGGTCGTCGTCGTCTTTCCCGCGTCGATGTGCGCGATGATCCCGATGTTGCGGACCTTGTCCAGGGGGAATTCCCGGGGGGAGCCGCTCTTGGATGCCGTCGCCTGGGGGCTTGCCATGCTAATCCTCTTTACCAGCGGTAATGGGCGAAGGCCCGGTTGGCCTCGGCCATCTTGTGGGTGTCTTCGCGCTTCTTGAAGGCCGCGCCCTCTTTCTTGAAGGCCGCGATGAACTCTTCCGCGAGCCGCTCCGCCATCGGACGGCCGCTGCGGGCCCGCGCCGCGTCGATCAGCCAGCGCATCGCCACCGTGTAGGAGCGGATGGGGCGGACTTCCCGGGGCACCTGGTAGGTGGCGCCGCCGACGCGCCGCGCCCGCACCTCAAGGAGGGGCCGGACGTTCTCCACCGCGGCGTTGAACACGTTCGCCGGGTCTTCCGAGGCCAGCTTCTCCTTCAAGGTCTCCATGGCGCCGTAGAACACCCGCTCGGCCGCCAGCTTCTTGCCCTGGTAATTGAGCTTGTTGATGAACCGGGAAACGAGCACCGACTGGTGCTTGTGGTCCGGGGGAGGGGCAGCCCTCCGTTCACGTGGTCGCAGTCCTTTTCTCGGCATATCCCTATTCCTTGGTTTCGGTCTTCTTCGGACGCTTGGCGCCGTACTTCGAGCGCGCCTGGCGCCGTCCGTCCACCCCGGAGGCATCCAGCACCCCGCGGATCAGGTGGTAGCGGACCCCGGGGAGGTCCTTGACGCGGCCGCCCCGCACCATGACGATGGAGTGTTCCTGCAGATTGTGCCCGACTCCGGGGATGTACCCCGTGACCTCGATGTTCGAGGTCAGCTTCACGCGCGCCACCTTGCGCAGAGCCGAGTTCGGCTTCTTGGGGGTCGTCGTGTAGACGCGCGTGCAGACGCCGCGGCGCTGGGGACACGACTTCAGCGCCGGCGTCTTCGTGCGGTTCTTCAACGGCTCCCGACCGTAGCGGACCAACTGGTTGATCGTCGGCATGTCGCAGCTCCTACTTCAGTCCCTGTCGGGCTCTCATGCGCACCTGCAGACCCGTACCCGCCGGGATCATGTGCCCGATGATGACGTTCTCTTTCAAGCCCTTCAGATAATCGATCTTAGAGGTCGTCGCGGCCTCGGTCAGGACGCGGGTGGTCTCCTGGAAACTGGCCGCCGAGATGAACGATCCCGAAGCCAGCGACGCCTTCGTGATGCCCAGGAGCACCGGCTCGGCCTGGGCCTCCTTCTTACCCTTCTCGGTGATCGCCTTGTTCTCGTTGGAGAAGTACATCCGGTTGACCACCTCTCCCTTCAGGAACCCGGTGTCCCCGGCCTCGAGGATGCGCACGTTCTGCAGCATCTGGCGCACGATGCACTCGATGTGGCGGTCCGACACGCCGACGCCCTGCAGCCGGTAGACCTCCTGGATGGCGTTGAGGAGGTATTCCTGCACTTCCTTGACGCCCTTGATCCGCAGCACGTCGTGCGGGTCGATCGCCCCGTCCGTCAAGGGCTCGCCCACGCCCACGCGGTCGCCCTCATAGACCAGCAGGTGCTTGCCCTGGGGGATGGGGTACTCCTTGAACATATCCGTCTCCTCATCGCGCACGGTGATGAGGATGAGGCCCTTCGCGCTGGTGCCCAGCGAGACGATGCCTTCGATCTCCGAAACCACGGCCACGTTCTTCGGCTTGCGGGCCTCGAAGAGTTCCGAGACGCGCGGCAGGCCTCCGGTGATGTCCTTGGTCTGGGTGATCTCCTGGGGGATCTTCGCCAGGACCACTCCGGGCTCGACTTCCTGTCCGCCGTCCACCTGGACGATGGTGTCGATGGGGAGCGGGTACGCCGCAACCTCTTTGCCGCCGGCCTCGATGATGATCCGGGGGTGGGCCTTCTCCGCGCGGTGCTCGATGATGCGCCGCTCGATGATGCCGGTGACCTTATTGCGCTCTTCGTGCAGGGTCACGCCTTCCTTGACGTCGCGCAGCGCCACCACGCCCTTGTGCTGGGTGATGATGGGCACGGCGTAGGGGTCCCACAGCGCGAGGACGTGCCCCGCCGGGACCTTCTCCCCGTCACCCACCTTCAGCCGGGCGCCGTAAGGGATCTTGTGCTCATCGCGGACCGCGCCGGTGGCCAGGTCGTGGACCACGATGACGCCGCTGCGGCCCATGCAGAGGACCTGGGTCCCGCGCTCGAGCGTATCGATGCCGCGGAACTCGAGCTTCCCCGCCACCTTGGACTCGGCCCGGTCGCGCTTGGCAACGCGGGAGGCCGTGCCTCCGATGTGGAAGGTCCGCAGGGTCAGCTGCGTGCCGGGCTCGCCGATCGACTGGGCCGCGATGATGCCGACCGCTTCGCCGATCTCCACCATCCGTCCGGTGGCGTTGTTGAGGCCGTAGCACTTCGCGCACACGCCGCTCGCGGACTCGCAGGTAAGCACCGAGCGCACGCGGATCGCCTCGGGGCCGCCCTGGCGGATGGCTTCCCGCATCTCGTTGGTCACCATCTCGCCGGCCTCGCAAAGGACCCGCTCGGTGACCTTGCCCTTCGCGTCCGTCATGGAGACCCGCAGGTCCTCCTGAAGGACGCGCCCGGCCAGCCGGTCATCCATCGCTTCGATGACTTCCTCACCCGCCGTCAGCGCGCTGATGCGGATGCCGTTGATCGTCCCGCAGTCTTCCTGCGTGACGACCACATCATGCGCCACGTCGACCAGACGCCGGGTCAGGTAGCCGGCGTCGGCGGTCTTCAGCGCCGTGTCGGCCAGACCCTTGCGGCCTCCGTGCGTGGAGATGAAGTACTCCAGGACGGTGAGGCCCTCGCGGAAGTTCGCGATGATGGGGTTCTCGATGATCTCGCCCACGCCGCCGACCAGCTTCTTCTGCGGCTTGGCCATCAGGCCGCGCATGCCGGCCAGCTGCCGGACCTGCTGGCGGTTGCCGCGGGCGCCGGAGTTGGCCATCATGTACACGGAGTTGAAGCGGGGCTGGCCCCAGATGTAGTCCTCGCCTTCGATGCCCTTCATCGCGTCGAACATGACGTCCGAGATGTGGTCGGTCACGCGGGTCCAGATGTCGATGATCTTGTTGTAGCGCTCGGACTCGGTGATGACGCCGATGCCGGCCTGCTTCTCGATCTCCTTCACCTGGTTGCGGGCCTTCTCGACCAGGACCTTCTTGATCCCGGGGACGTGCATCTCGCTGATGGAGATGGAGAGACCGGCCAGGGTGGAATAGCGGTAGCCCAGGCTCTTGAGCGCGTCCAGGAGCTTCACGGTCGTGAAATGCCCGAGCTGCTTGTAGCAGCGCTCCACCAGGTTGGCGAGCTCCTTCTTGTCGTAGTTCTTGCCGTAGTCGCGCAGCGGCACAGGGATGATCTCATTGAAGAGGACCCGCCCGACCGTGGTGTAGTCCTTCCACTCGGCGGAGCGCCAGTCCAACTCGTCGGCCTTCTCCAGCCGCAGGATGCGGACCAGGTCCGCCTCCTGCTTCTCGGTGGGGGCCTTTTCCTTGACGAGCTTGTCCTTGAGCTTGATCGCCTCTTCCCGCTTGGAGAACCGGGTGCGCAGGCGGAGGACCCGCTCGGTGTTCTCGCGGATCTTCTCCTTGAGGGTGGCCTTCTCGACCCGGTCCTCCCTCGTCTCCATGAGCTTTTCCATGCTCTTCAGGGAGTTCTCGAGGACCTTGCAGCGCTCCTCCAACCAGGTCGAGACCTCGGCCGCGACGTCCTGTGCCTTCTTGAGGATGAGGCTCCCTTCGCGCAGGTCGTTGATGCCGCCGACCTTGATGCGGGCATGCAGGTCCATCTGCTCCATCTGGTAGGCCGCGACCACTTCCTCGATGTCGGAGAAGATGCGCCCCGCGCCGCGGGCCCGCGATTTCTCCTTGGTGAGATAGTGGATCCCGAGCACCATGTCGTGCGACGGGGTGGCGATGGGCCGCCCCGAAGCCGGCGAAAGGATGTTGTTGGTCGCCATCATGAGCATGCGGGCTTCCAGCTGCGCTTCCTGGCTGAGCGGCACGTGCACGGCCATCTGGTCGCCGTCGAAGTCGGCGTTGAAGGCGGCGCAGGTCAGCGGATGCAGCTGGATGCTCTTGCCCTCGATCAGGACGGGTTCGAAGGCCTGGATGCCGAGACGGTGCAGCGTCGGCGCGCGGTTGAGCATCACCGGGTGCTTCCGGGTGACCTCTTCCAGGATGTCCCAGATCTCCGGCCGCACGTGCTCGAACATCCGCTTGGCGGCCTTGAGGGTCAGGGAGTCCCGCTTCATCAGCTCGCGGATGATGAAAGGCTTGAAGAGCTCGAGGGCCATCTCCTTGGGCAAGCCGCACTGGTGCAGCTTCAGGGAGGGGCCGACGATGATGACGGAGCGCCCCGAATAGTCCACGCGCTTGCCGAGCAGATTCTGACGGAAGCGCCCCTGCTTCCCCTTCAGGATGTCGGATAGGGACTTGAGCGGCCGGTTCCCCGCGCCGATCACGATCTTGCCGCGGGCGCCGTTCTCGATGAGGGCGTCCACCGCTTCCTGCAGCAGGCGCTTCTCGTTGTAGACCATCACCTCGGGAGCCCGTAGGGCCTCGATGTGCTTGAGCCGGTTGTTGCGGTTGATGATGCGGCGGTAGAGGTCGTTGAGGTCCGAGGTGGCGAAGCGTCCGCCCTCCAAGGGGACCAGGGGCCGGAGCTCGGGCGGGATCACCGGCAGGGCCGTGATGATCATCCATTCCGGGCGGGCGCCCGACTCGACGAAATTCTCCATCAGGCGGAGCCGACGGACGAGGCGGGTGCGCTCCGCCTCGGACTGCACGGTCTTGATCTCCTTCACCATCTCGACGCATTCCTTCTTCCCGTCGATCCGGGCGAGCAGGTCGTGGATCGCTCCCGCTCCGATCCCGATCTTGAGCTTGGTCCCGTATTCCTCGCGCGCCTTCGCCACTTCCTCCTCGCTGAGGAGGTCGGTGGCGTGATAGATGGTACGACCGGCCTCGATCAGGTCTTCCAGGACCACGTAGAGGGCGTAGTAGACCACCCGCTCGATGTCGGAGGTCCTCATGTTCAGGACGATCCCGATCCGGGACGGGGTCTTCTTGAGGAACCAGATGTGCGCGACCGGGACGGCCAGCTCGATGTGCCCCATCCGCTCGCGGCGCACCTTGGATTCCGTCACCTCGACCCCGCAGCGGTCGCAGACGATGCCCTTGAACTTGACCCAGCGGTACTTGCCGCAGGCGCATTCGAAGTCGCGCGCGGGCCCGAATATCCTCTCGCAAAAGAGACCGTCCCGCTCGGGCTTCAGCGTCCGGTAGTTGATGGTCTCGGGCTTCTTGACCTCGCCGTAGGACCAGATCTTGATCTTTTCCGGGCTGGCCAAAGAGAGCCGGATGGCGTCGAAATCCATGAAGTCCAGGGCGCCGTCCTTCTTCTTCTTCCGTCCGCCCCCGAAGAGTTTGCGTTCCGCAAGTGCCACGTTACCCATGAGCGCTTACTCCTTCGCCGCGGCGGCCTTTTCGGCCGGCGCTGCTTCATCCGTCTCTTTCTTGCCTTCCTGCCCGCGCTTCAGCAGTTCCACGTCGAGGCCCAGGGCCTGAAGCTCCTTGATGAGGACCTTGAAGGACTCCGGGACGCCGGGGGCTTGCGGCGGCTCGCCCTTGATGATGGCTTCGTACATCTTCGTCCGGCCCGAGACGTCGTCGGACTTGACGGTGAGGAATTCCTGCAGCGCGTAGGCCGCGCCGTACCCTTCGATGGCCCACACCTCCATCTCGCCGAAGCGCTGGCCGCCGAACTGGGCCTTGCCGCCCAGCGGCTGCCGGGTGATCAGGCTGTAGGGCCCCGTCGAACGGGCGTGCACCTTGTCCTCGACCAGGTGGTTCAGCTTGAGGATGTACACGTAGCCGACCGAGACCTTCTCCTCGAAGGGCTGGCCGGTCCGGCCGTCGTAGAGCTGCGTGCGGCAATCGTCGTGGGGGAGGTATTTCTCCGGCACGCCCTGCTCGCGGAGCTTCTTCTTCCCCTGCCGGACGAGTTCGTAGATCTCCTCTTCGGTGGCCCCGTCGAAGACGGGGGAGACGGCCTGCACGCCCAACGTGGCCGCGGCCCAGCCCAGCATCATCTCCAGGAGCTGCCCGACGTTCATGCGCGAAGGCACGCCCAGGGGGGACAGCACCATGTCCAGCGGCGTCCCGTCCGGAAGGAACGGCATGTCCTCCACCGGGAGGATCTTGGCCACGACACCCTTGTTCCCGTGGCGGCCGGCCAGCTTGTCGCCCGCCTGCAGCTTGCGCTTGGCGGCGATGTAGACCTTGACCACCTTATTGACCGTGACGGGGAGGTCGTCGCCCTGCTTGACGTTCTCCCGGTCCCGGACCGCCTCTTCCTGCAGGCGGCGCTCCATCAGGCGGAAGAAGGTCTTGAGGCGCTCTTCCTCTTCCCCGCCCTTCTTGCCCTGCTTCTTGAGCTCCTCGGACTGCTCCTCGCGGTATTCCTTGAGGGCGTTGAGGGAGTTCTCCAGGCGGTTGTCGATCTCCCCGATGCGCTTGCGCTCGTCGGGCTTGGTGAGCTTCTCGCGGCGGACGAACACCCGGACCCCGATGACCTTGCCGGTGACTCCCGGCGGGACCCGGAGGGAGGCGTCCTGCACATCCTCGGCCTTCTTGCCGAAGATGACCTTCAGGAGCCGCTCCTCTGGGGTCAACTGCTGCTCGCCCTTCGGCGTCACCTTGCCCACCAGGATGTCGCCCGGGCGGACGTTGGTCGAGGGGATGACGATGCCCTGCTCGTCGAGATACTCCAGGGCGTCGGCGCCGACGTTGGGGATGTCGCGGGTGATCTCTTCGGGGCCCAGCTTGGTGTCGCGGGCCTCGATCACGAACTCCGAGATGTGGATGGAGGTCAGCACGTCCTCCTTGATCAGCTTCTCGGACACGAGGATCGCATCCTCGTAGTTGTAGCCTTCCCAGGGCATGAAGCCCACGAGGATGTTCTTGCCCAGGGCCAGCTGGCCGCAATGCGTGCCGGGACCGTCCGCGAGGACGTCCCCTTTCTTCACCTGCGCGCCCGCCTGGATCACCGGCGTCTGGTTTATGCAGGTGTCCTGGTTGGAGCGGCGGTACTTCTTCAGCTCGTAGATGTCGATCTCCGGGTTCTTGCCGGAGCCGGAGCTCACCGCGATGATGTCGCCGGCGGAGTAGAGGACCTTGCCCGGCCGCTTGGCCGTGATGCAGGCCCCGGAATCCTGGGCCACCCGGTCCTCGATCCCGGTCGAGACGAACGCCGGTTCGGCCGTGAGGAGGGGCACCGCCTGCCGCTGCATGTTGGAGCCCATGAGGGCGCGGTTCGCGTCGTCATGCTCCAGGAACGGGATCAGGGCCGCCGAGACGGAGACGACCTGGAGGGGAGACACGTCCATGTAGTCGATGTGGGACGGATCCGCCTGCGGGAAATCGCCGCGGCGGCGGCAGGAGACGAGGTCTCCGGTCAGCTTGCCGTCCTGCACCGGGGAGTTCGCCTGGGCGATGGTGTTCTCGTCCTCGATGTCCGCCGCCAGGTAATCCACCGCGCCGGTCAAGCGGCCGGTCTTCATCTTCTGGTACGGCGATTCGATCAGCCCGTACTGATTCACGCGCGCCATGGTGGCCAGCGACGTGATCAGACCGATGTTCGGCCCTTCCGGGGTCTCGATCGGGCAGATGCGGCCGTAGTGCGTGTGATGGACGTCGCGGACCTCGAAGCCCGCGCGCTTGCGATGGAGTCCCCCGGGCCCGAGAGCCGAGAGGCGCCGCTTGTGCGTGAGCTCGGCCAACGGGTTGATCTGGTCCATGAACTGGGAGAGCTGGCTGGTCCCGAAGAACTTGCGCAGGATGCCGACCAGGGGCGCGGTGTTGAGCAGGGTCCGCGGGGTCAGCTCGGTCTTGTCCTGCACGCTCATGCGGTCGCGGATGACGCGGGACATCTGGGCCAACCCGACGCGGATCTGGTTCTCCAGGAGCTCGCCCACGCCGCGGACGCGCCGGTTGCCCAGGTGGTCGATGTCGTCCACCTCGACCTTGAAGCGCTTGCCGTCGTACTCGCAGACCGCGTCCCCGTTATTGAGGAGGATGAGGTACTGCATCGTGACCACGAGGTCTTCGACGGTCAGGGTGCGGCGCCGTTCGGAGGGGAGCTCGAAGCGCAGGTCCTTGCGGTCGGTCAGCGCCTGGAGCAGGATGCCGAGCTTCTTCTGGACCTTGTAGCGGCCGACCTTTGACAGGTCGTACTTGCGCAGGTTCTTGAAGAGCAGGTTGTCGAGGTACTGCTCGGCCTGCCCGGGGACGATGAACTCCTGCCCGCGGAGCTTCTTGTAGATCTCCTGCTGGGCTTCCTTGGCGCTCTTGTAAGGATCCTTGCGCAGGGTCTCCCAGATGGTGGCGTTCTGCTTCTCCGGGTTGCCCACCAGGAGCTTCACCCGCTTGATGCCCTTCTCGACCATGCGCTTGATGGCCTCGTGGGTGACGGGGTGGCGCGCCTCGAGGAGCACCTCGCCCGTCGACTTGTCGACCACGTCCTCCGCGCAGATGCGGCGCAGGAGGTTATCCGTGTTGTCCGCCGCCACTTCGATGTCTTCGCACTTGAAGAAGATCTGCAGCAGCTGCGCGTCGGTCTCGATGCCGCAGGCGCGCAGGAAGGACGTCGCCGGAAACTTCTTCTTGCGGTCCACCCGGACGAAGAGCGCGTTGTTGAGGTCGAATTCGAACTCGATCCAGGCCCCGCGATAAGGGATCACGCGGGCGAAGAACAGCTTGCGGCCCAAGGACGAGATCTTCTTCTCCTCGTCGTCCTCGAACACGATCCCGGGGGAGCGGTGCAGCTGGCTCACCACGACGCGCTCGGCGCCGTTGATGATGAACGAACCGGAATCCGTCATCAGCGGGATGTCGCAGAGGACGACCTCCTGCTCGATGATCTGCTTGAGCTTGCCCGACGGCTGCCGGGAAGACAGCCGCAGCACGGCCTTCAGGGTGATGGCGAAAGTGGCGTCATGCGCCTGCGCTTCTTCAACGCTCGAATAGCGCGTCTTCGCGAGCTTGTACTTGACGAAGTCAAGGACCATGCTCGCATCCGCGGACTCGATCGGGAACACGTCGAGGAACGCGGCTTGCAGCCCCTTGAGCTCGCGCTCGCCGGGCGTCTCGTCTTCCTGGAGAAAATCCCGGAACGAGCGCTTCTGCATTTCCAAGAGGTCGGGCAGTTCCTGGACCTGCTGGATCTTCGAGAAGTTGATGCGCTTCATGCGGTTTAACCCCGTTTACGCGGGACGGCTTCCCGGCCCGCGTTTGTCCACCGATGCGCCCCGGGCTACGCCCGGGGCGCGCTCCCCCTGACGGCTATGTTGCGTATGCGACGGACTACTTCAATTCGATGACGGCGCCCTGCTCGACGAGCTTCTTCTGCCACTCTTCGGCCTGGGCCTTCGGCACGCCGTCCTTGATGGGCTTGGGCGCGCCCTCGACGAGGTCCTTAGCCTCCTTGAGGCCGAGACCCGTCAGTTCGCGCACGACTTTGATCACCTGGATCTTCTTGTCTCCTGCGGAGGTCAAGACCACGGTGAAATCGGTCTTCTCTTCGGCCGCAGCCGCAGCCGCGCCGCCCGCCGCCGCCGGAGCCGCCGCGGTCGCGGCCGGGGCTGCCTTCACGCCGAATTTCTCCTCCACGGCCTTCACCAGGTCCGCTAGTTCCAGCACGGTCAGATTGGAGATCGCATCCACGATCTCGTCCTTGCTCAGCTTCGTCGCAGTCGTCATTTCCTCTCTCCTTAGGTTCTGGGCAGCCCCCCGGTCGCCGGGGGTTTATCCTCTTGCGAGGGCTTGCCGGCGGTCGTTACGCGGCCGCTCCCGCGGACTTCTTTTTCTCTTCCAGCGCTTTCAAAACGAGGGCCAGCTTCTGGATGGGCGCCGCCAGGACCCAGGCGCTCTGCGCCACGCCCGAATAGAGCGTGCCCGCCAGATTTCCCAGGAGCTCGGGCCTCGAGCCCAGGGTGGCCAGCTTCTGGCAGTCGGGCAGGCCCATCCAGCGGCCGCCCACGAAGCCCACCTTGAGTTTGAGCTTCTCGAATTCCTTGGCGAACTTGACCAGCACCTTGGCTGGAGCGACGGGGTCATCCTCGCCGGCGATGATGACCGCGTTCGGCCCGTGCAGGGCCTTCTCGGCGGCTTCCGGGATCTCTATCTTCGCGTCCTTGAGCGCATAGCCCATGACCGAGTTCTTCAGTATCTGACACTTCGCATGCAGGGGCTTGAGCAGCTTGCGCAGGTCGTTGAGATCCTGGAACTTCAGGCCCTGGTACGCCGCCACGAAGAAATGCGGGGTCTTCTTGAGCGTGGCGGACAGTTCCTTCGCCTTCTCTTTCTTCTGCTCTTTGGTCAGTTTCATGGGCTTCTCGTTTAAGCCTTCTTGCCGCCGAACTGCACGTTGAGTCCGGCCGCGAATTGTATGCCATTGATGAAGGAGGCCTCCGCGAAGAAGACCTCCTTCTCAAAAATCGGCAACCGCACGCCGAGGAACGGGGTCGCGGTGTCCTGGGCTCCCCCGGCCCGGCCGCCGCGGCGCAGGTCCTTGATCCAGGCCTGGGCGCGCAGCCATTTGATCCCGCCGTACGGCTCCACCTGCAGGCGCTCTCCCTTGAACTTGAACCGGCGGCTCGTTTCCAGCGCGACCTGGGTGTGGAAGATGTCGAAGCGCTCGTCGACCGCCGTGCTGACCGCGTTGTTCTCGCCGACCCCCGGCTGCATGTCGTTGAAATAGTACCGCTGCCAGCCCAGCTGCGCGTCCAGCGCGATGGCCGGGGTCACGATCGACTCGGGCCAGATCACGGCCTTCAGGCCCGCCGCGTACAAGAACCCGGGGCGGTCCCCCCCGTGCGTGTTCGTCACCGTGATCGACGCCGTCTTCAGAGCGTAGTTCCCGACTCCGGCGGAGACGTAGTACTGCACGCTCTCGTAGGGCTGATACACCAGCTTCGCGATCATCGCGTCGCCGGAGCCTTCAGCTGGGATATCCGCCGTCGATTCGCAGGAGTAGGTGACCGTGTTGGTCCGGTCGGCGCACCCGCCGCTGCCGCCCACGGCGAAGTTCAGCTCCTGGTCCCGCGTCCCTTGATAGTAGACAGACGCCTCCAGCGACCCGGCATCCTTCTGCCGAGCGCTGCTGGCGATGGTCTGCGCATGGACACTGACCGCGGACAAAAGCAACCCAACCAGGGGGAGCACCCCCTGCTTGACGAACCGATGCATTTTTCCTCATTCGAGGAGCCTACGAGGCCGGCAACGACCTACTCTCCCAGCACCGAGATGGGTGCCAGTACCATCGGCCCTGACAGGCTTAACTGCCGTGTTCGGAATGGGAACGGGTGTCACCCTGTTGGGATAATCACCGGCCTCGTAGGCTCCTCGACGCACCGACCGCATACCTTACGACCGCGCGATCGGGTGGGATATTTAGGCGGGAGTCTGGCTGCGTGGCGGACTTCACCAAACACCGTCCCTCTTTAAGCTAGAGGGGCGAACTCCACTGATTCCCTTTCCAACCCTGTCAGTATACCACAAATCACATGCAAAACACAAATCAGCAGATCGCTGATTGAAGAATAAGGCCAAGCCGCACGGACGATTAGTACCGGTTAGCTTAACACCTCGCGGCGCTTACACTTCCGGCCTATCAACCCGGTAGTCTTCCGGGGTCCTTTAGAGCCCTTGCGGGCTGGGGAAGCCTAGTTTTGAGGCGGGTTTCACGCTTAGATGCTTTCAGCGTTTATCCCTACCGAACACCGCTACCCAGCGCTGCCCCTGGCGGGACAACTGGGACACAGGAGGTTCGTTCAGCCAGGTCCTCTCGTACTATGGCCAACTCCTCTCAAGCTTCCTACAGGCATGGTAGATAGAGACCGTACTGTCTCACGACGTACTGAACCCAGCTCACGTACCGCTTTAATGGGCGAACAGCCCAACCCTTCCCACCTGCTCCAGCGGGAGGATGCGATGAGCCGACATCGAGGTGCCAAACCGGGTCGTCGATGTGAACTCTTGGACCCGATCAGCCTGTTATCCCCGGCGTACCTTTTATCCGTTGAGCGATGGCCCTTCCACGTGGAGCCACCGGATCACTAGGCCCGACTTTCGTCCCTGTTCGGCTTGTAGGCCTCACAGTCAAGCTCCCTTCTGCCCTTGCGCTCGTTGGGCGATTTCTATCCGCCCTGAGGGAACCTTTGGACGCCTCCGTTACTCTTTGGGAGGCGACCGCCCCAGTCAAACTGCCCGCCTGGCAATGTCCGTCGGCCGGATCACGGCGCAACGTTAGAATCACAGTCCGGAAAGGGTGGTATTTCACTTGTCGCCTCCCCCCAGGCCTCAACCCGGGGTTCAAAGGCTCCCACCTATTCTACGCATTCAAGACTATAATCCAATGCCAAGTTACAGTAAAGGTGCACGGGGTCTTTTCGTCTAACCACGCCAAGCCAGCGTCTTCACTGGCAACACAAGTTCGCCGAGCACTTGGCCGAGACAGCGGTTCCTTCGTTACTCCATTCGTGCAGGTCGGAACTTACCCGACAAGGAATTTCGCTACCTTAGGACGGTTATAGTTACCGCCGCCGTTTACTGGGGCTTAAGTTCGAGGCCTCGCCTTGCGGCTAACCTCTCCCCTTGACCTTCCAGCACCGGGCAGGAGTCAGACCCTATACTTCATCTTGCGATTTCAGCAGAGTCCTGTGTTTTTGTTAAACAGTCGCGGAACCCATTTCACTGCGACTCCCAGATCTCTCCGAGAGTATCCCTTCTTCCGAAGTTACGGGATTATTTTGCCTAGTTCCTTAGCCAAGTCTCACTCGCGCGCCTTAGGATTTTCACCCCACCTACCTGTGTCGGATTACGGTACGGTCAACCTGTCTCAAACTACGAGGGTTTTCTTGGCAGCGGAGTTGGGCCACTTCGCACGGGTCTCCCCGCACTGGTCTCGATTCTCGGGTTAACGCCCCTCCGGACTTTTCCTGGAAGAGCACCCCTACCATCTTTCCCCGGGACGACCGTCGCCCGGTAGGCTTACCTTTCTGCGTCACCTCTTAGCTTAACGAAACAGGCTGGTTCAGGAATATTAACCTGATGCCCATCGCCTACGCCTTTCGGCCTCAGCTTAGGACCGACTAACCCTGAGCCGACGAACGTTGCTCAAGGAACCCTTAGGTTTTCGGCGACAAGGATTCTCACCTTGTTTCTCGCTACTTATTCCGGCATTCTCACTTCATAGCGCTCCAGCACTCCTTTCAGTATGCCTTCGCTGCGCTACGAACGCTCCCCTACCCCGTCCCTGGATCCGAAGATCCAAGAACAGCCGTAATTTCGGTGGCGTGCTTAGCCCCGAGTCATTTTCCGCGCAGATTCGCTAGACTAGTGAGCTGTTACGCACTCTTTAAAGGATGGCTGCTTCTAAGCCAACCTCCTAGGTGTTTAAGCAAATCCACATCGTTTACCACTTAGCACGCACTTTGGGACCTCAATCGACGGTCTGGGCTGTTTCCCTCTCGCACGTGAAGCTTATCCCTCACGAACTGACTGCCGGGCAATTCACAACGGTATTCGGAGTTTGACAGATTTCGGAAGAGGGGTTGCCTCCCCTACATCTACCAGTGCTCTACCCCCGCTGTTTAACGCCCGACGCTAGCCCTAAAGCTATTTCGGGGAGAACCAGCTATCACCAAGTTCGATTAGCCTTTCACCCCTATACCCAGCTCATGTAGAACCTTTTCAACGGTTAACACTTCGAGCCTCCAGTCCGTTTTACCGGACCTTCACTCTGGCCGGGCATAGATCACTTGGCTTCGGGTCTAATGAGCCGAACTTATCGCCCTTTCGGACTCGCTTTCGCTACGGCTTCGGACTTTGCTTTCACAAAGCCCTTAACCTTGCTCGACCCATTAACTCGCCGGATCATTCTTCAATAGGCACATGGTCAGCCATTGGTTCACCTTGCGGATCCCCCATAGGCCTTCCACAGCTTGTATGCATGCGGTTTCAGGTTCTATTTCACTCCCCGTCAGGGGTTCTTTTCGCCTTTCCCTCGCGGTACTAGTTCACTATCGGTCGCCAGAGAGTATTTAGCCTTGGAGGGTGGTCCCCCCGGATTCCCACCAAGTTACACGTGCTCGGTGGTACTCAGGTACTCATCAGGAGTCGGTTCGATTTCGCGTACGGGACTATCACCCGCTATGGTCGGCCTTTCCAGGACCGTTCCGCTATCTGCCGATTGGTAACTCCTTGGTTCTGCACCGGATGAGCCCTACAACCCCGCGCGGACATGTCCGCACGGTTTGGGCTATTCCCCGTTCGCTCGCCACTACTAGGGGAATCTCGGTTGATTTCTCTTCCTCCAGGTACTGAGATGTTTCACTTCCCTGGGTTGTCTTCGCTGCGCTATCTCCCTGCCAGATGGCAGGGCCTTTACACAGCGATACTTGCGGTTTCCCGATTCGGAGATCCCCGGATCAATGCTTGCTTGCAGCTCCCCGAGGCTTATCGCAGCTTATCACGTCCTTCTTCGGCTTCTGGCGCCAAGGCATCCACCACATGCACTTCTTAGCTTGACCTCATTCTTCAATCAGACCCGTGCCTTACGGCACGGATTCGTCAAGCACTACAACAAAGTACAGCTTGCGCGATGCTTGCTTACTTGTGCCTTGCATGTTCCATGTCGTCCCCTTCGGACCGCCCCCTAGCGGGGTCTTACGCCTCCGGAGACATGGATCTCGTACGATTTGTCAAAGAACCGAAATTTTAGTTGCTCTCAGCATGGACCCGAGCGGGATCGAACCGCTGACCTCCTGCTTGCAAAGCAGGCGCTCTCCCGGCTGAGCTACGGGCCCTCGTAGTGTGGGCCCGGGAGGTTTCGAACCTCCGACCCCACGCTTATCAAGCGTGTGCTCTACCCCTGAGCTACGAGCCCGTCATTTGCGAGCCAATGAGCACCCTGTCGGCTTGCCCTCCCTGCTTGCGCAGGGACGGTGCCATGGGGTTCGACCCCTTCCAACCTCGTGAGAAGGTTGAAAAGTTTAAGGAGGTGATCCAGCCGCACCTTCCGGTACGGCTACCTTGTTACGACTTCACCCCAATCATCCACCACAACTTGGGCCATGTCGCCATGGACTTCTGTTGCAATGAACTTTCGTGGTGTGACGGGCGGTGTGTACAAGGCCCGGGAACGTATTCACCGCAGCCTGCTGATCTGCGATTACTAGCGATTCCAACTTCATGTGGGCGAATTGCAGCCCACAATCCGAACTGGGGCGCGCTTTAGGGATTTGCTCCACCTTGCGGTCTTGCATCCCTCTGTACGCGCCATTGTAGCACGTGTGTAGCCCTGGACATAAAGGCCATGATGACTTGACGTCGTCCCCACCTTCCTCCACGTTATCCGCGGCAGTCTCCTGAGAGTCCTCCCTTGCGGGTAGCAACACAGGACAGGGGTTGCGCTCGTTGCGGGACTTAACCCAACATCTCACGACACGAGCTGACGACAGCCATGCAGCACCTCTGCTAGCTCCCTTGCGGGTCCCCCAGCCTTTCAACTAGGGTACCACTAGCACTTCAAGCCCAGGTAAGGTTCTTCGCGTAGCGTCGAATTAAACCACATGCTCCACCGCTTGTGCGGGCCCCCGTCAATTCCTTTGAGTTTTAACCTTGCGGCCGTACTCCCCAGGCGGATGACTTAATGCGTTAGCGTCGGCGCGGAAGGGGTCGATACCTCCCACGCCTAGTCATCATCGTTTACAGCTAGGACTACCAGGGTATCTAATCCTGTTTGCTCCCCTAGCTTTCGCGTCTCAGCGTCAGTAAAGGCCCAGGTGCCCGCCTTCGCCACCGGTGTTCCTCCTGATATCTACGCATTTCACCGCTACACCAGGAATTCCGGCACCCCCTACCTCACTCAAGACGCCCAGTATCCACCGACCCCTCCCAGTTGAGCCGGGAGATTTCACAGCAGACTTAGGCATCCGCCTACACGCGCTTTACGCCTAGTAATTCCGAGTAACGCTTGCCCCATATGTCTTACCGCGGCTGCTGGCACATATTTAGCCGGGGCTTATTCCCAAGGTACCGTCACACCCTTGCGGGATTTCTTCCCTTGGAAAAGAGGTTTACGACCCTCAGGCCGTCATCCCTCACGCAGCGTTGCTGGATCAGGGTTTCCCCCATTGTCCAAAATTCCCCACTGCTGCCTCCCGTAGGAGTGAGGCCCGTGTCTCAGTGCCTCCGTGCCCGGTCGCCCTTTCAGGCCGGGTACCCGTCATAGCCTTGGTGGGCCGTTACCCCGCCAACTAGCTGATAGGATGCAAGGTCCTCCTTGAGCGGCCGAAGCCTTTCCTCGGACGACGATGCCGTCATCCGGAATTATGGGGTATTAGCTCGCCTTTCGGCGAGTTATTCCCCACTCGAGGGTAGATTCCTTACATGTTACTCACTCGTCTGCCACTAGCTACCCTTGCGGATAGCTCGTTCGACTTGCATGTGTTATGCACGCTGCCAGCGTTAACTCTGAGCCAGGATCAAACTCTCCATTAAAAACTATTCGTGTACCGCCCCCTTGCGGGAGCGGGTCCAGCGAAATCGATTCTAATGTCGAGGGTTGGTTCTTTCGAACCGCACACCTTACAATCCTTCATTACCCTTTCATCCTTCCGTCCCCTACGCATTCTCACACGCGTCCGAGACTAAGCCGCGCTCGCGCGCGGCGCCGGATGAACAGAGTGCTCATTCGCTCGCAACTACTTTTCGGTTTTTCAAAGAACAGATGTTCCTACCGCTCTCCGGCCAACCACTCCGGAAGTTGGAACCCCCAACACGAACCTTACGTCCGATTGGTAAGTAAATTATGCCACAAAGTCCGCGGCGTGTCAAGTGTTATTTTTATCGTCGGAGAAGCGTGTTTATCGCGCGCTGATTTTGCGGATGTCCGCGCGTTTGAAGAGCTTGAGCGGGGTGAGGTCGTTGCCCGGAAAAACGATCAACTGCGGCACATCGCGCTGCGCGGACTGTATGATGTGGAGGCTCCGCCAGAACTCTTCAAGGTCCCCGATCCGTTCCTTGATCGGCAGCGCGAGATCAAGATAATTGTCGATCACATAGGCCGCCCCTCCGGTCAGGAGCACGGGGCCGTTGTCCAGGTTCAGCCATAACCCCATGTTGCCAGGGGTCCGCCCCGGAAGTCCGACCAAGTATACGCTGCCGTCCGCGAACAGGTCCAGGCCGTTTTCAAACGGACCGAATCCGGGAGCATTGGAAATATCCTGCAATTTCAATCGGATATCCCCTTCCAGCACCTCTGGAGAAAGGGGCTGCTCGACCCCCGGTTTCTGCCGCGATCGGGCCCACTCCCACTCTCTCTCGGATACCGCCACCGCGGCTTCCGGGAATGCGTCCACCATACCCGCGGTCTCTGGAGACAGGAAGGGGAGTATCACCCAACGGACCGTGGCGGAGCTGATCCCCGCGGCCGCCAGCTGGGCGACGATGTCCGAGCCCTTTTTCTGCCCGTAGACGAAAGACTTCGGCAGGAGCGGGTCCCAGGCATGCTGCTCCCAGCGGGCACGGTCGGGGCTGAGACCGGTCCCGAACAGAAGGATGCCCTGCTCGGGATGACGCACGAGGAACACGGGGATGTCCAATCGGACCTTGGCATGATAGCTCTTCAAGGCGGAGACGACCTCGCCCCGGGTCCGTATCCTCCCCGTATTGAAGACCTCCAGGGACAGGGTCCTGACCCTGCGGTTCGTTATCAGTCCCAACGCGAAAGTGTGCGGGGTCTTCCGGATGTCGGTGGGGGGCGGCGGGGGCTTGACCAGCTCCGGGTTCTTCGGCCCCGGCAGCTCCGGCAAACAGCCCGCCGCGATCACGCAGAAGGCCAGCGCCGCGACGAGCCGTGCCGGTCTCACGACGGGCCTACCGCTCCCCTTCGATGACGATGTTGAGCAGCACGCGATCACGGGAGGCGTCATACGCGGCCTGCACCGCCGAGAGATGGGCGAGGATCTCTCCGACGGCCTCGGCGCTCGCCGGCGCGCCGGCGAGCCGCTCGCGCTCAGAACGGAGCTTGGCCAGTTTGGCGGGCACCTCGGCCTCCACTCCGGAGAGCCGGTTATCGTCCTGCGCGAGGCGGCCGACCCTTCCGGACTTGCGCAGCGCCTCCAGAGCCTTGGCGGCCTGGACGCGGCCGAGCTCGACGGAGAACTGCTGGTAGTGCGTCTTGTCGTCGGAGATGGAGTTATCGACGGGGACCGTGTGGCGCGCACCCGCCTTCTCCAAGGTCTTCAGAGCCTGCGCCCGGACCTTGGCATACCTCTTGGCGGGGACGGAGAGCTGGAGGTGCCAGTAGGCGCCGTATTGCCGCATGGGATAGAGGCGCATCCAGTCCTTGGGCTGGGGAACCGCCGCGTAGGCCGGGGCCGAGGGCTGGGCCGCCGCCGGGCGCGACGCGCCGGCGAGGCTCGCCAACAGCGCGAGGAGCGCCGGCCCCGTCATACTCCGGGACGGGGAGGGTGGGAACCGCGGACTCCGGGCCGCATCTTGAGGCCCGCGATCTTGATCCGGATCCGGGCCCGCTCCATGGCCGCCTCGGCCTGGGCCAGGGTCAGCGAATCTCCCTTGCGCTGGAGTTTTTCCGCCTTCGCGCGCTCCAATGACTGCTTGGCGCGCTCGAGGTCGATCTCCTGGGACATTTCCGCCGATTCCGCGAAGATGGAGATCCGGTCCTCATGCACTTCCACGAAGCCGCCGGATACGGCGAAACGGCGGACCTCCCCCGCGACCGTCACCCGCACCTCGCCCGCCTGCAGCTGGACCATGGCGGATTCGTGGCCCGGCAGGATGCCCATCTCTCCCTGGAAGGCGGGCAGGACGACGAAGTCCGCGGGGGTCTCCAGCGTCACCCGCTCCGGGGTCACCAATTCGACGGTCAACGCCCGGCTCATGCGAGGGCCTTGGCCTTCTCCATGGCTTCCTCGATCGTCCCTACCATGAAGAAGGCCTGCTCGGGAAGGTCGTCGTATTTGCCGGCCACCAGATCTTTGAACCCGCGGATGGTGTCCGCCAGCTTCACGTATTTCCCCGGCCGCCCCGTGAACTGCTCGGCGACGTGGAATGGCTGGGAGAGGAATTTCTGGATCCGGCGCGCGCGCCCCACGATGAGCTTGTCCTCTTCCGAGAGCTCGTCGATGCCCAGGATCGCGATGATGTCCTGAAGGTCCTTGTAGCGCTGCAGGACCTTCTGCACCGAGCGGGCGACCGCGTAATGCTCCTCGCCGACGATGCGCGGGTCGAGGATGCGCGAGGTCGAGTCCAGCGGGTCCACCGCGGGATAGATCCCCAGCTCGGAGATCTGCCGCGAGAGCACCGTGGTGGCATCCAGGTGGGAGAAGGTCGTCGCCACGCCGGGGTCGGTCAGGTCGTCGGCCGGGACGTAGATGGCCTGGATGGAGGTGATGGAGCCGCGCTTGGTGGAGGTGATGCGCTCCTGGAGTTCGCCCACCTCGGTCTGCAGGGTCGGCTGATAGCCGACCGCCGAGGGCATGCGGCCCAGCAAGGCGGACACCTCGCACCCCGCCAGCACGAACCGGAACACATTGTCCACGAACAGGAGCACGTCCTGCCCCTTCTGGTCGCGGAAGTACTCGGCCTGGGTGAGGGCGGTCAGCGCGACGCGGGCGCGGGCGCCAGGCGGCTCGTTCATCTGCCCGTAGGTCAGCACGGTCTTCGACAGGACCGTGGAGCCGTCCTGGAGCTTGGCGTGCTGCATCTCCAGCCATAGGTCGTTGCCCTCGCGGCTGCGCTCGCCGACCCCGCCGAAGACGGAGACGCCGCCGTGCTGCTTGGCGACGTTGTTGATGAGCTCCATGATGACGACGGTCTTGCCGACGCCGGCGCCGCCGAAGAGTCCGACCTTGCCGCCTTTGCGGTAGGGCTCCAGGAGGTCGATGACCTTGATCCCGGTCTCGAAGACGTGCGGGATGGTCTCCTGCTCTTCGAAGGAAGGGGCGGAACGGTGGATGGGCATCCGCTCCTCGGTCTGGATGGGCCCGAGCTCGTCCTTGGGCTCGCCCAGGACGTCGATGAGCCTGCCCAGGACCTTCTCCCCGACGGGCACCATGATGGGGGCCCCGGTGTCCTGGACCGCCATCCCGCGGCACATGCCCTCGGTGGGCCCGAGCACGAGCGCCCGCACGGTGTTGTCTCCCAGATGCTGGGCCACTTCAGCGGTCACGACGGCGTCGGCCCCTCCCTGGCGGAGCGGGATCTTGAGCGCGCTTTGGATGGCCGGGAGCATCCCGGACGGGAACTCCACGTCGATGACCGGACCGATGACCTGCACTAGCTTGCCAGCGTTCATGAACCCATCTCCTGGGTGCTATTTCTGAAACCTCGCCGCGATGAATCTCTCGGGGCGGCTGTCCTTCGTTTCCTCGGAACCGATGTGGTGGAAGCGCACTCCGTAGCGGTAGAGCCCCCCCGCGGCGCCGGACCGGATATGCCGGATCTCTCCGCGGATCTCCAGCGGGATGTTGAGCTTGAGGTAGAGGACGCTCCCCTCTTCGAGCTGGGAGTTCGTCTTCAAGGACATCCCGCTCACCGACAGGTCCATGATGGTCCCCCGACACTTGCCGACGGGATGTCCCTTCGCGTGGATGTCCATCGTGATCCCGACCGGGAACCGGGGATGCTTCCTCTTCTCACTCACCGCCTTCTGGGTCTTCATCCCTTCTCCTCCTGATAGGGCTTGTGATTCAAGCCTTCACCGTCAGCCGGAGAGCGCTTCCGCGCCTCCGACGATCTCCATCAGCTCGCCCGTGATGATCGCCTGCCGGGTCCGATTGAGCGTCAAAGTGAGGTTCCCCAGCAGGTCCTCCGCGTTCTTCGTGGCGGCCTCCATGGCTTCCATCCGGGCCGCCAGCTCCGCGGCCTGCGATTCCAGCAGGATGCGATAGAGCTGCGCCTTCGCGTACCGCGGCAGGATGGCGGCCAGGAGCTGGTCCTGGGCCGGCTCGTACCGGAACCCGAAGTCCGGCAGGTCGGCCCGCGCCGCCCGCGGCGGGACCGGGATGGGCAGGAACTGCCGCACGACGACCTGCCGGGAAGCCACCGAACGGAACTCGGTGAAGATGACCGTCAGGGAAGCCAGCTCGCCGGACTGGAAACGCTCCAGGAGGGGCTTGGCCACCAGCTCCGCGTGCGCGAAGGAGACCTTCGGGAATATCCCCGTCAGCTCCGTCAGGAACTCGATGTCGAGGTCCGAGATCCGGCGCAGGAACTCGCGTCCCTTGCGGCCCACCGCGGCCGCCGCGATCCGGCGCCCCTGCTGGTTCCGGATCCATCGCAGGGCGGCCCGCAGCAGGTTCGCGTTGAAGGCGCCGCAGAGTCCCTTGTCGGCCGTGACCAGCAGCAGCCCCGCGGCCCCGGCCTCGGGAGCGGCGCCCTCCGGAGCGGGGATGCCGAAGAAGCGGCGCGCGCAGACGCAGGTCGCCCCCAGGGTCCCCGCCTCCAGCTCGAGCGCCGCCAGCTCGCTGACCGTGCCCTCCATCTTGACGGCGAACGGCCGGGAATCGAGGATCCCGGACTGCGCCTTGCGCATGCGCGCCGCCGCCACCATCTTCATGGCGCGGGTGATCTGCTGGGTCGATTTGACCGATTGGATCTTGCGGCGGATCTCGCGCAGGGACGCCATGCTAGGAGAACGCCGCTTCCTTGCCGACGTAATCGGGGATGCCGTCGTCGACGGAGAACCGGGCCTTGAATCCCAGCTCCCGCTCCGCCAGGGCCGGGTCGCCCTGGGTCTGGTTCTGATAGAACGAATAGGGATTCTCGAAATACTCGGGGGCGTACGCGGACCCCAGGGTCTTGTTGAGTACCGCGATGAGATGGTTGAAGGTCGCCGGGCGTCCGGTGCAGACGTTGTACACGCCGCTCCGGGACGCCTCGACGGCTTTGAGGTTGGCCGCCACCACATCCTTCACGTAGATGAAGTCGCGGAACTGCTCCCCGTCTTTGAAGATGCGGGGGCGCTGGCCCGCGCGCATCTGCTCGAAAAGCTGCAGGGTCATGCTCCGGGCGCTCCCCTTGTGGCCTTCCCGCGGGCCGTAGACGTTGAAGTACCGCAGCCCCACGAGGGTCAGCCCCGGGTCCTCGGCCAGGAACGCGCGGCCCACCGCCTCCATGACCTTCTTCGAGAAGCCGTACACGTTCATCGGCTCGCGGGGGTCGCCCTCGCGCATGGGGATGCGGCCCGCGCCGTAGACCCCGGCGGAGGACGCGTAGACCACCCGGCGTACGCCGCTCTCCAGAGCGAAGGACAGGATGTTGCGGAAACCCTCGACGTTGACCTCCAGCATGCGCTTCTGGTCGGTGACCGTGGTGTCGGTGATGGCGGCTTGATGGAAGACGGCGTCCACGGCGCCCACCCGGCCCGCCCACTCTTCGGGACGAGAGACGTCTCCCGCGACGCAATCCCCCGTGAATCCCCGCAGGTTCTCGAAATGCCCGCTCGAAAAGTCATCCAGCACGACGACCTCGATCCCCCGCCGCTCCAGCTCCAAAGCCAGGTTCGATCCGATGAAGCCCGCACCGCCGGTCACCAGGGCGCGCTTCATTTCCGCCCCGCCGCCCGCTGCTGCACGATGATGTTCAAGGGCAGGGCCTGGGCCAGGCTCAAGGCGTTGACCCGCGCCCGCCAGGCGGGGGAGACCCTTGCGATGCCCAGCGGGAGCAGCGGCTGGGAATTCATCCCGACCAGGAACAGGAGGACCTTCTTGTCCCATTCGTTGATGCCCTGGGAGAGCTTCAAGTCCCGCTCGCCCTTCCGGACGAACTTCTTGAGCGCCTTGTGGTCGTGCATCAGGTAGTCGGCCATGGCCATGGGCGTCTGCTCTTCCGGGATGAAGGAGAAGACCCCCGCCAGGTCCTGGGCGTCCACCGCGACCAGGGCGTCCACGAGGCTGAGGTTGATGACCCCGCCCTGGGCCGTCCCCGGCGTCTGCGGCTGGGCGGCCGCCCCCGCCGCCAGCGCCGCCAGGAGGCCCGCCGCCAGCCAAGCGCGTCTCATCGTGTGAACCCTCCCTTGAACTCCGCCGCCGCCGCGGCCAGCCCCTGACGGAGGCCGTCATCCAGCTCGCGCTGCTCCTCGATGCCCCGCAGGAGCTCCCCGCGCTTCTCGCGGACGAAGGAGAGCAGGCCCTCTTCGAAGCGGCGCACCGACCCGACCGGGATGTCGTCCAGGAAGCCCTGGGTGCCCGCGAAGAGCACCACGATCTGCTCCGCCACCGGCAGCGGCCGGTATTGGTCCTGCTTGAGCAATTCGACCATGCGCTGGCCGCGCGCGATCTGATTCTGGGACGCTTTGTCCAGATCCGAGCCGAACTGGGCGAAGGCCGCCAATTCGTTGAACTGCGCCAGATCGATGCGCAGCTGTCCCGCGACCTGCTTCATGGCCTTCATCTGCGCCGACCCTCCGACGCGGGAGACCGACAGTCCGACGTTGACCGCCGGCCGGATGCCGGAGTAGAAGAGGCCCGACTCCAGGTAGATCTGTCCGTCCGTGATCGAGATGACGTTGGTCGGGATGTAGGCCGAGACGTCTCCGGCCTGGGTCTCGATGATGGGCAGCGCCGTGAGCGAGCCTCCGCCGTTCTTGTCGGAGAGCTTGCAGGCGCGCTCCAGGAGGCGCGAGTGGAGATAGAACACGTCGCCCGGATACGCCTCCCGGCCGGGCGGGCGCCGCAGCAGCAGCGAGAGCTGGCGGTAGGCCTGGGCGTGCTTGGAAAGGTCGTCGTAGACGACCAGCACGTCCTGGCCCGCGACCATGAATTCCTCGCCCATCGTGCAGCCGGAGTAGGGCGCGATGAAGAGCATGGGCGCCGGGTCCGAGGCGCTGGCGGACACCACGATCGAATACTCCATGGCGCCGTTTTCCTCGAGGGTCTTCACGACGTTGGCGACGGTCGACCGCTTCTGTCCCACCGCGACGTAGATGCAGATCGGACGGTTGGGCTGGTTCTTCTGATTCAGGATGGCGTCCAGCGCGATCGCGGTCTTGCCGGTCTGCCGGTCGCCGATGATCAGCTCACGCTGGCCCCGGCCGATCGGGATCATGGCGTCGACGGCCTTGAGCCCGGTCTGCAGGGGCACCTTGACGGGCTGGCGCGCCACCACGCCGGGGGCGATGACCTCGAGGTGGCGCCGCTTCTTGGCGAGGATCGGTCCCTTGCCGTCGATGGGAGCCCCCAGGGCATCGACCACGCGGCCGATGAGCTCGGGCCCGACCGGAAGGTCCATGATCCGCCCCGTGCGGCGGACCGGATCGCCCTCGCCGATGAGCCGGTCCTCGCCGAAAAGGACACAGCCCACGTTCTCCCGCTCAAGATTGAGCGCCATCCCGACGACTCCGTGGGGGAGCTCCAAGAGCTCCCCGGCCATGGCGTTCTGGAGCCCGTAGACGCGGGCGATGCCGTCCCCGACCTGCAGGACGAACCCCTCTTCGCCGACCTCGGTCCCGCCCGAGAACCCCTGCAGCTGCTTCTGGATCACGCCCGTGATCTCTTCCGGTTGGATCGCCATGAGTTCGGATCGCTCCTATCCCGCCAAAATCCCCTGCAATCGGCGCAGTCTCCCGCGGAGGCTCGCGTCGAACACCCAGTCGCCCAGACGTACGACGACGCCGCCCAGCAGCTCGGGGTCCGTCTGCACGTCCAGGACCATCGTCTTGCCCGCGAACGCCCCCAGCTTCCTGCCCAGCCGCCCGACCTCCTCCTCCGACAAGGGGGCCGCCGCGCGCACCGCGGCATGCGCCACGCCGCGGCCTTCGTCGCAGAGGTCCTCCAGGCACGCGGCGGCCTGGGGCAGCAGTCCGAAGCGCTTCTTCTCCACCAGCAGGTCGAGGAAGCGCAAAGTCGGCGCGGAGACCGTCTTCCCCAGGACCTGGCGCAGCAGCTCCTTCTTGGCCGGCACTCCCACGCGGGGGTGGGAGAACTCCCCCTCCCGCCCGGCCAGGGCCTCGGCCGCGGCGCGCAGCTCCGCGCACGCCGCTTCCGCCGCTCCGGACGGAGCCGCGGACTGATAGAACGCCCGGGCGTAGCGCCGGGCCAGGAGGCGGTCGGACGTCTTCATGCTCAGGCTTTCCGGACCCCCTGGTCGAGGTCCTTGAGGAACTCCTCCAACGCCTCTTTGCGGGCCTGGGGGTCCACGCTCCGCCGCAGGATGCGCTCCGCGGCCAGCACCGACAACCCTGCCAGGTCCCCGCGCAGCTGGGCGACGAGACGCCGGCGCTCCTCTTCGAGCTCCAGCCGGGTCTTCTCCAGGATGGTCTTGGCTTCCGCCTCGGCCTGGGCCTTGAGACGGGCCCTCTGGGCTTCCCCTTCCTGGCTGGCCCGGGCGAAGATGCCCTTGGCCTCTTCCCCCGCCGCGGCCAGACGCGCCTCCACTTCCCGGCGCAGCTTCTCGGCCTCGGCGCGGGCCCGCTCGGCGGCCTCACGCTCCTCGCGCAGGCAGGTCTCCCGGGCCTCCACCGCTCCCAGGAGCGGCTCCCAGGCGAACATCCGGAGCAGCCCCACCAGGATGAGGAAGGACAGGATGGTCCAGATGATCAGGCCCGTATCCGGATTCAGCAAACGTTCCATTAGCGCGCTCCCGAGGTACTCCGGGCGTCAGTGTCCGACCGGAGCCTCGATGGCCGCCGGCGCGCCGCTTCCCGTGGCGACGGCCTTATTGAGGGTGTTCCCCGCGAGGAAGAAGATGACCAGCGCGAGCAGGACCGCGCCTTCGATCATCGCGGCGGGGATGATCATGAGCATCTGCAAAGACTGCGCGGCTTCCGGCTGCCGCGCCGCGCCTTCGAGCGCGGAGCTCGAGAGACGGCCGATGCCGAAGCCGGCGCCGATCATGCAGAGTCCCGCGCCGATCCCCAATCCGATGTAGCCCAATCCCAGGTGCAGCATAGATGCGTCCTCCATGTCGTTGATCTCGGTCCCGGCGTCCGCCCGGCCGGACCGGGTGCGGCCTCGGACCCCGCCGACGGGGTCCGGTATGCTCAGCCCTCAGTGCCCGTGCATCACCCCGCCGACGAAGACGGCCGTCAGCAGTGTGAAGATGAACGCCTGGAGGACCCCGATGAGGACCTCCATGCAGCTCACGAAGACCACCATGGCCAGCGCAAAGGGGGCGGCCACGAACAGGCCCATGGCCTGGCTCGCGGCGCCGATGATGAAGATCAAGGAGAAGAAGCCCAGGATGACGATGTGGCCCGCGATCATGTTCGCGAAGAGACGGATCGTGAGGGCGATGCACTTGACCACCACGCCGAAGGATTCGATCACGAAGAGCAGGGCGCCCAGGGGCAGTCCGATGCAGGGGTTCATGCCCGGCGGGACCGGGGAGAAATGCTTCAGGAAGCCCCATAGTCCCTGGGCGCGGATGCCGCCCAGGACGATGAAGCAGAAGGTGCAGATCGACAGGCCCGCGGTGACCGCGATGTTGCCGGTGGCGGTCCCGCTCCCGGGGATCAGCCCCGCGAGGTTGCAGCCCAGAATGAAGAAGAACAGGGTCAGGAAGTAGTGGGTGTGCTTGCGTCCCTCATGCCCCAGGAGAGGCTCCACGACCTGGTCGCGCAGATAGAGCGCGACCGCCTCGACCCCCACGCGCAGCAGCCCGGCCAGGCGCGAGCGCCCGCGCGCCGCCGCGGTCAGCACCGCGAGCAGGAACAGGGCCACGCACCACATGATGACCAGGTGGCGGGTGATGGCGAACTGCACGCCGCCGACTGAGAACAGCGGCGTCAGCACGCGGTCCAGTAGATGGTGTTCGAGTATCGCGTCGAGATTCATGTTCTGCTGCGAACGACTTCCAGCACGAGCAATACGACGACGGCTCCCGCATAGGAGACCAAAAGCGCCGCGGCCTCTTCCAGACTCCACTTCCAGGCCCAGACCATCAGACCCGCCAGCCCCGCGCCCCGGACCGCCAGCCCCGCCGCCGAGGCCCTCCAGAACGTCGGGAACGGCTTCGCCTGCGCCCACCACAGCAGGGCCGCGCTCAGACACGCCGCCGCCCACGCCGCCCCCAGGCCCATCCCCACGCACCGCGCCAGGCCGGGCCCGAGCGACGCCCAGGCGAGGGCGGCCGCGCCGCCGGCCGCCGCCGCGCCGACCGCCGCGCTAGCGATCAGTCTGGCGAGTCTTGGACGCGTCCCGGATGAGCTTGTACAGGCCAAAGACGATGCCTAGAAAGGCTCCCGCGACCGAGAACCAGGGCTGGGTCCCCGATCTCTCGTCGATGAATTTGCCGCCGAGCAGGCCGACCAGCACCGACAGCGCCAACCCGCTGCCCGCCGTCCAGGCCAAGGCCCACGGATTGGACTGCCGCTTCCGGCCTCCGGGCGCGGGCGGGTTCGGTTGCATCCAAAGAGCGACGCGGGATTCTACCAATATCATTGATAGGTGTCAATTTTCGCAAGAAAACACGGCGCTTCTACCCATACGGCCCGACGACGGGCGTTGTCAACGACGGCGCGGATAAAGTATCGTTAGCGCCATGGCGGAACGCGTCAGACTCGTCGTCGCCGACGATTCCCCGGACCTCCTGAGCCTGATGCAGGAAGCCCTGCAGTTGGAGGACTACGAGGTCCGGACCGCTCTCAACGGCCAGGAGGCTTTGGATCTCATCCACGCCTCCCCCCCCGACATCGTCATCCTGGACCTCTGCATGCCGATCAAGGACGGCTTCGCGGTGTGCCGGGAGCTGAAGGCCGACCCGGCCTACCACCACCTCCCCATCGTCATCGTTTCCGCCGCCGGCGCGATGGACCAGAAGATCCTGGGGATGGATTCCGGTGCGGACGACTTCATCACCAAGCCGATCCGGATCCCCGAGCTTCTGGCGCGGATCCGGATGATCCTGCGGCGCACGCGGCAGGGCCTGGACGCGAACCCCCTCACGCACCTGCCGGGGAACCTGTCGATCCAGACCCGCATCACTGAGGCGATCGCGGCGGGCGGCCCCCTGGCCGTGCTCTACATCGACCTCAACGACTTCAAGGCCTACAACGACGCCTACGGCTATGACGCGGGGGACCGGGTGATCCACGCCACGGGCCGCCTGCTCATCGAAGCGGCCCGCCGGAGCGGCTGCTTCGTCGGCCACATCGGGGGCGACGACTTCATCGCCGTCACGGTCCCGGACCGCATGGAGACCCTGAGTCGGGAGCTCATCGCGGAGTTCGCCGCCCTGGCCCCTTCCTTTTATAGAGAAGAGGACCGTCGCCGGGGGAAGATCCTCTCACAGGACCGCAAGGGGAACACCGTCGAATTCTCCCTGCTCTCCATCGCCATCGGGGTCTGCCACAACGCCCTCAAACCGCTGACCTCCTACGCCCAGGTCAGCGAGATCGGCGCGGAGCTCAAGAAGTTCGCCAAGCGCAGCCCCGGCTCGCACTACGAGCTGGACCGCCGCAAGCAGTAGGCGCGGGTCCCCGCCCCTCAGGCAGGGACGCCGATGAGGTCGTACTCCTCGGCGGCCGTGACCTTGATGTCGGCGAAGCCGCCGATGCGCAGGGAACTCCGGCGGGCGTCCACCAGCACTTCGTTGTCCACCTCGGGGGAGTCGTGCTCGGTCCGCCCGATGAAGGTCCCGCCCTCCTTCGCGTCGATGAGCACCTTCAGGGTCTTGCCCACCTTGGCCTGGTTGAGGGAAAGGGAGATCCCCCGCTGCACGGCCATCACGGCCTCGCAGCGCCGCTTCTTCTCCCGCGCCGGGACGTCGTCGGGGAGGCGGTAGGCCCGGGTGTTCTCCTCGTGCGAATAGGAGAAGATGCCCAGACGTTCGAAACGCATCCGCGACACCCAGTCGACCATCTCCTCGTGCTCGGCCCGGGTCTCGCCGGGGTAGCCCGCGATCAGGGTGGTGCGCAGAGCCACGCCCGGCACCCGGTCCCGGATGGCGGCGATCAGCGCCTCGGTCTTGGCCCGGGTCGTGCCGCGCCGCATCGACGCGAGGATGCGGTCGCTCACATGCTGGACGGGCAGGTCCAGGTATTTGCAGATGTTGGCGCGCGCGCGCATGACGTCGAGCACGTCCCTCGGGAACCCGGCCGGGAAGGCGTAGTGCACCCGGATCCAGTCGATCCCCGGCAGGTCGGAGAGGGCTTTGAGGAGGTCGGCCAAGCGACGCTTCCCGTACAGGTCCAGGCCGTAGTAGGTGGAGTCCTGGGCGATAAGGACGAGCTCGCGCACCCCCCCGGCGGCCAGGCGCGCGGCCTCCGCGGCCAGCTCCGGTATGGACCGCGACACGTGCCGGCCGCGGATGCGCGGGATGGCGCAGAAAGAGCAGGGCCGGTCGCAGCCCTCGGAGATCTTGAGATAGGCGTAGTGCCGCGGCGTGGCGAGGAGGCGCTCGCCCACCAGTTCGCGTCTAAAATCGGCCCCCAGCTCCTTAAGGAGGGCGGGCAGGTCCTTGGTGCCGAAGAAGGCGTCGACTTCCGGGATGTCCGCGGCCAGCTCGGCCTTGTAGCGCTCCGACAGACAGCCCGTGACGATGAGCTTGTCCACCAGCCCGCGCTTCTTGGCCTCGCCGAAGCGCAGGATGGCGTCGATCGACTCCTTCTTGGCCGCTTCGATGAAGCCGCAGGTATTGACGATCACCACGGACGCGTCCGTGCAGTCGGTCTCATGCTCGACCGTGAAGCGGTTCTCGCGCAGCTGCGCCATGAGGACCTCGGAGTCGACGAGGTTCTTCGAGCAGCCCAGCGTGACGACGTGGACCTTGTTCTTCTTCAGGGTCTTGGTCTTCAGATGCTCACTCGCCTTCTTCGCGCAAGAGGCTGATCTCGATGCGGCGGTTCTGGGCGCGGCCTTCGGGGGTCCGGTTGTCGGCGACCGGCCGGTACTCGCCGTAGCCGACGCCGGAGAGGCGCTGGGGCTCCACGCCGGCCGCCTGCAGCTGTCCCAGGACGGTGTAGGCGCGGGCCATGGAGAGCTCCCAGTTGGACTTGTAGCTCCCGCCGCGGATGGGGCGGTCGTCGGTGTGCCCCTCGACCCGGATCTGGTTCTTGCGGCTGACCACCCCCGAGACCAGCCGCTCCAGCATGGGGACCGCATCGGGCTTCAGCTCCGCCTTGCCCGAGTCGAAGAGCACTCCCTCGCCCAGGTTCAGCGTGATGCGCTTCTCGCCGACGATGACGCTGGCGTTGGAGCCGAACTCCCCCTTCTCCACGTCCTCCTGCAGCTTCTCGGAGAAGAGCTTATTCAGGTCCCGCTCCTTGGCCTTCTCGGCCATCTCCTTGGGGATCTCCCCCCCGAAGACCCGGATGACCTTGGCGTAGGCTTCCTCCACCTTCATCTTGTTGGGGTCCTTGACCTGCTTGGACAGGGTCCAGCTCAGCATGAGGAGGAAGAGGATCATGAGGTAGCTCATCATGTCCCCGTAGACGATGGCCCAGAGGGCGTTGCGGTTCAGCTGCCCCTCGAGCTCCTCCTTGCGGAATCGGTAGATGGCCATCGTCCCTATTTGAACGCCATGAGCTTGCGCTCCAGCACGAGCGGGACGGTCCCCTGCATCATCCCTATGACGCCTTCGATCACCATGGCCTTCATCTTGATCTGCTCCCACAGGCGCATGCGCAGCTTGCCGGCCACCGGGATGCAGACCAGGTTCGCGAACATGATGCCGTAGAACGCCGAGGTGATGGCGATGGCCATGGAGCTCCCGACCATGTCCGGGTTGGCGATGTTTTTGAGCACCTGGATGATGCCGAGCAGGGTGCCGATCAGCCCGAACATCGGCGAGACGACGCCGGCCGTCCGGATGACGTTGATCACCTCGTTGGCGCGGTCCACCCCGTTATTGACCTCGGTCTCCAGGGTGTGCCGTACGAACTCGGGGTTGTTGTATTCGAGGGCCGTGGTGGCCGCGGCCGCCAGGAACCCTCCCGCGACGTTGGGGTCCGCGTTGCGCAGGGACCCCAGTCCGTTGCGCTGGACCATCTCCGCCAGGCGGGTGATGAGCGGGACCACCTCTTGCGCGTTGTCGTAGGGGTCGCGGCGGAAGAGGGAGGCCATCGCGATCAAGGTCTCGCGCACGTACTGCATGGGAGTGTTGACGAGCATGGCCGCCGCCGTCCCGCCGAAGACGATGAGCAGGCCGTGCAGGTTCAGGAAGACGCGCGAAACCTCTCCCGAAGCCATGCCCACCACCATCAACGCGATGATGCCCGCCGTCCCGATCATCGTTGCCAGGTCCATTTATCCCTTCCCTTTTCCCTTGTTGCGTTCCACCCAGGCTTGGACGACGGCCATCTGCTTGTCGATCTTCTCCTGCAGGGCTTCCATGCGCTGGCGGCACTCCGCCGCGCGCGCCCGCAGCAGGGGCGCGGTCCGGGAGTCGGGCGGCTCGTCGCGCACGGACGCCGCGGCCCGCCCCAGTTCCTCGGCCAGGGCGTCCCTCTGCTTGATGGAATCTACCATAGTCTCCAGAGCCGCCTCCACCAGGAGCTCCGGCCCGCCCGCCTTCTGCCACTGCCGCCGCGTCTGCTGGAGCGTGGCGAGGAGGGTCTCCTCCCAGTGGCGCCGCGCCTCGCGCTCCCGGTCCCGCTCCCGATGGGCCTCTTCCAGGCGCCGCTCCAGGTCCGCGACGCGGCCCAGGACGATGGAAAGCTCGGGGAGCGAAGCCGGACCGGCGCCCTCCGGGGGAGGCGCGGGCGGGACCGGTCCGGACGGGTCCGCCGGCGCGGGCTCGGCGGGAGAGGCCTCCAGCCGGGCCGTCTGCTCCTGGATGCGCCGCTGGAGCTCCGCGCGGCCCTCGTCCGTCTCCAGGCAGCGCAGGATTTCCTCGGCCGGCACCATACGCAGCTCGGCGAGACTAAGCCGGGACTCCAGTTCCCGGAGCCGGGCCTGCGAGGCGGAAAGCTGCTGGCGGAGCAGGCCGTCATATGAAGACGCCCGCTGCTGCTCCCGGATGTTCCGGAACAGGTCCTCCACCTCGGACTGGGCCTTGCGCTGGGCCTCCTCCCTTTCCTTAAGAAGGAGGTTCGCCCGCAGAGCCTCCTGCTGGGCGCTCTCCAGCCGCTTCTCCATCAGATCGATGCGCGTCTGCAGGAAGATCGCCAGCTCCGTGGGAGCCTGGGGCGGCTCCGGCGGCGGCGGCGCGGGGGGCGCGCCGTCGTTGGGAGCCATCTCCATCGGAGGCGGCGCCGCCATCTCGCCCAGCCTGCGCTCCAACTCCTCGAGGCGCTGGCGCAGCGGCGACAACGCCTCCTCGGATGCCGCGGCGGAGAGAGCCGCCTCGGACGGAGGGGCTTCCTCGGGCGGGGCTTCGCCGCGCAATGCCGCCAGGAGTCCGTCTACATTGGCCATGGTCTAGGCCGGCTTGAGCGCCGTCTCCCCGGCCGCAGCCGACTCGGCCTCCATCTCCACCAGCGCCTGCCGGTGCATGGCGGGGTTCACGACGCGCCCTTCCTTGATGAGCTTCATGACGATCTGCACGACCCGCTCTTGCGCCTCCTCCCCGACCGCCTCCACCGCACGCACGCCGCGCATCATCTGCTCGATGATGGCCCAAGTCTTGGGCAGCATCTGGCTCTGCACGGCCTCGCGCATGGCGTCGTCGGAATGGAACAGCGCGGTCGCCCAGTCCTCCAGCGGCACGGAGCCGAGCGCCACGGACCAGTCCCGCATATCCAGGTATTGGAGGTCCTCGAAGAGCAGGATGCGGCTGCGGGCCAGGCGCGCCAGGGCCGGGTCGCGCTGCTCCAGGATCTTGAGCAGCTCCCGCTTGTGCTTGACGTCGGTCTGGTCGATGAGCTCCAGGAGGCTGCGGTGGCCGCCGACCGCGCTCTCCAGGCGCCGCTCGAGCTCCTCCTTGATGGTGGAGACCACGTCGGCCTCCACGAAACGGATGTTCCCCAGATGGAACACCACCTCGCTGTGCAGGGAGGTGGGGAGCAAGGACAGGAAGCGCTGGCGGGTCTCCGGCTTGAGGTGCGCGACCACCAGCGCGAAATTGGCCGGCTCCTGGCCGCGCAGGATCTCCATGAGGGTCTCGCACTGCTCCGGCTTCACCTCGAAATAGATCTTGTTGCCGGGCTCGGCCTCATCGGCGGCCTTCTTCTCCTCTTCCCCCTCCTCTCCCGCCTTCCCCTCCTCCCCCTTCGGCCCAAAATCCATCTGGAGCTGGTGCGCCTGGGCCTGGGCCATGGAATCCATGGCCTCGGCCAGCTTGAGAAAGCACAGGGCCACCACCACCAAGGTGATCAGCGTCATGAGGGCGATGAGCGTATACTTGAACAGCAGCCCGATCGCCTCCGGCTGATACCAGATCGTTTTCCACGCCGGAGCGAACGGTACGCGGACCTGGTCGAAGACATCCCCGCGCTCGCGATCCAGCTGCAGGATGTCTTGGACGATCTTGCCGATAGCGTTGGCCTCCTTCTCCGCGATCGAATCGTCGAGAAGCAGGGTCACCGCGAGGCGCTTGACGAAAGCGGATGGGAAGGAGTTCTGCCGCTCGTAGGACTTGTCCCCCCCGAATCCCGCCAGGGGCTCGGGCGACGGTATCCCGGGCAGGAGTTCGCTGCGTCCCGCCCCCTCGGCGCCGACGTTCTGCCAGAGGAAGAGCGACGCGGGGTCTTCCCCCGCCTTCCCCATGCCGCCTTTCACCTCGAACTTCTCCACGCGCGTGAAATCGAGCGTCGCGTCCACCACCACGCGGTAGCGGCTCGGCCCCAGGAGCCGCAGGAGCACCGATTCGGCCCGGGTCTCCAGGGCCTTCTCGAAGGTCGCCTTTTCTTCGAGCGGCAGGCCCTCCGCCGCCCGCGCCGTAGTCGCCGCGCCGGCGAGGCCGAGGGCGAGCAGGGCCGCGGCCAGGGCCTTGCGCGCCGGCATCTTGGAGGGCTTGAGGGGGATGCGGCACCAGAAGGTGGAGCCCTTCCCCAGGCCCGCGGAATCGACCCCGATGGCGCCCTCGTGCCCGCGGACGATCTCCTGCGCGATGGAGAGCCCCAGGCCCCAGCCCTTCTTCTTGTTCTTCATGTCCTGGAAGCGGGACTGGTAGAATTTCTCGAAGATGAGCCCGCGCTCCGAGGGATGGATCCCGGGGCCGTCGTCCTTGACGCTGAAGGTGATGTAGCGCCCCAGGGGACGGACGATCAGCTCCACCGTCCCCCCCTTCGGAGTGAACTTGACCGCATTGTTGAGGAAATTCATGAGGACGCGCACCAGGCGGAACCGGTCTCCCACGATGGTCACGGCCGGCACGTTCTCCGGGTAGACGAAGTTGATGCCCGCAGTCTTGGCCACGACCCCGATCGACGGACCCACGTCCCGGATCATGGACCCCAGTTCGAAGGGGACCTTCTCCAGGCGCAGCTTGCCCGCCTCGATGACGGCCAGGTCGGTCAGGTCGCTCATGAGGTTGTTGATCTGGTCCGTCCCGCGCACGATGTAGTCCACGTACTTCTTCTGCGTCCCTTCCAGCTCCTGGCGGCTCAGCATCTCCCCGAAGCCCTTGATGGAGGCTAGGGGGGTGCGCATGTCGTGGACCGCCATGGAGAGGAATTTCGACTTCATGCCGTTCAGCCGGTCCAGTTCCGCGTTCGACGACTGCAGCTTCTGCGTCATCTTCTCCAGGTCCTGACTGCGCCGGAACACCTGGCTCTGCGCCGTCGCGAGCTTGGCCATGAAGTCCTGGATCTCGCCCTGGTCCCGCCGGCGCCGCTGCGAATACTTGCCGAACTGGAAGAAGCTGGAGAACTGGCTGACCACCAGCATGGACGCCGCCAGGAACAGGAACAGGACCGGGACCAGGACCACGATCACGACTTCCATGGCGTTCTCGGTTCCGTCTCGGGTGTAGTCTGGTTCTTTTTCATTTCTGAATCATTGCGCTGCCAGCCCCTGGGCGTCCATGAAGCGGCGCAGCTTCTCGTCCGCGGGGTTGAGTTCCACCGCCTTGCGGTACGCCGTGCCGGCGCGGGCCCGGTCGCCCAGGGCGAAATAGGCCGACCCGAGCCGGGTCCAGGCCAGCGCGTTGTTGGGGTCCACCCACAGCGCCTCGCGCAGGGCCTCCGCCGCCTGGGCGAACTGCCTCCGGTACACCTCGTCGACCGCCGCCTTCATCTTGAAGGCCACCATGCGCTCGGGCGGCAGTATCTCGTCTCTCTTCTTCTCCCGTCCGGTCAGCTCGCTGACCGCGTCCAGGAGGCGCCGGTAGGCCTGGATGCGGGGCTCCGCGCCCAGCGCCACGTGGGACAGGAGCGCGGCCCGGTCGTCCTCGTTGCCGATGTAGGCCTCGACCGCCTGATAGGCGATGAAGGCGGCGGGGGTGTTCTGCTGGAAGGATTCCTGGTCCTCGGGGTGCGCGTCCAGGTCCATGGCCTTGGCGAGCCGGCGCAGGCGCTCCGCCCGCGGCTTCCACTGGCCTTCCCCGACCTTCGGGTCTATGCCCAGGGCGGTGTCGAGGTCCTTGGCCGCGGCCAGATAGTCCCGCTTCTTGAGTCCCGCCAGGGCGTTGTTGAGGTATTCTTGCGCGTAGAACTGCATCTTGGGGGGCTTCTTGCCTTCCGCGACCCGCTGGGACCCGAAGCGATAGCCCACCGAGTACCGCTGCGACATGCCGAGGGTCGGGTGGTTCAGCAGCGCCACGTCGAAGAAATACTTGTCGCGGAAGCGGAACCCGCCGCCGAAGCAGAGCGCCTGGTCGGTCATCCCGACGCGCAGTGCCGTGATGCCCCAGGCGTATTCGGTCCCGATGCGGAACTCGCCCCCGTTGGAGACGTCCATGGCCAAGGACAGGGGCCCCGCGACCCGGTACGAGGCGCCGGCGCGGACCAGGAGCTTGAGCTTGTCGTCGGTCCCGCCCTGCGCGATGCTGAACACGTTCTGGGCCACGAGCCCCAGGAGCAGCCGGTCCCCCACCCACGGCCCGGCCTGGAACCCGACGTCGGCGCCGTAGAGCTGGTCCTTGGCTCCGCCGAGGCTGCGCTGCAGCAGCTTGAATTTCACACCGGCCGACAGGCTGGGATGGAAGACGCCGCGCCAGCCATGCGCCACGCCCAGAGCCATCTCCGAGTAGTCGAAGCCGCCGGTGGGCTGGTTGTACTCGTCGCGCCCCTCGCCGCCCCCCACGTTGAGCCGGATGAACTCCGCGCCCCACCCGCCGGCGCGCTTGCGCTTGTTCTGCGCGTAGCCGATGTAGTCGTAGGTGGCCCCCTCGAAGAGCTGCGCCCGCATGAGGGAGATCTCGCGGCCGGGCAGGAGACCCAGGCCCGCCGGGTTGTAGTAGACGGAACTCACGTCCTGGACCACCGCAGTCTGCGCGCTGCCCATACCCAGGCCCCGGGCTCCGGCTCCGAAGGTGAAGAGCTCCCCGGGCGTCCCGCCGACCCCGGCGGCGCGCGCCGCCGCGGCCAGAGGCCACAGCAGGATCACGCCCCAAAGGACGCGCGCGGTTCGCACACTATAGTGTAAGGGGGGATCCGCTCCCAATCACGAAGGAATCCTGAAGGGATCATACGGATGGAGACGGGTCTCTAGTGTGGTGAGTCAACGGTCCAATTGCATCCGTCGCCCCGGCGAAAGCCGGGGTCCAGGCGCCACACCAGAACAGGATCTTTGAATCCGTTCCCCGCGCCTGCTACCGGCCTTCGCCGGCATGAAGGCTAGCCCGGACCTTCTGGGCGACTGTGCCCGGGCACAGTCCGGGGGGGCCCGCCGCTAGTGGATGACGCCGATCTTCAGGACCGATTTGGAGCCGTTGGCCTCGATGACGGCGAGGTAGATGCCTTTGGAGACCTTCTGGCCGGAGGCGTCCGTCCCGTCCCACTGCACGGTGTTGGAGCCCGGCGACCCGCCGGCCCCGCCGGGCGGAAAGGACAGCTGTTTGATGGAGCGGCCGAACACGCTGAAGATCTTGATGGACACGTCGGCGCTGGCGTTGAGGACGTAGTGGATGTTGACGGACCTCTGCCGGGAATCGAACGGGTTCGGATAGGCGCTGGCGTCGCTGATGCCGCTCCCCGGCAGAGCCCCAAGCTGGATCCGGCTGACGACGCCCTCGGGACTCAGCACCCCCGCTCCGGAGACGGAACGGATGCGCAGGGTCAGCGTCCCCGCCGGCAGCCCGGTGGCCTGGTAGGAGTTGCCCTGGACCAGGTCGTCGGCGGTCAGCGCGGCGGCCCGCAGGAAGCTCTCCCCGCGCGCCCCGGCCGGCGCCGCCGCGAACGCCGCCGGGTCGCTGCGCACCTTGGTCCGCGCGTTGTACCAGAGGGGACTGGAACCCAGCTGGTATTCGATCAGGTAGCCCTTGATGCCCGAGACGCCGCCCGGCAGCGTGGTCCAGGTGAGCAGGACCGCGTTGTCCCCGCTGGTCACCGTCAGCGCCGGAGGCAGCGGCTTCTGGAAGTCCATGAGCACCCCGTGCGTGGACACTCCCAGTGGGCTCTCGAACACGGGGCTCGCGGGTCCGGTACTCGCCTGCACCCTCATCGTCACGAAATAGGTGGCCCCATTCAAAAGGGGAAAGCCCGAGGCCCGCACCGCGGTCTGATCCGCCGCGACCGCGGTCCAGCCCAGGATGTCCGTCGCGCCGGGCGCGGTCCCGACCGCGTAGAGCGCGCCGGTGATCGTCCCGGTCCCGACGCTCGACGCCCAGGAGAACGGCAGGTATTCGAAATTGCTGCTGAAGTAGCCCTCGGCCAGACTCACGACCGGCTGCGAGGGCGTGCGCGCGTCCAGGATCTTCGGCGCGGAGGTGTTGAAAGGCAGGTTCGCCTCCGGCGCGGCGTCCGGAGTCGCGATGGTGAAGTCGGTCTGCTGGAGGAGCAGGCGGACATCGGCGCCCACCGTGGCGTCCACCTTGGGCTCGACCGTGATGAAGTAGGTCTGCGTGGCGACCGCGACGGTCTGGGCCGAGGAGAAGGCGATGGACGCCTGGCTCCCGCTGAAAGCCGCGCTCCCCACCAGCAGGTCGGGGTCCGTGAAGGAGCCCGAGCCGTCCAGGTCGCGGTAGATCCCCACCGTCGTGATCTCGTTGGTACCCAGCGTCCCGGCCTGCTGGACGCGGAGCTGGGTCCAGAGCGTCTTGTTGCGCGAGGCGCGGGCCTCCAGCTTCACCAGGGCCGCCTGCGCGCCCTGGTTGATGCCGTTGACCGCCAGGTCCGTCGGCAGGACCAGCAGCCGCTCGGCGAGCTTCTTCATCGAGGTGTTCACGTCGGACAGGATGGGGTAGCCTTGATTGACCCCGAAGTTGGGGCTCACCAGGCTGAACGCGGCCGTGGATTCGAGCACCACGGCCAGGGTCCGGCCCGGCTCGGCGAAGGGCGCCACGTCGACGGTGAGCAGGAAGCGCTCCTGCTGGGTGCCGATCTCCTGCACCGGATTGAGGCTCACCACCGCGACCCCGCCCAGGAAGGTGTTGAGGCCCGAGGTGATCTTCGTGTCGGTGCCCGCGTCGACGGTCCCGTTCTTGTTGACGTCCTCCCACACGTTGACGGCGGCGATGTCGGAATCCGTCGCTGTCCCGCTCGAGCGCACCGTGATGGCGTTCCAGGTCAGGGCGTACTGCGTGGTCTGCAGGCTCAGGCTCAGCATGACCTGGTCGGTGGCGGCCTGGGTCAGTTCCCCGGGCGCCTGGTTCGTGCCCACGACGAACAGCCCGGTGCGGGTCGCCTGGATCGCGCTGTTGAGCGACTGCAGGGGGAAGTTGAGCGTGGAGACGGTGTTGGGGGTCTCGATCTTGAAGTCTCCGGCCGCGGGGATGCGCGCGCCGACGGTGTCCCCCGTCCCCGCCGTGGTCTTGATATCGTAGGTCAGGAAGTAGGTCTGGGTCGAAGCCGTCACCGTCTGCGTGGAGAAGCGCAGCTGGGCCGCGCCCCCGACGAAGGTGGCGGTGCTCAGCCGGCGGTCGACGGCCACGGTGAGCAGCCCGTCCCCGTCCTCGTCCCGGTACAGCTTGACGAAGGGCACGTCCGCGTCCGCGCCGGCCCCCGAGCGCGTCACCTTCAGCTCCGACCACGCCCCGCTATGCCCCGACATCCAGGCCCGCAGGGTCAGCATGGGGACGTTGGCGTCGCCCTGCGTGACCGTCGCGGGAGCCGAATCCCCCCAGACCACGTACATGGTCTCGGGCGGAGGGTTGATGGCCAGCGCCCCCGACACGAAGCTGGTGTTCGTGTTCAGCGTGTTGGGCGACTTGACCGTGAAGAAACCCGAGGTGTTGGCCCGCGCCACGATGGCCTTCCCGGGAGCCGCGCTCGTGCTCAGGTCCACCACGAGGAAGAAGCGCTTCTCGTTGGGGGCGGGGGACAGCACCGGATTGGTGCTGAAAGTCAGCAGCACGCTGCTGGCCCCGTTGTCCCCGAAGCGGTTGGTGGTCGAGGTGACCAGTTGGTACTGCGCCAGGTTGGACGAGTCCCAGCTCCCCGCCCCGTTGATGTCGTAATAGAGCTTCACGGACGCCACGTCCGCGTCCGCCGCGCTCCCGGTCTGATCCACGCGCAGGCTGAGCCACTCCGCGTCGGACACATCGGTCTGCAGCACCAGGCTCATCAGGCCGACGTATTGGGCGCCCGGTTCCGCGCCCAGGGCCGGCACGATGCTGGCCGTGGTCACGGTCACGGTGTTGGCGAACTGGGTGATGTCCACGGGTCCGCCCTTCAGGGGCCAGCTCACGGTCTCCGAGGAGACCACGTTCGGGGCGAAGAGGTTGAAGGCGCTCGTCGTCGTGACCAGCACCCCGACGGACCTGCCGGGGACCGCGCCGTCGGCGATGCTGGCGGTGATGAAATAGCAGCGCGCCATCGTGCTGATGGTCTGATTGAGGGCCATGCTGACCGTGCCGCTCACGAAGACGTCCACACCGCTCGTCACCCGGGAGTCGATGCCCACGTCGAACGCGCAGTCTCCATCGTAGTCCCGGAACACGTTCACCGCGGCGACGTCCGAGTCCGCGGCCGTCCCCGTGCTCTTCACGGTCAGCCCCAGCCAGTCGAACTCGTTCTTGCTGGAGACCACCTTCAGGCGCAGGAGGGCGGCATGGTCGCTGCCCTGGACCAGGGCCCCTCCGGCCTCGTCCCCCCACTCCGGGATGAGGAGCTTGTTCACGGTGGCGGTGATGGCCCGGGTCGAGGTCTGGATGGGGAAGGGGCCCGCCACGCCGGTGTTGGCGTCGGCGACAGTGAGGTCGTTGCCGCTGGTGACCTTGGCCCCGAGCTCGTTGCCGGGATTGGCGCCGGGGTGGATCTTGTAGGTGACGAAATAGACGTAGGTGGTCCCGACGATCAGGGTCTGCGTAGAGAAGCGCAGGGTCGCGGCGCCCCCCGAGAAGGCGGCCGAACCCAGGGAGACGTCCAGGGTCCGGTTGAACGGCGCGCCGTCCGGGTTCTGGTCGCGCCAGAAGCCGACGAACTCGACGTCGGCGTCCGAACCCGCCCCGGTCCGGCTCACCTTCAGCTGGCGGAATTGCGCCGTCCCGGCGTCCACGGTCAGCGTCGTCTTGAGCACCGCGTACTCCTCCCCCTGCACGAAGGCGGCGGGGAGCTCGCTGAGCGGGGAGACGGTGATGGTGTTCTGCAGGATCACGTTCAGCGTGCTGCTCTGGATGGGCTTGAAGGGCATCACCACCGTGTCGGCCCAGTTCTCCAGGGTCACGTGACTCTCCGTCGCCACCTGCAACTGGAAGCCCATGTTCTGTTCCGCGTCCGCCGCCAGGTCCACGGCCAGATACAGGCGCCGCTCCACTACCGTCCAGGTCCGCGAGGACGTCTGGGCCGTGAACACGACGGTGGAGACCCCGTTGGAGAACGGGCTGAAGCCCGAGCTCAGCCGCTCGTCCCCAGCCGGATCGAATACCCCGTCCATGGGATCCGCGTCGCGCCAGACGCTGAGGCCCGTGATCTTGTTGGGCGCCAGCGTCCCGGACATGGTGACCACCATGCTGCTGATGACGCTGGTCCCCGTATTGGTCTGCCCCCGCAGCTCGATCATGGGGATGTTGTTGGCTCCCGGCTGCGCCCCCCCCGCGGGCGCCAGGCTCGCGGGCGTCAGGAGCAGGTTGTTGGCGCCGTCCGTGATCGGGATGAGGCTGGTCGTCGTGGGGAACACCCCGAAGGCGTGCCCGGGATGGCGCAGGACGATATCCGTCGCGGAGCTGATCTCCAGGCCGATCGACAGCCCCACGCTGGCGGCCGGATCCATCCGGTACACGACGAAAAAGGTGCTCACCACGACGTCCAGGAGCTGCGATTTGGCCACCGCGGCCAGATCCACCCGGGCCTGCCCCGAGTCCAGGGAAGCCTCGGCCAGCAAGGTATCGCTGAGCGCGCTGAACGCCGCGTCCCCGTTGTCGCCGTAGACGCGCACCTTGTCCACGTCGCCGTCCGCGGCGGTGCCGGTGCGCTTGACCCAGACCCCGTCCAGGTAGGGGGCGGCATAGGCGTCCGCCGCGCTCCGCTTGAGCGTGAAGCCCAGCATGGGGACCAGCCCGTCCTGCAGGGCGCTGACCGGCAGCACCGCGAAGGTCGAGTAGTCGACCGTGGCGAAAGTGGCGGTCGCGGCGAAGACCGCCGGGGTGGATACGTTGAGGACGCTGTCGCGGGCGATGACCCGCACGTAGTAGGTCGAGGCGCTCAGGAGCCCCGTGAAGGTGTAGGTCGACTGCGGCACGAACGGCGAGGCGGTGACCGGGGGATCGAAGAGGCTCGAGGTGGAGGCCTCGAAGAGATAGTCCTGGATGCCGGTCAGGGTGTCCGTGGCCCAGGCGGTCACGTAGAGGGAGTCGGTGGTCAGCGGCGTCAGGGAGGTGACCTCCGGCAGGGGCACCGAGGTGTCCACCAGCACCGAGAAGAGCCCCGCCGAGCGGACGTTGCCCGCCCGGTCGGCCGCGATGAAGCGGAGCTGATTGGTCGCCCCGCAGGCGGCCGCCTGCGCGCAGACCGCGGAGTTCGTGGATTCCGTCAACGTCAGGTTGCGCGCCTGGATGACCGCGTCGTTCGGCGTCCCCGAGACCGACAGATAGGCCCCGCTCCCCGGCGCCGTCGAGCTCACGGCGTTCCACTGGCTCCCGGCCGTGGTCGAGTAGAAGAGGTAGTAGTGGGGCTCCCGGAGCTCGGCCTGGAGCTCGGCCGGGGTCAGCGCGGCCCCGAAGATCCGCGCCTCATCGATGCGGCCGTTGAGCGGCTGCGCGGTCCCGAGGGCGATATGCCCGTCGTTGCCGAAACGGTACGGCGTGTCCCCGGGGGTGCCCGCCCCCGCGCAGGACGCGGCGAGCCGGCCGTCCACGTACAGCCGGTTCTCCCCGGCGGCGAAGGCCATCTCGAACGCGAGATGCGTCCAGGTCTCGGCGTTGAACGTCTGGGCGGTGGCCAAAGCGCAGCCGCCGTTCTTGGCCGGATCCGTCTCGACCTGATAGAGCACCTTCCCCGCGTCGGCCTTATACCACAGCCGGGCCTGCTCGGAGGCCCACACCGTGGCCGAGCTCACGGTGAGCACTCCCGGCCGCACCCAGATGGCCGTCGTGAGGCCCGGGTAGCCGAGGGCCGCGATGGTGCCGACGTCCACGGAGTCCCCCGCCCCCGCCCCGACGCCGATCCCGGCGCCGGCCACCGCCGACGGACGCGTGGGACTCCCCCGCAGGGACCCATGCCGCCCGTTCCCGGAGGCGTCCAGAGCCAGGCCCCCGGAGCCTTCCTCGAAGTGCCAGGTCCCCAGCCGGTTGAGGAGGCTGGCCGGGACCAGGGAGAGCCCCGAGTTCAGGTCCTGGAATTCGAATTGCGCGGTCACCCCGGCGATCAGGTTGCCGAACATCGGCTCGCTGAGCGTCCCCCCCGTGGAGTTGAAGTGGGCGTACGCGGCCGTGCTGGGGGCCGTGATGTCCATGGCGAAGGAGACGGGCAGGGAGAACCCGGTCCACAGGCCCAGGGAGTTGCGCGCCTGGACGCGCCAATAATAGGTGGCGGCGTCGGGCAGGCTCGACGGGGAGGTGAGCGTGAAATTGCCCGTCTGCTGGTTCACGATGAGCGCCGAGAAATCGGCCTGATTGGAGACCTGGACCAGATGCGTCGGCTGGGTGCTCGCCTCCAGCCAGGAGAACGTCGGCTGCCCTTCCCGGACGAACTGGCCGAGGCCCGGGTATTGCACGGTGGGCTGGCTGAGCAGGGGGTCGACCAGGATCGCATAGGGGCCGGCGCTGAGGACCCCCCCCGCCCGGTCGCTGACCTGGAAGCGGACCTGGTTGGTCGCGCTGCAGGCGGAGCTCCCGCCGCAGAGGTTGCCGTTGATCGAGTTGCGCAGCTGCAAGCCCTGGACCTTGAGGGTCTGGGGTCCCAGGTCCCCGTCCGTCCCCGAGAGGACGGCGGCGATCGGCGTGGAGACGAGTACGACCGCCTGGTCGGGGTCCGCGTGCATCCCGAAGTAGAGCCGGCCGCCATAGGGCTGCAGGGCGCTGACCCGGTCGTTCGCGTTCCCCCAGCTGCGGCCTCGGAGCCAATCCCTGCCGTCGAACATGTAGAGCCGGGCGGTGTTGCTGGGACCCACGCCGGCGTAGAGCCGCCCCCCATGCACCCCGAAGCGGTAGATCTCGTCCTCCGGGGCGTCGAAGACGGCGCTCGTGTTCCAGGTCCGGTCGAAGCGGAACACCCGCCCCGACTCGTCGGTGCCCGCGTACAGGGCCCCGTTGAAGGACTTCAGGGCGAAGATCGTCGCGTTCTTGGACAGGGAGACCGCCCAGATGCTCCCGTCGAACATGTAGATGTCGGGATAGCCGCCCGCGAAGAGGCGGCCGTTGAACACCTCGAGGGAGTAGAGCTCGGTCGAGGGAGAGTCGAAGGCGACGTACCAGTTCCCGGAGACCGGGTCGTAAGCCCAGACCCGCCCCGAGTCGCTGGTGGCGGCATAGAGCTGCCCGTTGTACTCCTTCAGGGCGTTGATCCGGATCGGGGCGCCGAAGTCGTGGGCGGGGGTCCAGCTCGTCCCGTTGTAGCGATAGAGGATGTCGGAGTCCCAAAGGCCCGCATAGAGCTGTCCCTGGAACTCCGCGAGCGCCGAAACGGTCGTCCCGGTGAGCAGAGCGCTCTGGGTCCAGGCGGAGCCGTCGTATTGGAAGACCTTGGCCAGCGGAGAGGTCCCGGCGTACAGCTTCCCTTGATATACCGCCAAGGACGCCACCGCGGCGGCGGGGTCGGGGACCGGGTCGACGAAGGCCTGTCCCCACGACCCCTCGAACCACTCCGCGTTGTAGGTCGGGGGCATGCTGACCCCCGCGGTCGTATAGACCACCCCGTAGGGCGGCGCCTCCGCGACCGCGGAGACCGCCAGCCCGGCGGGTCCCGCGTCCGCCGCCAGCGCCTGCGCGGTCACCGGTGCGGCGAGGTCGATGTTCAGGCTCTCCGGCATCGCCCCGTCGGTCGAGTTGAAGACCACATAGCCCGAGGCCGTGGGGCTGCCGAAATCGGTCACGAAGGAGGCGACGGTCAGGTCCGGGGAGTAGTTCCCCAGCGCGCTCCGGGCCCGCACGCGCCAGAAGTAGGTGGTGGCGTCCGCCAGTTCGATGACCGGGACGTACCCGCCCTGGGTATAGAAGGCGTCCGCCGCCGCGGCCGCCGCCGGGGTGGATACCGATATCACGGGGCCCGCGAACGCCCGGTTGGCGGCGACCTCGAGCAGGAACACGGGATTGGCGCCCATCCCGACCAAGGAAGCCGTGCTGGGCCCCCGCCAGGCGAAGTTGGGGGTCGTGCTGACGTAGACCCCGTCCATCGGCAGGGTGGGGGTCGAGACGGAGGCGGCGGCCACCGTGTCCACGATGACGGCGTAGGGGCCGCTCAAAGTGTAGTTGCCCTTGCGGTCCACGCTCATGACGCGGAGCTGGTTGGTGCCCCGGTTCCCCGTCAAGGTGGAGGTCGAGTGGGCGAGGGACAGGTTCCGGATCGAGAGGACGTTCGCGGTCGTGTCCCCGGGCGCTCCGCTCAGCTCCAGGTACGGAGCGCCGCCCACGGCGGCGGTGGCGCTCACCACCTGCCAGGAATAACCGGCCGAGGTCGACACCTCCACTCCGAAGCGCCCTGGGGCGGTCTGCTGATAGGAATCGGCGACCTGCCCCGCGTCCAGCGCCGTGCTGGACACGCGCACCTCGTCCATGAGCCCGACATAGGAGCCGGACCAGACCCCGAGGTTGTTGATGGCGGTGCCCAGGGAGAAGTCCATGCTCGCCCCGCCCGAGTTCCCGGGCCAGGCTCCGTTCGCCTTGAGCACGCCGTTGACGTAGAAGGAGACGTTCGTCCCTCGGATGACGGCCGCCAGATGCTGCCAGACACCGGCCGACACCAGGGCCGTGGGCGTGAGGAAGCCTCCCAGGGAGGCGTTGGTCATGTAGAGCTTGCCGTCCTTGATGCGGAACGCGTAATTCGTGCCGGCGCCCACGAAGATGTCTCCCAGCGCGGCGATGACCCGCTCGTTGTCCACCCGGTCCGGATTGAGCCAGGCCTCGATCGTGAAGTCGCTCCCCGCGGGGAAGTCGAACTGCGCTTTGGCCGCGGTGAGGCCCTGGCCGCCGTTGCAGCGCAGGCCGGCCCCGAACGCGGTGAGGCCGTAGCGCGCGGGCTCGCAGCCGCCCCCGGTGCAGGTCAGCGTCCCGGTGTTGCCGTTGCCGCTGGCGTCCAGCGACGAGAGGCCCTCGGTCTCGTTGAAGGTCCAGTACGCCACCGGCCGCGGGCCCAGCGGGGCCGCCGCGGGGCGGGACAACCCGGCCGTGACGTCCTGCAGGGTGACCTGGGCCGTCACCCCGGTCCGCAGGTCCACGTAGTTCGGCTCCAGCGCGACCCCGCCGGTCGAATTGAAGACCTGGAACCCGGAGGCCGCGGGAGAGGTGATGTCCGTCACGAAGGTCCCGGTCGGCCCCCACGGCCCGAACAGCCCCAGCGCGCTCTGCGACCGGACGCGCCAATAGTAGGTCGTGCTCTCGGCCAGGGTGAAGCTGGAGAGGTAGACCCCGGTCACCCAGGGCACGGCGATGTCCGCCACCGTCGCCGGAGTGGATATGCTGATGCGGACGTTCGCGGCTCCGAACGCCGGGTCCCCGCTGGATACCTGGACGAAGAACCTGCCGCCCATTCCCTGCACCATCGGCGTCGACGGCCCCATCCAGTAGAGATCCGGCCGGTTACCGGCGAAGCTCCCGTTCCCGGGGAGCATGGGGGTGGAGAGGGAAACGGGGGTGTTGGTGTCCACCAGGACCCCGAAAGGTCCGGCGGTCAGCACGTTCCCCGCCAGGTCCGCGGCGTGGAAGCGCAGCTGGTTGGTGGCCCGGTTCCCGGTCAAGGTGCTCGTCGAGGTCACCAGGTCGAGCGCCTCCACCCGCAAGGTATGGTCGGAGGCGGCCGCGCCATGCGCCCCCGTCCTGGACACGTAGCGGACGTCCGCGCTGCGCGTGGAGGCCACGACCCGCCACGTCCGCCCCGCGTCCGTGGAATAGGAGACGAAATAGGGGTCCCCGCGCCCGCGGTCGGCCGCGACCTCGTCGGCCGAGAGCTCGCGGTCGAGGATGCGGGCCTCGTCTATGACGCCCTTGAAGAGCTGCCCGTTGTCGTTGCGCCCCACATAGAGGATCCCGGCATCCGTCGCCTGGACCCCGAACGCGGCGGACCCCAGGTCGCTCCCGTCCAGGAAGAAGCGGCCGGCCGAACCGTCGTAGGTGAAGGCCACGTGCTGCCAGGCGCCGGTGCTCAGCACCGGGCCCAAGCTCTGGGTCGCCCCGCCCATGGTCACCGTAAGGCGGCCGTCGCTCAGGAAGAAACGCATCGGCTCCGAGTTTCCCCAGCCCAGGATCCCCAGCGCCCCGGCCGTAGACGCCGGCCGGATCCAGGCTTCCACGGTGCGGGCGGAAGCGCCCAGAGGCAGGCGCTCCGGAGAGGTCTTGCGCAGGTCCTCGCTGCCGGTGAACTGCAGTCCCGTCCCGAACCGCCCGGCGGCGCGCGTGGGCGTCGCCGACACGGGGGTCAGGACGTTCAGGCCGGAGGCCGCGTCCCCCCAGGAGGCTCCCGAGGCTTCGTCGAACCGGTACAGGCTCACCGTCCCGCTCACCGGAGCCGCGGGCGCCGGACCGTCCAGGCTCAACCCCGAGGTCGCGTCCCGGACCGTCACCTGCGCCGTCACGCCCGAGGCGAGGTCGTTGAACTGGCTCTCGCCCAGCGCTCCCCCCGTCGAATCATAGGAGACGAAGCCCGAGCCCTGGGGCGGCGTGCGGTCCACCCAGAAAGGGCCGAAATCCTGCTGGGTCCCGGCGCCGCCCGGCTGTGGGTCGAAGGCCCGCGCATGGAAATACCAGTCGCTCCCATCCGCGGTGGCCGTGTACGTCGCCTTCTTGTTGGCCGAGGTCCAGGAGGGGGCCGCCTCCGTCATATCGGTGGCCGGGGCATTGTCCCAGGCGGCATGGAAGTGGTCGACGTTCTGGGCTCCGAAGTTCCCCACGAAGACGATTGACGAGATGTTCACCCAGGCCCCGGCGACGGTCTCGGCCGTCACCCGCGCCTCCGCGCCCACCACCGTGCGCGTGGCCGATTTTAGCGGAAAGGTCCCGGTGTCCATGCTGTCGGTAGACCCGGCCAGCAGGAAATCCTGGGTCGCCGCCAGCTGGAGGCCGAGGTCCGCCGTGAGCTGGGCGGAATCGCCCACGTCCCAGGAGAAGAAGAAGGTCTTGGTGGACGCGCTGACCGTCTGCGCCTTGCCTTGCGCCGCCAGGGTGAAGGTAGCCTTCCCCACCGCGAAATTCGCCACGGTCTGGAGCAGGGAGTCGACGGCGGCATCGAAGACTCCGTCCCCATCGTCCGCGTACATCTTCAGGTCGGCGACGCCGCTCTCGGCGCCCGTCCCGGCGTGCGCGACCGAGACCTGGTTCACGGTCGCGAAGTCGCGGGTGGTCCAGAGCTGCAGCTTGAGCAGCGGGACCAGCGTCTGATTGCGGAACATGAACGAGGGGGTGATGTCCGTCCCGCTCGCGTACAGGACGTCGGCGACGTCGTTGACCACGGTGTTGGTCGAGCGGCCGTAGCCCTGGGGCTCGCCCTGCATGCTGCCATGATTCGCGGTGACCCCCCCGGCGTCCGGGACGATGGCGCTCTCCCCGCTGAGGTCGAAGTGGTAGTGGGCCACCGTGCTGCCGTCGGAGGAGTTGCGCCGGGCCGGCACGAAAGCGGTGGAGGTCGAGTAGCGCACGAAATTGGAGACCCGGACCTCGTCGAGCTCGCCGTCGAGGTACTGGCCGGAGGCGTCCGCCGTGTTGGGCCCCCCCACGGCCAGGTCGCTCACCGCGTCGCCGATCCCGCCGCTGAAGCCCGCCCCGGTCAGGGGCGCGCCGTCCACGAACAGCATGCGGCCGACCGTGGCATCCTGCACGGCCGCGACATGGTGCCAGCGGCCGTCATTGACCGTCACGGGACTGCCGTCTCGGGACGCGCAAAGGGCGACGTTGCCGATGAAGAAGGTGGGGACTCCGGCCGCGCAGCCCCCCGCGCCCAGCCAGAGACGGTAGCCGGTGCCCCCCGTGGAGTTGCCGCGGGTGATGACGGCGCGGTCGGCTCCCGCGTCCGTCGTCCGCAGCCAGGCCTCCAGGGTCAGGGCCGTGACGTTCATGTTGGGGTCCACGGCGGCGGTCAGCCGGTCGTTCAAGCCGTCGAAGTGCAGGCCGGGGAAATCGATCGCACGGACGCCGCCGCCCAGGACCGTGAAGGCCTCGCCGTCGAGCCGCAAGGAGACCGTGGCCGCCTCCACCGGGAGGTAGGCCGGGGCCAGCTCGACGCCGATGAAGAAGGCGCGGGTGGTGTTCTGCGTCAGGGTCTGCGGGTTGATGGTCAGAGCCGCGGCGCTGGACGAGAAAACCGCCAGCTGGGACCGGGTGGCCAGCTTCTCGGCGCCGCTCAGTTCCCCGTCGAGATTGAGGTCCTCGTAGACCGCGACGCGCGAGACGCCCTCGTCCGGCAGGGTCCCTTCCTTGCGCACGCGCAGTCCGGTCCACACAAGGTTGGCGCTCTCGGCCCAGAGCCGGACATGGGCCAGGGGGACGATGTCCCCCTGCAGGGCCGAGACATGCGCGGTCTGCGTGGTGACCTCGAGCAGGGCCGGCGCCCAGAGGCCGGTGGTCGCGTTGGAAAGGGCGGAGCGGACCCCGAAGGCGTCCTTCGTCGTGAGCGCGAAATAGTACGGCCTCCCCGCCTCCACCGCCACGGTCCTCGCGGCGGCGGCCCCGGCGGCGTCCCCCGCGGCGGAGAGCAGCGCACTCCCCGAAGCCGCCAGGTACTTGGCCTGGGAATTCAGGGCCCCGGCGGTGGACCAGCGGATGTCATAGACCGCTCCCGACTGCAGGTTCCCGGCCGGACCGTTCTCCCCGGGCGCCGTGAAATGCAGCTTGACCCACGCCCAGGACGAGCTGGCGACTTCGTAGGAGGGCGCGGAGACGAGGTTGGCCACGGCCGCGGGGGCCGCCAGCCAGGCCGTCCCCTCCGATGACTCGGAGGAACGCAGCTGATCGCCGTCCTCCGTGGTCACCGCCCAATAGGCCGTCGTCTCCTTCTGCATGGCGAGCTTGAGTCCCCGCTGTCCGGCTCCCAGCCGTGTGCTGTAGAGGTCCGAGCCGCCTCCCGAATAGCCGTCGAGCGAGAAGCGCGGCGGGACCGTCCACGTCGTGCTGCTGCCCGGCGTCGTCGTGCCGACCCGGACGAGGTACTCCAGCGCGGCGGCCGGCGTCGTGGCGTCGGACCCTCCCGTCCACGAGAGCGTCAGGGTCCCGGAAGAGGCGAAGGGGAAGTATTCCGCGAAAGCAGCGGAGAGCGTGGAGGGCGCTCCGGGGACGGCATGCGCCGCCGGAGAATCGTTGCGTACGACGTAGGCATCCATGCCCGAGTCGTTGGCCACCGCGAGGTCCAGGTCCCCGTCCCCGTCAAGGTCTCCCCACGAGACTCCCTGCGAGGTCCCGGCGGAACCGGGCACGACGATCTTCGTGAAGGATGGAAATCCGTCGTTGCGCAGGAGTACCGTGCCTTCCCCCCCATGGTTGGAGACGGCCAGGTCGAAATCGCCGTCCGAGTCGTAATCCGCCCAGGCGATGCCCTCCGAATCGCCGCCGGAGCCCGCCAAGGCGACCAGCGCGAAGCTCCCGCCGTCATTGCGCAGCAGGTACTCATCGCCCGCGGTGGCCACGGCCAGATCCAGGTCCCCGTCGCCGTCATAGTCCGCCCAGGCCGCCGTACGCACGGCGCTCCCCGAGCCCGCCAGGGCGCCGGCCGTGAAGGTCGAGTTCCCGACGTTGGTCAGGAGCGCCGCGTTCGTCCCGAGTCCGAAGACCAGATCGAGATCGCCGTCGTTGTCGTAATCGCCCGCCGCCACCCCCTGCGAATTGCGCAGGTTCGAGATCGGGCCCGCCGTGAAGACCCCGCCGGCGTTCCAGAGGATGGCCGCGTCGAGGTTCCCGGTGACGTTCGCCGCGGCCAGGTCCAGGTCGCCGTCATTGTCGAAGTCCCCCCAGGCGACCCCGCTCCCCCCGCCGTCGCCGGGAAGGTCCACCTGGGTGAAGGCGCCGCCGCCGTCGTTGCGCAGGAGATGGGCGTCGCGGGCGCCGCCGCCCCGCTCCCCCACCGCCAGGTCGAGGTCCCCGTCGCGGTCGTAGTCGGCCCAGGCCGCCCCGTAGGTCTGGGCGCCCGCGCCGCGGATCACCTGGGTGAAGCCCCCGCCGCCCTCGTTGTGCAGGAGATAGGCCTGCCCCCCGGCGTACTCCACCACGGCCAGGTCCTGCCGCCCGTCGCCGTCATAGTCGCCCCAGGCGATGCCGACGGAATCGCCCCCCATCGCGGCCGGGACGAGGATCGCGCTCTGGGCCGTGGCGCAGACCGACAGGCCGGAGGTCTCGCCGACCGAGTTGGTGGATTTTACGGCGAAATAGTGCGTGGCCGCGGTGTCGAGGAAATCGAGGGTATAGGTCTGTCGCGCGCTCCGCGCGGCGTTGGTGGGGATGTCCAGCGAGTAGTTCGCGGAGAGATACGCCGCGTCGTCCGGGATGGGCGCGAAGGACGAGTAGCGCACGGAGAAGAATCCCCCGGTCAGGTCCTGGTCCTCCGGGGCGGTCCAAGTCAGGGTCACGCTCATGGAGCTGGCCCCCAGACCCGTGGAGACGACGGCCGCGACCCCGAGGGTCGTGATGGGGGAAGGGGCCGCGGCGTGGGCGGCCGCCCCCGTGATCAACATACCCGCGACCGCTGAGAGGATGCCGATGCGCCTCAGGGAAAGTGTGGAAGGGGCCACTACTGGAAGGTTAGCCGGGAAAGGTCCGGCAATCACGAAATAATCCTGAAGAACTCCCCGTCTTCTCCGCGGGGGGTCTTTTCACTTCAGGATGCGGCGCTCCAGGACCTTGACCCGCGCGAGGAGCATCTTGCTGTCGAAGGGCTTGGTCAGGTAGTCGTCCGCCCCCCGCTCGTACCCCGAGACCTGGTCTTCCACGAGCGCCCGCACGGTCAGCATCAGGATGGGCATGCTCTGGCAGCGCGGGGTCTCCCGGACCTTGCGAGTCAGCTCCATCCCGTCCATGTTGGGCATGTTGAGGTCCAGCACGGCCATGTCGACCTTCTTCTTCTGGATGAACTCCCAGGCCTCAACCCCGTCCTTGGCGCGCACGACGGAATAGCCGCCCTGCGTCAGGATCTCGGTCACCAGCTCCCGGAACATGTCGTCGTCGTCCGCCACCAGGATAGTCCTCATGCCTAACCCCCGCTCCCTTACTTGTCCTGAAAAACGTAGCCGACCCCGTAGATGGTCCGGATCATGCCGTTATAACGGCCCAGCTTCCGGCGCAGCGATTCGATGTGCTTGTCCACGGTCCCCGACTGCACGTCGCCGCAGGTGGCCTTCCAAACGGTTTCCAGGATGAAATGCCGCTCCAGGACCTTCCCCGGCTGCTCCAGGAACAGGGTCAGGAACTGGAACTCCGTCCGGGTGAGGCCGGGCAGGGCGACCCATTGCCCGCGCGTGCCCTTCACCCAGACCTGCTGCCGGGAGCGGTCCAGCTTGACCTCGCCCCCCGGGGATTTCAAGACGTCGAGCGCCGCCGCCAGGCTGGGCAGGATCCGCCGCAGATGGGTCTTGAGCTTGGCGATCAGCAGGCGGTCGTCCGTCGTGTTGACGAAATAGTCGTCGGCTCCCGCCTCCAGGCCCTCGATCACCCGGTCCGGAGCGAGCCCCGGATCGGAGGTCATCACCACGGAGACCCCGGGGGCCTGGGCCCGTATCCTGCGGATGGCTTCGGAGGTCCGCCCCCGCAGCAGTTCCCAGTCCACGAGCGCGATGCCGAGCCGGGCCTGGGAGGAGTCCACGAGCAGGGCCTCCGCGCTGGTGACGCCCGAGACCTGCCAGCCCTCCCGCAACAGAAGGGTCTCCCAACGCTTGATGCGCTGGATATCGGCGGTTGCGATCCAGAAAGTGAGCTGTCCCATCACATTAGAGACTTATCCATCCCGGTCAGTTCGCGGATGTATTGCTGCAGGAGCCGCCAGTCCACGGGCTTGTGCAGGAGGCGCACGAACGGATCCGTCTTGGGGACGATCTTTCGGGCCTCCTGCGGAGGCATGCCGGTCACGAAGATCACCGGGAGGTTCTTGCGGACCTGGTTGGAGGCGCGCAGCTTCTTGAGGGCATCCACCCCCGTTCCGAAGCCGGGCATCTCGATATCCGAGATGATCAAGGACAGGCGCATCCCTTCCGCCTGGATCACGGACTGGGCCGCGTCCTCGGCGCAGGTGACGCGATAGCCGGCGCTCTCCAGCTTGGCCACCAGCATGTCCCGGATGAGCGGGTCGTCGTCGACGATCAGGATGTACGTCCTCCCCGCGGGGGGCTTGGACACCGGACCCTCCATCTGGGAGAGGAGCGACGGCGCGACGACGGAGCCCGCGGGAGGCGGGGGCCCCCCCGCAGAGGGCGGCGGCGCTCCGGGCGCCGGGCGCGGCGGCTGGGTCGCCGGGCCGGGCGGGACGGAGCCCGGCAGCAGGGTCCGCGGTCCCTGCCCGGGCGGCGGCGCCCCGGGCGCCGGGCGCGGCGGCTGGGTCGCCGGGCCGGGCGGGACGGAGCCCGGCAGCAGGGTCCGCGGTCCCTGCCCGGGCGGCGGCGCTCCGGGCGCCGGGCGCGGCGGCTGGGTCGCCGGCTGGGCAGCGGGTCCCGTACCGGGGAGGGGCTGGCCCGGCACCGTACCGGGGCTCTTCACGATCTGGATCGCCTGGTCCACGACCGCCGCCGGAACCCCCTGCTTGACCAGCTGCTCGCGCAGGGCCGCGACCGGGAACTTGGCCTGGTATTGGCGGATATAGGCGACGACCTGCTGCAAGTTAGGCATCGTTATGACGGCAAAGCGGGGACCATCCCCGGAATCGCTCCAGAGGCTCGGCGGACTTCCTGGTGCGGATTGAGTTTAATCGCCAAGCCCGGGAATTGCAATATCAGAATCGTTACAAGCCTTCGAACGCCGTGCTGAGGCCCTGCCCCACTCCCACGCACAGACTGGTCAGGCCCCAGCGCGCCCCCCGCCGCCGCATCTCATGCAGGAGCGTGACCGCGATGCGCGCGCCGCTGCACCCCAGCGGGTGCCCCAGCGCGATCGCCCCGCCCCGGACGTTGAGACGGGCCGGATCCACCCCCAGCTCCCGCCCGCACGCCAGCACCTGCGCCGCGAAGGCCTCGTTGATCTCCAGCAGGTCGAAACGGTCCAGCGCGAAGCCCAGCCGGACCAGCAGCTTGCGCGTCGCAACCACGGGTCCGAGCCCCATCGCCCGGGGATCGACGCCCGCCGCAGCCGCGCCCCTCCAAACGGCCAGCGGCTTAAGGCCGAGCTTGGCGGCGCCGGACCGCTCCATCAGGAGCAGCGCGGCGGCGCCGTCGTTGAGAGAGGAGCTGTTGCCGGCGGTCACCGTCCCGCCCTTCCGGAAGGCCGGCCGCAGGGCGGCGAGGGACTGCGCGGTACAGTCGGGACGGGGCGTCTCATCCCGGTCCACGACCTGGTCCGGCCCCTTCCGCTGCGGGACGAGGACCGGGACGATCTCCGCCGCGAAGACCTCCGCGCTCCCGGCGGTTGCCCGCCGGTGGCTTTCCGCCGCGAAGGCGTCCTGCTCCTCGCGCGCGATCCGAAAGCGCTCGGCGAGGTTCTCCGCGGTCTCCCCCATGCCTTCGAGCGGGAAGAGCTTCTCGAGCGCGGGGTTGGGGAAGCGCCAGCCCAGCGCCGTGTCGAAAGCGGTGACGTTGCCGAACGGGAAAGCCTGGTCCGCCTTGGGAAACACCCAGGGCGCGCGGCTCATGCTCTCCACGCCGCCCGCCACGTAGGCGTCCCCTTCCCCGGCCAGGATGCAGCGCGCCGCGGCGTTCACCGCTTCCAGGCCGGAGGAGCAGAGCCGGTTGACGGTGCAGCCCGGGACCTCCTGCGGGAGCCCGGCGAGGAGCGCGGCCATGCGGGCCACGTTGCGGTTGTCCTCCCCCGCCTGGTTCGCGCAGCCGAGATAGACGTCGCAGATCGACCCGGGCTCCAGCTCGGGCACGCGGTCCAGGAGCCCCCGGATCGCGCGCGCGGCGAGATCGTCGGGACGCAGGGCGCTCAGCGCCCCCCCATGCCGGCCCATCGGCGTTCGCACGGCGGCCACGACCACGGCTTCCCTCAAGGTCGTCATACCCGTTCCTCCCAGGCGAAGGGCCCCTTCGGCCACTGCATCCCCAGCCGCATCGCCAGTTCCACGTCCGCCTCCGAAGCGATGCCCGCTCCCGTCAGGGTCCGGGCCTCCTCGGTCACGGCCTCCCGGACCGCCTGGACGATCTCTTCGGGCTTCGCCGGGTCCGACCCATAACCTTCCACCAGGTCCGCGAGCGCGGGGTTGGGGGACGCCGAGCCCCGCTCCCGGTACGCGTAGAAGCCCGCGTCGTCCCGGCGTCCGCGGCAGCCCCGGAGGATGAGCTTGCGCTCGATCTCCGCCGGCCGCAGGCGCTCCGGGCGCCCCAAGAGCTCATAGAGGATCTCCGACACGGCGAGGTCCTCGTCGAGCCCGGCGAAATCCGCCAGCTGGAACGGCCCGGCCGGGAACCCGCCGGCGGTGCGCAGGGCCGAGTCGATGCTCACCGGGTCGCCGCGCCCCCGCTCCAGCAGCCGCATGGCGCACAGGGACATGGGCCGGGAGACGCGGTTGACGATGAACCCGGCGGTGTCCTTGCAGCGCACCGCGGTCTTCCCCAGGCGCGACACGAAATCGAGGACGGTCCCCATGGCCTCCTCGGATGCGTGCTCGTACCGGATGACCTCGACGAGCTTGGATATCGTCGGAGGCGTGAAGAAATGCACGCCGACCACGCGCTCCGGGTTCTCCACCGCCCGGGCGGCGATGGCGACGGGCAGGGCCGAGGTCTGCACCGCCAGCACGCAGGAACGGGAGACCCGCGAGTCCATGCGCCGCAGCAGGTCCTGCTTGGCCTGCGGCGCCTCCAGGCCGCACTCGATGGCGAGGTCGCAGGATTCGAGCTTGTCCAGGCGCGTCGCCTTGCGCATCAGGCTGAAGGCCCCGGGCTGTTCCGCCCGCTGCAGGCCGCGCAGGATACGGTCCTCGGCCGCCCCCAGGATCTCCTCGGTGTCGTCGACCAGGATGACCTCGAGTCCGGCCTGGACGCAGATCTGCGCGATCCCCGCGCCGATGCCCTCGGCTCCCACGATCCCGACCGTCCGCAGTTCCATTCGCCCCGGGGCTCAGTCCGAGCCCAGCTCCTCCTGGACGGCGACGGCGAACTCCTTGAGGTCGAGCGGCTTGCAGAGTATCCGCTTCCCCTCACGGAACTCCACCAGACGGGCCTGCCGGTCGGGGGATTTTCCGGTGATGAAGATGATGGGGATGTCCCGGGTCTGCGCCGAGGCGCGCAGGAGCATCTCCACGGTGCCGCCGCTGAGGCCCGGCATCTCCAGGTCCGAGATGATGAGGTCGGGCCGGACCTCGGGAGCCCGGCGGTAGAGCGAGGCCCCGTCGAAGACCACCACGACCTCATAGCCGAGCTCGGTGAGGTAATCGGTCAGGAGCGCGCAGCACTCCTTGTCGTCGTCGGCGACGAGGATCTTCTTCCTCACGGTTTCCATTCGCTCCGCAGCAGGCCCCAGCATTCCTGGTCGACCCAGCGCCCGTTGAGCCGCCGGTCCGAGCGGAGGCACCCCTCGTAGCGCAGGCCGAGTTTCTTGAGCACCTTGCGGAAGGGCCGGTTGGCGGGGTCCAGGCGCGCGTGCACCCGGTGCAGTCCGGCGCGCCGGAAGGCGAACTCGATGGCCAGTCTCCCGGCCTCCACCGCGAAGCCGCGGTCCTGGCGGTCCGTCCGGACCCAAGCCCCGAAGCGGCCCTGCGCGCGCTCGGCGTCCTCCATCCCCACCAGGGAGATCACCCCGGCCAGGCGCCCCGTCCGGTTCTCGAAGATCCCCCACACCACGGCTGTCCGCGCCGCGGCACGCGCGGCCGCGTCCGCGATGAAGCGGCGCTCGTCCTCCGCGCCGCCCACGGCGGGGACCCAGCGCAGCCGCCGCTTCAACCCCTCGCGGGAGGAGCTGACCGCGTCGAACAGCGCCTCCGCGTCGGAGTCCGCCAGCGGGCGCAGGCCGACGCGGCGGCCTTCCATCTACTTCGCCACCCCTTCCGGAATGAGGCCGAGGGCCTCGGACAGCAGCTTGGCGGCGGTGTCGGCGAAATCCATATGCCGGGCCGCCTCGCGGGCCGCCGTTCCCATGCGCTTGAGCGCCGCCGGGTCCGCCAGCATCTCCTCCAGGGCACTCGCCAGGTTCCGGCTGCGGCGCGCCGAGGGCCAATAGGCGACCTTGCGGCCGTAGCCGGGGCGGAGGATCTCGTCGACGCCGTAATGGTCGCTGGCCAGCACCGGCAGCCCCGCCTGCATGGCCTCCACCAACGTGAGCCCGTAGCTCTCGTGTATCGACGGGGAGACGAAAAGGTCCGCGAGACGGAAATAGGCCTGCTTCTCGAACGCCGAGAGGTAGCCGGGGAAGAAGACCCGGAACCGCCGCAGGCGCTCGGCGTCGGCCCGCACGCGCCGGCCGTAGGATTCTCCCCGCATGAAAGCCGTCTCCCCGCACACGAAGAGGCAGACGTCCGTGGCCCGGAACCGCGGGGACGACTCCAGGCGGCGCAGGGCCTCGAGGAGCAGGTGTATGCCCTTCTCGGGGGAGATGCGGCTCATGGTCAGCACCACCCGGGAATCCGGCCGCAGCTGATAGTGCTCCCGGAGCCGGGAGACCTCCAGCGCGACCTTCCCCTCGTCCACTTCCTCGCGCCAGCCGCCCCAGGGCAGGACCCGGGTGCGGAGGTGCAAAGGAGGCTTGGACCCGTTCTGGAGTATGCCGCGATAGCAGCGCAGGATGGTCTCCGCCATCTGCCGGGATGGGAGCACCATGAGGTCCGAGCTCTCCACGGCATGGCGCTGCTTCACGAAGACGAGCCGCAGGATCTCCGGCAGGAGCCGGGCCAGACCCCAGCGCTCGAACTGCGAGAAGGCCCAGGTCCAGCGGTGGGGCGGCACGAGGTCGTTGAGATAGATCCGGCTGAAATACTCGACCACATCCACGTGCCAGATGGAGACGACCTTGTAGCCGGCCTCCGCCAGCCGGTTGAAGTCCGGGCCTTCGGAGATGTCGTTGACCACCACGACCGTCCGGGCGGGGTCGAACACGTCGCGCCGGTCCAGGACGAAGCGGGTGGTCGCGGCTTCGAACTCCTGGCAGAAAGCCGCGTACCCGAACTCGGACAGCTTGGCCAGGTCGGGATCGCGCCCTTCCTGGGGGAGCCGCACATAATCCACTCCCGGGGCCGGATGGTGGGACCCGGCGCCGACCACGGTGAGGCGGCATTCCGGGGACTTGGCCCACTCCCGGACCAGTTGGAGTCCGACCATGGCGCCCCCCCCCAATGGAGTGCGGTCCATGGGGTAGCCGAGATGGCAGCCGATGAATACGAGGTGCCTCATAGTGACGCCCTGGGGACGATTCTACGAATTTTACGGGCTCTTGGTCCCATGCGGGAGAGGGGTCCAAAATCCGCGCCCCCGGCTCCCCTTAGGCCCAAGTCGTGGGCGGCGCCGCCTGCTATGCTAGATGTCGTGAAACGGTCCCTAGCGCTCCTGCTGGCCCTGGCCCTGAACGCCGACCCCGTCCTGCGCGCCGCGGCGGCCGCGGGGCAGATCGCCCAGGTGAAGGTCCAGTCCGGGCAGGTCAATCTCCCGGCGTACGGCGTCTCCCTCCTGGCCCCGGCCGGGCTGGACTCCGGCAGCCTCGGCTCATCGGTCTCCCTGACCCCGGCTCTGCCCGGTGTCGACAGCGTCCGGGTCCAAACCGGGGCCGGCGCGTCCCCGGTCCTGCCGGGACCCGCGGCCCCGGCCGCTTTCGCCGTCGCCCCGCGGCTATCGGCCGCGGCCCCGGACCTCCCGGCCGCGGCGCCGGGCATCTCGGCCGTATCCGGGAAGTCTCCATCCGGGGAGACCCCGGCGGTCACTGCTCTGCGGGACACGGTCCAGGCGGGCATCGTCCCGCAGGGGCAGTCTCAGGCCCTGGACACCCGGACCTTCACGGCCGGCATGTCCAGCCTCTTCGACGGGACGCGCACGCGGGCCGGCGCCGACCCGGTCCAGGAGCCCGCCCCCGTCCCGGCCGCTTCCGGCACCCGCCTCTCGAAATGGGCGCTCCTGCGCGCCCGGTTCGGCCGCGCGGAGTTCTCCCCCGACGACTACGGCGGCCCTCCCGCCTTGAAAGCCGCGCAGTCCGGCCCCGGGACCCGCTGGGGCCGCATCCTCGCGGGGCTCAAGACGAACGGCGGCTACGGCCTCAAGTGGGGCCTCAACATGATCGGCATCGCGGCCCTCCTCGACACCGTGGTCCGTCCCGTCCTGCAGGCCCTCCCCTGGCAGACCTTCATCCCTGGAGGACTGCTCGCGGGTTTCGGGCGGATCGAACTCCTCACCAGCCTCGGGGCCGCGGGCATCGTGGGTGCGCTCGCCGCGTCGCCTGTGCACTTCCTCTTGCTGACCCTGCCGCGGCTGGTGCTCTTCGAGGAGCTGCACTACCGCCTGCTCGCCTTCGGCCTCGCTTTCGTGGGCCTCGCGGCCCTGCGGCCCGTCGCCCGCCGCGCCGCCGCGGTCCTCGACGAGGTCCCGGACCTCTTCGGCCTGCGCTCGGCGGGCCAGAAGGTCTTGCGGGGGATCGGCGCCGTCTCCGGGAAAGCCTACTCCATCGCGGCCTCCATGGCCTCGTTCGCCTTCGCGACCGCCCACTTCGCGGCCTGGGGCATCCACCCCTACGTCTTCGTGTTCAACGCGGTCATGGGCCTGGCCCTCGCGCACGCGGCCTACCGGAGCCGCTCCCTCACCGCCCCCTTCGTCGCCCACCTCGTCTTCAACATCATCGCGATCTCGGCCGGCTATATGGCGCCCATGCACCTGCTCCCGCTCGCCGCTGCCGCAGTCTCCGCCGCCGTGACCCTGGCCGGCGCGGGCTTCCTCGTGACGAACTACCTCTCTTACCGCCGCCAGGCGGCCCAGGGCGGCGGCTGGCGGCGCTGGGTGACCATCGGGCTCATACTCTCCACTTTGGCCGGGGCCATGACCGCGTCCCTCCCCGGCGGCGCGCTCGATCCGGACCCTCAGCAGCCCCGGATCGTCCTCGTCGAGAAGCCGGGGACCCTGACCAACCCCGCGGTGCCGGTCCTCCTGGTTCCCGCGGGCTCTCCCGCCGCCCCGGCCGCGGCCAAGCCGGCGCTCTCCGCCGAACAGGTCGTCCGCGCTGTGAAGCCCGCCGTGGTCCAGATCCTCACCGCCCGCGGCTCCATGGGCTCCGGCTTCATCGTACGCGCCGACGGACTCCTGGTCACCAACGCCCACGTGGTGGACGGCCCGGGTCCGGCCGTGGGCCGGACCGTGATGGTCCGCTTCGCCAACGGCGTGCAGGGGCCCGCGATCGTCGTCGCCTGCAACGCCGCCAAGGACATCGCCCTGCTCCAGCTGCCGCCCAACCCCGCGGGCTGGCCGACCGTGGCCATCGGCGACAGCCGGGCCCTCTCCGAGGGCGAGCCGATCCTGGCCATCGGCTATCCCCTGGGCATGCCCTTCTCGGTCAGCCGCGGCATCGTGAGCGGCCTCGGCCTGCGCGGCAACGGCTACGTGACCTACATCCAGCACGACGCCGCGGTCAACCCAGGGAACTCCGGCGGGCCGCTCTTCAACCAGCGCGGCGAGGTCGTGGGGATCAACGCCATGATCAAGTCGCAGGGCGGCGGCTTCGACGGCATCTCCCTCGCCATCGCCTCGGCCGACCTCCAGAAGGCCGTCGCCCGGTACGTCTCCCTCGGGACCATCTCGAATCCGTGGCTGGGCGCGGTGTTCTACCCCGCGGACCCGGGCCTCGGGTCCGGGCCGCGAGTGGAGGCCGTGCGCCCGGGCTCGCCGGCCGCCCTGGCGGGCCTGCGGGCCGGCGACACGGTCGTCGCCGTGGACGGGCTGCCTCTGCCCGGCGAGCCGGCCCAGGACCTCGTCATCCTGGGGGCGCTCCTCCGCGAGAAAGCCCCCCAGGACACGGTCGTGCTCCAGGTCCAGCGGGGCCGCGGCACCCTCACGCTCACCATCACCCTCGGCGCGCGCTAGACGGCCCCCTCTATTTGGGGTAGAATCGCGCCCATGAAGGCACACTCAAAGACCATCGTCATCTGCGGCGGGGCGCGGACCCCCGTCGGGCACATCTCCCGCTCCCTGGCCGACATCGACGCCCCGAACCTCATGCAGCTCGCCGTCGAGGCGGCCATCGAGAAGACGCGTCTCCCGAAAGACGCCGTAGACGGCCTCTTCGCCGGCTGGGTCGCCCAGGACATCGTGGCGCCCAACCTCGCGCGCGTCGCGTCGCTGCGCTGCGGTTTTCCGGAGAAAGCGCACGCCATGACGATGCAGTGCAACTGCATCTCCTCCGTCGAGGCGGTGGCCATGGCCGGCCGGGCCATCCTATGCGGCGAGGGAGACGTCTACGTCGCCGGGGGCGTCGAATCGATGTCCCGGATGCCGTATGAGATCGTGGGTTCCCGCGCCGAGAAGGAACTCCGCTCCATGGCGACCCTCAAGGCGAACTGGGCGACCCTCCTCGACCGGGAGACCATCACCGTCCACGATTCCATCGAGCAGGGCCTGACCGACCCCACCCGCGGCATCAACATGGCCGCGACGGCGGAGATCTGCGCGCAGATGCACGGCATCTCCCGCCCGGCCCAGGACGAATACGCGCACCAGAGCTTCAAGCGCACCCTGGATGCCTGGGCGCGCGGCTTCTACGCCTCCCACGTGGCCGCGGTCCAGTGGAAGGGACAGACCCTGCTCGACAAGGACGAGTACCCGTTCCTGCGCGAGGACCTGGTGGCCAAGCCCCAGAAATTCGCCAAGGCCCCCACCCTGTTCGACGGCTCCTCCTACACCATCCGGGATTTCTACCGGGATTTCGGATCGCGCATGGACGGGAAGGCGTACGCGGAAGGAGTCCGCGGCACCGTATCCTTGTTCAACTCCTGCGGCCGTTCCGACGGCGCGGCGGCCGTGGTCGTGGCCTCCGAGGACCGCGCCAAGTCGCTGGGACTGCCCATCCTGGCCGAGATCCGGGGCTGGGGCTTCTACGGCAACGATCCGGCGTACATGGGCGTCTCCCCGGCCCTGGCCGCCCCCCTGGCGCTCGAGCGCTCCGGGATCGCGTTCTCGGACCTGGACCAGATCGAGCTCCACGAGCCCTTCGCGGCCACGGTGCTCGGCGTCTTCAAGCTGGGGAAGGAGCGCTTCGGCCACGACTGGGAGGGCAAGTACCGCGACGGCGCGCTCAACCCCAACGGAGGCTCCATCGCGCTCGGACATCCGCTCGGCGCCACCGGAGCGCGCCTGCTCCTCAACCTCCTCCACGCCCTGCGGGAGAACCCCAAAGGACGTTTCGGGATGCTCGCGGCCTGCGCCGGCGGCGGCATCGGCGGGGCCCTGGCGATCGAACGCCGGGACTGAGGCCTAACGGCAGGCGGGCTGCATGCCGATGCCGAAGAAGGAAGTCCCCGTGGTCTTCTCGCGCCCCTGCCGGTAGAGGCCGACCAGCGCCCATAAGGGGTCGTTGCCGTTGAGCAGAAGGTGCCGCTCGGCGAGCTGTCCCTTCTTCACGGGCGGGACCTCGACGATCTGGAGCGAGAACTCCGCCTGGAGTTCGCACTCCGAGCACTTCGTCTTGTCCATGAGGAAGCCTTCCTCGTCGTGGGTGATCTCCGCGAACCCCATCTGACCCATGAGCTTGAGGAACTGCGCGGACTCGCGCTTCACCTCGCAGGTCGCCGTCTCCTCCACCCCCAGGCGGCGCAGGGGCGGCTTCTGCCTGCCTTCATTGATCTTCTTGAGCGTCAGGAGCTCGGTGCGCTTGACGCGGTATTTCTCGCGCAGGCGGACGGGCAGGGTGGCGGGGTCTACGGCCATGAAGGGCGGGACCGCTTCGGGAGGCAGCTCCGATGTGGGCCGCGCCAGGAAGGTCTCCACCAGATTTATCGTATCCGCGTCCGCGGTACCCAGGTCCGCGGGCGCCGCGGCCTTGGCCTTCTTGGCCCAGGCCGGCCCGGCTCCCGACAAGCCCAGCAGGAGGGCGGCCAGCAGTACGCAAGAACCCCGGTTCACGATTTCATTATAGGAGAGTTTTGCTATAAATATATGTCCCATGAAGCCCCCTCGCCCGCTGAAGCCGTCGCTCATCGAGGACCGCCGGCGCATCGACGCGCTCGACCGGGCCCTCGTCCGCCTCCTGGCCCGGCGCACACGGATCTCCTGCCGCTTGGCCCGGCTCAAAGCCTCGCACGGCAAGGTCGCGCGGGACCCGGCCCGGGAGCGGGTCATCCTCGCCGGCAGGGCGGCGTGGGCCGAAGCCCGGGGACTGGACCCGCGGCGCGCGGCCGCGGTCTTCCGGGCCGTCCTCGCGCTCGCCCGGGCCGCCCAGGCCCGCAGCCTCCGCCGGCAGGGCTGACTACTTCCGGCCTTGGCTGGCAGTCCAATAATCGACGAAATACTGCGCGTACCGGTCCTCTTCGAAGACCTCCTTGAGGATGCCGGAGAAATCGGACAGGCTGACCATGCCCACCGGCCGCCCGTCCCGGGTGATGGGCACGTGCCGGAAGCGGCGCCGCGAGAGGATGTCGAACACCCTGGCCAAGGGCTCCGACGCCTCCACGGTCACCGGATCGGGGGTCATGAAACGGGAGACGGGAGCGGTGCGGACGTCCTCCTGCGGGCAGACCACCCGGTTGAGGAGGTCGCGCTCCGAGAAGATGCCCACGGCCCTCCCGGCTTCCGTCACCAGCACGCAGCCGATGTGCTTCTCCTTCATGAGCCGGGCCACGACCGCGACCGTCTCGGAGGGCCCCACGGACACGACCTCGCGCGCGAGGAGTTCGGCCAGATGTTCCATAGCGTTCCCCTTATAGCATTTCAATCCGGCGGCCGTCGCACCGCATCCGTCAGCCCCGCCAGCAGCCGCTCGGCCTGAGCCGCCTCATCGGCGCTCAGGGGCCGCCCCGCGAAGCGCTCGCGGTAATGCAGCCGGACCAGGTCCACCAGGGGCTCCAGCTCGGGGCGGCGCCGCGCCGCGCCCCGGGCGAACTCCAGGGGAGTCTCGTGCGCGAGGCGGCGCAGACCGGCCCGGCGCAGGAGCGCGAGCGCGCGGTCGAAGCGGCCGGGGAGCGGCCGGCGCAGGCGCCGCCAGAGCGCCCGCGCCCCCCAGCCGGCGGCCGCCAGGACGAGCAGGGCCGCCGCCGCAAGCGCCGCCTGCCGCAGGCGGAGCCGCGCCTGCGGGCCGACCAGCGCCGCGTTGAACCGGTAGAAGGTGTTCCTTTGGACGAAGCCGTCGTAGCCGATGACGTCGCGATACCAGCGGAACTGCAAGGCCTCGAAATAGCGCTCCAGCCTGGCCCGCAGCGCCCGGGAGACGACGGAGTCCCCCCCCGACGGCGTGCCGTCCACGACGAGCCAGCGCCCGTCCACGAGCGCCTCCCCCCAGGCGTGCGCGTGCGCCTGCCGCACGTCGTAGAACCGGCCGTACTCGTTCCAATCCTCCGTGAGGAAGCCCGTCGCCAGCCGGGCGGGTATGCCCGCATGCCGCAGGAGGATCACCGCGGCCGTGGCGAAATACTCGCAGTTCCCGGTGCGGTCCCCGAACAGGAACCCGGCCAGGTCCTTGCTCGCGTCCCGGGAATAGGTGCTGTAGGCGTAGTCCCGCCGCAGATGCTCTTCGACGGCGCGGACCGCCTCGCGCGGCGAGCGCGCGTCCCGGATCAGCCGCTGGGAGAGCGCCCGCACCCGCGGGTCCTCACCGGGCGGGAGCTGCAGGAAGCGCTCGCGCACCAGGCGGTCGTAGCCCTCGATGAACGGACCGAAGCCCCGCGCGGTCCCCGGATAGACCTGATACTGGACGCCCCCCAGGTAGCTCGACCCGAAATACGCGGTGTCGGTGTGGTCGAACCAGGCCCCGGCCCGGGGTTCGCCCACGGCGCTGAGGCTGCCCAGGGAGAACAGGACGGCGGAGGCGAGGGGATAGACGGTGATCTCCGCCTCCGGCGCGGCAGGCACGCGCTCCGCCGGGAAGAGCAGCCGCCCCCCGCGCCGCGGCGTCCAGGCCTTGCCCTGAGCCGTCTGATAGCTCCCCTGGCCTACCTGGTACCGGAAGCGGGAGTTGGTCTTGCTCCAGCGCCGGCCGTAGAGCGTGTCGAACGATCCGCCGCGCACGCGCAGGGCCGGCCAGGGCGCCGCGGCCCCGTCCTCCCGGTTCCCGAGCGGCCGCACGCGCAGGACCCGGGCCCCCGACTGCTTCAGGCTCCCGAAGAAGCCCAGGGAGACGTTCTCCGTGAACTGCGCGACGAACTCGGCCCGCGGACGCCGCTTGTCCAGGCCCATGGCCGCGAAGGCCTGCATCCGCCGCAGGGGTTCGATGCGGGGCGTGGCCGCGAACACGAGGCCGTCGACGGCCAGGCCGGCGGCCAGGAGCCCCGCCAGCAGGCCCGCCGGAAACGGCCGCCCCGGGCCGGCCTCCCGCCACCGGGAGTGGAACAGCCAGGCGCCCGAGAACGCCGCGAAGAGGAGGAAGAAGGCGAAGTACCATAGGGAGATGGTCTGCCCCGAGACCAGGAAGAACCCGAGCACCAGGATGAAGAAGGCCTGCCCCGTCTCGCCGGGACTCAGCGCGCTGAGCAGGCGGTTGAACATCAGATAGAGGATGAGGTGCGTGTTCGCCACCGTCACCCCGCTCCAGCGCCAATCGACGGCGAGCACGAACGCGAGCACCGCGACGGAAAGCACGTCCCACAGGAGCTTGGGCAGGCGCGGGAGCGTCCCCCGGTCCATCGCCCACGCCAGGAGGAACAGGGGGGTCAGGGCGGCGAGCCATGCGGGCGGGATCTCCTCCACCAGGATCAGCGCCCCGAATACCAGGGCCGTGCCGGCAGAGAAGAGCGCCCGGGGCCCCGCGGCGCCGGGCCCCGCGGCCGCGGCCGGAGACGGCGCGGGGCGGGGGACGCGGCCGCGCCCCAGGAGCGCCAGCGCCTCGAGCAGCCGGTCGAGATGCGCCAGACCCTTCCCGGGCCCGACCTCCCCCTCCCGGGTGACCAGCCGCACCGTGCCGCCCCGGTCGATGAAGTGCCGGCAGGCCGAGGCCGCCTCCACGACCGCGTCCTCGGAGGAGTCGTCCGTCCCGTCGGCCGAGACACGCACGGTCACCTTCGACCCGCCCAGGCCCTCGTACTCGTTGACCAGCACCTTGCCCGTACGCGCGGTCAGCTTCCAGTTGATGAGCCGGGCGTCATCGGAAGGATCGTAGCCGCGGATCCCGTAGAGCTCGTCGCCGGCGCCCTTGCGCGGCTTGCGCTCGCCGCTCTCCGTCACGTCCGCCGAGAGTTCGACCGGGGAACGGACCTCGCGCGGCCGGGGCAAAGCCGTGCCCACGGCCCCGGCCAGCGTCCGGCTCAGTTCGATCAGCCCGAAGGGGAAAGAGGTCGCGAGGCGCAGTCCATCCAAGGAGTTGCGGCCGCGGTGCGGCAGGACGACATCCAGCGCGGCGCCGCCTTCGGCGCCGGGATCGAGCCGGTCCAGGCAGCACGCCTGGCCGCGCCCCCAGCGGATCGCCGGCAGCCAGCAGGAGAACCTCCCCTCGTTGCGCAGGCGCACGCGCAGGACGAAGGGACCGCCGCGGAACACGCGCTCCGGGAACTCGGCGTCCGCGCGCACGGAGCGCAGATCCAGCCAGGCCGCCGCGGCGGAGAGGAGCAGGGCCGCGGCGATGAGCCCATAGAGGAGGTAGAGCAGGTTGTTGCCGCTCACCAGGGCGGCGGCCAAGGTCAGCATCGTCAAGGAGAGGGCGGCCCGCCCTTCTCGGGTGAGCCGCACTTCAGCCCGGCGCCGGCAGGCGCTCCAGGAGGCCCGCCACCAGCCCCTCGGCCTCGGCGATGCGCTCCATGCCGTACTGGCCGCTGGCCAGGACCAGACGGTGGGCGATGACGGGTACCGCCACGCGCTTGATGTCGTCGGGGACGCAGAAGTCGCGCCCCTCGACGGCGGCGCAGGCCCGGGCCGCGTGGCACAGGGCCTGGGATCCCCGCGGGCTCAGCCCCAGACGCACGCGGGGATCCTCGCGCGTGGCCTGGGCCAGGGCGACCACGTAGTCGAGCAGGGACTCCGCCACCCGGACCGCCCCCACGGCGTCCTGGATGCGCACCACCTCTTCCGGCGTCAGCGCGGGTTTCACGCGCTCGAGCCGCTCGGCCAGGGTCCCGCCCCGGAGCAGGAGCTTCTCGTCCGCCGACGACGGGTAGCCCACCTGCACGCGCATGAGGAAACGGTCGAGCTGGGCCTCGGGGAGCGGGAAGGTCCCGTGATACTCCACCGGGTTCTCGGTCGCGATGACCATGTGCGGCCGCTCCAGCCGGAAGGTCTCGCCCTCGATGGTGACCTGCCCCTCGTTCATGGCCTCCAGCAGGGCCGACTGGGTCTTGGGCGTGGAACGGTTGATCTCGTCGGCGAGTATGATCTGGGCGAAGATGGGCCCCCGGCGCAGCTCGAAGCGCTGCTCGCGCTGGTCGTAGAGGTTGAGCCCCAGGATGTCGGAGGGGAGCAGGTCGTTGGTGAACTGGATGCGGCGGAAGCTCGCAGCCACCGAGCGCGCCAGCGCCAGCCCCAGCAGGGTCTTCCCGATGCCGGGCACATCCTCGATGAGGAGATGCCCGCGCGCCACCAAAGCCACCACGGTGCGGAACACGACCTCCGGCTTGCCGATGAGCACGCCGTTGACCCCCGCGATCAGCCCGGCCAGCTTCGCGAACGATTCATCCATATCTACATGATAGCGCAATTGGTGTCAGACGTGAACTTATGGAACTTAGTAAGAAGCTATCCCTCCAGATATGTTCCATAAGTTCACGTCTGACACCGAACTTGTTATAGTCTGACCGTGTCCGATATCATGGGGGGCCTGGCCGAGCCGAAACGGAACACCGCCGCCATCGAATCCTTCCTGGGCGCCCTGGTCAAGGGCGCCAAGACCGTCTCCCTCTACAGATCCGGCCACACGGTCATCGAGCAGGTGGTCGCGCGCGTCAACCAGCTGCTCCGGGCCGCGGTGGGCGAGGAGCCCAATCTGGTCCTCGCGGTAAAGGCCCGGTCCGTGCTCTGCGACGAGGAGCCCCTGCCGGGGACCGAGGAGGTCGTCGCCTTCGCCTCCTCGCTCCACATGATGGGCATCGGCCAGGTCCTGTTCACGACCCGGGTCACCGACGCGAGTCTCCTTGAGTTCATGAGCCTCCTGGTCCGCAAACCCGACGAGCAGCACACGTTGACGGACCTCCAGCGGGAGGTCCAGTCCGCGCGCATCGAGGGCATGCAGCTCGAGAGCATCCTGAGCTTCGTGGTGACCGGCGAGACGGACGAGGCTTCCCAGAAGCCGGGCCAGCTGAGCGAGGAACAGGTCCTGGCCTTCACCGCCGCCGCCACCCTGCCGGATTTCCTGGGCCTGCTCCTGAAACAGAACGAGCTCCTGACCAGCAAGGAGGCCGAGGCCATATCCGAACTCCTGGACGGCGTCCTTAACCGCGACGTCGCGGTCGAGGAATTCGAGGGCAGGCTGCCCTGGCCCGCCTACGATCCCCGCATCCGCGCCCGCTGGGATGGCTTGCGCCCTGCCGCGCAGGCGCCGGAGCGCTGGACCCGCGACCTCCTCGTCTCGCAGCTCTCCGGCATCCGCACCGACGAGCGGACCCGGATGCACGACCATCACACGCACGAGACCTGGGACTCATTCCAGTACGCCCTCGACCAGGTCCACGGCATCCTGGCCAAGCCCGTCGGGGCCAAGCAGCCGCAGTACGCCCTGGCCGCCTACGCGCGGCTGCTGGGCGACCTGGGCCGCACCGGGAGCCTGCCGAAGCTCTTCGCGGAATGCGCGATCTGGCGCGGCATGGCCGCCGACCCGCGCTGGGCGTCCTACCTGGCCGTACTGCGCAAAGAGGTCCAGTCCCGGATCCCCACCCCGCTGCTGGCCGCGAGCATCGTCGCCCACCTCGAGACGATGGAACCGGACAGCACGGGGTTCGAGGAGCTCCGCGACTTCATCTTGACCGTGGGAAGGGGGCTGGTCCCCCTCCTTATCGAAGAGCTGCGCAAGGTCACCGACCGGACGCAGCGGCAGAAGGTCTGCGCCCTGCTGGCCGCGGTCTGCCGCCATTTCGGCGGCGAACAGCTGGTGGCGGCGCTCAAGGACCCTGACTACTTCCTGGTCCTCCAGATGGCGGGCATCCTCGCGGAGCTGGCCCTCCCGGACGCGGTCCGCCAATTGGCCCCCCTCCTCAAGCACGAGCATCCCAAGGTCCGCGCCGCCGTGGTGCGGGCCCTGGCCCGTCTGGGCGGCGCCGCGGCGGCCGAGGCGGTGTTCCTTTTCATCGCGACGCACCCCGACCCCGAAGAGTCCAAGCCCGCGGTGACCGCCCTGTCCCTCATGACGGAACCCGAGATCCCCGGGAAGCTGATGGAGGCCTACCGCCGCAACGAGGACTACGAGCTCCGCGTCGCCGTCGTCACCGCCCTGGGCCGCTTCCCGGGCAGAGAGACGGCGGCCTTCCTCAAACCCCTCACCGCGGCCACCTTCTGGGAGTGGGTCACCCGGCGCAACAAGGAGCTGCGCGAGACGGCCAAGCGCTCGCTCAAGCAGCTGGCCGAAGGGAAGAAAGATGGCGCGTAGAGCCCGCAAGTCGCGAGCCGGCCTCGAGCGCTGGAACCAGCTCATCGGGGCCCTGCGCCTGATGAACTTCGCCTTCAACAACGTGCGCCTCTATCCCCCCACGCACGCCGAGGTGTCGGGCGTCATCGCCAAGCTCCACGAGACCCTCGCCCCGGTGTTCACGGAGCAGGACGACGTGGGCTTCGGCTTCATGGACGAGATGCTTTACGTGGAAGGCGCCATGTCGATCGAGGAGACCTCCAACAACCAGATGCTGGTCGACCGCTTCACCCGCTGCCGCGTGAAGTACCTCACCATCACCAAGACCGCGAGCCAGGACGACCTGCTCCTCTTCTTCCGCCTCATGAACGAGGAGGCCAAGAAGCCGGCCGCCGACCCGCCCAGCGAAGTCCTGGCCAAGAACAACGTCCAGAACATCCACGTGGTCGAGGCCGAGGTGGACGACGTCTCCAGCCGGTCCAAGCTGGCGCGGCGCAAGACCCTGCTCGACTGGTACGTGAAATCCATCGCGACCCTGAAAACGACCCAGGACGGGCTGCTGCGCGACCCCAAGACCGACCTGCGCCCGCTCTTCCGCATGGCCGATGACCTCATGGCCACCATCCGCACCAAGGGCTACGAGCCGTTCCTGCTCCTGCCCATCCTGGGACGGGGGATGGACCCCCACACCGCGCATGGCATCAACGCGGCCATCCTGAGCTGCTCCCTGGCCGAACTCTACGGCCTCAATTCCGGGCAGATCCAGACCCTGTGCGTGGCCGCTCTGCTCCATGACGTAGGGCGGGCCATCATCCCCCCGGAGTGGGCCTCCGACCCGAGTCCGCTGGGACTGTTCGAGCGTGCCGCCGTGCACCAGCACACCACCTGGAGCTTCCTGTTCCTCGCCCGGCACGAGGAGATCCCGTCGTCGGTCAGCATGCTCGCGGCCCGACATCACGAGAACCCGCTCGACGCCGGGAGCAAGCCCGGCGCGACCGGCTACGCCCCCGACCTCTTCCACCGCATTTTGAACTTGGCCGACGCCTACGACCTGGCCTCGGCCAGCGAGCGCTTCTACTGGAAGAAGCAGCGCCCGGACCGCATCCTCAGGAGCATCCTGCGCAAGCGCGGCCTGTGGTACGACCCCTTGATGGCCAAGCTCCTTACCCAACTCGTGGGGTACTATCCAGTGGGCTCCTTGGTGCGCCTGGACGACGGACAGAAGGCCCTGGTGGTGCGCAACAACCCCGCGAACATCGCCCGGCCCACGGTCTACCTCTATGAGGCGCCGTCCCCGGGCCCCATCGTGGAGGGGGAGGAGCCCCCGCCCGCCATCCTCGACCTCGCCGCGGTGCAGGAGGACGGCCTGGGCTACGCCCATCACGTGGCGGGCATACTCGGCCCCGAAGCCACGGTCGACACCCGGGCCCTGCTGGACCAGAAGAAAGAATACCTGCTGAACTTCAGCTTGTAATAATACGGCTTTTATACTGTTGGGCTGGCGATTGTTTTACCAATAATGTCAAGTCTGCTTGACATTTATCAAATTTTCATATATTATTTATATTGTAGATTCAGGCCTTGATTATGAACATCCCAACACTGCAGCTTATTTCAAAAACAAAGGGATTATCTCAAAGCGATCTGGCACGCATGTCTGGAGTCAGCCGGCAAGCCGTCTCTCTTTGGTTCAAGCATCCCGATGGGAGCGGCGCAAACCTGCGCAACGGTACATTCTGGAATCTGTGCCGAGGCCTGCAGGTGCGCATGGAAGAGCTGATGGAGCCCTTGCCCTGCACGGAACCCGCGACACGGGAGCCGCTCATGGCAAGCCTGTTATGGGACCGTCTGTATCCGGACCTGGAGGACTTCGCCATCGCTCTCGCCAGACTAGAAGCGAAAGCCTTGGCCAGACTCGTGCAGTCCTACGGCCTCTTCGCCTCGGAAAAGATAGCGGGCCCTGCCGTATGGGACCGTTTTCCGGAATACCGGAACCTCATACTCCCTGTCAGGAGGGAAGAGCTGGAGCGCGTATGGGCAAGCTGCCGCAACCAGACGTCGAATTAGCCCGGAAGGTCCTGCCTGCGACCCTCCTCGAAGCCATCCGGCATGTTTTCCGGCAGGGAGTCTCCGGCTGCATGCTGGTCGGCGGCACGGCCCTGGCCGGTTACTATGCCGGACACCGCCGATCGGACGACATGGACCTCTGCACGCGGGACCCCGACAGCCAGAAGGCCGCCGCGTTGGCCGTGGAGTCCTTGGCCCCGGCCGGTTACGCCGTCACGGTGGTGCAGCGTACGCCGCAGTACTTCAAGACCGTCTGCCGGAGCGGGGAGGGCCCTTTCACCATCGACGTTTCATTGCATCAGCATCTTTTCTCCGTTGCGAAGGCCGTCAGCGCGGAAGACGGCGTCGCGGTCGCGGATATCGAGACCCTGCTCCGGCTCAAAGCCGCGGCCTTGGTGAGCCGCTGCAGCGAGAAGGACCTATACGATCTATTATGGCTGCTGCCTCGTTTCGAAGAGATGGACCTGCCCAAGCTCGTCGGACTGGCCCGGAGTCTCGATGCCGGCGCATCGCCGGAGGGACTGCTCATCAGCGTCCTGGGCGCGCGGCTGGATGAGGAGAGCTGCGCCTTCGCGACGGACCCCGCCAAGGACAAGAAGGCCGTGTACCGGGAAATACTCCTCCTGCGCGACTGGCTGAAAAAGGGGCTCCAACGCCTGGCTGGTGATCAGCCGGTGCCGCCTTTGGGAGAGCTGGTCAGGAAGATCCGCCGGTTCTTGTAGCCGCCGCCGTCCGGCTCAGTTGACGGGCGGGCCGGGCGGGCGCCCGGGCGGGTCGGTTTGGGGATTGAGGAGGTCCTTTTCGACGTCGGGCTTGATGCCGAGCTCCAGGCCTTCGCCCTTGACGTCCCGGGAAGCCTTCTTGAGCATCCCCATGGTCTCATCCGTGAGCTTGGGCCCGTCCCTGCCCACGGCCTTGAGGAGCTCGGACATCTCGACCGACACGCCCCCCTGGCTCTTCTGGAGGTAGCCCAGCACGTCCTGGACCATGCCCTGGGTGACCCCGAGCTGTCCGTTGTCGGACTTCTTCCAGAGCAGGTCGTGGAGCTCCCGGTACCCGCCCCGCAGTTCCTCGGGGAGCTTCTGCTCGTTCTCCAGCAGGGCCGCGCGGGACAGTTCCGTGCCGGATTTTCCGGGCCCGGTCTTGCCGCTGCCGGGAGCGGCGCCGGCGCCCACGCCTGCGACCCGCCCGGCCGCGGCTTCCGTCGCCGCGCCCCCGTCGTCCTCACCCGCGTCCGCGCGTCTCGGGTGCCGGGATAGATAATCCCGCACTTCCGCGCGTTGGAACTCGCCGAACCCCTCCACCGCCTGGGGGCTAGGGGGATTCCTGGCGGAACCGGTGAACCGCGTCCGCTGCTTCTCCTGGCAGGCCAGAAGGGCCTGGAGCGTCGCGGGCTCCGAAAAGCCCGCCTTGGTCTTCTTGACGCAGGGAGGGTACGGAGCGGCCGCATGGGCCGCCGGCGCGAGGAATAGCGCTGCGGCCGCGAGGAGCGCGATCACCCGAGGAACCCCAGCAAAGGAAGCGGCCGCCGGTCTCCATCAAGAGAATCGGACGGGGTCAGCAGGAGCCGCTTCTGCGCGCTGTAGCCTTTGAATTGGCGCCGCCCCTTGCCCTTGCCTCCGACCTCTACTACCACGTCCCCGCCCTCCGCGCGCACCAGGAAATCCGGGGTCTTCCCTCCCTGGGGGTCCTTGAGATAGTGGAATTCCAGACCGGCCGACTTGAACGCTTGGGCCGCGAAATCCTCGCGCAGACCCCCGATCGCGTCGTCCAGGTCGCGGTACAGCAGACGGAGCGGCGGGGACATCAGCACCTTGGGCTCCCGGAGGACGTTGGTCCCGATCGGAAGCACGGGATTGAGCACGAAGGCCTTCTCCAGCAGGCCGATGTATTGTTCGGCCTTGTATTTCGTGATCCCCAGATTGCGGGCGACCGAGCTGTAGCTGATCCCGTCGGAGGCCGACCGCCCGATGAACCGGAGGAGTTTCTCTATGACGCCCAGTTCATCCATGCGCAGGCCCGCGACCGAGGGGATGTCCTGCCGGATGACCTTCTCGAGTATCCCCCCCAGGATGGGCTTGACGTCCGGCTGCTCCAAAGAGAAGGGGAACAATCCGCCCTTGAGGTAGTCATCGAAAAGATGCCCTTGGCGCAGATGCTCGGGCTCCCAGCGCCTCTCGAGGATATCGGCCAGGCTCAAGACCGGCAGCTCCCTGCCGTGCGCGAAGCTCAGGAACTCGCGGAAGGTGAACGGCCAGAGACGATGGAGCAAGGCCCGGCGGGAGAGATCGTGCGCGGCCGCGGTGAGCGAGAGCGCCACGGAGCTCGTGAATACGACATGGAGGTCGAGGAAATCGTACAGCTTCTTCAGCGCGGCGGCGTAGCCTTTCGCGGTATGGACCTCGTCGAGCAGGAGCCAGCGGACGCCGTACCTTTGCGCCAGGACCTTCGCCGTCTCAAAAAGATCCGCTTCCCCCAAGGTGTCGGCGGAGATGTAGAACGAATCGCCCCTATCGCGCGCGATCTGCCGCAACAAGACCGTCTTGCCGACTCCGCGCGGCCCGATCAGCCCGGAGAATGCCCGTCCCTCGCCTGCGACCAGTCGTTGATAAATCGAACGTTTCTTGGAGTATTTTTCGGCCTCCTTTTTGGCGAGTCCGTTCAATTCGAGCAGTCTTTCCACATTGATAGTGTAACACGCATATCTTATTACGTCAAGTTGGTTGACGAAAAGATGTATATCCTGACGAATGATTGGACAGAATACATGTTTAATAGCGTTAAATTTAGCTTTTACCCTCTTGGGTGATGCTTCTTGTGCGTCTGCTTGAGGCCCGTCGCGTCGAGGTGCGTGTAGATCTGCGTGGTGATCAGGCTCGCGTGGCCGAGCATCTCCTGGAGGGCGCGCAGGTCGGCCCCGCCCCGGAGGAGATGGGTCGCGAAGGTGTGGCGCAGCAGATGCGGGTGGAGTTCGCGCTGCAGCCGCGCCCGGCGCGACAGGAGCTTCAGGTCGCGCCACAGCTGGATCCGCGAGAGCGTGCGGCCCGAGCGGTTGAGGAACACCACGGCGTCCATGTGCTTGCCGTCGAAGCGCCTCTGGCGGACTTCCAGGTAGCGCCGGAGCGCCCGGACCGCGTGCTCGTGGATGGGGATCATCCGTTCCTTGGAACCCTTCCCGAACACGCGCACCCAGCCGTCCTGCAGGTTCACGTACTCGGGCTTGAGCGACAGGAGCTCGCTGGCGCGCATCCCGGTGGCGTAGAGGAGCTCGAGCATGGTCTTGGCGCGCAGGGCCGCGAAGTCCGTCCCCGCCGGGACGTTGAGCAGGGCTTCGATCTCATCGAGGGTGAGGAAATCCGGCAGGCGCCGGGGCAGGTGCGGGGAATGGAAGTTGCGGGTCGGGTCCTGCGGGATGCGCTCCTCGGCGGCCTGGAAGCGGTAGAAAGCGCGCAGGGCCTCCATCTTGCGGAAGATGGACACTTCACGCAGGCTGCGGTCCTGCTTGAGATGCCAGAGGTAGTCGTCAAGGAGCGCGGGGTCGACCCCGAGCGGATCCCGGGCCTTGAGCCAGGCCGTGAAATGGGCCAGGTCCGACCCGTAGGCCAGACAGGTATTGGGAGACAGGCCCCGCTCGAGCGAAAGGTGCTTTACGAACTCCTCGACGAGGCCCATGCCCGGCCGCGGCTCAGGCCGCGGCTTCTTTCTTCCTCGCGTGCTTCTCGGCCGGCTTCTCGTCATCGGCCGCGACGGCCGCTGGCGGGAGCGGGTTGAGGAACTTCTTGCGCAGGGCATCCTCGATGGAGTCGGCGATCGCCGGGGAGTCCTTGAGGTGCGTCATGGCCTGGTCGCGGCCCTGGCCCAGGCGCTCGCCGTTGTAGAGGTACCAGCTCCCCGACTTCTCCACCACGGCGTTCTCGGAGCCCAGGTCCAGCAGGCAGCCCTCGCGGGAGATGCCCGTGCCGTGGATCATGTCGAACATCGCCTGCCGGTAGGGCGGGGCCACCTTGTTCTTCACGATCTTCACCCGGCAGCGCATCCCGTACACCACGTCGCCCTTCTTGAGGCTCTCGGTGCGCCGGATGTCGAGGCGGATGGAGGCGTAGAACTTGAGGGCCAGGCCGCCGGTCGTGGTCTCGGGGTTGCCGAACATCACGCCGATCTTGTGGCGGATCTGGTTGATGAAGATGAGGCAGGTGCGCGAGCGCGCCAGGCTGCTGGTGAGCTTGCGCAGGGCCTGGCTCATGAGCCGGGCCTGCAGGCCCATGTGGCTGTCGCCCATCTCGCCCTCGATCTCCGCCTGGGGCACCAGGGCGGCCACGGAGTCTACGACGATGACGTCGAGCGCTCCGGAGCGCACGAGCTTCTCGGTGATCTCGAGCGCCTGCTCCCCGGAGTCGGGCTGGGAGATGAGGAGGTTGTCCACGTCCACGCCCAGGGACTTGGCGTAGGCCGGGTCCATGGCGTGCTCCGCGTCCACGAAGGCCGCGGCGCCGCCGGTCTTCTGCGCCTGCGCCACGGCGTGCAGGGCCAGGGTGGTCTTGCCCGAGGACTCGGGGCCGTAGATCTCGATGACGCGGCCGCGCGGCAGGCCGCCCACGCCGAGGGCGAGGTCGAGGGAGAGGGCTCCGGTGGGGATGGTCTCCACCTTGATCTTGGCGGCCTTGTCGCCGAGCCGCATGATGGCCTCGCGGCCGTAGGCCTTCTCGATCTGGGCCATGGCCAGCTCCAGGGCCTTGGTCTTGCCTTCCGTCAGATGGGTCGTCATGTGCAAGTCTCCTCCCCGGGTCTCGGGCCCCGGGGCGCCTCGTCCGTCGATTCTAGCAAATCAGTAGTACAGCGCCTTGAGCAGCGGCTTCTCCATCATTTCGAAGGAGGTGCGCAGGTCCCCCTCCTCCCCCGGCGCCGGGACGTTGGAGGCCACGACCGCGGTGCTGCCGTCCCACCACGCGTAGACCTCGCCCACCCGGCGCGGCTCCCCGTACATCAAGGACAGGTCCACCACCAGCTTCTCGAGGGGCTTGCGGCGGGAGTATTCCTCCGTGAAGATGACCTGGACGTGCACGAGCTTGCCGAACCGCATCCCCAGGATCATTTCCTCCGCCTCGGCCGGATAGTCCTTGGCCGATTCCCTCTCCATGTGTATACGATCGAACTTGCTTTTTGGTTCCCTCGTTTTCGGCCATTTCTTCAGGGGCGGGTAGACCTGCAGGATCTGCTCCATCGTGTCGCCCAGGAGCAGGCTCTGCGTGTAGCGCTGCAGCGTCCCCTGGTCGGCGGCCGAGGCGCCCAGAGCCAGCAGGATCGGCAGCAGGAGGGCGTATTTCATTCGACCGGCGCGGCGGAGCGGGCCTTCACGAAGAGTCCGGAGTCCTGGCGGTAGTACTTGTAGGTCGTCTTGCCCAGGTTGATGATGAGATCCTTGGCCGCGGTGTAGCTTTGGTTGCGCCCGGTCAGCACCGCGATCACATAATCCCCTTGCGGGGAGAAAACGATGCCCACGTCGTGGCAGGCCCGGCGCAGGAGCCCGGTCTTATGGGCCAGCTCCCAGCCCACGGGCAGTTCCTTGGCCAGGCGGGAGCGGGAGGGGTTGGACTTTAGGATGTCGAGCATGAGCTCGCTGGCGAACTGGTCCACCATCTGGTGCCGGTACATCTTCTCGAACATCCCGCCCATCTCCCGGGGGGTCGTGTAGTTCTCGTAGCGGACGCTCCCGCTGGTGAGGCGCAGGCCGTCGGGATAGATCTCGGTGTAGACCAGGCCCATGGAGGGGAAGAAGCGCTGCAGGTACCCCATGCCCACCTCGTCGATGAGGAGCATCATGGCCGAGTTGTCCGACTCGTGGATGAGCTTCTCCAGAAGGCGCCGCACGGTGTAGGAGCTCCCCTCCCGCGCCCACTTGAGGCTCCCCGAGCCCCCCATGCGGGTGCGGCGGCGCAGGGTCAGCTGGCTGTTCAAGGACAGCTCGCCGCGGTGGATCTTCTCGAAGACGCCGCACATCACCGGGACCTTGATGAGGCTGGCCGCGGGGAACAGGTCGTCGGCGTGGTAGGACCACTCCAGGTTGTGGTGGAGGTCCTTGATGTAGATGCCCACCCGGTGCGGGTAGCGCCGGGCCGAGGCCTCCACGTCCGCGGTCATGGCGTCGAAGACGCGGCGGAAGGGGTCCTCGCCCCCGCCGGCCCGGACCTGCGCAGCCACACCGGGCGCCACCGTCTGGGGGGCGTCGATGGCGGGCTCGCGGACGGCGGCAGGGAACTCCACGGCGCGCCGCCCGGGGAACCAGCCGCCGGGGATGATCATGGCGTACACCACCGGGGCCAGCACCAAAAACAGCGCCAACGGGAACGGGACCCGCTCCGACGGGGTCCAGCTCAAGAACGAGATGACCGCGTCGCCGATCCTCCACGCGAAGGCGCGGAGGCCGGCGAGCGGCTCAGCCGGTCTTGGCTGGGGCCTTGCTGGACTTAAAGAGAACCGCGTCGTCTTTTTCTTCATAGTCCACGCTGATCATGGCGCCCGTCTCGAACTTCTTCAGCAGGATGTCCTCCGCCAGCGGGTCCTCGATCAGCCGCTGGATGGTGCGCTGGAGCGGCCGCGCCCCGTAAGTCGGGTCGAAGCCCTTCTTCACCAGCGCCTTCTTGGCGGCGGCCGAGAACTCGACCTTGAAGCCCTGCTGCTCGACGCGCCGGATGACGCGCTTGAGCATGAGCTCCAGGATCTTGACCATGTCCTCCTCCGAGAGGGGATGAAAGACGATGATCTCGTCGATGCGGTTGATGAACTCGGGGTTGAACACGCGCTTGACCTCGTCCATCACCGTGTCCTTCATGGACGCGTAGTCGCGCTGCTTGTCCTCCGAGGGCACAAATCCCAGGGACTTCCCCTTCGAGATGAGGCGCGCGCCCACGTTGGAGGTCATGATGACGACCGTGTTCTTGAAGCTGACCTTGTGGCCCAGGTTGTCGTTGAGCAGGCCGTCGTCCATCACCTGGAGCAGGATGTTAAAGACGTCGGGGTGGGCCTTCTCGATCTCGTCGAGGAGCACGACGGAGTAGGGCTTGCGCCGCACGGCCTCGGTGAGCTGGCCGCCCTCTTCGTAGCCCACGTAGCCGGGAGGGGCGCCGATGAGGCGCGACACCGCGAACTTCTCCATGTACTCGGACATGTCGATGCGGATCATCGCGTCCTCGTTGCCGAAGAGCGTCTCCGCCAGGGTCCGCGCCAGCTCGGTCTTGCCCACGCCGGTGGGGCCGAGGAACAGGAAGGAGCCGATGGGCTTCTTGGGGTCCTGAAGGCCGGTGCGCGAGCGGCGGATCGCCTTGGAGAGGGACTTGATGGCCTCCTCCTGGGCGATGAGGCGCTTGTGCAGCTCGTCCTCCATCTTGACCAGCTTCTCGGTCTCGCTCTCGGTGAGGCGCGTGACCGGGACGCCCGTCCACTTGCTCACGACCACGGCGATGTCGTCCTCGCCGATGGTGGGGGTGGTCAGGTCGCGCTTATCGCGCCAGCCCTTCTTCTTGTCCTCGAGCTCCTTGCGCAGTTCCTTCTCCTTGTCGCGCAGGCGGGCGGCCTTCTCGTACTCCTGGTTGGCGATGGCGCCCTGCTTCTCCTTCACCACGTCCTCGATCCCCACCTCCTGCTGCTTGAACTCCGGCGGGGCCTGCGTGGTCTGCAGGCGGGCCCGGGAGCCGGCCTCGTCGATGAGGTCGATGGCCTTGTCGGGCAGGGAGCGGTCGGTGATGTAGCGGTCGGAGAGGTAGGCGGCCGCGGCCAGGGCCTCGTCGGTGTACTTCACCTTGTGGTGCGCCTCGTACTTGTCCTTGATGCCCTTGAGGATCTTGACCGACTCGTCGACCGAGGGCGGCTCCACGCGCACGGGCTGGAAGCGGCGTTCGAGGGCCGCGTCGTGCTCCACGTGCTTGCGGTACTCGTCGAGGGTGGTGGCCCCGATGCACTGGAGCTCCCCGCGCGCCAATGCGGGCTTGAGCATGTTGGAGGCGTCGATGGCCCCCTCGGCCGCGCCGGCCCCGATGACGGTGTGCAGCTCGTCGATGAAGAGGATGATGTTGTTGCGGCCGCGGCGGATCTCGTCGATGATGTTCTTGAGCCGCTGCTCGAACTCGCCGCGGTACTTGGTCCCGGCCACGACCGAGGCCAAGTCCAAAGTCAGCACGCGCTTGGTGGCCAGGAGCTCCGGGATGTCCCCGGAGACGATCTTCTGGGCCAGGCCCTCCACGATGGCGGTCTTGCCCACGCCGGGCTCGCCGATGAGGACGGGGTTGTTCTTGGTACGGCGGGAGAGGATCTGGATGACGCGCTCGATCTCGTCGGCGCGGCCGATCACGGGGTCCAGCCGCCCCTCGCGGGCGTGCACGGTCAGGTCGCGGCCGAACTCGTCGAGGGTCGGGGTCTTGGACTTGGTCTTGGCCGCGCCCTGCGCCGCCGGGCCGCCCACCTGCGGCTGCTGCCCTTCGCCGAGGAGGTTGAGCACTTCCTCGCGCACCACGTCGAGCCGCAGGCCCAGGTTCTCCAGGACCCGGGCCGCGACGCCCTCCTCCTCGCGGATGAGCCCCAGGAGCAGGTGCTCGGTGCCCACGTAGGAGTGGCCCATGTGCTGGGCTTCCTCGACCGCGTACTCCAGCACCTTCTTGGCGCGCGGCGTGAAGGGGATCTCCCCCAGGAGCATCACGTTGTCGCCGGTCCCCACGATCTTCTCGATCTCGGAACGCACGCGCCGCAGGTCCACGCCGAGGTTGGCGAGCACCTGAGCGGCCACGCCCTCCCCGAGGGCGATGAGCCCCAGGAGGATGTGCTCGGTGCCGACGTAGTCATGGTTGAGGCGCTTGGCCTCTTCCTGGGCGATGAGGATGACGCGCTGGGCTCTTTCGGTAAATCGGTTCGACATCGGGGCCTCGCCAGTTGCGAAAAATGAACAAAGTTTGACGCCGGGGCCCAAGATAGAGGTCCCGACGACAGTATTATATATATTTGTTACCGATAAAAGGACCCAGGTCCCCCTGGGCCCATTTCCCCCGGGCCCGACGCCTTTGGGCCCATCCCCTGCGACCGGCTTCCCTGTATCCTATGGGCAAGCGGAGAAACCCTATGAAAAAGACCCTGAACCTCGCTCTCGTCACCGCGCTCCTAGTGAGCGCTCCCGGGCCGCTGGCCACCCGGGCGGTCGCGGCCGTGGTCACGGGCATCCAAGTCAGCGGAAGCGCCCAGGTCCAGCCGGCCGCAACACCCCTGCGCGCCGCCGCCGGAATCCAGGCCGTCCCAACCGTGCAGGCCCTGAAAGCCGCGACCCGAGTCTCCGCCCTTTCCGCGAAAGGAGAACAGCTGCGCTCCAAGGACGGCCGCCCCATGGCGGCCGCTATCGCCTCCCTGCAGACCGGCGCGGAGAAGCTCGGGAAGGACGAATCCGCCAGCGGCCGCTCCGCGGTCCTCAGCACCCTCTTCCACGGCTCCCGCCGCTCCGGCATCGCCGAGACCCCCGCGGTCGTTGGCTCCGTCCCCTCCGCGGATGGAAAACAGCTCCGCTCCGGGGACGGCGCCCCCTTGGGCGCCGAGACCTCGGGCCGCGCGAGCGCCCTCTCCTCCGGCGCCGACCTCGGCGGACTCGAGACCGTCGCCAAGGACTCCTCCAAACCCCAGCAGGCCCGGGTGGATGCGGTCGCGGCCATCGCCAAGCAGGGCGGCGCGGCCGCCCAGGACGCCCTCCTCCGGGTCTCCGAGGCGAACCCGCAGGGCGGCGCCGCGGACTACGAAGTGCACCGCGCCGCGCTCAAGGCGGTGGCCGAGACCTTCGACGATATCCGCTCCCTGCGCCCCGTCACCCAGGCCCACGCGGACCAGATCCTCGCCAAGCTCGCCTCGGACAAGCCGGAACTCGCCATCTTCGACTACGACGACACGCTCGAGGCGCTCAACACCCCCCTCTCGCGCGAGACGGCCGAGGCGCTCAAGGCCGCGGCCGACGCCGGGGTCGAGACCGCCATCCTCACCGACCGGCCCGACGTCAAGCGCAGCGAGAAGGACATCACGGTCGTCGACTCCCTGCTGACCATGACCCCCGCGGAGCGCGCCGCCATCGCCTTGGTCTCCAGCCGCGGCACGCGCACCCTGCTCTACAAGGGCGAGCAGCCGGTCCTGGTCAAGGAAGAGGACATCTTCTGGACCCCCCGGCAGAAAGAGGTCATCCTGGCCGCCGGCAAGCTCGTGGAGAAGCGCTACGGCCGCCAGGAGTACAACGGCAAGACCGAAGAACTCAGCACCTACTCCTACTCGAAGATCATGCCCATCGGCATGACCGGAGCCCAGATCAAGGAAGCCGCCGCCTTCATGCAGGCGGAGCTCCTCAAGGGCGGCGTGGACGTCCAGGTGGTCGGCCGCCTGGCCCGCCGCGAGACGGACCCG
>Ga0154315_1009_pt2 | contig 77150 bp, 68 predicted proteins | sample RifGroA2_FD_105609 | JGI IMG/M metagenome (GOLD analysis project Ga0154315, IMG submission 105609) | Elusimicrobia bacterium GWA2_69_24
GACGCTCTTCCCGATCCTGAATGGGGCCGACGTCCATGGGACGCTGCTCTGCCGCGGGACGGTCTTGCCGCAGCTCCTCCGACGCTGCGTCACGGGCAGGGATGTCTTCAAGGTCGAACTCCTGGTCATGGCTCTTCGGAACGGATGCCGGCTGGAGACGGTGCCGCTCCCCACTCGCGAGAATCGTTCAGCCCGGTCAGGATTGTCCGGGAGATCGCTGCGCTATTTGACCGATCTTCTGCGCTTCTGGTGCCAGGGGTCAACTTATTGAACTTAGTGGAATCGTCGGGGGACTCCGGTGTCCCGAAAGTTCAATAAGTCCAGTAAGTTGACCCCTGGCACCGTCAGTGGGGAGGCGGGGCCTTTTCGCCGGCGCGGATGGCTATGGGCAGCTTGTTGCCGGGGTAGAGGATGCAGTTGAAGAAGGGGGAGCGCGCGCAGAGCGGGTTGTAGGCGCGGTTGAAGTCGACGGTGACCGGGCCGCTGCGCACGCCGCCGGGGAGGGGGATGTCCACGTTGCGGCCCCCGCCGTAGCTCTCGCGGCCCGTGGTGGCGTCGCGGAAGGGCACGTATAGCTCGGCGTGCGGCCCGTTCAAGGGTCCCAGGGCGAAAGCTTCGAGCGCACAGGGCGTCCCGTCCCGCACGAAGCGCAGGACCCCCACCTTGAAGCCGTCCTTGAACAGTTTCCGGCTGGTCTCGAAGCGCACCGGCTCGGGCTTCGCGTTGCGCTGGAAATCCGCGCGCACGACCAGGTCCGGGGCATAGGGGAAATAGGAGAGGCCGCGGAAGGCCTTCTGGCTCGGGCTGCGCGGGTCATGCAGGCCCACGCGGACGTTGAAGCGGCCGGCCCCCACGCTCAAGAGGAGACCGTTGGGGGAAGTCCAGTGACCCCCATCCCCAAGTCCGGCCAGGTTCCGTCCTGTCCCGTCCTGGACCCGGACCGTGGTCCCGTCGCGGCGCACCGTCAGGAGCCCCTTCCCCGGGGCGGGGTCCTTGATCCAGCGCGCGGCCGCGTGGGGCGCCTTGGGGTCCAGGCCGACCTTCCCTTTCGGCTCGAGATAGGCCATGTCGTTGAGGTTGAGATACGAGGTCGGGCTCTCGCGCAGGGTCCGCTCGTAGTCGGCGAGCTCCCGCGCCCAGGCTTCCTTCGGGGAAGGCGTCGGGGCCGCGTGCGCGGCGGCCGCGAAGGACACGGCGAGTGCGGGGAGGGCGAGCCGGAGGAGGGTCGAGCGGTTCTTCATCGGTTCGACATTATACTTATTGGTATACTAACGCGATATGAACGAACTAGAGAACAACGAAGCCGTGCGCGCCGAGCGCGCACCCGTGGACCGCGTACTGCTCATCGACGGAGACAACGACCCGCATCTGCCGCCGGAGTTCCCGCTGACGCAATTCACGCTGGTCCGGGTATTCCTCCGGCCCGGGGCCACGATGCCCCGCGGGCTGGAGCGCCGCCTGGGGACCCTGCCCTTCTGCGTGAGCGTGGTGTCCCCGAAGGGGGGGCGCAATGCCGCCGATTTCGTGATGTCTTTGCACGCGGGGATGCTGCACTCCGCCTTGCCCATGCACGTGGCCTTCACGTTGGTCACCCATGACAAGAGCCTGGCCGCCATGGCGCAGGAACTTCAGAGGATCGGCCGGCACGCCGAACTCTGGACCTCCCACCCCGAACGGGGCGGCGGGGAGCGCGGCGGGGAACGGGGAGGCCGGCGGCGGACGCCGTCCTCCCGCGGCGGTTCCGCCTCCGTGGCGCGCGGAGCGCCTGCCGCCGAAGGCGGGGCGCCCAAGGTTCCGTCCTCCCGGCGTCGCCGGGGCGGCGGCGGGCGCAAGCCCAGGTCCGCGGCGGCTTCGGCTGCGGCGGAGCCGGTCCCGGTTGTCGCGGGCGTCGAGCCCGTCGCGGCCAGGCCCCGGCCCGGGAAGGAGAAGAGCCTGCCCGACGCGGCGGCCGCTTATGCGCGGCGGCTGGGCGGGATGAAGAACCCGCCGGCCAAGCTCAAGGCCCTGCTCAATGACATCACCAACCGGGCGGGTTCCTTCGGGCATACGGCCGACGCCATCCTGTCGGAGCTCAAGGCCAGCGGGGCGCTGACCGTCGACCCGGACGGCCGGGTCCACCTGCGGGTCTAGCGTTTCGGGCGGGACGGCTTCTTCAGGGAGACCTTGTAGCGCCGCAGCTTCGCGGCCAGCTCCTTCTGGTCGATGCCGAGGCGGGCGGCGGCCATCTTGGCGTCCCCGCCGCAGGCCGCCAGCGCCTTGAGGACGTACTCGCGGAGGGAATCCCCGCCGACGCCGGAGGAGCGCAGTTCGGGCGGGAGGTCCTCCGGCCGGATCTCCGGCTCCTCCCCGGCGAGGATGACGGCGCGCTCGATGGCGTGTTCCAGCTCGCGGACGTTCCCCGGCCAGCCGTAGTTCCGGAGCAGCTTCGCCGCCTTCGGGGCCAGGCGCTGGGCGCGGTTGCCGTGCTTCTCGTGCGCGGCCTTCAGGAAGCGCTCGGCGAGGGGGAGGATGTCCTCGACCCGCTCGCGCAGGGGCGGGATCACGATGGGGAACACCTTCAGGCGGTAGTAGAGGTCGTCGCGGAAGGTCCCGTTCTCGACGGCCTTCTTCAGGTCGCGGTTCGTGGCGGCCACGATGCGCGCGTTGATCTTGATGTTGCGGTTCTCGCCGACGCGGCGGATCTCGCCCTCCTGGAGCGCGCGCAGGAGCTTCACCTGCAGGGCCGGGCTCATCTCGCCGATCTCGTCGAGGAAGAGGGTGCCGTCCCGCGCCTCCTCGAAGAGCCCGCGCTTGTTGGCGATGGCTCCGGTGAACGCGCCGCGGGCGTGGCCGAAGAGTTCGCTTTCCAGAAGCCCTTCCGGCAGGGCCCCGCAGTTGATGGCCACGAAGGCGTGGTTGCGGCGTCCGCTGGAGGAGTGGATCGCGTGGGCGATGAGCTCCTTGCCCGTCCCGGACTCGCCCTCGATGAGCACGGCGGCGTCCGTCGCCGCGACCTTGCGCACGAGTTCCAGGGCGCGGTGCATCGCGGGGCTGGCGTAGACGATGTTGTCGAAGCTGAACTTGCCGCGCACCTGGGCGCGCAGATGCTCCACCTCGCGCAGGAGGCGGCCCCGCTCCAGAGCCTTGACCACGGACATGTTGAGGGCTTCCGGCTCGATGGGCTTGGTGAGGTAGTCGAAGGCGCCCATGCGCATGGCCCGCACCGCCGAGTCGATGGTCCCATGTCCGGTGATGACGATGACCTGGGCCCCGGGCAGCTTGCGCCGGGTCTCCTCGATGACCGCGAACCCGTCGCCGCCGTCCATCTTCAGGTCGGTGATGACGAGGTCGAAGCCGCGCTTGCCCATGGCGGCGATGGCCCGGCGGCCGTTGCACACGCTGGTGACGTCGAGGTTCAGGCGCTTGAGCTCCAGCGAAAGGACCGTGCGCAGGGAGCTGTCGTCTTCGGCCAGCAGCGCGGAGGGGATCTCGTTCATGCGGCCTCCGGGTCGAGCGGCAAGGACAGGGTGAACCGGGTCCCGCCTCCGGGAGCCCGTTCGACGAGGATGCGGCCGTGGTGCCGCGAAACGATGCGGTCGGCGACCGCCAGGCCCAGCCCGGTCCCCTGGGGCTTGGTCGTGTAGAAAGGGGTGAACAGCTTGTCGAGCTGGTTCGCCGCGATGCCGGGTCCGGTGTCGGAGATGTGGAGGAGGACCCCGCCGTCGCGCTTCTCGGTGGAGACCGTCAGCCGTCCCTTGCCCGCCATGGCCTGCATGGCGTTGAGCATGATATTCCAGAGCACCTGCCGGATCTGGTCGCCGTCGAAGCGGGTGGGGCCGAGACCCTTGTCCAGCCGCTCCTGTATCTTGACCTTGCCGCGGAGCTTGGTGTCGGCGCGGACGATCTTGAGGACCTCGCGGACGGCGGCGTTGAGGTCCAGCCAGTCGCAGTGGAGCTCCCGGGGACGGGCGAACTGCAGGAACTGGCTCAGCCGGTTGTTGAGGCGGTTGCTCTCGGCGCGGATGATGCCCAGGAGCGTCTCCCGCTCGTCGGGGGGGAGGTCCTGCCGGGAGATGGAGTTGGCCGCCGTGACGATGGAGTTGAGGGGGTTGCGGATCTCGTGGGCCACGATGGCCGCCATGGACCCGACGGCGGCCAGGGACTCGCTGGTGGCCAGCCGCTTCTGCATCTCCTCGTGCTCGGTGAGGTCCACCGAGTTGGAGACGAAGCCCACGATGTCGCCGCCGTCGCGTACCGCGGTGATGGACAGGAGGATGGAGACGTCGCGCCCGTCCTTGGTGCGGTTGAGGACCTGGCCGCGCCAGAAGCCCTTGGCCGGGTCCAGGATGTCCTGCCACAGGGATTCGTAGAACGCGGGCGGCGTCTTCGGCGACCGCACGATGCGGGGGGTCTTCCCGACGCTCTCTTCCCGGCTGTAGCCGAACAGGCGCACGAAGGCGTCGTTGACCTCCAGAATGGTCCCTTTCTGGTCGGTGTACAGCTTCGCGTCGTTGGAGTTCCGGAAGGCCTGGTAGAAGGCCAGGGCCTGGCGCTCGTCCTGACGGGACTCCTGGGAGTCCCGCCCTCGGAGGGCGGTCGCGCGCCCCTCCCGGAGAGGGCGGGGCGCTCCCCCGTCGGATCCGGGGGGGGAAGATTCCCTGTTCGTCATCCAACTCATTGTATAATATAGCCGTGAGCGCAGAGAAATTGGGCCTTCGCGTCGAGACGAAGATGCAGAACTGGCAGCTCCTGCAGGGCCGCCTGACCGCCGCGAAATGGCTCTCCCTCGGCGAGCCGGAGGTGGCCCGGGAGGTGCTGGAGCTGGAGTCGGACCCCATGTACCACGAGATCGCCTACGCTCCCGGCTCTGACCGCACGATCCTGCGGCGGCGGCGCTGGCCCGCCTCCGGGATCCACTCCGGCTTCTACGAGCTCAACGAGGACATGCTCTCCGGGGGGGGCGACGGCGACATCCAGGACATCCTGCGCGACAAGAAGGGGCTCCTCGCCCTGATCCGGCGCATCGGCATCGAAAAATTCGAGAAGTACTTCCTCTATGGGGAGGATGGGTGCTCCGCCGCCGAGATCGCCGAGGCGGTCGGCCTCAAGGAGGACGTCGTCCGCCGCATCATCTCCCTGGTCCTGACGGTGGGCGCGCGTTCCGAGTTCTGCCGGCCGGTCCCGGCGCCCGCCGCGCGCGGCATCCGCTACCACTGCATCGCCGTCATCGAGCAGGACCCGCGGGACGCGGAGAACCTCTATTTCCGCTTCCTCACCCCGCATTGGGCCCGCGGCCGCTACCTCGTCGATTACGAGCGGCTGGAGGAATGGAAGCGCGAACGCCGCCTGAACGCCGGCGAGAGGCGGCGCCTGCGGCAGGTGCTCAAGCGGCTCGAGCTGCTCAACATGCGCCAGGACACCCTCTTCCAGATCCTCTCCCGGATCACGACCGAACAGACTTCGTTCCTGCGGACCCGCGAGGACTGGCGTCGTCGTCCGCTGAGCCTGCGCGAGCTGGCGCGCCGCATCGGGGTCTCGCCCAGCACGGTCAGCCGGGCCATCTCCAACCGGTCCGTGGTGGCTCCGTGGGGGGCCGAGATCCCGCTCAAGAGCCTGCTCACCGGACAGCGGGTCGTGATGCTCTCCATCCTGTCCTACTGGGCGGCCCACGGCCGCGTCGGACGCAAGGTCACCGACGAAGAGCTGATGCGCTGCCTGGCCCAGGAAGCGGGCATCACGGTCTCCCGGCGCACCGTCAACGAGTGCCGCCGCCGGCTGAAGTAGCGCGCCCCTCTTCCACTTTTGACGGAAATGTGCCAGAATCTTATCGGCCGTTTGACGCTGTCGCGCCTTGGGCTGGAGGCCTCCATGGATCCCAAACGGGTGAGAGCCGGACAGTTGATGCAGCGGCGGGTGTTCTGCGTGCCGCCCCAGATGCCGGTGCGCGAACTGGCGAAGAAGCTGGATCGCCGGGGCTTGGAGGGCGGCGTCGTGGTGGACGGGGGAGGCAACCTCCTGGGCGTCGTTTCGAAGAGCGACGTCTACCACTATCAGCGCGAGGGGACCCGGGGTCCGGACGCCCTGGCCTTCTTCCGGCAGCACCTCATCGACGGGCTCTCCGCGGCCTCGCCGGCCGACGTCCCAGACCTGGCCCGGGTGCGCGACATCATGCGGCCCTCCGCCGTCGAATTCCCGGAGAACGCCAGCGTCGACCGGATCGCGCAGGCCATGCGTCGGCGCCGCCTGCTCCGGGTCCTCATCACCTCGGGCCGCAAAGTGCGCGGGCTACTGACCGCGATGGACCTCCTGAAGCTCCTCGAAAGCTGATTCTGCTACACTATACCGGACCATGGATCCGGGACAAGGGGCCGCGCTGCGCTGCGCCGGCCATACCGCGGGGCCTTTCTGCGGCCTGCCGCCGTCCATCCTGGCGGCGTTCGACCGGGCCAAGGTCCCCAGCTCCTATGCGCGCGGACAGATACTCTACCAGGAGGGCAATCCCGCCCTGGGCGTGTACTGCATCCGGGAGGGGCTGGTAAAGGTCTACCGCATCGGGGCGGGAGGCAAGGAGCATATCCTGCGCATCGCCGGACCGGGGGACCTCTTGGGCTACCGGGCCATCCTCGCGGGCCTCGCGCACGACCATTTCGCCGAGGCGGTGTCCGAGTCCCGCATCTGCTTCCTGTCCGCGGACGCCCTGCGTCCCCTGCTCCAGCACAGCGCCGAATTCTCGGCCCTCGCGCTCCGCCTGCTGGAGCGCGAGCTCTGCGAGACGGAGCGCCGCCTGCTCGATTCCTCCCAGCGGAAGGCGGACGAGCGCCTGCTCATCTTCCTGCTGGACTGCGGGGAGAAGCTCGCGGCGGCCGGCGGAGCGCGCAGCGAGGTCCCTTTCACCCGTCAGGAGATCGCCGACTACATCGGCACGGCCCCGGAGACGGTGATCCGGGGGCTGCGGCGCCTGTGCCGGCAGAAGCTCATCCGCGTCACCCGGCGGGTCATCGAGATCCCGGACCCCGCGAGACTGCGCCGGCTGCTCCAGCGATGACGGGGGGGGAGGCGCCGCGGCGGCTCCGGATGGGCGTCCCCATACTCGCGGCCCTCGCCTATCTCCTCGTCGACCTGATCCTGCTGCCGGAGGCCCCCCGGCACCTCGCGTACTGCCTTTCCGCGGAGACGGGCCTGTGGGCTCCCACCGAATTCGCCCACCCGCTCTTCGTCCCGATGATCGCGGGGCTCCGCGCGCTGCTCGCCGTGTTCGGGCACCAAGGCCGGATGCTCTTCCCGCTCCAGGTCCTGAACGCGGCGGCGGCGGCGGCCGCCGTCGGACTGCTGGCCGCGATGATCCAACAGGCGAGCGGCAGCCGGTCTTTGGGCGCGGCGGGCGCGCTCCTCTTCGGGTTCATGAAGGGCTTCTGGCTCCAGCATCCCCGTCCCATGCCTTATGCCCTGGGGGGCTTGTCGGTCATCGTCGGATTGTACTGGCTCACCCGACCCGGCCTGTCGGACCGGACCCGCGCCCTGGGCGCCGGCGCCGCGGCGGCGGCCGCCACCCTGCTCACCCTGTCGGGATTGTCGATGGTCCCCGCGGGACTCATCCTCCTGTGGCGGGACGGAGGGAGGCGGGCTGCCGCTTTCTTCCTCGCGGCGTTCGCGCTGCCCCTGGCGGCGGGCTTTGCCGCGTTCCTCGCCTTCCATGACATCCGTCTAGGGGGATTGTCCTTCTCCCAGGTCTTCTTCGACGTTGAGCAGGTCTCGGGTTCGTCCATCTGGTCCAGCCGCAGCCCGCTGCGGCAGGCGGCGGACCTGCTGGAGAGCCTGGCTTCCAACATCGACGCGGAGCTGATATTCGTCTGCGCGCTCGCCCTGCTGGCGGCGGCCCTGCGGCGCCGCCGGGAGGCGCGGCCCCTGACGCTATTGACCGTCAGGGACCGCGCAAGAGGATGTTCTCCGTACGCGCGGCCCGAGGCCGTCCGCCTGGCCGCGGCGGGGGCGGTCGTCTCCGCGTCATTCGGACTCTTCTTCCTGATCAACAACACCCAGAACGGCTTCATCTTCGTCGTCGGGCTTGGTCTCCCGCTGGCCGCGGTCTTGGCCGCTCCGGGGAGGCCGCTCCGGATCGCCCTCGCCCTCGCCGCGGGCCTGCTGGCCGCACGGGGAATCACGGAGGGGTGGAGCGGGCGGCTCGCGTACGGGCGGGGGGGGGCCGACGAGACGGAGCCCGCCTACCTCGAAGGGCGTTTCCTGGAGCGCTATCTCCGCGCCGGAGACCTCGTTCTGACGCCGAACTTCCCAGGGCCGGATTTCGACTATTTCTTCGGTTTCGGGGTGGTGCAGGCCGGCCGGTCTTCTTGGACCCGGCTGCGGCCGTCCACCCTGGGTCTCGACGAGGCCCTGGCCCTCAGGGTGGAGCGCAGCCTGGCGCGGGGGCGGAGGGTCCTGCTGGCGCAATGGACCGCGGAGGACACCGGACCCGGTGAGATGGGGCTCTATTACCAGGATACCGGCCGCAAGGAGCAGGCGGAAAGGGTATCGGTCCTGAACGCTTTCCTCGGGTCCAGGTTCCGGCTGGGACGGCCTATGCGGGCTCCGTCCGGGAACTGGTACCGGCCCCTGATCCGGAAAGCGGATGGTAAGGACTCCCGGATACCGGTGCGCATCCCCGGGAAGGACTTCTTCTGGCCTTCCGGGTGGCCGCAGGACGGTCCGCGCTTCCAGCGCCTCCGGAGGGCGCTCGGCGATGACCCCGGGGATCCGTTCCTGTATTGCGACCTTGCGGCTGCGTTCTGGGAGTCGGGGGCCCGGGAGGCGGCGGAGGAATGCCTGCGTCTGGCGGAGTCCGCGGACCCGGGCGCGGTCTTGTATGTCCGGCGCCTCCGGGACCGGCTGGAGTCGGTGGCTGCCAAGGATCGGGGCGTGAAGCTCTACCTGGGAGGAGACCTCCCGGGGGCCATCCGGGAGCTGGACCGCGCGCTGCGGCTGGAGCCGTCCCAGGATGAGGCGTTGATCAGCAGAGCCTCGGTGCGGCTGGCCGCGGGGGACCTCCCCGGCGCGCGCGAGGATCTCCAGCGCCTCATCGGGATGGATGGAGGCGCTTCCCCTCTGCGGCCGGAAGCCCGGCGGATGCTCGCCGGGGAAGGCATTATTACCCCTTGACGAAACGGGAGATGCCTGTTAAACTTCAAGTAGCAGTGAGAGGGGTCTATGGCGATGGATGACAAGAAGGTCACTATCCAATTCAGTCTGTCCATAGGCCGGTCCCAGGTGTGGTGCGCCGTGGTGCTGGGCCTGCTCTGCATCCACCCGACCGACCTTGCCACCGAGAACCTGACCTTGACGACGTATTATCCTTCTCCGTACGGGGTCTACAAGACCCTGCGCTCCACGGAGGATAGTTATTTCGCCACCGGCGGCAACAATCGCAGCGGCATGGCGGTCGGGCTGACGACCATTCCGGGGATCGGGACGACGAACATCCTCAGGTTGGCCGTCAATGGCCGGTCCAATCTTAGCGGGGGAACCGTCGGGATCGGGGTCGGGATCGGCAACACGGATATTTTGCTCTCGCAGTTGGCCGTCCAAGGGGGAGTTTCCATCGGCGACAGCGTCTTCGCCAGGGCCGCGGCGCCCGCGGAGGGGCTCCAGGTCAAGGGCAGGGTCTCCATGGGTTACAACGCGCCCACTGCCTCGATGACGCCTCCCGGCGCGTCGGTGCCGGTCCAGCTGGACGTCGCTGGGTCGGTCCATGTCTCGAAATTTATTTATTTGGAAAGTGACTGTGTCGAGAGGAATTCGTCCCAGGCTGCGCCCCAATGCGCAGCCAACGAATACGCCACCTGGGTCCCCGGGGTCTACCAGGATGGCAATATGTACAATTATCTGTCTGACTACAAGTACGGGGATGTGGGCAATGGGGGCTATGGCGAGGTGACGATAAAACCCACGAATTACAGCCGTTTCGTGTGCTGCGCGAAGTGAAGCCGGCGCGCCCCCGAATGCCGGTCCCTTCCCGTTCCAATGGATAAGCGATATCTTGCCGGAGCTGTTTTGCTGTTCGTCCTGGCTGGGTGGAATATCTTCCGGAGACTTGCCGCGCCTCCGCCTCCTCCCCCGGGAAGACCCACGGAGTTCACCGTGCCTCCCGCTCCCTCCAGCGCGGTCCCCGATGATGTCCGCCGCGCGGCCGCGGAGGCCGAGCGCCAGGCCGTGCTCCAGCGGGCCCGGCAGGCCGAGACCGTTCTCACTGAAGTCATGATGTCGGCGATCGAGGCGGACCAGGCCGCTCGGGAGGCGAAAACCCGCGAGGAGGACCGGCAGAAGCGCCTGGAAGGGGAGATGGCCTTGGAGGTCGAGTCGGCGGTCGAGGCCTCCAAGATCCGCTCCGAGCAGGAACGACTCGATCTGCAAAAAGGGGCGGAGGAGCGGGAGCTGCATCGCCGTATGGAAATGGCTCGGAAGCTGGAAGCCGGCCGGCATGAGGACGAGATGCGCAAGTATGAGGCCGGAATCCCGTACGCGAAAGAGGAGCGCAGCAACGTCGTGTTCCCTCCCCGTCGAAAGCCCAAGGATCCCGGACAGTCGCCGTAGGAAGTCCCCGCTCGATTTCCCGCGCAAATGACATTTGTCATTGAGAAGCATGCGCCAAGCCGTATACCATGATTCCTCCGCAGCGCGCGGAGAATCCTGCGACCCGAGGTCATGCCCGCCATGGAAGCGATCCTCCTGGACCTTCAGACCGCCGTTTTTCCGCTGGAAGTCATCTACGCCGCCTGCTACGCGTTCACCGACCGGACCTACGTCCGCCTGGAAGAGCTCCCGGACTCCGGGATCCGCGTGGCGCTGGATCCGAAGAAGCCGGCGGGACCGGAGGAGCGGCGCCGGGTCGAGGGGGATTTCCGCAACGAGCTCCTGCACCATGCTCTGCGCCTCAAGGTGGCGGCGGCGAACCAGAAGCTGCGCGAATACATCGTGACCCGGGCGCTGCTCTCCTGCCAGCCGGGACGCGGCTCGGCTCCGGGCCCGGACACGCCCACTCCTCCCGGTTCGGGCGAGATGCCGCTCACCGGCATGAACGAGGTGCGGCCTGCGCTGGACCCGATGCCGTCGGGCGGGCCGGTGCGCGAAGAGCAGAAGCCCGGGCCGGACGGAGCGCCGCGGGCGGCGGACGCGCCGCTGCACCGGCAGGACGAGGCGGGCCTGGCGGTGGAGCTGGAGGCCTTGCTGTCCGACGGCGGCGGGGAGGTCCCGCTGGGCCTGGCGGCCCCCTGGGATGAGAAGGCTCCCGCTCCCCAGAGGGCGGCGAAGCCCAAGGGCGCGGCGAAGAAGACCCGGGTGAAGCCGTGACGCTCCGCATCAGTTCCCGTCTCTATTCCGAGGGGGGGGTCCGGGCGGCCATGGAGCATTTCTCGGGCTGCGCCCGCTTCCGCCTCCGGCGTTCTCCCGGCGCCTTCCGGATCGACATCGCGGGAGTTTCGGGGGGGCAGCGCCGCTCCCTGCCCGGCGAGTTCCTGAACCTCGCGCTCCTGGCCGGGAGGAAGTGATGACCACCTCTCTCGCCGTTCCGCCGTTGGACACGGGCAAGGCCGGGTTCTTCCGGTTCCGCAGGCTCGGCAAGAAGGTCCTGCTGACCAACGACGTGGGCCGATTCGCCCTGCTGACCCCCGCGGGGTTCCAGAAGTTCACCCAGGGGAAGCTGCGGCCGGAGGACGCGCTTCATAAGGAGCTCCGCGAGAAGGGCTTCATCCGCGATTTCACGGATTTCGAACAGATGATCGAGCGCTGGCGGAGCTCGCATTCCTTCCTCTGGCAGGGCCCCAGCCTGCACATCGTGGTGGTCACCCTGCGCTGCGACCACAAGTGCGTCTACTGCCAGACGAGTTCCGTGGGCATGGACGCCGCCGGCGTCGACATGAGCGAGGCCACGGCGCGGAGCGTGGTGGATACGATATTCGAGAGCCCGAGTCCCGCTCTCACCATCGAATTCCAGGGAGGGGAGCCGCTCGCGAACTGGCCGGCGGTGCGCTGCATCGTCGACTATTCGCGGGAGCAGGCCCGCCGCAAGGGCAAGACCCTCTGGCTGAATCTGGTGACCAACCTGAGCCTGATGGACGACGAGAAGCTGGAGTTCCTCCTCTCCCACGATGTGGCCATCTGCACCTCGGTCGACGGCCCGGCGTCGGTCCACGACGCGAACCGGATCGCCGTCGGGGGCGGCAGCCCCGCCGTCGTCGTGCGCTGGTGGAAGAAGATCCGCAGCCTCACCCGGGGCAAGACCTTCGGCATCGACGCCCTGATGACCACGACCCGGAAGTCCCTGTCCCACGGGAAGGAGATCGTCGACGAGTACGTGCGGCTGGACGCCCGGGGCATCTATCTGCGGCCGCTCTCCCCCTACGGGTTCGTGCGCAAGACCTGGGAGGCGGTCGGCTACGGCCCCGACGAGTTCCTGGCCTTCTACCGGGACACGCTGGATTACATCTTCGCCCTGAACCGGAAAGGGAAGAATATCTTCGAGACCACCTTCCGCATGCTGGCCACCAAGGCGCTCAAGAACGAGGATCCGAACTTCCTGGACCTGCGCTCCCCCTGCGGGGCCGGCATCGGGCAGATCGCCTACAACTACGACGGGAGCGTCTTCACCTGCGATGAGGCCCGCATGCTGAGCCGCATGAAGGACGACGCCTTCCGCTTGGGGCATGTCGCCGACGGGTATGCGGCGATCGTCAATCACCCCACGGTGAAGGCGCTGGCGCTGGCCTCCTGCCTCGACAATCAGGCCGAATGCGCCGGCTGCGCCTACCTGCCCTACTGCGGGGCCTGCCCGGTGGAGAATTACGTCAAGCAGGGCGACCTCTTCGCCCGGACCCCCACCGGCGACCGCTGCCGGGTCTACAAGGGGATACAGGACTACTTCTTCGAGAAGATCGGGGAGAAGGGGAGCCGCAAGATCGTGGACTCCTGGACCCGGGTGCCGACCGGCCAGCCCCAGAGGGATTGACGCGCTGCGATGGGCCGCGACGCGCCGCCATTGATCCTGACGCTGACCCGGGCCTGCAACCTCCGCTGCGGGTTCTGCCCGCTGTCGCTGGGAAAGACGACGATGCGGCAGGGCACCGCCGCGAAGGCGATCGCGCTGTATCTGCAGCGGCATCCCGGCCGGACGCCGCGGATCCGGTTCTTCGGCGGAGAGCCGCTGCTCCGCTTCCGCCTCCTGCGCCGCATCGTGGAAGGATTCCCCCGCCCCGCGGGCAGCCCGGAGCCGGCGTTCTCCTTTCCCACTAACGGGACCCTCGTCGACCGCGAGGTCTTGAGCTTCCTGGCCGAGCATCCCGGGGTGGAAGCGGCCGTCAGCCGGGTGCGCGACGCCCGGGCCCTGGCCGGGCTGCCGAACGTCGTCGTGACGGTCTGCGTCGCGCCGGGGCGGGAGGCCGGGATGCCCGGGCACCTGGCGGGCCTGCTGGCGGCGGGCTTCGACCGGCTCAATTTCCTTCCCGCCTTCTTCGTGCCTTGGAGCGCCGAGCAGTTGGGCGGCCTGCGGCGCTCCTTCCGGCTCGCCGCGGCGCTGCTCCGGCGCTGCCGGGACCGCGGGCGGGTGGTCCGGGTGCGCAACGTGGCCACCGCGAACCCGGTGCCGTTATTCAACCACGGCATGGTGGTGGACTCCGACGGGGACGTCTTCCCCAGCAACGCCGTGCTCTGCGGCCCGTTCGCCCATCTCCGGGACCGGCTGCGCATGGGCAGCGTGCTCGAGCCGGCCCGGATCGACTGGGGCCGGGGCCGGGGCCTGCGCTGGGACCCCATCTTCCGGAGGGCTCTCGGGAATCAGGTCTACGACGCCACGCGGCGGGTGGACGACGCGCTGACCGAGTTCGCGGCCGAGCTCGTGCGGGGAGGGATCGGTGGCTGAAGCCTGCGAGCCGAGGCACTGGATCCGCCTGACCTACGCCTGCAACAACCGCTGCCTCTTCTGCCTGGACGGGGGCAACGAGCTTCCCGACGGGATGCCCCCGGAAGGGGTCCCCTTCGGGGACCTGGCGGCGGACATGGGCCGGGCGCGCGCCGCCGGGCTGCGCCGCATCGTCCTGAGCGGCGGCGAACCCACCCTGCACCCGCGCTTCCCCGACATCGTGGGGGAGGCGTCCCGCCTGGGATTCACCCACGTGCAGGTGATCACCAACGGACGGCGCTTCTGTTATCCCGGCTTCCTGGACCGGTGCCTGCGGGAGGGCCTGCGGGAGGCCACGTTTTCGATGCACGGGCACACGGCCGCCCTCCACGACCGCCTGGTGGGGACGCCGGGGGCTTTCGTCCAGTCCCTGACCGGGCTTCTGAACGCCTTGCGGCGTCCGGAGTTGATCGTGAGCGTGGACGTCGTGCTCAACCGGCTGAACATCGAGCGCCTGGAAGAGATGCTGCGGTTCTACATCCGCCTGGGGGTCCGGGAGTTCGACCTGCTGCAGATCATCCCTTTTGGCCGCTCTTGGGACACCTGGGGGGACCTGTGCTGCGACCTGGACGAGCACGCGGAGCGCTTCCGGGCCGCGCTGGAGCTGTCGCGGACGGTCCCGGGACTGCATCTGTGGACCAACCGGCTGGCGGCCCGGCATCTCGAGGGCTTCGAATCCCTGATCCAGGCCCCGGAGAAGATATTCGACGAGATCCGCGGGCGGGGCGCCCTGTTCCGGGAGTTCGTGGAGCGCGGGACGCCCCTGCCCTGCAAGGGGGAGCGCTGCCGCTTCTGCTTCCTGGAAGGCTACTGCGCGGACCTCGACCTCCTGCTCGCCCGCGGGTCCTTGGAGCCGGATCCCCCGCCGCCCTGCCTCCCGGGGGGGGACTCCTCCGGCGCCGGCTTCCGCCGGGAGGAGCTCAAGCCGGACTTGGAGGCGTGGACCCGCTTCTACATCGCCCGGCGCTACGGCGTGAAGGGCCGGGGCTGCGGGGGCTGTGCCCGGACCGGCCGCTGCGCGGGAGCGCCCATCGCGGCGGTACGCGCCGAGGGCTTCGCCATCCTCAAGCCGTTCTCCAAGGGGGAGCGCGGCTGATGGCCGAGATCGCCTATCTTCAGCTGACCCGGGTCTGCAACCAGACCTGCCGGTTCTGCTCCAACCCCGAGACCGGGCACACCATCCCCTTGCGCCGCGCCAAGGACTGGATCGACCGCTTCCACGAGCGCGGCTACGCGGGGCTCATCCTGACCGGAGGGGAGCCGACCCTCCATCCGGACCTGGCCAGGATCATCCGGCACGCCCGGCGCCGCGGCATCCCGCCCCGGATGATCACCAACGGACAGCGTGCCGGTGAGCCGGGTTTCCTGGAGTCCCTGCACGAGGCCGGCCTCGACCACATGCACGTCTCCGTCTATTCGCACCGGCCCCGGGTGCAGGGCTTCCTGACCGGGAAAGCGGATTCCCTGGCCTGCATCACCCGCACCCTGGACGAGGCGCGCCGCCTCGGGATGCGCGTGGACATCAACACCGTCATCAGCCGCTACAACGCGAACCATCTCTCGGGGCTCGTGCGCTGGATACTCAAGCAATGGCCCGGCATCCACCATTTCGTCTGGAACAACCTCGACCCCATGATGAACCGGGCGGCGAAGAATACCGACACTATCCCCAAGCTCCGGGACCTCGAGGTCGAGCTGTTCCGGGCCATGAGCCACCTGCGCGCGTCGGACCGCACCTTCCGGGTCGAGCGGGTCCCCCTGTGCTTTATGACCGATTTCGCGGAGTGCTCCACGGAGACGCGCAAGATCGTGAAGAGCGAGGGGCGGGCGATCTATTTCCTCGATGAGAAGGGCATCAAGGTGCAGGACCAGAAGGCCTTCTGGAGCTACGGGAAGGCGCCGCGCTGCTCCGTCTGCGCCCTGGAGCCGGTCTGCGCCGGGCTCTATGAGATGGACCGGTACTACAGCTCCGACGAGCTCTGTCCGGTCTTCGTCTCGCGGGAGGAACTCGTGCGCCGCATCGTCGCGAGCGACGGATGATCCTCAACCCGTTCTTCCTGACCCTGTTCTTGTTCCTGGGCGCGGCGGCCAGCTGCGAGGACTGGCGGAAACAGCGGGTCAGCAACCGGTGGATCCTCCTCGGTCTCGGCGCCTGCGCCTTCGGGTACGGGTATCTGCTGCTCAACAGCCTGTTGGGGCACTGGAAGCTGCGCTTCCTCTTCTTGGGCGAGGTGTACCTGCCCTTCAGCTTCTATCCCCTGCTCCTGCTCCACGCGGCCCTGGTCACGGCGGCCGCCCTGTTCGCCTGGTGGATCCGCGTCTGGCCGGCGGGGGACGCCAAGCTCTACATCGTCCTCGGGCTGCTCATCGTCCTGGTGGACCAGAACATCTTCGGCTTCCCCTGGGTCCTGTTCCTCAAGATGCTGGTCAACATCTTCGTCCCGGCCGGGATCTGGATCCTGCTCATGCTGACGGCCGCCGGGGTGCGCGCCCTGCCGCGGCTGCGGCCCGCCGGGGTCCGCCGCGAACTCACGGCCTTCTGCGAGGAAGCCCTGGTCCGGGTCATGGAGATATGGCCCTACCGGCAGGCCCTGGCGTTCTACCTCACCCACGTCTTCGCCCTCTTCGTGGGCCTGCAGCTCATCAACCACCGCCTCGCGGCGTTCGAGGTGTTCCGTACCGGGACCGGGCCGCTCATCCTGCTTTTCTTCCTGTATTTCGTCTGGGGGCCGATCAGCCGCCTCCTCCGGCAGAGGGGGTTCGTCGCGGTCTGGGCCATCCTCATCGTCCTGCTCTGGCTCGATCCGGAGGTCCAGGCCAACGGGCTGGGTCCGGTGCTGCAGAGCGTCTTGCGGAACATGGTGCTCTTCGGCTTCATCTTCATGACCTTCCGGTCGACGATCGCGCTCATCCTGCGGCGGCAGAGCGAGAGCCGGGTCGACATGAAGGAGCTCCGTCCGGGCATGGTGCTGTCCGACCAGGCCTGGGGCGCCCTGCGCAGATTCAGCGCCTCCTCGGACCAGCCCGCGCCGCGGCGGTACGCGGACGGCCTCTTCTCCGACGACCTGGAGCCCCTGCGCAACCTGGCGGACATGCCGAACCTGGTCATGACGGTGTACCGGAGCAGCCCTTTCGCCTTCTGGGTCTTCCTCGGGAGTCTGCTGAGCCTCGCGATCCGCAAGAACGTGATGTTCTGGCTGATACGGCTATGGGGCGACCGCCCCGGCGTGCTCGAGGCGGCGCGGGGGGCGTGGGGCCTGTGAGGACGTGGGCCGTCACGGGGCTCCTGACGCTCGCCGCCGCGTTCATCCTGCTGCCGCGCCTGGGCGGTCCCTTCGCCCTGGATCAGGACACCCAGCGGATATTCCTGGCCCAGCGGCCGCTGCCCGACCTGCTGCTGCATCGCGGGGGGGACAACCGCCATCCGGAGGGGTTCTACCTCGTGCTGAAGACCCTCTCGGTCTTCGGATCGGGTGAAGCGGCCTCGCGCCTGCCCGCCGCGCTGTTCGGGATCCTCTGTGTCGCGGCCCTCCACCGTTGGGCGCTCGCGCGCGTCCCGCAGGCGGAGGCGGCGGGCGCGGCGGCCTGCCTGCTGCTCAACCCGGCCTTCCTCGCCCATTCCCGGGAAGTGGGGCCCGTGACCCTCTTCCTCCTCCTGGTCATCGTCTCGACGGGGGCCTGGGAGCGGGTCCTGAAGCGGGGCGGCGCGCGGGACGGCGTCGTCTACGCGCTGTCCGCCGGGGCGATGATGCACGTGTACTATTTCGGGGCGCTGGTCCTGGCCCTGCATGCCGGAGCCCTCGCCCTGACCTGGCGGCGCTGGGAGCGCTCCCGCGCCGGGCTGGCCGCCTGGGCGGGGGCGCTCCTCGCGGCGCTTCCCGCGTGCGCCATGCTGGTCCCGGTGCTGCGGGAGGAGGGCGGGCTGCGCGCCCTGGCCGCGTCCCATCCCGGGCTCGTCTGGGGAGACCTGCCGGCCGGCGTCTTCGCCCGCGGCGCGGGGGAGCTGCTCTTCCCGGGCCCGGCCCTGACCCTGCTCCTGGCGGCGGCCGGCTTCGGCGCCTGGAAGGTCGCCCGGGGTGGAGAAGGCGGCGGCCCCAGGACCGCCGATCCCGCGCGCTGGCTGTGGCTGGGGTGGGCTCTGGCCCCGGCGCTGGGACTGGCGCTGCTCCCCTGGATGCGCATGAAGGCCTACTATTTCCTCTGGACCCTGCCCGCGGTCTCGGCCCTGGTCTGCGCGGGCGCCGGTTCGGCGGGCCGCTCCCTGATGGGCCGCGTGAACCCGGCGCGGGCTTCCCTCGCGGCGGCGCTGCTGGTCGGCCTCGCGGCCGGGGCGGGCGCGGGGGAGTCCTGGCGCCGGCGGGCGGAGTTCTATGCCCCCGATCCGCGGGCGGACCTGCCGCGGGTCGTCGCGCGGATCCGCGCCGAGGGCGCCGGCCGCGTCGTGGTCTTCGACCCGCATTTCCTGCACTCCCTTTTCGTGTACTATTCCGCCCGGAACCCGGGGGAGGCCCTCCGCTCCTGCCGATCCGGCGGCCTGCCCTTCGTGGAATGCCGCTACGAGGATTGGCGGGTGCTGGGGTTGACCCTGACCGCCGCTTTCGCCCCGGACTGGGGGGGACGCTCGGTCGATTTCATGAAGCGCCTCGCCTCCCAGGGTGATTTCTGGTATCTTGAAGACCCGGATTTCGTGAATCCGGAGTTCCATGAGCGCATGTCCCGGCAGTGTTCCAAGGCGGCGGAGTTCCCCAAGCACACGCTCTATCTCTGCGGGCGGGATCGCTGAATGAAGCGCGTCGACCTGAAGATCGCCTTCTCCTGCAACAACCGCTGCGCCTTCTGCGTGCAGGGGGACAAACGCTCGCGCTTCGGTCCCAAGTCGATGGCGGAGATCTCCCGTCTGCTCAAGGACGGCCGGAAACGCGGGGCCGACAGCCTGGTGTTCACGGGCGGGGAGCCGACCATCCAGCCGGATTTCCTGGAGTCGGTGCGCGTGGCCCGCGGCCTCGGCTACACGACGATCCAGGTGCAGACCAACGGCCGCAAGTTCTGCTATCCTGATTTCTGCCGCGAACTGGCCGAGGCCGGGGTCACGGAGTTCGGGCCTTCCCTGCACGGGTCCCGGCCGGAGATCCACGATTTCCTCACCGGGGCCCCCGGGTCCTTCCTGCAGACGGTCTCCGGCATCCGGAACCTCAAGAAGCAGGGCCTCAAGGTCATCACCAACAGCGTGATCACGCGCGCCAATTACCGCGACCTCCCCGAACTCGCGGCGCTCTTCGTCAGCCTGGGAGTCGACCAGTTCCAGTTCGCCTTCGTCCACATCCTGGGGCAGGCCGCTGAGAACCGCGGCTGGCTCATCCCCCGGAAGGTCCTGATCGAGCCCTGGGTCAAGCGCGGCCTGGACATCGGCCTGGCCGCGGGGCGCGTCGTGATGACCGAGGCCATCCCCTTCTGCCGCCTGCGCGGGTATGAGTCGTGCATCGCGGAACGCATCATCCCCGAGACCGTGGTGTACGACGCCGAGGCGACCATCGAGAGCTACACCCGGGTGCGTCAGCAGGAAGGGAAGACCAAGGGACCGCGCTGCCCGGAGTGCGCCTACGAGTCCGTCTGCGAGGGCCCCTGGAAGGAATATCCCGGACTGTTCGGCTGGAGCGAGTTCGTCCCCATCCGGGGACCGCGGCCGTCCCCCTGAACCGGACTCTGGCGCGCACCGGGTATTTCGTGTATAATTACAGTAATTTACGGGACTTTTAAGGAGCAGTGTATACAATGGGCAATGCCGAGAAGACGATCGCGGTGCAGGTGCCGCTCTACGGTCTGGAGGCCCTGTATCTCGCCTGCTACGCTTTCCTGGACCGGGCATACCTGAGGCTGGAGGGCGACCCCAAGGCCTGCGTGCAGGTCCGACTGCGCGCCAAGAACGGAGACGGCGCCGCGCTCGATTCCGTCGCCGGGGAGTTCGAGAACGAGCTGCTGCATCAGGCCCTGCGCACCCGCATCACCGCCGCCAACCAGAAGATCCGGGAGCACATCATCACCCGCGCGCTGGCCTCGGCACAGGGGTACGCCCCGGAGACCGCGGAATCCTGCGATTGCGGCGCCTCCGGCGAGGGGACGCCCCTCGCCGAGGAGGCGGTGCTCGACGCGGACCTGGAGAAGGAAGTGGACAAGCTCCTCGCCGAGGTGGAGAAGGAAGGCGGCGAGGATCCGCTGAACATCGCCGCTCCCTGGGAGGAGTCCCACCCCGCCGGAGCGGCGCCGGCGCCCGCTCCCGCGAAGAAGGGGGGCGCCAAGCCGAAGTCCCGGAAAGGGGGCAAGCGGGATGCGGCTAAAGTTTGACGGGCGGCTCTATTCGCGGGCGGCGGTCGATGCCGCCGCCGCGGCGTTCACGGATTGGGCGGAGTTCGACGTGAAGGAGAAGGGCGGCCGCATCATCGTCGCCGCCCGGCCCGTCGACGGGCCGCTGGACGAGGGATTCTCCGACGAGTTCTGCAATCACGTCTTGGGGGCGATGAGGGGCTGATGGACGCGACGGACATCGAACGCTTCGACGCGCGCCGAGTCGGGCCCTGCAACGTCCGCAGGCTCCCCGGCGGGGGCGTGCTCCTCACCAACGATTCGGGGCACTACTGCATCCTTGAGGAAGGGGAATTCCGGGAGTTCCTCTCCGGGAGCGTCGCCGAAGGGAGCCCGCTCCATGCCCGGCTCAAGGAGGGGGGGTTCCTGCGCGAGTGGCTGGACTTCGCACGCTGGTCCCAGGAGTGGCGCCGGCGGCACTCCTATCTGAACCGCGGACCCGGCCTGCACATCGTCGTCGCGACCCTGCGCTGCAATCACCGCTGCGTCTACTGCCAGGCCGGTCCGGTCGGGATGGATGACGCCTCCACCGACATGACCGAAGAGACCGCGCGCGGCGTGCTGGACCGCATCTTCCAGTCCCCGAGCCCGGCGCTCATGATCGAGTTCCAGGGCGGGGAGCCGCTGGCGAATTGGCCCGTGGTCCGCTTCATCGTTTCGGATGCCCGGCGCCGGAACCGGGAGGCCGGCAAGGACCTGACCATCGGACTGGTCTCGAACCTGAGCCTCATGGACGAGGGTAAGCTGGCTTTCCTCATGAAGCACGGGGTCACCTTCTGCACCTCGATCGACGGCCCCGCGGACATCCACGACCAGAACCGCGTCTACCTGGGCGGCAACAGCCACGCCGAGACCCTGCGCTGGTGGCATGAGATCTTCAAGCGCACGCGGGGCAAGCGCTACCGCATCGACGGGTTGACCACGGTGACGCGCTTCGCCCTCTCCCGCCCCAAGGACGTCGTCGATTCGTACCGGGACCTCGGCGCCCGCGGCATCTACCTGCGCTTCCTGAGCCCGCTGGGCCTGGCGCAGAAGACCTGGGACAGCATCGGCTACGATGCCGGCGAGTTCCTGGCCTTCTATCGCGAGGCCATGGAGCATATCATCGGGCTGGGCCTGCGCAACAAGAAGGTCCGCTTCTTCGAGCAGACCGCGAAGATGTTCCTGCACAAGATCCTGGCCAAGGAAGAGCCCAACAACCTGGACATCCGCTCTCCCTGCGGCGGCGGGATCGGACAGGTGGCTTACAATTTCGACGGCACCGTGTACACCTGCGACGAGGGGCGGATGCTCGGGCGGATGGGGGACGACTCCTTCCGGATCGGGCACGTGGGCGGGGGCGATCTCGCCGGCATGGTCGGCCATCCGGTGGTCCGGGCCGTCACGACCGCTTCCCTGCTCGAGTCTCAGCCGATCTGCACCCAGTGCGCGTACAAGCCCTATTGCGGGGTCTGCCCGATCTACAATCACGTGCAGCAGGGGGACATCTTCGGGAAGATGCTCCACAACATGCGCTGCCGGATCTACATGGGGATCCAGGATTTCCTGTTCGAGAAGCTGCGTGATGAAAAGGTGAAGGGCGTGTTCGAACGGTGGATTGCCAAGAGTCAGGACGAAAACATCTCCAGCCGTTATTGAGGGGCGCCATGGAAGACAAGAAGAAAAAGAAGAAGAAGGAAAAGATCCTGCCGACCATCAAGAAGGACATCACGCGGTTCATGGCGAGCGAGGAAGCGAAGGTCTTGAAGGAAGACGTCTTCAAGGCCGCGGCGGTCCTCGGGATCGTGGGCACGGCGATGCTGTCGGCGGACGACGCCCTGGCGCAGAGCCATTCCAACTATCTGCACAACTCCGGCGGCACCGGGCGGCACTACAGCCATAGTTCCCACGGGTCGCACGGGTCGCACGGGTCGCACGGCTCGCACGGGTCGCACGGCTCGCACGGCTCGCATGGGTCGCACGGCTCGCACGGCTCGCACGGCTCGCACGGCTCGCACGGCTCGCACGGGTCGCACGGGCAGTGGTGAGCGGCCCGCGATGAAATTGAAGGGAATGGCGGTAGCCGCCGCATTGATGGTCTTGGGAATGTTCCTGTTCATGAACTTCATGGAACGCCAACAGGTGCGGGAACTGTCCCGCAGGAAGCCGGTCCCCGCCCGGCCGGCCGGCATGCCGCAGGGACCGGTTACGCCTCCGACTCCCGAGGTCATATCGGATATGGGACGTCTGCGGGATGCCGCCATCAAGGAATGCGTCGGGAAGCTTTCCGCGCCCGCCGCGGCGACGGCAGCGGGTGGTCTGGGAGACCTCGCCGCCTGGGTCGAACTGCCGCTGCGTCTGCTCGCGCGGAGCCTGGCCTGCGAGGCCCTGGCGGAGAAGAAACCGGCGAAGTGCGCCGCCCTCAAGGGAATGGGCAAGGGCCTGAAGTTCGATCCCGGGGGGGCGCCGGAGGACGACTGCGATCACATCTTCAACAACCTGCGCGGGGTGTACGAGGCCGTCCAGGGCTCTCCCGCGGCGATCGAATCCTGCATCGCGCATTTCAAGACGAATTCCCCGTTCAAGGTGAACAAGCTGGACGCGGTGTGCCGGCTCTGGGTGGAAGCCCACAAGACGGGGAACGAGAAGACCGTCTGCAAGGAGATGTCGGCGTACGTGCGCGACCAAGTCCCGCTCGAGGGTTTCATGCCCCAGTGCAAGGCGATGGCTGACAGCATCCCCGACCCCAAGGTCTGCTACGACATCCCGGACCCGTTCACCCGGTCCTTGTGCCTGGATCGGAGCGCCGTGTACGCCGCCGCGAAGGCCAAGGACCCGGCGCTCTGCGGCTCCGGAGAGCTCTGCCGGGGCCTTATGCTGGGCTCGGTCGAGGCCTGCGCCCCCTTGAAGGCGGCGGCCAACGAAGCCTATTGCGCGGGGAAGGCCGTCGACGACGTCCGGGAGATGGTCGAGGCCGAGATGAAATTCCGCTTCGAGAATTCCCTGCCCGCGTATCGTCCGGGTGACAATCTCCTGACCCGGATGTCTCCGGAAGAGAAGAAGCGCGCGGTGGAAGACCTCCAGCGCACCTCCCAGCGCTGAGTCCCCCGGGAGCCAGCGTCCCTCTGTGAGCGACGAGACGCCGGCTTCCATCCTCCTGCGGTCCGACCCGCGCCTGCGCATCTCCCGGGCGTCCTTGGTCCGGGTGGCCGCCGCGGCCCAGCGTCTGCTGGCCGCCCGGACCGGGGCGGGACGCCGGGCCGACATCCTGGTCGGCGCTTCCCCGCGGGAGTCCGTTCCCGGCGCCGTGAGGCTCTCCCGCGCCGCTTTCGACCGGCTGGCCCGCTCGGGGTCGCTCGAGTCGGGACTCCGGGCCTTCCTGGGCCGTGCGTCCGGAGAACATCTTCTTGCACGGTCCCTGCCGGTCCATAGCGGCAGGGGCCGTGCGTCCGGAGAACATCTTCTTGCACGGTCCCTGCCGGTCCATAGCGGCAGGGGCCGCGAGCCCGTCCCGGCACGGCGTCCGGCACCCGCCCGCGCGGCGGCGTCGCGGGGGGTCGGCGGCGTCCTCCTCTTCCGCCGGCTCCTGAATTCCCCCGATAAGGAACTGGGGATGCGCCCCATGCACCAGGGGGTCTTCTATCTGGCCTCGGCGCTCCGGCGCGCCGGGTTCCCGGTGCTTTGGTCGGATTCGCGGATAGCGCTCGCGGATGGGGCTTTCGCGACGGACCTCGCCGGCTTGGATGCCTTGCTGGCCGAGGCGGGGGGGGTGAATCTGGTCGGGCTGACCCTCTATGACTCCTATTTCGAGAAGGCGGAGGCCCTGCTGCGGCACGTCCGGCGCCGCAGCCCGGCGTTCGTGGCGGTCGGCGGGCTGATGCCCACGACGCATCCGTACGAGACGCTGGCCCATCTGGCTCCCGCCCATTTCGTGGTCCGCGGCGCCGGGGAGGAGGTCCTGCCGCGGCTGATGGCGGTCCTGGACGGAGCGGACGCCTCCCGGGAACTCGGCCCCGAGAAACTCGAAGCCCTGCGCGGTCTGGAGGGGCTGGGCTTCATCCAAGAGGGGGTCGCCCTCTTGTCGGGCAGCGACCGCGTCCTGCGGGTCGCGGACCTCGACCGGTCCGGCCTGGATTTCAGCCTGCTGGAGCGGGAGGAGACCCGGTCGGGCGTGGTCCTCTGCCTCTCGCGGGGCTGCGCTTCCGGCTGCCGGTTCTGCTCCTCGCCGGACCGGGGCCGGTTCCACGGCAAGAGCCCCCGGGCCGTGGCCCGGGACCTGGGCGCCTATGGGCGGCGCCTGCTCGGGCTCTACGGGAGCTGGTCGCGCGTCCCGCCCGCGGCTTTCGGGGTCGGATTCTACGACGACGATTTCCTCGCCGATCCGGTCCGCGCGGCGGCCATCCTGGGGATCGTCGGCCGCTCTCCCTTCCACATCCGCTTCCTGCAGGCCTCCATCCGCTCCTTCTTCCCGCGGGAGGGCGCACGTCCCGGGACCGGTCCCCGGAAGGAACTCCTGGAAGCCCTGGACCCCGGGCTGTTCTCCCCGCGCCTGAAAGGCGCGGCCGAGGACCCCAGGCCGTACCTGTATCTGGGGACTGAGAACCTCTGCGACGCGGAACTCCGGCGCCTGGGCAAGGGCTATTGCTTCCGGCAGGTCGAGTCCCTGGTGGGGGAGCTGAGCCGGCGCCGGATCCGTCAGGCCCACCACTGGATCGTCGCCAACATGGACACCTCCCTGGAAGACATCCTGGAGAACCTCCTGCGCATCAACCGGCTGCGCTGGGAATCGGGCGGATACTTCGACGTGCTGCGGCCCGTGATCGGGCATCTGACCTCGTTCTATCCGACCGTGAGCTACCAGCGGGCCGCGGCCGCGGGCCGGCTGCCCCTGATCCGTACGCGCCGGGTCCTCTCCGCCGGGCTCCCGCACGGGGAGCTCGAGTACCCGCTGGTCGAGCACGACGTCCCGGAAGACCCGGAGGTCCGCCGTCTCGCCGCGGAGCTCCCGTCCTTGAGCTCCGGCGGCCAAGGGGCCGCCGTCCCCGGGGCAGCGACGTCTTCCTCCTGCGGAGGGGGCGGCGGCTGGGACGACGTCTTCGGGGGCGTCCTCTACCGCCTGCTGCTCCGCTCCGAATCCCTGGCCTGGGAGGCGGGTGACCCGCGCGGCGCCCGCCGCCTGCGGGGGCTGGTGGACCGCTATCACGACTATCCGGCGCTCGCCCGCCGCCGGGGCCGCCGGGTCGCCGCGGGAACGCCCGATGCAGCCCCGCTGTTCGCCATGACCAAGGCCAACATGCAGCTGTTCGTGACCCGGCGCTGTCAGCTGCGCTGCCGCTATTGCCCCGTCGCCAAGCGCGACGCGGACATGCCGCCGGAGGTGATGCGCCGGGCCGTCGCGCTGCTCATGACCCATCGCAGCGGCCGGGTGCGCCTCGACCTCGGCGGGGGCGAGCCGCTCCTGCGCCCCGCCTTCATCGGTGAGACCCTGCGCTGCGCCGAGGCCGCCGCGGCCGCCGCGGGCAAGACGGTCTCTTTCTACATGGTGACCAACGGCATCGCCCTGGACGACGCGGCCTTGGGGATGCTGCGGGGGCACGACCTCCGTCTGGAGATCAGCCTGGACGGGAAGCCGGAGGACCACAACCGCTATAAAGTCCCCCATGAGCCGGGACTGGACCCGTATCGCGCGACCCGCCGGGGGTTGGAGGCCGCGCTCCGGGCCGGAGTGCCGCACACGGTGGTGCTGGTGGCCAGCCCGGGGAACTGCCGCCGGTTGGCCGCGAACGTCCGGCACGTGGTGGAAGCGGGGGCGCGGGAGGTGGAGGTGAACTACGCCCTGGGCGTGCCTTGGGGGACGGCGGACTCCCGGCGCCTGCTGGAGGGTCTCGGGGAGGTCGCCGAAGCCTGCGGGAGCCGCCTGCGCGCCGGGACCCTGGTCCTGGGGAACCTGCGCGGTCGGGTGGAGCCGGCGCTCTTGAACGCGGAGCTGATGGCGGACACCGACGGCGGACTGCACCTGATGAGCGAATGGATGTTCGAGACTCGCCCGCCCTGCGGAGCGCCGGTCTACCGCTACGGCCGCGTCGGCGGCGTCCGCGACATCAACACCCTTTACTGGACCCGTTTCCACAGCTACTACACCCTGCTCCGGCTCTACGACGGAGCGCCGGAGGTCCGGCGGGTGATCCTCGACAACATCCGCATGGGAGAGCGGGTGGCCGCGCACGTGGCCGTGCTCAAGGCGAAGGTATTCGGCAAGGATGGGGAACATGGACCGGTTCGAACGGCTGGACTTCGAGCTGATTCGCCTGCTCTATCGTAAGGAGCGGGCGCTCCTGGAACGCGGAGCCGGCGCGGCCCGGCTCGAGGCCCTGCTCCGGCGCCTGGAGACGGAGCGCGGCGCCGCGCTCGCGGCCGCCCGGAGCAGCCCCGCGCTGCGGACGCCCCAGCGGCTGATCCTCCTGATCACCCACCGCTGTCAGCTGCGCTGCCGCTATTGCCGCGTCAGGAAATTCGGGGCGGACATGTCCGAGTCCGTGGTCTCGGACGCGGTGCGGCTGCTCTTCACCTCGCCGCGGCGGGAACTCCAGCTCCAGTTCTTCGGGGGCGAGCCCCTGCTGCGCTTCGACCTCATCCGGCGGGCGGTCGCCGAAGCCGAGGCCCGGCGCGGGGGGCGGCGCCTCTCCTATCTCCTGACCACCAACGGCATCGCCCTGGACGCGACGGTCCTGGAGTTCCTCGGGAGACACCGCTTCGACGTCGAGTTCAGCTGCGACGGGGTCCTGGGTGCCCAGCGCCGCCAGCGCCGGGCCGCGGCCGGCCGCGCGCCCCACGCCCGCGTGCTCCGGAACCTGGAGGCGCTGCGGGATTCCGGCATCGCCTATTTCGTGATCGCGGTCACGACCCCCGACAGCGTCGGGCGGCTTTTCGAGGAGTTCCGCTCGCTGGCGGAGCTGGGGCACCGCCGCATCCAGGTCAACTACTGCCTGGGACGCTTCTGGGCTGCGGCCGCCGTGCGGACCCTGCTCGCGGAGATGGACCGCATCCGCGACTTCGTCGCGTCCCGGCCGGAGCTGGAGTTCGTCAACGCGACCGCGATACGCCGGGAGCCGGTGGTGCTCAACGCGGAGCTCACCGTGGACTGCGACGGGGGGATCTACCGCGAGACGGGCGTCTGCCTGGAGGAGGACTTCTCCCGGGCCAAGCGGGATTTCTTCGTGGCCGACGTCGCGCAGGCCGGCCGGCTGGACCGTCTGGGCAGCTCTCCTTTCGACAACTTCCGCCTGCTGGCCGACGTCTACGGCCGGCGCCGCCCGGCATGGCGGCGGATCATCCTCAACAACATCGAGACCGGCTGGGCCGCGGACGCCTGGGTCCGCGGCCTCTCCCGGCGCCCCGCCGCGGCGGGACCCCGATGAAGCCCGCGCTCCGGCCCCTGCCCCGGGTCCTGCTCCGGCACGGCCTGTCCCGGCCGCCCTTCCTGGAGAGCCGGCGCATCGACGAGCTCTATCTCATGCTCACGCTGGAGTGCAACCTGCGCTGCCGGGCCTGCATCCTCTGGGGCGGGACCGGCGCCTGCCAGGACCCGGCTTTGCTGCGCCGCCATGCGGGGGGTCTGCCGAGGGCCGTCCTCAAGCGGGTCGTGGACGAGATCGCGCCGCTGCGCCCGGGTCAGCTCAATCTGGCGGGAGGAGAGCCATTGTTGAGTCCCCATTGGCTGGCCGTGGCGCGGCATGCCCGCCGGCGCGGCATCCCCGTGACCCTCACGACCAACGGCGTGCTCCTGAACCGTTATTGGCGGGAGGTCCTGGGAGCGGTGGACCAGGTGAACCTCTCGCTAGACGGCCCCCCGAGCATCGCGGACGTCGTCCGTCCGGGGAAGCCGGGTTATTTCCGGGACATGCTGCTGGGGCTGAAGGCCCTGGCCAGGGCGCGCCGGGGAGGGCGCAAGCCGCTCCTGCGCGTGCTGTGCGTGATCTCCGAGAAGAACTGCGGGCGGCTCGTGGAGCTGGTCGATTTCCTGGAGAAGGCGGAGGTGGGGGTGGATCAGTATTACTTCCAGCATCTCATCTTCAACTCCCCCGCCACCCTCCGGCGGCACGCCCGGGTCTGCCGGGAGGAGTTCGGGGCGCCTCTGAGCTTCTGGAAGGGCTACGGCCTGTCTCCCGGACGCATGGACCTCGACCTCCTGCATGAGGAGCTTGAATGTCTGAGGCGGCGGCATCCGGACGTGCGCTTCAGCACGGAGCTGGACCGGGACGGTCTGCGCCGGTACTACGCTTCGGGCCGGGCCCGGCCCGCGCCTTCCTACTGCCTGGGCCCCTGGAACCAGCCCAACCTCCTCCCCGACGGGACCGTGTGGTCCTGCCCGGATCTGCCTCTGGGCAACGTGCTCCGGGACGATTTCGCCGCGATCTGGAACGGCGCCGCCGCCCGCGCCCTGCGCCGGCGGACCCTCCGGAAGCTCTTCCCCGCCTGCGCCGGCTGCTTCAGCTGCTATGGCGACCGCAAGGAGGCCGCGTGAAGGGCCGGGGCGAGGACGTCACCGTGACCCTGCGCTGCAACAACGCTTGCTCCTTCTGCCCGCGTCCGCGGCTGGCCAACGTGCGGGTCCCGCCCCGGGCCCTGGCGCGCGTCCTGCGCGAGGTCCGCAAGGGGGGAGAGACGGTGGTGTTGTCGGGGGGCGAAGCCACCCTCCTGCCCGGTTTCTTCGCCATCGTGGCCCGCTGCCGGGAGCTGGGCTTCACCCGCATCGGCCTGGTCAGCAACGGGCGCCGCGCCTCCCGGCCCGACTTCGCCGCCCGGCTGCTCTCAGCCGGACTGCGCGACATCATGGTCTCGGTGTACAGCCACCTGCCCGCCGTCCACGACGGGATGACGGGAGTCCCGGGCAGCTGCCGGGAGACCTGGCGGGGCCTGGCGAACCTGCTCCTGCTGGCCCGCCGCGGCGGCGGGGCCTGCCCCATCCGGGTGAACCTCCTGGTGACCGCCGCGAACCACGCCTCCCTCCTGGGGACGCTCCGGCGGCTGGCCCGGCTCGGGGTCCCCGATGTCCTGGTGATGGACGTGCTGAGCGAAGACGAGCGCGTCCTGCCGCCCTATGCGGCGATCCGGCGGGTGTGGACCGCCCTGGGCCGGGCGCAGGGCCTCTCCGGGATGCGGGTGCGCTTGCGCGGCTACCCGCCCTGTCTTTTCGAGGGGAAGGGAGCCTCGCGGGGTTCCCGCCCCGGTTCCTGGCTCACCCATGAGCCCATGGAACTCGACACCACTCTCGGTTCCGACCCCGACGCGCTGGCGCGGTATCTGGGGGACGCGGCGAAGCTGTTCACCAAGGAGGCGCTCCCTTGCCGCCGCTGCCGCCTGTCGCGGCGCTGCCGGGGAGTGCAGAAGTCGTACCTGAGGAGATATGGCGGAAAGGGACTCGGATAAGCCCGGGCGCGACCTCAGCGGCTCGCTGATGGTCATGGTGACCTATGCCTGCCAGGCCCGCTGCTCGTACTGCCTGGTTTCGCGCGGGCCGCGCGCCATGTCCGCGCGGACCATGGAGCGCGCCGTGGACCTCCTGCTGACCTCCCCCGCGCGCGAGCCCCAGCTGCGCTTCTTCGGCGGGGAGCCCCTGCTCCGCTTCGACCTGGTCCGGCGGGCCATGGAGTACGGGGACGCGCGGGCCCGGCCCTCGGGCCGCCGCCTGCGCTACATGCTGACCACCAACGGCATGCTGCTGGACGAAGCCAAGCTGCGCTGGCTGGCGCGCCGCAACGCGGAGGTGATGTTCAGCCTGGACGGGTCGCCGGCGGCCCATGAGGCGTGCCGGCGGGACGCCCGCGGGCGGACCCGCCATGACGCCCTCCTGCGCAGCCTGAGCGCCCTGCGGCGCTCCCGCGTCCCCTATTTCGCCAACGCCGTGCTGACCCCCGAGCGGCTGGAGGACGCCCGCGGCGACATCGCCTTCCTGGCCGGGCGGGGCGTGCGCCGGGTCCAGATATGCTATCAGGTCGGGGTGCCCTGGGGCGCGGCGCGCCGGCGCGATTTGTGCGCGCTCCTGCGCGGACTGATCGCCGAGCCGCCCCGCGGGCGGCAGGGGCCCATCGAGATCATGAACGCCCATAACGACTGCGAACCGGTCATGCTCTCCGAGGAGGTGCTCGCGGACACGGACGGCGCCCTGTTCCTGGACGCGGCGGTGTTCCTCGAGCGGCGCTTCCCACGGCTGCGCGGGGCCATGGGCCTGGGCCGCCTGGGAGAGGCGGAGCGCATGGCGGACCTGGTCCTCAGCCGGAGCCAGGTCCTGGAGCGCTTCGCCCGGACCTGTCCTCCCGGGACTCCGGAGGGCGCCCTCTTCGCCGATAACCTGCGGGTGGGGATGGACCTGCGCAAGCTGCTGCGGGGTCTGCGGGAGGGGGGATGCTGAACTCTCCGCCGCGGCTGAAGGAGTACGATCAGCTGGGGTCTTTGATGGTGATGCTGACCCGGGCGTGCCAGATGGCCTGCGTCTACTGCGTCTACGACCGCAGCCTGCCCGCCATGACCCCGCGGGACCTCAAGCGGTCGATCGACCTGCTGTTCACCGCGGAATGCGACCCCGTGCGCCTCCAGTTCTTCGGCGGCGAACCCCTCCTGCGCCTGGACCTCCTGCTGGGGGGCATCCGCTACGCGGAGAAGCTCAGCCGCGCCGCCGGCCGCTCCGTCCGCTACACGGTCACGAGCAACGGGCTGCTCCTGGACCGGCGCGTCCTGGACCGGCTGGCGCCCTACGGCGTGGACTATCTCGTCAGTTTCGACGGGGGCCGGGCCGCGCAGGAAGCCCAGCGTCCGCTTCTGAAGAAGGGCGGGCCCTATCCATACCGGAGGATCCTGGATAACATCAGCGGACTGGTGCGTTCGGGCCAGGACTTCTTCGTCAACATGGTCACCTCCCCGGAGCGCGCGGCGGAGGTGGAGCGCAGCGCCGAGCTGCTCCTGGAGATGGGGGTCGGCAGGATTCGTTTCGCCTACCGGATGGGCGCGCTGTGGCGCAAGGGCGCGGCCGCGGACTATTTCTCCCGCATCGGACGGCTGCTGCGGCGGCTGCGCCGGGAGGGCCGGATGGTGTCGGTGTTCAACCCGCTCTGCATGGACGAGCCGGACCTCATGTCCCCGACCCCGACCGTGGACTGCGACGGCCGGGTCTACCTCGGCAGCGTGGTGCCGGCGCTGGAGCGGATCCTGCCGCCCCTGAAGGGGGTCTGCGACGCGGGCACCCTGGGGACGGTCCGGCGCATGCAGGACCTCCGGCAGGACCGGCGCCGGCTGTGGAACCGGTTCCTGGCCTCCTGCGCGGGCGACCGCGCCCTTCTGGAGATCGTGCGGAGCAACCTGCAGATGGGCGTCCTGTCGGACGCCTTCTTCGACCGGATGCGGGAGTTCGGCCTGACGGGCGGGAGGGACGCCGCCGCATGAGGATGCGCAACGTCGAGATCAACCCGGGGCGGCTCTGCAACAACCGCTGCGTGTTCTGCATGAGCGGCCTGGAACGCGACCGCCGCGAGCCCTGGGTCCCCGCGGCGACCGTGCGTGCGGAACTCCGGCGGCATCACGCCGAGGGGGCCCGGGCCGTGGGCTTCATCGGCGGGGAGCCCAGCGTCTATCCCGGCATCGTGGAGTCCGTGGCCTTCGCCCGGGAGCTCGGCTACCAGCGGATATCCCTCTGCACCAACGGGATGCGGCTGAGCGACCGGCGCTTCCTGGGCCGCCTGGTGCGCGCGGGGATGACCCGGGTGACGGTCTCGGTGCACAGCCATCTCTCCGGGGTGGAGGACGCCCTCACCGGCGTGCCCGGGGGCTGGGCGAAGAAGCTGCAGGGCGTGCGGAACCTCGTGAAGATCCGCCGCTCGGGCGCACTGCGCGACAACGTCTCGCTCAACCCCGTCCTCTGCCGCCCCAACATGCGCTCCCTGCCCGAGTTCGTCCGCTTCTTCGCGGCGGAGGGGATCGACGACGTCCGCTGCAATTTCATCTGGCCGCAGGGCCGCGCCGAGCGCGATCCCCGGATCGTCCCGCGCTTCCGCGAGGCCGTGCCGTGGATGCTCAAGCTCCTCCTCGCCAACGAGCGCGAGGGGCTCGTGCGTCTGAGCTTCGGGGGCGTTCCGTACTGCGTACTCCCGCCCGCGTTCCAGAAGCGGTGGCCGCTCCTGAAGAAGTATTTCTATGAAGAGGGGAGCGACCTCCCGACGGACGTGACTTTCCTGCGCGGAAAGGGGAAGGGGCCGACCGAGCGGTTCAACTGGGTCGAGCGCTCGAAGGACGAGTACCGCTGCCGGGTGGACGGCTGCCGGACCTGTCCCTTCGGCGACGTCTGCATGGGGATATATCGGAGCTATGCCGCATTGTATGGCCAAGAAGAGTTCGGAAGACCCGAGACGGCTTGAGCTGCACCTCTCATACGCCTGCGTCCAGCTCTGCGCTTTCTGCTCGGAGAGCGGCCGGATGGCCCGTTTCGCAGGGCAGCCGGTCGGCCTGAAGGAGGTCCTCTCCGTCCTGCTGCGCAAGCGCCGCGCCGGCTGCTCCCACGTCACCTTCACGGGGGGGGAGCCCACTTTGCGTCCGGACCTGCCCGTGATCCTGGCGACCGCCCGGCGCCTGGGCTACTCCACCTATCTGACCTCCAACGGCTGCCGCCTGGCCGAGCCCGCGTACGCGCGGCGGGTCCTGCCGCTCCTCGATGAGCTATGCCTCTCGGTGCACGGCGGCTCGGCGCGGGTACACGACCGCGCGACCCGGACCCCCGGAGGCTTCGCGAAGCTTCGGGCCGCCCTGCGGAACGTGGAGGCGGCCGCGCGGCCTCCGTTCCTCCTGACCAACACCGTCCTGACCCGGGAGAACCTGCCCGGGCTGAACGGGACCCTAGAATTTATCCTCCGCCATCGCCGGGTCCGGCATGTCCTGCTCTCGAACCTGGCCCCGGAGGGCCGCGGGGGGGAGGGCTACGCCCGCCTCGCGGTGCGGCTGGGGGAGTTTCGCCGGCGCATCCCCGCGGCCGCGAAGCGGGTGGAGGGGCGCGGGGTCGTGTTCCGCGTCTTCGGCGTCCCCGCGTGCGTCCTGGGAGGGCGCTGGGACTGCTCCAACGACCTGTACTGGAGTCCCCGGGTGACCGTCGAGCGAGGCGCCGCGCGGGGGAGGATGGGGCTGCGCTCCATCGTGAGCCTGCGCCCCGACCGTCTCCGGGTCCACACCCCGCGCTGCCGCGGCTGCGCCCTCCGGCGGCGCTGCCCCGGCCTGTTCGAGGCCCAGCTCCGGCTCTACGGCGATTGCGACCTGGCGGCGATGTGATAGAATCCTTCCGGCGGGGAAGTGAGGAGCAGCCATGAAGACACTAAGGGGCGCCGGGACATCCTGGCTGGCGGCCGTGCTGATCGCGGCCCCCGGATTCAGCGCGTGCTCACGCCCCCCGGAAGGAGTCCCCCCCGGTTCGTTGTTGGAGCGGCAGTACGAGTACCTTCACCTTTCTCCGCTCCGGAGGTTCTTCCAGGAAAAGACGGGTCCGGATGGGGTCGTGGTGTTCGAGGCCTCCCGCCTCGGGACCGAGGTCGGCTCCACCTATCCCAAGCGCTTCCCTAAAAAGAAGGGGCCCAAGACCCTGCGCATCTTCCTGGTGGGGGGGTCCGTCGTGCAGCTCTTCGACGAATCGGAGCTGGATTGGCTCCTGCGGCGCGTCCTGCCCGGATATACTTTCGAGATCCTCGACTGCGGCATCAGCGCCTATGATAGCTACCGCGACGGGCTGACGATCCGCGAGATCGCGGACTACGAACCGGACCTGATCGTCCTGATGAGCGGGGTCAATGAGGGCGAGCAAGGGGGGCCGCCCGAACTGCGCCGCCTGCCCCGCGTCTTGAAGGGCTTGGCGCAAGGGATCCTGCTGGGCCAGCCGGCCGCGGCCCTGCGTTTCGCGATGAGGAACCTCCGGGGAGAACCGCCTCCGCCGGAAATGGCCGCCGATTTCGAGCGCAACATCAGCGCTATCGTGCGCTTCGTCCGCGGCAAAGGCATCCCGATCGTCCTCTGCGCCCTGCCTTGGAACATGAGGGACACCCCGCCCCGGGGATTCCTGCCCCTTTATGATCGGGGGTTCTTCGACGCTTGGCGGCTCTACGAGACACGCCGCTATCCCGGGGCGACCGCCGGGTTCCGGTCCGTTCTGCAGCGCCTGGGAAGGGGAGGGATCGCGGACCCCCACTCGGCGCGCGCTCTGCGCGTATTCTCCGAATATTTCCTGGCCCGGAGCCTGGACCGGTCGGGGCTGGGGGTGGGCGCGCGCTCGCACTACCTCGCCTCGCTTGAGGAGCAGATCCCGCCGATGCCCCGATTGAACCGGGTCCTGCGGCGGTTGAGCGGGGTGTACGGGGCCCCGCTCGCCGATTTGGAGCGCGCTTTCGCCGAGGCCCGGCCCCAAGGGCTGGTGGGTTCGGAGTTCTTCGAGGACGACATGCATTGGGCGCGCTTGTGCGACCGGCTCGTCGCCGCCGTGATCGTGCGGGCGGTGGCCGAGGCCGACTTTTGGAGGGGCCGGTCCATCCTCGCCCCCATGGAAGCCTGGGACACCCGCGCTCTGGAAGACGCTTGGGCGAAGGCTTCCGCGCCTCGTCCCATGGACGCGAAAGAGAAGGCCTGGACCGTCTTCGCCTTCCGGGTCTGGGACCAGCATCTTTCGCCGGAAGGCCGGCCCTCGGAACGGGTCGTGGCCTTGATGGAGGAGGTCTACCGCCGGCACCCGGCCCTGATGCTCAACGCCGCGGGGATGAAGGAATGGATCCGCGAGCGCGTTTCCAAGAACATCTGGAACGCCAACGCCGCCCAGGAGCTGGATGCCTGGTGGCCGGCGATGCTCGCCCATGTGGGAGAGATGCTCTACCGGCAAGGCCGCTCACGGGAAGCGGGGGCGTTCTTCGACGCCGCCCTGGCGGAGGATCCCAGGCTCCAGTATCTCCAAGTCCGCCGCGCCGTGGCGATGGCGGCCGAAGGAAGGAAGGTCGAGGCCCTCCGGGACCTGGCGGCCCTGCGGCCTTTGGCGGGTCGTTTCCCGGAGATCGGCTTCTACGCCGAGACGCTCTCCGCGCCGGAGCCCGCCGCCCCAGCGCGGGACCCGAAGGGAGAGACCTCGCCTCAAGGGGGCGCGGGTTCGATCCGGTCGCTGATTTCCGAGGCCGCGAAGGTCCTGGCCCGGCCGGAGGTCCCCGGCAAGCCCGTTTGGCGGCGCATGGACCCGGAGGCGGAGCGCCGCCTGAACGAGCTCAATGATGAAGGGATCAAGCTCTTTTCCCAGGGCGATGACGCGGGCGCGGCCGCCCGCTTCGATGAGGCACTGCGCCTGGATCCTCGGGACTTGAGCGGGCTGCTGAACCGGGCCGCCGTGGCCTCCCGGCGCCGCGAATTCGACGCGTCGCGCGCTCTCTATGACCGGGCCCTGAGCTTGCCTGATCTCACCCAGGCCCAGCGGGCCGACGCCCTGAGTTCCCGGTCCGGGACCCTGGAGAAGTTGTCGCTGCCGGCCGAGGCCGCCGCGGACCTCGCGGCGGCGTTGCAGGCGGCGCCGCAGGGTTGGCCCCGGCGGGCGGACGCGGAAGCGGAGCTGCGCCGCCTGCGGGGGCCCAAGGAGTGAGCGGAATGGACATCGTCATGCACCGGGTCAACCGGATCCGGGACCTGCGCGGGCTGGACCCGCGCCTGGGGCTCGAGTTCGACGTCCGCTCCCGCGGCGGCGGCCTGATCCTGAACCATCAGGCGCACGAGGGAGGCGATGCGCTGGAGCCCTATCTGGCCGCCGTCGCCGACTCCGGCCGGGACCGCCTGCTGGTCTTCAATCCGAAGGAAGACGGGCTCGAGGACGGCATATTGGAGCTCGTGCGCCGCGCGGGGCTGACCCGCTTCTTCATCCTGGATCTGCCCATGCCCACCATTATAAAGCTCGCCGTGCGCCGGGGCCTGCCGGACCTCGCCGTCCGGGTCTCCGAGTACGAGCCCGCCGGCGCCGCGCTGCTGCTGCAGGGGAAGGTGCGCTGGGCCTGGGTGGACTGCTTCTCGGGAGAGCCGCCGGCGGAAGAGGTCCTCCGGGAGCTCAAGCGGGGGTTCAAGACCTGCCTGGTCTCCCCGGAACTGCAGGGCTATCCCCGGGAGCGGATCGAGCGCTTCCGCGCGCTCGCGCCGCTTTTGGACGCGGTGTGCACCGACCACCCGGACCTCTGGCGGCCGTGAGCGGCGGCACGGCCGGTCCCGGGCCTTCATCCAACTGTTGCACAGGCGTTGCTTTCCCGGCATCGCGCCCCGTCCCGCTTTCTCATAGAATGAACCCTGCAGTGGACGCCTTCGACCGGAGAGCCACATGGAGACGATGAAGCATTCCTGGCAGTATCGCCTGCGGCGGGCCGCCAACTGGGTCCCCCTGGGCTTCGCCTACGCTTTCCTCTACATGGGCCGCTACAACCTCACCGTGGCCAAGAGCGCCATGGGCGATGCGCTCATGACCAAGGCGGAGTTCGGCACGATCTTCGCGGTCGGCGCCTGGGTCTACGGCGTCTCCTTCCTGCTCACGGGCCCGCTGGCCGACAAGGTGGGCGGCCGGGCGGCCATGCTCATCGGGACCGGCGGGGCCATCGTCACCAACTTCGTGATGGGGCTAATGCTCTACGGCATGACGAACTGGGGCTGGACCATGCCCATCTTCTCCTCGTTCATGCTCCTGTACGCGATCAACATGCACTTCCAGAGCTACGGGGCCATCTCGATCGTGACCGTGAAGGCGCCCTGGTTCCACGTGCGCGAGCGCGGCACCTTCTCGACCATCTTCGGCTCCATGATCGCCTTCGGGCTCTACTTCGCCTTCGATTGGGGCTTCGCCCTGGCCGACGCCACGCGCGCCGCCCCCAAGGGCGAGCTCGGCTTCTGGGCCAGGACCTTCACCTGGGTCTTCGGCCTGGGCGGGAGCGGCACGGACCAGAACTGGTGGCTGTTCTTCGTGCCCGCCATCATCATGGCCGTCTTCTGGGTGGTCATGTTCCTGTTCCTGCGCAACACTCCCGGGGAGGCGGGCTACGCCGACTTCGAAACGGGGGAGGAATCGGTGTCCGCGTCCGGGGAACGCCTGCCCATGCGCGAGGTGTTCCTGAAGATCGTTTCCCATCCGGTCCTGCTGGTGGTCTGCGGGATCGAGTTCTGCAGCGGGATCCTGCGCAACGGCATCATGCACTGGTACCCCCTGTTCGCGGGGGAAGTGGGCTTCAAGAAGACGTTCTACGTGACTCAGAACTGGGGGCTGATGCTCCTGGTCGCCGGACTTCTGGGCTCCTTCCTGACCGGCTGGTGCTCGGACCGGTTCTTCCAGTCCCGGCGCGCGCCCATGGCCGCGATCCTGTACGGGCTCATGGCGGCGTGCGTCGGCGTCCTGGCCTTCACCCTGGGCGGGAACCTGTGGCTGGCGGGCGGGGCCGCGGTGCTCATCTCCATGGCGGTGACGGGGGTCCATGGGATCCTGTCCGGGACCTCGACCACCGACTTCGGGGGCGCGAAGAATGCCGGAGCGGCCACCGGCGTCGTCGACGGCATGGTCTACCTGGGGACCGGGCTGCAGTCCATCATCATCGGGAACCTCACCCCCGTGGGGGCGGCGGCCAAGGACCCGGCGAACTGGTTCTGGTGGCCCATGGTCCTCGTCCCGTTCGCGGCCGTGGGGCTGGTGCTGTCGCTGCGCATCTGGAACGCCCTGCCCAGGAATCTCCGCAAGAGCTGAGAGCGTGAGCAGAAATCCCTCCCGTCGCCGGATCGCTCGATCTGCGTCGCATCGCCGCGTTGCTCCTCACTCACATACCTATCGGTATGCTCGTTCGTCGCGCCTTGCGCTGCTCGCATCTCGATCGCCCGGCTCGGTCCGGGATTCCTGCTCACGCTCTGAGGGCCCGCCGGAATTGCTATAATCCTGGACCGCCATGCAGGAACCGGTCCGCGAACCCTTCGCCGCCCCCGTACCCGTCGACACGCAGCGCTCCATCGACGAGGCCCGCGCCGTCCTGGCCGAGTCCCTGCGTTCGCATCGCCGCATCTCGCCCCGGCTCTTGCCGCGGGAAGCCCTGGGCGAAAGGCCCGAGGTCTGGAGCGCGCGCCTGTCTTTGCTGGGCGCCCTGCTGGCCGCTCCGGCGGCCGCGGCGCTGCTGCTCGCGGCGGTCCGCGCCGGGTCCTGGGTGCACGGGGCCAGCTTCGCGGTCTACGGCATCGGGATGGCGGCCATGTTCCTGGCCAGCGCGTTGTTCCACCGCCGGGCGGGACACGAACGGACCACGCTCAAGAACCTGGACTACTGCGCGATCGCCCTGATGATCGCGGGCACGATCACCCCCTACTGCGCCATCGCTCTGGGGACCCCCTTCGGCTACTCCGCGTTGGCCGGCGTCTGGCTGGCCGCTCTGGCCGCGATCACCCTCCGTCTTTCCCGTCCCGAACTGCCCAAATGGGTGTTCATATCCCTCTACCTGGTCATGGGCTGGCTCGGGGGCCTTACCGTCCTCCCCAGCGCCGCCCGGCTGGGCTGGGACGGGACCGCGCTCACGCTCCTGGGCGGGGTCATCTACACGCTGGGGACGGTCGCTTGCAACCGCAACGAAGACGACGTCGAGCCTCCGGGGTTCGGGGCGCACGAGGTCTGGCACCTGTGCATACTCGCCGGGGCGGCCAGCCATTTCCTCGTGATCCATTCGCACCTGCTTCCCGGCTGACCCTCCTCCTCCCCCGTCCCGGCCGTCACAATGATATCATTGGGTCCTGTCCCCGATGATGCGCCTGGCTGCGGCCGTGCTCCTGGGAACGCTCCTGCTGCTCGGGGGGGGGGGCGCCTCGTGCGGCGAGGGAGTCTCCAACGACCTGCGTTATTGGTATCTCGACATCTATGAGCCTTTGTTCCGGGTCGAGGCTGACCCCGCGCCGGCGTTCCTGGTCAACGCGCGCCCGGGCTCCCGGGAGTTCCGGGTCCCCAAGGCCAAGCCCGTCGGCGGGTACCGGGTCTTCCTGGTCGGCGGCTCCGTGGCCAATCGTTTCGAGAGCGGTACTCCGCAAGGCGGGGACTCCTCCTTGGCCAAGCGCCTGGAGAGGGCCCTGCCGGGGAAAAGGGTCGAACTCATCAACTGCGGCATGAACGGCTATGACAGCTACCGGGATTCCCTGGTCTTCGACCAGGTGCTCGACGAGGAACCGGACCTCATCGTGCTCATGAGCGGCAACAACGATTTCTCCGGCTCCGCGGGGCCTCCGCCCCTCAAGGTCCGGGCCGGCCTGCGCATCCGCGAGCTCCTGGGCGGGAAGACGCATCTGGAGCGCGGGCCGGTCCCGGACGACCCGCCGCGAACTCTGGAGGAGTACCGGGGCCAGTTCGCCGGGAACCTCCTGGCCATGGCTCGGGCGGCCAAGACCGCCAAGGTCCCTCTGGTGCTGTGCACGCTCCCCCGTCGTCTGGGCCAGCCCCCTTCAGGCCCGCTCCTGCTCTGGAAGCGTTCCTTCTTCGACGCCTGGCTCGCCTGGGAGAAGCGGGATTTTGCGGCGGCGGAAGTCGGATTCACGGCCCATCTCAAGACCGCGCCGGACGACTACATGGCGCGCTATTACGGCGGCCGCTGCCGCGAGGCCCAGGGTGACCGCGCAGGGGCGCTGGAGTCCTACCGCGACGCGCTCATGCCGGACGTGAACCGGGTCATCCGGCAGGCCGCGCGGGAGGAGGGGGTCCTCCTGGCGGACCTCGAGGCCGTCTTCCTCCAGGCCGCCGGGGGGCCGCGTCTGGAGCGGCAGTTCTCCGATACGGTGCATTGGCTCCGGGGCATGGACCCGCTGGTCGCCGACACGATCGCCCGGGCCGTGCGTAAGGAGAACATTCTCTTGCACGGTCCCGGCCGGTCGATAGCGGCAGGGGCCGTGCGTCCCGGAGCGGCGGCGCCGAAGCCCGCAGCGCTGGAATTGAAAGCGGAGGACTCCTTCGAGTCCCGGCTCCTCTCCGCTTTCTGGGAGGCGTGCTTCGGCGCCCTGGGGCAGGCCGAGGACCGGCTCCGTCCCAGCGAAGCCGCCGTTTGGATGCTGGAATCCCTCTGGACGGAGCAGTCGTCCCGCATGGAACGCCTCGCGGCGGAGAAGGAGTCTTTGCGCGCCCGCTATCTCCGGAACCCCTCCCACGTCGGGGGGAAAGAGGACTTCGAGCGCCTCTGGCGCGCCGGCCAGTCTCCCCTGGCAGAAGCCGCGGCCCGGACCGGGCGGGTGGAGGGGGGGCTTCGGATATTCCGGGATGCCTTGGCCGCCCAGCCGGAGTCCCCGGACGCCCGGCTCCGCCTCGCGGTCTGGCAGGCGCGTTCCGGCCGCAAGGCGGAGGCGCGGGAGTCTTTCGCCAAGCTCGCCTCCTGGAGCACCAAGCTCCCGGAGGCGGCCTGGTACCGCGCCGCCCTCTCCGTTCCGGGGGGGGATCCGCGATGAAGCTTTCCGTGGTGATCCCCTGCTACAACGAGGCCCCGAACCTGCCCGCCCTGGTCGCGGGCTACGCCGTCGTGGCCGCGCGGACCGACCTCGAGCTCATCCTGGTCGACAACGGCTCCACCGACGACACTCCCGCGGTGCTGGCCGCGCTCCTGAAGGAGCCCCGGTACTCGTTCGCGCGCTCCCTGCGGGTCGAGAGGAACGTGGGCTACGGTCACGGCATCCGCGCCGGCCTCGCCGAGTGCCGCGGGGAAGCCTCGGCGTTCAGCCACGCGGACATGCAGTGCCGGCCCGAGGATGTGCTGCGCGGCTTCGAACTCTACGGGAAATCGGGGCCGGGGACCGTCCTGGTGAAGGGACGCCGGACGAACCGGGAGGGCCTGGAGCGGTTCCTGTCCGCGGGCTACAGCGGCTTGGCTTGCGCGGCGCTCGGCATCCCGGCCGCCGACGTGAACGGCCAGCCCAAGATCTTCCCGAGGTCCCTGGCGGCGCTTTTGGCCGGGGGGCCGGACGATTTCGCGCTCGACCTCTACGTGCTCTACCGCGCCGCGCGCGCGGGCCTGCGCGTGGTCGAGTTCGACGTTGCCTTCGAACCTCGCCTGCACGGGGAGTCCAAGTGGGCGTTCAACGCGCGCGCCAAGCTCCGGGGCATCCTGCGCTTCTTCCGGCAGATCGTGCGCATCCGGCTGGGGGGCTACGGTTGATCGCCCTGCACTATTGGGTCGTCGCCGCCTCTCTCCTCGCGCTGTTCGCGCTCGTCGCCGGGGCCGTCCTGCTGGGTCGGGATCTGGCCGCGCCTTTCCGGGGGCTGCGCCCCGCGACCTGGGGCCTGCTCCTGCTGCTGCTCGGCGCGCACGCCCTCTTCGTCAAGCCGGGACTGCCCCACGCCCTATGGCACGAACAGCACGCGGTCGAGTTCGTCACGGGGGTGGACGCACCCCTCGGCTTCGGCGGCCTGGAGTCCATGCACGGGCCGGTGTACACTCAGGTCATGAAGGGCGCCGCCGCGCTCGTGGGCCGGCCGTTTTCGGTGTCCTTGCCCTCGCTCAACTACCTGTTCTCCCTGGCCGCGGCCCTGCTCTTCTTCCTCTGCATCTACGCATTGTCCCGGCAGGAGCGCCTGGCGTGGGTTGCGCTCGGGATGCTCCTCTTCCTCCCCATCCGGCTGCGGCTCTCGACGACGGAAGATATGTTCGTCCTGGTCGAGCTCTTCTCGCTGGCGGCCCTGCTGTGCTTCACCGTGGCCATCCAACGGCGCCGGCCCCCGGTCTTCGCGCTGGGAGTGCTGTCTCTGTGGGCGCTCATGCACCTGCGCGCCGAGATGATGCTCCTGGCTCCGCTCCTGGCCGCCTGGGGGTTCTCGCTGTACCGTGAGGAACTTCCCCCCGGCTTCTTCCGGGCGCGCTGGGTCCTGGGCAGCGTCGTCGGAGCGGCCCTGCTCTCGGCGCCCCGGGTCGCCGAGATCCTCCTCTGGCACGACCCGCGGATACAGCAGCTGGCGCCGCTGCAGCCGCTGCGGCTGATCGAGAGGCTGGGCTTCAGCGGGCTCAACGCCTTCTTCACCCCCGGCTTCACCCCGGTGCTCCTTCCGGTGCTTTTCGCGGTGGGGCTGGTCCTCCTCGCCCTGCGGCACCGCCGGGCTTTCTGGTTCGCGGCGGGGTCCCTGTTCGTCCTCACCGTGTTCTATGCCCAGCACCTCAGCTGCATTTCCCTCAAGGTGCGCACGGCGCTGGCCTCGCAGTTCCTCTTCGTGGGCGTGGCGGCCTTCGGCTTCCATGACTCGGCGGGAAGGCTCGGCCGCCGGGGCTTCGCCGGGTCCTGCGTCCTGCTGGCGTGCCTGCTTGCGGCCGCCCCGTATGCCTTCCGCGGTTTCCTGCGGACCCTGTACACCAGCCAGCAGGAGCACCGTCTCCTGGCGCGGGCCGCCGCGATTCTCCCCAAGGGGGCGGTAGTCGTCTACCTGTCGGAGGAAGACGACGAAGGGCTCCATCAGAACCGGTTCTATCAGCGCGAACTGCTCGCGCGGGAGGGGGGGCCGGGCAAGAGCTTCGTCCTGCTCGGGGTCCGGAGGTTCTTCGGGCTGCTGGGCGAGATGAAGCCCGACGGGGTCTACTTCTATTCCGGCGCGCTTTGCGTCTCCGTGCCCTGGCTGGGGGACAATCCGGGCCGGGACCAGGGCAAGCTCCCAGGCTACGTGCATCCCCTGTGTCGGCGCATGGGTGGAGCCTTCGTCTTGGAGCCGGTCCTGGAGACCGAGTTGACCGGCCCCAGCCTGAGCTGGGACGCGCTCGAGGGGGAACGGCGGACCGCGGGGCTCTATCGCATCCGGGGCGGGCGTCCGCCGCAGGGGAAGATTTCGCCGCCGGAGCCGGGAGCCTGGGAGTCTTCGACCTGGATCCGCGTCGCGAGCGAGGCGAAGGACGCCGGCCAGCGGGCCTGGGCCCTGCAGGCACTGGCCCGCGCGGAGAGCGGCGCTTCGTCCGAGGACGCCGGCCACATCCGGCGGCTGCGGGAGGAACTCGCGGAACTCTCCCGAGGCCGGAGCGCCCCGGCGCCCGGGCCTCCTCAGGAGAAGCCTTTCCTGTCCAGCTCCCCCGTGGAAAAGGGTCCCGAGGCGGGGGGCTCCGTCTGGATGAGCCCGGTGGTCAAGCAGAGGCTGCAGAAGGCTCTGGACCTCTTCCGGCGCGGGAAGGAAGCCGAGGGTTTCGCGGCGTATCGCGGGATCGTGCGGGTTTCCGAGCCCGAGACCAACTGGCCGGTGGAAGTCTATTGCCGCTCCCAGGCGGAGGCCTGCGCTCCCCTACAGCGCGCCTTCGACCAGCTCAAGCGTTTCAACGACGAGGGTATCGCGTTCTTCCAGGCCGGGAAGAAGGACGCCGCGCGGGAGCGCTTCGCCGCGGCCCTGGCCCTGGACCCCTCCGACGTCGACTCCCTGCTCAACGCCGCGAACGCGGCGGCGGAGGCGAAGGGGGACCTCTCCGGGGCCCTGGGGCTCCTGGACCGCGTCGTCCGGCTGCGGCCCGCCAAGCCCGGCATGCTTCCGGCGGCGCTCAATTCCCGGGCCGCGGTCCTCTCGGAACTGAAAAGGGTTCCCGAGGCGCAGGCGGACCTGCGTGAAGCCCTGCGCCTCGCGCCCAAGGACTGGCCTCTGCGCGAGGAGACCGAGAAGGAACTGCGCCGCCTGAGCGGCGGAGCGCGATGAGCCCCGTGCTCTCGCTGCTCCTCTTCGTCCTGCTGGGCCCGGTCCCCGCCGCCGCGGCGGCGGAAGCCGAGGCGGTCCAGTTCGAGCAGATATATCTCTCCCCGATCGCGGATTTCTTCGCGGCCGTCCAAGGTCCCGACGGGAGCCCGGCTTCCGCGATCCAGCGCGTGGGAGCCCGGCCGCAGCCCGCGCTCCGGGACGGGAAGAGCGCCCGGACGCTCCGGATATTCGTGGTCGGCGGGTCCGTGGCCCAGGTGTTCGACGAACGGGAACTGGAAAGATCCCTGAGGTCCGTCCTGCCCGGCTACGCCTTCGAGATCGTCGACTGCGGGGTCAGCTCCTACGACAGCTACCGGGACCTGCTCACCGTGAAGGAAGTGCTGTCCCATCACCCCGACCTCATCATCGTGATGAGCGGGGTCAACGAGGCGGGCCATCCGGGCTTGGACTCCATGCGCAGCCCCCGGCGGGCCCTGCGCGTGCTGGGGAAGGGACTTCTGGCCGGGCGTCCCCTGCGGGCGCTCCGCCTGATCCTGCCCGACCTGAAAGCCCCCCGCGGGCCCGAGCGCATCGCGGCCGATTTCGAGGCGTCTTTGCGCGCGATGGCCCGGGCGGCCAAGGAGCGGAAGGTCCCGATGCTGTTCTGCACGCTCCCCTGGAACATGAGGGACATGCCGCCCCGCGGTTCCCTGCCCCTGCAGGACCCCGCGTTCTTCAAGGCCTGGCGCCATTTCGAGCGACGGGAATTTCGGAAGGCCGCCGCGGGGTTCCGCGGCTGTCTGGGCGCCCCGGCGGGGACGGACGGATCCGAGCGCAGAAGGCGGGAGGCTTTCGCGCACTACTATCTGGCCCGGAGCCTCGACGCTCTGGGCATCCCGGCCGCGGCGCGGTCCCACTATCTGGCGGCGCTCGACTCCCAGACCCCGCCCATGCCGCGTCTGAACCGGCTCATCCGGAGGGTGAGCGGGGAGGAGGGCGCGGCGCTGGCTGATCTGGAGCGGGCCTTCTCGGAAGCGAGCCCCAAGGGGCTGGTGGGCTTCACGCTCTTCGAAGACGACATGCATTGGGACCGGGCCGCTGACCCTCTGGTCGCGGCCGTCATCACGGACGCGGCCGCTGGAGCGTCGCGGTGGAACGCCGGGCGGTCTCTGGCGCCCGTGGAAGCCTGGGATGCCGGGAAGCTGAAGGAGCAGGTTCCCGACAAGTGGCGGCTGCGGGAGGCCGACCCGAAGCAGAGGGCCTGGACCGTGTTCACGATCCGCGCCTGGGACAGCCAGCTGGCGCGCGAGGCGCGCCTCTCGGAACGGGTCGTGGCCCTGATGCGCGAGGTGTACCGCTGCGAGCCCGGCCTGCTCAAGGATCCCGCGGGCATGAAGCGCTGGCTCAAGGAGAAGCTGGCCGGGAACGTATGGAGCGCCGACGCGGCCGCCACGCTCGACGAGTGGTGGCCCGCGATGCTGGGGCATATCGGCGAGATGCTGCTGCGCGAGGGCAAGCCCCAGGAGTCCCTAGCCCTGTTCGACCAAGCCCTGGCCCTGGACCCGCAGCGGAGCTTTCTGCGCCTGCGCCGCGCCGTGGCCCTGGCTGCGATGGGGAAGCGCGACGAGGCCCGGGAAGCGCTCGAGCTCCTGCGTCCGGAAACCCCGAAGTTCCCCGAGCTCGAGTCCTACCTGGCCGAATTCACCGGGAATCAGGGAACTGCGCCCGGGCACAGCCGTCAGTGATCCCCTTCCGGCCGATCAGGCTGGCGAGTCGTGGCGGGCGTTGAAGCGCAGGATGGCGTTGGCGGCTTCCTTGCGGACATCCTGGTCCTTGTCGTCCAGGGCCGCCTTGAGGGCGGCCGCGCTCCGCGCGTCCAGCCGGGGCAGTCCGCATAGGAAGCGCAGGGCGTTGCGCCGGACGCAGGCGTCCGGATCCTGGACCGCGCCGAGCAGGGCTGGGACCGCTTCCGAGGGCAGGGGAGTCATCTTCGCCAGGGCTAGGGCCGATTCCCGCCGGACCTGGGGGTCCTCGTCTTTCATCGCGGCGATCAGGGCTGCGGCGGCCCGGGGCGGGGGGGGCTGCATCTGGCCCAGGGTGTAGGAGCTTTCGCGGCGCACCTGGGCATCCGCATCCCCCAGGGCTTTGCTCAAGGCCGCGACGGCGGCTGGGGGCGGGGGCTTCATGCGCGACAGGGCCAGGGCGCAGTTGCGGCGGGTCTGCGTGTCCGCGTCGCTTAGCCCCGCGGCCAGGGCTTTGGTCGCTTTGGGAGGGACGGGAGTCATGTCGGCTAAAGCGATGGCGCTGTCCCGCCGGACCTGATGGTCCTCGTCGCGGAGCGCGGCGGCCAGGGGCTTTGCCGAGGACTCGGGGAGCGGCTTGAGGGCGCAGAGCGCCATGGCCACGTGCCGCCGGGTCTGGACGTCGGGGTCCTTGAGCGCGCCCAGCAGTCTTCGCAGTTCGGACGCTGCGGTCGCGCCGATCTTGGAGAGGGCCAGGGCGGCGTTGCGCCGGGTCTGGATGTCCGCGTCTTTCAGCGCCCGCGCCAGGGCCGGGGCGCAGCCCGCGGCCGCGGGGCCGAGGTCGCCCAGGGCGCGCGCGGCCTCCCGGCGGATCTGATGGTCCGAGTTGCGGAGCAGGACTTCCGCCAGTTCCTGGGGTGAGGACGCGGCCCCGCGGCCGGGAGCGCCCAGGGAGATGTGGGGGCTGCTCGGCAGGGTTCGAGTTTCGATAAGGCGCTTCTCCTCGGAGCTCAGCAGGTCTTGGAACTCGTCATGGCCGAACACCAGGAGGTATTTCTTGCGGATGCCCTTGCAGGTCGGGGCGAGGAATTCCCGGCAGGCGTAGCAGCGCTCGGGCACGAAATAATTGAGGAGCTCCTTCTGCTGCAGGAGGGGCAGGGTCTTGAGCTTCTCCAGGTTCCGGGCCCGGGTCGCTTCGGCGAAATTCGCGGGGTCGCGGTGGAACCCGTCCGAGAAGAGGCAGTAGCTGGCCGTGCAGGAGTTGCGGTGGATGATGGGGAACTCGGCCAGGCTGAGCCCTTCCCGGAGATAGGGCCGGACTTCCTTGAAGCGGACCATCGCGCCCGCGGGCTCGTGGATCTCCTGGTTGAAGAACACGTCGTGGTACAGGGGGAGGCCCATCTCGTCCACGCCCTGGAAATGCTGGTTCACGTAGCGCACCCAGCCCGGGAAATCCTGGTAGTTGAACTTGTTGAGCACGTGGGAGAGGTGCACGGGGATGCCGCGGTCCATGAGGTTGCGGATGCCGCCCACGGCCTGGCGGAACGAGCGCGTCCCGGTCAGCCGGTTGAACACCGCTTCCTTGTGGGAATGGAAGGAGACCAAAGCGCGGAAGAAGACTCCCTGGAAGCCGTCGAGGTAGGTCTTGGAGGCGAAGCGGAAGCCGTTGGTGTTGAGGGCCGCCTTGAGCCCCAGCCCGGACGCGAAGCGCAGCATCTCGGCGAGGTCCGGGTGGGTCGTGGGTTCGCCGCCCGTGAAGCAGACCACGCCGTAGCCCTGCCTGCGGATGTCGGAGATCTGCTTTTTCACGGTCGCCAGGTCGGAGACCCGTCCCGTGCCGCGCAGGCTGGGCGAGGCGAAGCAGAACACGCAGTCGGCGTTGCAGCGCTCGGTGATGTCGAGCGTGTACCAGGGCTGGGGCGGAGGGATCTCCGCCGGGGGCTGGTTCTCAGTGGAGGACATTCATGATCCGCTGGGCCAGGGCCAGCGTCCCGGCCACCCCGTAATAGGGGGTGGGGAACAGCACGTGGTAGTCGTAGGAGGGGAAGCCGATCTCGACCGTGGGCAGGGCATCGCCCCGGCCCCTGACGCTATCGACTGTCAGGGACCGCGCAAGAGGATGTTCTCCGTACGCGCGGCCGGAGCGGATGGCCGAGAGCTCCATCTGCGAGCCGAGCACCAGCCCGAGCGCGCCGCGGTCCCGCAGGCCCAAAGCGCGGGTCCGCACCTGGTCCAGGCTCGGGCATTCCAGTATCTCGAGGTCCTCGGGGGCGCGCACGCCGGTGCGGGCGAGGGCCGCCAGGAAGGCCTTCTTCCCGCCCAGGCTCCGGTCGCGCAGGCCGACCAGCCCGGGGTTCAGACCCAGCTCCACGGCCGCGGAGGTCAGGCCCGCGGCGAGCGGGGTCTCGGCGAAGATGGCCGTGCGGCGGGCCTCCAGGCGGGGACCCGCGTAGCTCCGGAAGGTGTCGAGTTGGGGACCGGCGTAGTCCCGCTGCTTGCGCACGCAGGCCTCGACGACGCTCTTGGCGACGCCGCAGGCTTCGGCCGCATCCGCGAGCCAGCGGAAGGTCCCGGCCATCCCCACGGGCAGGAGCTCGAGCGCCGTCACCGGCCGTCCGCATAGCTTCGGCAGTTCCCCGGCGTAGGGCCGGGCGTAGGGCAGGGCCAGCAGGCGCTCGCAGGAGGCCAGGCCCATGAGCTCGGCGTACGGCCTGCCGCTGAGCAGGGTCGGGCCGCATTCGAGTCCCAGGGATTCGAGCAGGAACTTGAGCTGCTGGAGGTTCCCCGCGTGGTCCATCTCGTAGCGGTCGAAGACGTAGCCCACCAGCCCCACGCGTCCCGGCTTGGGCGGGGTCTTCTTGAAGGGGACCCGGCGCAGAACCGCTTTCGAGAGGTCCCCGTACCCGTCGTAGAGGTCGCCGTCGAAACCCGGGGTCGGGATGCAGGCCACGGGGCAGGGCACGGTCGATTCGGCCGCGGCCGCCGCGGCCGCGAAATCCTCACCCGTCATCTGCAGGAAGGTGGAACTCGCCACCGCCATGAAGGCGGACTTGCGCTTCTTGTGCCAGTTCCGGACGTAGATCCCGATGCGCTCCACCGAGCCCTTGATGAGGGCCATGTCCGTGACCTCGGTGTAGCCTTCCCGGTGATGGGAGGGGCGGCCGAGGTCGTGGAGGCAGTACTGCCCCGCGCCCTTGTACTTGCAGCCCACGCCCGTGTGGAGGATGAGGAAGGCGTCCGGGATGGCGTGGATGGCCATGCTCACCCCCGTCATCCGTCCGAACGGGTGCGTGCTCAGGGCGAACCGCTCCAGCTCGGCTTTCTCTTCGGCGGAAAGGGGCATGGGTTCACTCCTCCACGGCGGCCGAGGGGCCGCCGTCCTCGGAGGCGCCGGCTGTTCTCCTCTCGCCGGAGAGGGCGGCGGCCGAGCGCTTCTGATGGATCTCGTCGAGCACCTGCTCCAGGTAGTCCAGGTTCCTCACGGCTCCGGCGTAGAAGGGCTCCAGCGACCGCCCCGGGATGAGCGGGACCCCGGCCCTGCGCGCCTCGCCGCGCGCGTGCCCGGCCAGGTAGGCGACGTCGAACTCGCCGGCCTTGAGCAGGGGCGGCAGGTCGAACGGGTCGGGGAACACGGTGAAGGGCAGGCGGCAGCCCAGGCTCTCCAGGCGGCGGCGGAAATGCTCGCGGGCCTTCTCCTCGGGGGGGCCCTGGATGAAGAGCGCCACCTCGAACCCGGCCTCCAGGAAGAGGGGGAGGTCCCCCAGCCCGTCGTAGGCCAGCTGGTCGGCCATGTAGTTGTTGACCATGCGCAGGCCGACGGCCGCGCGCAGACCGCCGAAGCGGGAGCGGAAGGATTTGAGGCGCCGGCGCGCCCGCGCCGCGTCGCCGGCGAGCGCCTTCTCTATCGCGGCGCCGCAGCTGAACTTCCCGCCGACCGCCTTGAGGAGGTCCTGGGTAGGCCCCAGCCCGATGGGGAGGGGGATCTCGACGCAGTCCTGCCCCAGGGCTTCCAGCTTGGCGATGAGCTTGGGAAAGAGCGAGCGGTCCACCACGAAGCTGGCCTCGGCGTCCCCGATGGTCAGCCAGTCTTTCAGCGCGGTGTCGAAAGGGTAGCGGCCGTTGACCGCGAGCCCGGCGGCGGCGAGCCCCTTCTCGAGCTCGAGGCGGATGTCGTCGTTGTGGAACCGGGGCAGGCCGATGAGGTTTAGGCTTTTCGCCTTCTTCCCGGCCGGAGTCCCGGAGGCCGCCTGCAGCGACGCCAGGGTGCTGTAGAGCCAGTCCACCATCTGGGCCTGCGAGCCGGCCTCCAGCCCGTGCGTGCGCAGGGCGACGACCGGCGTCCCCGTGCGCCGCGACACCTCGGCGGCGACCGTCTCGAAGTCGTCGTGGATCATCTCCATGAGGCAGTTGCCCAGGACGAAGACGGCGTCGGGCGCCTTCTCGCGTATGAGCAGCTCCAGGCAGCGTCTCAGCGGCTGTGCCGTCTGCCCGGACGCGAACTGGACTTGGGTGAGCCGGGTGGTGTAGAACTGGGTCCCCGACGGCCCCTGGGTGTGCCGGAAGCTGTTGGCGCAGTCGGCCTCGCCGTGGAGCACGACCGCGAAGTTCCCCGGCATGTCGATGAGGAGCGAGCCCATCCCCGCCAAGCTGCAGCAGGGCTGTCCTATCTGGCGGGTGAGCCGTCCCTCCTGCTCACGCCAGAAGCGCTCGTCTCGCTCCTGGAACGACACGGATCAGCGGGGACCTTTCGAGTAAGCCGCGATGATCTTCTGAACCAGGTCCTTTTGCAGCGTCTCGTGGCGTTCGCCGGCCTTCTTGTCGCCCTGCGCCGCCTTCCAGTCGTTGCGCATCATCTCGACCACCTGGTCGGCGATGTCGTCCATGCTCCGGCCCCAGGCCTTGCGCAGCTTCTCCTTCAGGAGCTCGACTTGGAGTTCGCGGCAGGCCTGGTGGAACGCGTCCTGCCAGACGCCGATGGCCTCGTCCACGAGCGCGGCGCCGCGGTCCTGGCCGCGGTCGCGGCCCCGCTCGGGATCGCGTCCGCAGCAAGGGCAGCTCTCTTCCTGGTGGTGGTGGTGACGCTCTTCATCGTGCATGAATTCCTCCCCCCATCCCTGCCTTCCCCCGCAAGGGCAGGAAGGGGATATGAGTAGTTTCCTATTGTAGCCCATTTTCAAGCGGCCCCGCTCAGCCGGCGGCCGCCAGGATCCTCCGGCAGAGGTGGAGGGTCCCCGAGACGCCCAGATAGGGGGCCGCGCCGCGCGGGTGGTAGTCCAGGGAAGGATATCCGAGCTCCACCGCCGCGGGCGTCCGCCCCGCCGGGAGGCCGGCGCCGGAAAGGCAGCGCAGTTCCGTGGCGGAGCCCAGCAGGACCCCGATCTCGCCGCCCCGGCACGCGGCGGCCAGGGCGGCTTGGAGACCGCGCAAGGGCGGGTCCTCCAGCAGGCGCAGGCCCGCGGGGAGGGTCCGGCCGGTCCGCCGGTACGCTTCCCGGAACGCCCTCTTCCCGCCCAGGCTCGAATCGTTGAGGCCGACCAGGAGCGGGGGGAGGCCGCATTCGTCCAGGAACGCCGCCAGTCCCGCGGCGAGGGGCGTGGCCGCGAACACCGCGCTTCGTTTTCCGGGCAGCCGTCGGGAGGCGGCGCGCAGGCGGCGGAGCGCGTCCGAGGTCCGGGCCCGGACGCCGGCTTGGGCCCGCTTGAGCACCGCCGGCTCCGTTCCGGCCGCGCGGGCCAGGTCCGCGAGCCAGCGGCAGGTGCCCGCCGCTCCCACGGGCAGGTCCGCTTCATGGCCGCGGGCGCCGAGCAGGTCCCGCAGTTCCCGCCGCCGGGGCGCGAGGTAGGGGAGCGCGAGGACGGTCCCGCAGGCGGCGGCGCCCAGCAGTTCCCGGTAGGGGCGGCCGCTCATGAGCACCGGCCCCGGTTCGAGGCCGAGCGTCCCGATGAGCCGGGCCAGCTCCGCGAGGTTCGCCGCGTGGTCGGGTTCGTAGCGGTCGAACAGATAGCCCGCCAGCGCCACCCGCCGCGGGTCCGGTGCCGTACCGCCGAAAGGGGCGCGGCGCAGGATCTCCAGCACCAGGTCCGCGTAGCCGTCGTAGAGGTCCCCGTCGAAGCCGGGGCAGGGCAGATAGGCCGTGTCGCAGGGGACCGTCCTTCCGGCTTCCCGGACGGCCGCGGCGAAGTCCTCGCCGGTCATCTCCGGGAAGGTGACGGAGGCCACGGCCATGAACGCGGGCTCCTTGCGCCGGTGCCAGCTCCGCAGGTAGGGGCCGATGCGGCGGGCGGAGCCGCCGGCCAGGTCGGCGTCGGTCAGCTCGGTGTAGGCCTGTATGGCGTGCGACGGCCGGGCGCGATCGTGGGCGTAGAGGTCGCCGATGCTCTTGTATTTGCAGCCGACCCCGCCGTGCAGGATCAGGAAGGCGTCCGGGACCGCGTGCACGGCCATCCCCAGCCCGCCGAGGCGGCCGTGCTGATGGGCCCGGATGGCGTAGCGGTTGGGGCGGGTCACCGCTTCCCCTTCCCGTCCAACGCGGCGGCGAAGACCGCGAGGTTCCGGGCGATCCCCCCGAAGAACGGGGCCAGGGAGGACGCGCCGATGAGCGGGACCCCGGCCGCGCGCGCGTAGTCCCGCGCGTGGTCGCCCATGAAGGCCGCGTCGAAGCGGCCCCCGCCCAGCAGGTGCTCGAGCTCGCCCGGTTCCGCGAACACGAGGGCCGGCGCGCGGCAGCCCAGGCGGCGCAGGCGGGAGGCGAAGTAGTCCCGGGCCTTCTTCTCGGGCGGACCCTGGATGAGCAGGGTGGGCTTCCAGCCCAGCTCGGTGAAGGCCGCCAGTTCGCCCAGGCCGTCGAAAGCCAGACGGGAGGCGCCCGCGAAGTTGGCCATGCGCAGCCCCACGGCGACGCGGAGTCCGCCGAAACGGCGGGCGAAGCCCCGCATCCGTTCCCGGGCCTCGGCCGCGGGACCGGCCAGCGCCCGGTCCATGGCGGGGACGGCCGCGAAGGCGCGGGCGATCGCGCGGAAGAAGCGGAGGGTCGGGGCCAGCCCGACCGGGAGGGGGACGGGGATCAGAGGCGCCTCGAGCTTCCGGAGTCGCGCCGTGAACGAGGGATAGAGTCCGCTGTCCACGACGGCGTGGGCCGCGGCCGCGGCGAAGGAGCGCCAGTCGTCGAGTCCGGCGTCGAGCGGATAGCTGCAGCGCAGCCGCGCTCCGGCGGCGGCGAGCAGCGACTCGAGTTCCCGCCGCGGTCCCGGCTCGAGCCGCGGCAGGCCGACGATGTTCAGGGCGCCGGGCGCGGCGGGGCGGCGGGGCCGCGAACCGCCCAGTCCGGCGAGCACGCCGTAGAACCAGTCCGTGTACTCCGCCTGCGAGACGATCTTGAGGCCGCTGGTGCGCAGGGCCAGGACCGGGACCCCGTGCTTGCGGGCGGCGCGCCGGCACACGCCCTCCAGGTCCGAGCCGATCATCTCCATGAGGCAGGAACTCAGTACGAAGACGAGCTCGGGCCGATCCTGGCCGGCCAGGACCGCGGCCAGGCAGCTCTCGAGGACGGCCTCGGTGCGTCCCGCGGCGCAGTCGAGCTGGCTCACCCGCGACCCGTAGAAATGGGAGACCGAACGCCCCTCGAAGTGGGGGAAGCAGTCGAGACAGCCGTCCTCGCCGTGCACCACGACCGCGAAGCGGCCGGGCATCTGCGTCAGGATCCGCGCGATCCCGGCCAGGGTGCAGCAGGGCTGGCCCATGCGCTCGGTGAAGAACCGCTGATTGGCGTCCCAGAACGCTTCATCGGACATGACGGATGATTATATTAACCTATGGAGGCATTCGGGGGGCTGGGGCGGGGGCCGCGGGGCGTCCGGCCCCGCGGCCCGACGGCCGTCCGCATGCGTCACTTCTTCTTGGCGTAGTCGAGCATCCCTTGGAAGTCCACGACCACGACCGTTTCGTTGCCCTCGACCCAGCCGTCATGTCCGGCTGGGATGTTGATCACGTCTCCGGCGCGGGTCGTCCGCTCGGTCCCATCGTCGAGCCGAGTCGTGATCGTCCCGGAGAGCTGATAGCCGTAGTGCGCGGCCTCGCAGCTCTTGGTCTTCGCGATGGGCTTCACGCAAGTCGACCAGCGCCAGCCCGGCTGGAAGGTCACGCGTCCGATCGTCTTTCCCGCCACGGTGACCAGCTCCAGCTTGCCCTTCTCGAACAACCGTACTTCTTCCGGCTGGTCGAGGTTCTTCGCCTCGAACTTCTCCAGAGTCTGCAGCATTGGAGTCACCTCCGAGCCCCGGTCCGGGCCTTCGCGCCCGCGCGCCTGCCGCCGGTGGGAGGTCTCCGGCCGGGATTCGCCCTACGCCCCGAGTATGGGTCCGGCCGCCTATCGGGAGTGTCACATCGCTCTCAACGGGCGCTCAACGCCGCGCCGCCGGACCGGGCGGCATGACGATTGTCATGATGGGGGGGGCGTTAAAATTGATTTAATAGTCAACGGTATCATGGAAAGTCTCGTCTTCTTCGGCAAGGGGGGCATCGGGAAGTCCACCATCGCCTCGAACTTGAGCGCGCTGTACGGCATCTCCGGGAAGAAGGTCCTCCACGTCGGCTGCGATCCCAAGCACGACTCCAGCGTCTCCTTGTGCCCGGAAGGCTACGTGCGCACCTTCATGGAGCAGCTCCTCGAGGACGGGACTCCGCGCCTCGCCGAGGGGCGGCCCCTGACCCTGCGCGGGCGCTTCGGGGTGGACATCGTGGAGGCCGGCGGCCCGGAGCCGGGAGTGGGCTGCGCGGGGCGGGGGATCTCGCTCATGCTCGAGACCTTCCAGGCCCGCAAGCTCCTCGAGAACGGCCGCTACGAGGTCGTGGTCTTCGACATCCTGGGCGACGTGGTCTGCGGCGGCTTCGCCACCCCCATCCGCCGGGGCTTCGGCAAGAAGGTCTTCATCGTGGTCTCCGAAGAGCTCATGTCCCTCTACGCCGCCAACAACATCGCCAAAGCCGTGCGCAGCTACCGGGACGGAGGCGTGGTGCTGGCCGGGCTGGTGGCCAACGTCCGGGACCCCGAGGCGGACCCCCGTCCCATCGCGCGCTTCGCCGCCCGCATCGGGACCAAGGTGGTGGCCTCCATCCCCCGCGACCCGGCGGTGCGCGAGGCGGAGTACCGCCGGCGCAGCGTGGTGGAGCACGCCCCGCGCTCCCCGGCGGCCAGGGCCCTGGCCCGCCTCTCGGCCCTGGCCCTGCGGATCGACCCCCGGCGCATCCCCGTGCCCGCGCCGCTCGAGGACCGCGCCTTCTACGAGCTTTCCTTGCGCCAGTTCCGCGGCGGGCGCGCCGCGAAATAAGGAGCCTCTGATGATGCAGAAGATCGTCATTTTCGGGAAGGGCGGCATCGGGAAATCGACCATCGCCTCGAACCTGGCCGCCACCTACGCCCTGCAGGGTCTGCGGGTGCTCCTGGTCGGGTGCGATCCCAAGCACGACACGACGGTCTCCCTGACCGAAGGGCGTCCCATTCAGACCGCGGTCGACCTCCCCGGCTTCATGGACCTGCGCGCCACCCGGGACCAGTTCGTGGCCAAGGGGCGCCTGGGCGTGGACTGCGTCGAGTCGGGCGGTCCCGAGCCGGGCATCGGCTGCGCGGGCCGGGGCATCTCCCGGACCATCGAGATCCTCGAGAACTGCGGCCTCATGAAAGAGGGGACCTACGACGTCATGCTCTTCGACGTCCTGGGCGACGTGGTCTGCGGCGGGTTCGCCGCGCCCCTGCGCATGGGCTTCGCGGAGAAGGTCTGCATCGTGGCCTCCGAGGAGCTCATGGCCCTGTACGCGGCCAACAACATCGCCCGGGCGATCCTGAACTACTCCTCCAACGACATCGGGCTCTGCGGGGTCATCGCCAACCTCAAGGACCCCGCCGCCCCGGAGGCCGCCAAGGCCGGGGGCGCCGCCCACATGGACGCGCGCGGGACGATGCAGCGCTTCGCCGGCATGATCGGGACCCAGGTCCTCGACTTCCTGCCCCGCGACCTGGCCGTCCGGGAGGCGGAGTTCCAGCGCAAGACCATCGTGGAGTTCGCCCCCAAGGCGCCCTTCGCTCTGCGCATGCGCTCCCTGGCCGCGAAGATCCTGAAGATCGACCCGGCCAAGGTGCATGTCCCGGACCCGCTCGGCGACGAGGAGTTTCATGACCTCTCCCGCACGGGCTTTCGCGGGACGCGCGCCCGCCGCGTCGTGGTCGCCGCGCCGCCGTCCGGCGCCATGGACCTCGCGGCCGCGGCCGATGCCGCCCGGCGCCAGGCCGACCCCCGGCGCCGCAGCCAGCTGCCCCGGGCCGACGTCCCCGACGAACAGCTGGAGAAGGCGATGGAGGCCTGGGTCAAGGCGGCGCCGGACAAGGGCCAATGGAAGGACGGCCCGCACGCGATGCAGTGGGGGGACCCGGTGCAGTGGCGCAACTTCTTCGCCGACCGGGAGACGGCGCGCAACTACGACCAGCACGTCTACCTCGACGCGCCCATCGTGGGCATCGCCCACGAGGACCTGGAATGCCACTACGCGACCCCGTTCTTCAACGACGGGTTCATGACCTACCACAACTTCAAGTGGGTCCAGCGCCGGGAACGCGACGACCGCTTCGGCGAGGGCTGCATCGGCCTCACCACGGACATCCAGGACGCGGACGTGGTGCACGGGGGCTCCAAGAAGCTCAAGGAGGCACTGGACTTGGCCCTGAAATCGTCCGAAGGCAAGGCGGCCATCCTCGTGACCACCACCTGCGTCCCGACCGTGATCGGCGACGACGCGGTGGGCATCATCGAGCAGTACCGCAAGAAGACCAAGCTCCCCATCCTCTTCTCCAGCCCCGCCAGCGGGCAGGAGCTGAACCTGCTGGAATTCTTCTTCAAGCAGGTGCGGGAGACGCCGGAGTTCAAGGCCGTGAAGCCCGAGGAACGGAGCCTCAACCTCATCGGCTTCCCCCCCGGGTTCGGCCGCGACGAGCTGACCTCCCTGCTCGGCCGCACCGGGATCCAGGTGCAGTCCATGATCCTGCCGCGCTTCAGCGTCAAGGAGATCCGGGACTTCGGCAAGGCCGCGCTGAACCTGTTCTATCCCGACCCGAGCCTGCGCGCCATCTACAAGAAACTCTTCGAGGGCATGGAGATCCGCACGCTCACGCCGGTCGCGCCGTTCGGGCTGGAGAACACCCGGCGCTGGCTGTGCGAGGTCGGGAAGCATTTCGGGGCCGAGGAGCTGGCGCTGCGGGCCTGGGACGACGCCGCCCGGGGCGTCTCCGAGGAGTGGGACCGCGCCCGCGAGCGCGTGGCCGGGCGGAAGGTCGCCTTCGTCGCGGACGCGGAACACGTGCGGCGCCTGGCCGACCCCAGCGGTGCGTCCGGTATCCCCATCGTCTCGTTCCTGAAGGAGATGGGCCTCGGCGTCGACTACCTGGTGTTCCTGGAGGGGAAGGAACCCGAACTGCCCAAGACGGACGGCCGGCACTCCGCCCGCTGGTTCCGCACGCCCGGGGAGCTCGACCGGCTCCTGCGCGAGGGGGATTTCGACGCGGTCTATTCCGAGTATTTCTTCGACCAGCGCCTGACCCGGGCCGGCAAGCCCCAGTTCTCCGCCGCGGACATGGAGATGGGTATCCATGGCGCCCTGCGCAGCCTGGAGCGGCTGGGGAACATCTGCCATTGGAAGTTCTACGGCCGCCGCGGCCCGGGCCGGGCGGCCGTTCCCCCAGCCAAGGGCCGGGCCAGGAGGAAGGCGTGAAGACCAAGGAGAAGCGCATCAGCGGGCACCGCTCGAACTACCCGGCGCTGGTGGGGGTCTACCTCATGGCCAACGCCCTCCCGGACTCCATCGTGGTCGTCGACGGCCCGGATTGCGCCCTCTACAAGGCGCACTACATCCACGGCCGCCACGACCTCAACTCCACGCTCCTGGACATCAACGGCTTCCACCGCATCTGCTTCACCAACGTCTGCGCCCAGAGCGTGACCAAGGACCACAACGAGCTCATCCTGCGCAAGCTTCACATGATCGACAAGCTCGATTCCGCCCGCGTGGTCCTGCTGACCTCCCTGCCCGGCTGCTTCATCACCGGGCTGGATTACGAGCACCTCATGCGCAGCGCCTCGCATTTCATGCGCCAGGAGGTCTTCGCCCTGCCTCCGGCCGCCCTGGTCGGGGACTGGATCGACGGCTACGGCATCGCCATGCGGGGCGTGGCGCGGCACATGAAGCTGCGCCAGGGGAAGGGCAAGCGCGACCAGGTCGCCATCGTCGGCTACCTCATGGACCGCAACGAGGGAGACCATCGCGGCAACCAGATCGAGCTCAAGCGCATGCTCGCGGCCCTCGGCCTCGACCTGGTGTCCGTGTGGCTCGACGGGCAGCCCTACGACAGCCTCAAGCGGGTCGAGGAAGCGGGGGTCATCATCTCTTTGCCCTACGGCCGGGGCGCGGCGGAAGAGCTCGCGAAGAAGACCGGCGCGCGCCTGGTGGAGGCCGATCTCCCCTTCGGGCTCGGCTATTGCGCCGATTTCTTGCGCCGCATCGCCGCGGCGACCGGCCGGGAGGAGCGGGCCGAGGCGTTCATCCTCGCTGAGGAGGCCGAGGCGTTCCGCCGCCTGGAATGGCTCACCCCCTACCTCTTCCTGCACAAGAAGGCGGCCTTCCTGGGGGACCCGTTCCTGCTCAACGGCTTCCTCGACGTCTGCGAGGACCTCGGCATCACGCCGGCCGAATGCTTCGTCATGGGGCGGGAGAACCGGTTCGGCTTCAAGCCCCGGAAGGGGGCGCCGCCGGTGGTGTTCGAACCCGACATCTACCACGAGGCGGTGAACCGCTTCATCGGCAAGCCGCCGGACCTCATCGTGACCAACACCAACGACATGGTGCGGGAGATCAAATCCCCGACCAAGGCCATCCTCGAGCTCGGGTTCCCTTCCTACACGCACCACAACCTCGGGAACACCCCGTTCCTGGGCTATCAGGGCTTCCTGTGCTTCGCGGACCGCATCGCCGAGCATCTGTTCTACCAGCGGCGGGTGATGACCAAACAGGAGGGGCGCTGGGCGGAAGGCGATTGGGACAAGCTCGCCGCCGGCCCGGCCGGCGAATACACCGTCCCGCACGAGGCGCTCAAGCAATAGCCGTCCGATGCTGAAAGAGGAAGACGACCTCTCCTGGTACGCGCGCAAGGCGGATTCCCTGCGCGGGGAGGCTCCGGTCCCTTGCGCGCCCGCGGATCCCGCCGCCGCCGCCCGGTCGGCCGCCCTGCTCGCGGAGCTGAGCGCCGGAGGGATCCGGGGCTCCATCGCGGACCGCACGCTCTACACCCGGCGCCTGCCGCCGGGCTGCCGGGGCTGCCTGGCCGGCAGGGGCACCAACTGCTACGTGACCGGGCTCTGCACCCGCGAATGCTTCTTCTGTTTCAACGAACAGCCGCGGACCGACCAGCTGGTGCTCCACGGCATCCGCATCGAAGATCCGGGGGAGGCCCGAGAGATCGTGGAGCGCTATGGCCTGCGCAGCGTGGGCCTCAGCGGGGGGGAGCCGCTCCTGTTCCCCGACCGGGTGTTGGCGCTCCTGCGCGTTCTGCGCTCCGGCCCGCATCGCTGCCGCGTGGACCTCTACACCAACGGGGACCGGGCGGACGACGAGACCTTGCGCCGCCTCAAGGAGGCGGGCCTGGATTCCGTCCGGTTCAACCTCGCGGCCAACGGATTCGACACCGCTCCGGTGGAGCGCGCCCTGCGGTATTTTCCCGAGACCACCGTGGAGGTCCCGGTCATCCCGGACCGCCTGCCGGAGTACGAGGCGATGGCGCTCAAGCTAGACGGGCTGGGGGTCCCATACCTCAACATCCACGAGCTCTTCGCCTGCCGCGAGAACGCCCCGGGCGTGGCCGCGTCCGGGTTCAGCGCCAAGTCCCGCTCCGCGGACCTCACCTGGATGCCGACCGCGGAGGGAGAGGAGGCCGCCCTGCGCCTCCTCCTGTTCTCCCTGCGCCGCGCCCGGACCCTCTCCGTGTACTACTGCTCCTGCCGGACGCAGGAGCTCATCGGCCGGCGGGGCCTCGCGCGGCGGCGGAGCTCTTGAGGTGGAGGTGCGCACCCCGGCCCTGACCGTGCGCCGCCTGCGCAGCGTCGGGGACATGGCGGAACTCTACCGGGGGGAGCGCACGGGGGACCCGTTCTACTGGTTCGAATTTTTGGAAGGGACCCCGCCCGGCATGACCCGGCGCGAGAAATGGGTCATCATGGTCTCCACCCAGTTCGGCTGCGCGGTCAACTGCCTCATGTGCGACGCGGGGGGGGAGGGCTATCACGGCAACCTGACGGGGGAAGAGCTCCTGGCCCAGATCCGCCTCTCCCTTTCCTTCCATCCCGAGATCCGGCCGGACGAGGCCGCCAAGATCAAGGTCCGCTTCACGCGCATGGGGGAGCCCAGCCTCAACCCTGCCGTGCTGGAGTGCCTCGGTCATCTGGGGCGCTCGACGCTCCTGCCCGGACTGCTCCCGAGCGTCTCCAGCGTGGCTCCCAAGAGCCCGCGCTGCGCCGATTTCTTCGCGAAGCTCGCCGCGCTCAAGGACCGGTACTTCTCCGGGGGCAGGTTCCAGCTCCAGTTCTCCGTCCATTCCACGGACGAGGACGCCCGGCGGGCCCTGGTCCCGGTGCGCAAGTGGAGCCTGGAGGACATCGCGGCCTTCGGCCGGGATTGGGTGCGCCCCGGAGACCGCCGCATCACGCTCAATTTCGCCCTGGGCAGGGACGTCCCGCTGGACCCGGCCGTGCTGGAGCGCGTGTTCTCCCCGGAGCGGTTCCTCATGAAGCTGTCTCCCATCCACCCCACCCGGCGGTCCGAGGAGCATGGGCTGACCCGGAGCTGGTTCCAGGACGCCCCGGAGCGGGTCGCCATCCTCAAGCGAGACCTGGAGCGGAGGGGATTGCTCTGCATCCTGGGCCAGAGCTGGCCGGAAGAGGTGGCGTGCGCCGGTTCCTGCGGTCAAATGGGGGGGGGAATTATCGTAGAATGACCCTGTACGTTTGAGAGGAAAACACAGAATGCCCAAGAAAGTCCTTTTGACCTCCGTCTGCCAGCCCCTGGGGCCGGCGCATGGGGATGGGCCGAGCGTCGGCTATGAACTCCTTTTCGGACAGGTGACCCGCGCCCAGGGCATGTTCAGCCCCCGCGCCACGCACCTCCAGTTCTCGCTGGAATACATCGGACAGAACCTCGATTCCCCGGTCACCGTCCTGCAGTATCCCACCAAGCGCAAGTTCATCAAGGAGCTCAAGAAGGGCTACGACTACGTCGGCCTCCCCTTCATCCTATCCACCTTCCACCGCATGAAGGAGATGACCGCCCTGATCCGCGAGCACGCGCCGCAGGCCAAGATCGTCCTGGGGGGCTACGGCACCGTCCTGTCGGACGAAGAGCTCAAGCCCCACTGCGACTTCATCTGCCGCGAGGAGGGCGTCGCCTTCATGCGCCGCCTGCTGGGCGAGCCCGAGCGGCCGCTCCCGTACGAGCATCCCCTGATCGTGAGCACCCTGAAGGTGTTCTCCCTGCCGGTCTCCAAGACCGGCATGATCTTCGGGGGCCTGGGCTGCGCGAACGGCTGCGACTTCTGCTGCACCTCGCATTTCTTCAAGCGCAAGCACATCCGCCTGCTCGAGACGGGCCGGGACATCTACGACGTGATGGTCCGCTACCAGGAAGAGAAGGGCGTCCGTCAGTTCACGGTCCTCGACGAGGACTTCCTCCTCAACAAGCGCCGCGCCATGGAGTTCCACAAGATCGTGATGGAGAACCAGAAGACCTTCTCCATCTTCGCCTTCGCCTCCATCAAGGCCCTCAGTCAGTACAGCTGCCGGGAACTGGCCGAGATGGGCATCGACGGCCTGTGGATCGGCTACGAGGGCACGCGTTCCGGCTACGAAAAGCAGCAGGGCCGCTCCGTGGGCGACCTGTTCCCGGACCTGAAGCGGCACGGCATCCTCGTGCTGTCCTCCATGATCGTGGGCTTCGACTACCAGGACCGCGAGGTCATCCGGGCTGAGCTGCGCGGCCTCCTGCGCCTGCGTCCCGCCCTCTCCCAGTTCCTCATCTACGGCCCCACCCCGGGGACCCCCTTCTACACCCGCATGGAGGCGGAGGGGCGCATGCGCCCGGTCGTCACCGAGGACCGGGAGAAGTACTTCCGCAACTGCACGGGCTTCACCTCCATGGTCACGCACCCGACCTTGTCGGCGGCGGATATCGAAGGCGCCCAGCGGGAGTGCTTCGAAGAGGATTATCAGCGCCTGGGCCCGTCCATCATCCGCTCCCTGCGCGTTTGGCTGAGCGGCTACGAGACCCTGCGCCGCTCGGAGAGCGTGGCCCTGCGCCGCAAGGCCAAATTCTTCGCCGACGACATCCGCCGCGCCTACCCCATCCTGCTGGCGTGCCGGCTCTTCGCTCCGAACCCGCGCATCCGCAATTGGGTGGGGGCGCTCGAGCGCCGGCTGCACCTCACGATGGGGCTGCCCACGCTGTGGGAGCAGGCCCTGGCCTTCCTCGCGGTGGGAGCGGCCCTGTGGACCCGGTTCACCTTGAACTTCGACTGGTTCCAGCATCCGTCGCCCCGGCTCACCCGGTACCATTGGGAATACTTCCCGGCCAAGGTCATGCGCCTGCTGGGGGAGATCCGGGAGGGTTCCGCCAACGAACTCCGCGTCCGCTGGCAGGCGCGGACGGCCGGCGGCGTCTCCTGGATCCACTTGGAGGGCGCCCTCGACGGGAAGACCGGGGAGCAGCTCGGCCGCCGCATGCGCGAGAGCCTGGAGCGGGGCCGGCAGAACGTCGTGGTCAGTCTCGAGAAGCTGCAGTTCATCGACCGCAAGGGCCTGGCCGCGTTCTACCGGGCCTCCCGGCGCTACCGCGCGCGCATGAAGGTCATGCCCCCGGCCGCGCTCCCGACCGGCTCGCCGGACCTGCGCCGGCTGGTCGAGTACTTCACGGGGCCGACTCCCAAGGCCGAGTCGGCATGATCGGAGACACGGTCTATCGCTACCGCGACGCGCTCTACCTGAACATCACCAACCGCTGTCCCACCGCGTGCGTGTTCTGCATCAAGAAGCCCTGGGACATGGGCTACCGGGGCTACGACCTGCGTTTGGAGGTCGAATCCCCGGCCCGGGAGATCCTCGACCGCATCGGGGACCAGGCCGCCGGCCGGGAAGTCGTGTTCTGCGGCTTCGGAGAGCCCACCTACCGGCTGGACGCCATGGCGGATATCTGCGCCGGCCTCCGGCGGAAGGGCGCGTCCCTCATCCGGCTCAACACCGTTGGGCTGGGGAGCCTCATCCACGGGCGCGACATCACCCCCGAGCTCGCGCGGATGCTGGACGCGGCGACCGTCAGCCTGAACACGAGCGACCCCGCGGAGTGGGTCAGGACGCACCGCCCCCTGCCCGCGTTCCGGGAACAGGGCTTCTCGGCGGTCCTGGAGTTCATCCGGGGCTGCGTCCGCGGCGGACTGCAGACCGTCGTCACCGCCGTTGAGGTCCCGGGCCTGGCCGTGGAGCCCTTCCGGGCCCTCGTGGCCGGTCTGGGCGCGGAATGCCGCCTGCGCCCGGTCCTGGAAGTCACCCCCAAGACCTGAAAAAGGGAAGGCCCGCGAGGCGCTGCGCCGCGCGGGCCTTCGGCTCGACCGGGGTTATGGCCCGGCCGGCGTCGCTTATAGGGCCTTTACGTTAGCCGCCCGGGGACCCTTTTCGGAGTTCTCGACATCGAACTCGACCTGCTGGTTCTCCGCCAAGGTCTTGAAGCCTTCCATCTGGATGGCGGAGTGATGGACGAACAGGTCCTTGCCGCCGTCCTCCGGAGTGACGAATCCGTAGCCCTTCTGATCATTGAACCACTTGACTGTGCCTTTCATCTTCCTACCTTCCCTTCTCCGTAAGCCCTGATTTGAAGCCGGGACCGACCGATGCTTCAGACTTACTTAGCAGGATTATAGCATTTATTTGACGGAGCCTGCTTGGCAGAACGCCCCAATATAGCTAACATATCCGGTCTAAAAACAGCCTTCCCCAGCCCGGGATGGAGAATTGATGAAGGGAAAACTCCTTATCGTAGAGGATGAGCAGGACCTGCTGAAGCTCCTGCAGATCACCTTCGAGAAACACGGCTACCGCGTCTTTCCGGCGCGCGAGCCGGCCTCGGGCCTGGCGCTGGCCAGGCAGATGAAGCCGGACCTCATCCTCCTCGACATCATGCTGCCCCAGATGGACGGGCTGGAGTTCTGCCGCATCATCCGCCAGGAGACCAAGGCTCCGATCCTCTTCCTCACCGCCAAGGTGAGCGAGGTCGACCGCATCCTCGGGCTCAAGATCGGGGGGGACGACTACATCACCAAGCCCTTCTCCATGGGCGAACTGGTGGCCCGGGTGGAAGCGCACCTGCGCCGCGCGGCCCTGGCCGCGCATCCCGAGGACGGCGCGGTGGGGGACGCCGAAGGCATCGCCATCGACCTCGAGAAGCGGGAGGTCCGCGTCCGGGGCAAGGCCAAGAACCTGACCCCGCGGGAATTCGACCTGCTCAAGCTCCTGTTGGACGCGGAGGGGAAGATACTCTCCCGCGAGGCCATATTGGAGAAGCTCTGGGGCGCCGAGCGGATGGCGGACATCAACGCCCGCACCGTCGACCAGCACGTGGCTCGCCTGCGGCGAAAGCTGAAACCGGAGGGCGGTCGGATCATGACCGTGACCAAATCCGGCTATCGCGTGCGCCGGTGATGGCCTGATGGCGGGTTCGTTGCATGACCAACGCAGGGCCCTATAACCCAGCGCCCTAGGATCAAACATGATGCAAGAAGAAGCGCCTCTCGCGGTACACTACCCCAAGGCCGAAGAAGTCATCGCGGCCAAGGAATACACGTTCCGGATCATGACCCGCCTGCCGGGACCCGTCGAGATATCCCTCGACAAGGGTCCCTGGCTGCCCTGCCGCCCCGCGATCGGTTATTGGTGGTATGACTGGATGTGCGACGGCGAGGGGGAGCATGTGATCGTGGCCCGCGTGTTCGGCGAGGACAACGAGATCGCCGTCACAGAGCCCCGGACCTTCATCGTGGAGCGGGGGCGCGGCAAGTAGGCTTTCCCGGAAACACAAAACCCCTGGTTCTCACCAGGGGCCGGTCCCGACATTTCTTGTTTCGGGTTCGAATCTTAAAACTTATCTAAGGACAATTAGAGCATATCCCTCGGAGCCTGTCAAGCGAAAAAATCCCCGGCTGCTCCCGGGGCCTCCGAGATGTGTTATCATCCCTTGGGCGCCGCAGGGGGGCAAGATCCGCCCTATCCCTCCGGGCGCGAGAGGTCTTGAGATGAGCGTGAAGCCCCTTGCCCTGCTGACATTGTGCGCCGCCATGGTCCTGGCCGCTCTCCCCGCGTCGGCCGCGGATGAATCCGCCTGGGACGCCCGCCTCACCCGGATCGAGGGGGAGGTCATCGTCTACACCGCCGACGACCCCGACGGGATACCGGCGGAGAAGGACATGCCCCTGGAGCCGGGTGACCGCATCGGCACCGGCTCCGACGGGACCGCGGAGGTGGCGCTCGACCCCGACAGCGTGATCGAGGTGGGCCCCGGCTCGGAGCTCAAGATCGAGTCCACGAAGAAGAGCGACTCCGTCTTCGGGCTGAATTTCGGCCTCCTGAAGGCCAAGATCAAGCTGCTCATGATGCGCGACAAGCTCCGCGTCCGCACCCCCACCTCGGTATCGGCCGTGCGCGGCACCGAGTTCGCCATGCAGGTGGAGGAGGAGGGCGACACGCACGTGGGAGTATTCGACGAGGGCAAGGTCTCCGTCGGCCGCACGGACGAGGACTCCTCGGAGGTCTCCCTGGAGAACAACCAGGAGACCTCGGTGCGCGAATCCGCCGCCCCGCTCCCGCCCCAGGCGCTCAAGCGCTTCATCCCGGCGCGCGCGCGGATCGTGTTCCTGCGCGACCGCGTGAAGGTCCTCCGGCAGGACTGGAAGACCTTGAGCCGGGAGAAGCGGCTGGAACTGCGCCGGCTGTCCGCTGAACGCTTTCGCGAGAACATGAAAAACGACGCCAAGCTGCGCAAGAAGTGGAAGAAGCAGTCGGAGAAGCGCAAGGGCGAGCGGGAGAAGCTGCGCAAGAAGGTCCAGAAGAAATACCAGAAGAACGTCGACCAGCTCCGCCGGCGGCAGGGTGGCCGGTGACGCCATGCTGAAGACCCTGCTCGCCGCCGCGCTGGGCTGGGGGCTCGTCTCCGCCGCCGCCGAGGAGGCGGCCGGCGATCCGGAAGCGGCCCCGGTCGCCGAGGGCGCCTCCGTTCCCGCGCAGGCGGCGCCTCCGGGCGCCCCGCGCGACGAGAACATCCCGTTCGACGAGACCGGCGAGTATGTCGCCTCCCGCACCGAGAGCCCCGACCAGGCCGAGAAGAAGGCCGAGCAGGACGCCATCGACAAGGTGCTCAAGCAGCGCATGACGGTGACCTCCATGTTCGAGGACAGCCAGGTCCAGGCCGACAAGAACTCCCAGCAGTTCCTGGCCAGCTACATGACCACCTTCTCCGGGGGTGTGGTGAACATCGAGAAGACGGTGCCGCAGGCGCCCGTTCCAATCGGCGGCGGCGCCATGAAGTACGTCGTGCGGGTGCTGGGAGGCATCCGCTTCAACGGAGACCCCGACCCTTCCTTTGAGATTCGATTGGAGGCCAAGGAGGCGGGGGGAAAGCGCCTGGGGATGAACGCCTCGGAGTTCTACGAGGGCGACGAGGTGGAACTGGGCTTCTGGAGCACCCAGGACGCCTACGTGCAGCTGCTCACCCTGGATTCGGAGAACAACGCGGCGCTGCTCTATCCCAACGAGTATTTCCCCGCCCCCAAGAAGCTCAAGGCGGGCGAGGTCTTCCGTTATCCCGGGGAGAAGGCGGGCTTCCGCGACCTGAAGGTCATCGCCGCCCTGCCTTCCGGGAAGGACGAGGTGGTCGAATATCTCCACATCATCCTCACCAAGGGCAATCCCCTGTTCTCCACCAAGGAAGCCAAGGAAGCCGACGTCGGCCCCTACAAGGTCCTGGACCTGGGGGACCGCTCCCGGATATCCCGCAAACTCTCCAATCTGAACCGCTCCAAGTGGACCCAGAGGGTGTTCGCCTACCGCATCAAGAAGCAGGTCAACTAGGCCGCGAATTTGGTAGCATTGTCGCAGACGTCAAAGGAGGATGGCACGATGAAGCGAGTGAATTGGTTGGCGCTGGGCCTCTTCGTCCTGGCTATGGGCTGCGGGGGCACCCAGGAGAAGAAAGCGGCTCTGGCCGCGAACGCGAAGCCCGAGTGGGTCATGAAGGGCAGCGGCGCCTTCCCCGGCGACATGGGGACCGTCATCTACGGCGTGGGCGTGGCCAATGCCATGCCGAACATCGCCCTCCAGCGCAAGGCGTCGGACAACCGCGCCCGCCAGGAAGTCGGCGAGACGATGAAGACCGAGGTCGCCTCCTTGACCAAGGACTTCATGGAGCAGCACACCGACTACTTCCGGCCGGACGCCGCGGGTTCCGACGAGCTCATCAGCTACGTCTCCAAGAGCGTCTCCGAAGCCACCCTGATCAACTGCAAGGTCGTGGACCGCTGGGACGACCCGGCCACCGGCGCCTTCTACTCCCTGGCCCGCATGGACCTGAACACGGCCGTGTACGACAAGTACAAGGAAAGCGTGAAGAAGGCCATCCGCGACCAGGCCGGCGCCGTGATCAAGGAAAAGGCCAACGAGGCTCTAGCGAACCTCGACGCCGAGATCGACAAGCAGCGGACCCGCGAAGCCGCGATCCTGGGCGTCGGCCAGTAAGGCCTCCGCCGTGCCTTGTCGTCGGTGGGCCTGCATGGCCCTCCTGTGCGCGGCGTGCGCCTGCGCCCCGGGTCGTTCACCGGGGCCAGGCGCCGCCGCGGCGCCTCCCGCCATCCCCGATTGGGTGCGTTCCATCCCCCAGGACTCCACGGGTGAATTCGTTTATGCCGTAGGCTTCTCCCCGCGGACCTTCTTCGCCGCGGAATCCCTCGACTTCGCGAAGAACGCCGCCCGCGTGGAGCTCGCCAAGAGCATCAAGGTCGCGGTGAAGGAGACCCTCTCCGACACCGTCGTCAACGCCCATAGGACCGCGGGGAATCAGGACCGGTTGGTGAGCTTCTCCGAGAGCGAGATGGACGCCGAGCTCCGGGGGAGCGAGGTCGTGGAGACCTGGCGGGACGATGCCGGGCTGGTGGGGGAGAAGGGCTCGGTCTACGTGCTCGCCCGCGTCAAGAATCCGAACAAGTAGTCCCATCCGGAGGATCCCATGAAGCTGAGCTGCGTCCTGTCGGCGGTCGTCGCCCTATCCGTCCCGGGGTCCCTCCGGGCTGAGATGGAGTCCGAGGCCCTGCTGCGCTCCTTCGACGCCCATTCCCAAGGGGTGTCAGCCGTGGCGGTCTCTCCCGCCGGCGACTATTTCGCCTCGGGAGGGCGGGATGGGAAGGTCAGGGCCTGGACCGCGGCCGACTACCAGCAGACCCTGGAGGCCGCGCCTTCCACCCAGCCCGTGTTGGGCGCCGCCATTTCCAAGGACGGGACCGTCGCGGCATTCGCGGACGCGGCCGGGACGCTGTCCTTCTACTCGACTTTCAAAGGGGCGCTCCTGGGCCAGACCACGGGCCTGGCCGGCATATCCTTCATCGATTTCTCGGTCGACGGCCGCTCCCTCCTGGTCGGGGTACGCTCGGGGGAACTGCGCTCCTTCTCCGCGACCGACTTCCGGCCGGGAAAACCCATCCGCTCCGACTCGAAGAGCCCGGTCACGGCCCTGCGCTACGCCAAGGACCGGCTCCATTTCGTGACCGGACACGCGGACGGCACCCTGCAGTATTGGTCCGGCTCCCTGGGCAAGGTGCTGAAGGCCTTCCCGGCCCACGGCGCCCCGGTCCTGGGCATCGCCTTCACCCCGGACGGCAAGTATTTCTGCTCGGCCGGCCGGGACGGGGGCCTCAAGTTCTGGAGCGCCGAAGGGGAGCTGAAGAAGGAGGCCCGCGGCGCCTCGGCCGTCTCGGTCGCCTTCCCGGAGAAGCTCAACCTGGCCGTGCTGGGCGGCACGGACGGAGCCCTCCATGTCCTGCGCCTGCCCCAGGGGGAGGCTGCGCTCACGACCGCGGTCGGACCCGGACCCGTGATCGCGGCCTTCCTGCCCGAGGACCGGCTCCTGGTGACCGGCGACGGAGGGGGGAAGGTGAAGGTCTGGCGCAACCCGCTCGTCTACCGCCAGTACAAAGTCCTCTTGGACCTCGGAGACAAGGCCTTCGCGGCGGGACGCTACGACATGGCGGTCACGAAGTTCGGGGAGGCCGCCTCCCTGTTCGCCGAGCCCGAGGTGGCCGAGAAGATGAAGCTGGCCCGGGAGAAGAAGCTGTCCCAGCAGCAGGAACAGCTCAAGAAGATGCGCGACCTCCAGCAACAGACCCGGGACCGCATGCGCGGCTCCAATCCCAGATAGACCGCGGCAAAAGGAAAGCCCGCGGACCCGGGAGGATATCCCGGTCCGCGGGCTTTTCCGTTCTCAGGCTGTTCCTGATCTAGAACAGGTACGCCTTCACCTGCATGAGCAGGGTGATGCTGTTCGCGCCGTAGTCGTCCATCCCAGACACCGAGATGACCTGCCGGTCGAACCGGAGTTCCGGGCCGATGGCAAGGTTGTCTTTAAGGAAGAAGTCCGCGCCGCCGCTCATCCCGAAGCCCACGATGCTGATGTTGTCGGACCCCGTGAACTTGATGCTTCCCACGGTGAAGCCGGTTCCCACGTAGGGGACGAGCTTCGGGTGGGGGAAGAAGTGCCACTTCACGAACGGCGACAGCATGGTGAAGGTCATCTTGCTGCCGGCGGACTCTGTCTGCAAGACGTAGAACGCGGAGCCGGCCTCCAGCGGCTGGGTGATGAAGTACCCGACGCTGCCGCCGAGCAGTGAGGTTCCGCTCTTATCGCCCTCATCCGGGTCCGTGTTCTGATAGGATGCCAGAGCCGCGACTTCCAGATTCCCCTTCTGAATCGGGGCTTCCAACGCCAACGCCTTGGCGACCGGAGCCGCCAGCACGGCTGCGAGGAACATCATTGTTACGAACTTCTTCATTATGAGGCCTCCCTGATTGGCAGATGGCTTCCTGCCGCCAGGTGAATCCTAGCATATCCGAAGGGCCCTTGAAAAAAGGGGGATGGGCGTTATACTTTCATCAATAGGCCGGACTACCCCCCGCTGCGCGACTCTCCCGGGTCCACCCCTTGCCGCAGTTCGGTTTTGTCGGCGGAACCCTATGTCCGTAAATGAGACCCTGGCGGGCGTGCGCATCCTCGTGGTGGAGGACGAGCCCGACCTCTGCACCCTGTTCCAATACATTTTGGAAAGGGAGGGGTGCGAGGTCGCCTGCGCCTGCAACGGCAGGGAGGGGCTGGAGGCCCTGCCCGCATTCGGTCCGGACGTCGTCTTATTGAATTACCTGATGCCGTTCATGGACGGGCTGGAGGTCCTCCGCCGCCTGCGCGAGGCCCCGCCCAAGAAATCGGCCAAGATCGTATTCTACAGCGCCAGCGCCGACCACGTGTTCCTGGAGGCCTACGCCCTGGGCGCCCACCGGGTCCTCTCCACGCCCTTCGACGTGAAGGCCATGCTGGGGATGATCGCCGACGCCCTCCGGGCCCCCGACCGCCCGGCTCGGGACCCCGCGCTGGGGCCCTTGCGCGCGGCCTGGGCCGGGAAGAAGGTCTTCGTCTCCGGCTCCGTGGGGTCCCGGGACTCCCTGAGGGCGCTGTTCGCCGAGGTCGGGATGAAGGTCGTGAGCGCGGGGTCGGATGTGGAAGCCCTGAGGGTCCTGCGCGGCTCCCAGCCGGACTTCATCCTCCTGGATCTGGGGTGGCCGCCGCAGGGGTTGAACTTCATGCGCATCATCCGCTGCGACCCGCGCATCCCGCGGGTGCCCATCGTCGTCCTGAGCAACTCGTGCTTCGGGAACGGGGTCTCCGTCGCCGCCCTGCGCCGGGGGGCGGCTGACGTCCTCGTCAAGCCGTTCGACCCCGGACGGCTCTACCAGGCGCTGGAGAAGGCGCGGTCGGAGCTCCCTCCCGCGCGGGCGGAGGGCAGCATCCGGCCTCTCCTGCGGGAGCTGGCTTTCGCCCTGCACCGGGCGCGGACCTGCGACTGCGGCATGCGCTTCACTTCCTTCCTCCATGGGGCGTCGGATTGGATCGGGGAATGCTTGGACCACCCGGGACTCCCGGCGGCGGGCCCGACCCGCGCGGCGCTCGCCGGGATGGCGGCGCGCATCGCGGCGTTCGACCACGGCGGGTATGATCGCGAGGACCCGGCCTCGCGGGCCCCCATCCGCGACCGCTTGGCCGAGGGCCTGACGGACCTCTTGCGTTCGGCGATCGAGCGCGAGGGCGACGAGGCCCTGCTCATCGAGAGCCGGCACCCCCTCTGGGACTATTGCGCGAGCACCTTGGGGATGCTCGACCATGCGGACGGCGAATCCGCGCGGGACGCCCTGGTGTGGGACGAGATCGGCAGGACCGGGCGGCGCCGGATCGTCCTCAAGGACGAGAAGGCCTTCTTCTGGCATCTCGGCTGCTCGGTCCGGATCGCGGTCACCTCCCTGGAGAGCCTCATCGACCGGCGCGCGGAGGCGGACGGTGAATTCCTGGACGCCGCGGAGATCCGGCGGCGGGCCGATGCGCTGCGCGCCGCCGCCCGGGAACCGGGCGGGTGCTGGCCGGAACTCGCGGGGCTGGAGGTGCGCAACCTGGGGCGCGCGCCGGCCCGGCTGTTCCTCGGCCGTGGGATGTTCCGCCTGTGGCTGGCGGAGGGGGCCGCCGCCTCCGAGCCGGACGATTCCACCAGCCTGAACCTCCACATACCCAGGCGGCGGGATGAGGAGGTCGTGGCCGCCGGCCGCGCCGGGGAGAAGGGGGAGGCCCCGGCGGATTCCCGCGACCCGGGTTCGGGCTGGGAACTGCGCGAGGGGGGGCGGGTCTACCGTTGCGACCCCGGGATCATCCGCCCCGGGGCCGCCGCCCACTGCCTGCTGGCTTTCGCCCCGGGGTCCGGGCTCTCCCGCGCCGTCCGCGCGGACCTGCGCCTGGACCGGAAGGTCATCCGCGTGAAGCCCCGGGTCTACATGCCCGACCTTTCCCGGTTCACCGAGCTGCGATAGGGGGGGCTGAAAATTCGATATACTGTTCCCATGAGGAGATCCCAAGGGTCCGTGATCGCGGTTCTGGCGGCGCTGGCGGGCGTCCTGGCCCCCTGGCCGGCGCATTCCGAAGGCGTCACCTACGAGCTCACCCAGGTCTTGAAGACCACCCGGGGCACCCGGCGCATGGCCTTCGGCCCCGGCGCAAGCCTCGTGTCCTTCGGCGACGGCCGGACCCTGACCCTATGGGACGTGGAGAAGGGCACCCAGCTCGGGGCTTTCGACGCCGCGAGCGGACGCATCCGGGCCGTGGCGGTCGCTCCCAACGGGAAGACCCTGGCCGCCGCTTCGGATGACCGGAACGTCACGGTCATCGAGCTGGGCACCGGCCGGGCCCTGCAGACCCTCGAGGGCATCGCCAAGGGGGCCGGGGCCGTGGCCTTCAGCCCGGACAACGGGACGGTCGCCTCGGGCGACGACGGCGGCAACATCGACCTCTTCAGCGCCAAGTTCGGCAAGGCCCAGGGCAAGCTCAAGGGCCACGAGGGACGCATACTCGCTCTGGCCTTCTCCCCGGACGGCGCGGGACTCATCTCGGCGAGCGACGATAAATCGGTGCGCCTATGGGACGTGGTCGGGAGGAAGGAGCGGCGCAACCTCTCGGAATCCCAGAGCCGCTACGGGGACATCACGGCCGTCGCCTTCTCGGCCGCCTCCGATGTCTTCGCCATGGGGCTCACCGAGGTGAAGAGCAACGACTCCAACCGGCGCTCGCGCGCGGGCCCGCCCTCCTGGAACTATCTCGTGAAGCTCCGCAGCGCTTCGACCGGGGACGAGGTCGCGACCCTCTCCGGCCACTCCCAGGAGATCGTGGCCGTGGCCGTGGACGGAGGCGGCCGCCTGGCCGCCTCGGGCAGCAAGGACCGGACCATCCGGCTATGGGACGCGGAGCGCAAGAGCGAGGTCGCCAGCTTTCCGCAGGATTCCGACGTCCTCGCCGTCGCGCTCAGCCGGGACGGCCGCTGGCTCGCCGGCCTCGCCAACAACGGCTCCCTCTCGGTCTGGGAGCTCAAGGGCCTCAAGCCTCTGGCGGTGGCCGCCCTGCCCAAGAATACCCGGGTGGGAGTCCAGCGCGCCGCCGCCGAGGCGGACCTGACCCCGGCCCTGCCGCCTTCCCCGGTCCTGGCCAAATACAAATCCCCGCTCCACGAGGACGACTTCGCCCTGGTCATCGGCATCGAGAACTACAACTCCATCCCCAAGGCCGACAACGCCGAACGCGACGCGGCGGCCGTGGTCACCCATATGGAGGCCCTGGGCGTGCCGCGCCGCAACATCATCCATCTGGCCGGCCCGCAGGCGAGCTACACTTCGTTCAAGAAGTACCTCGAGTCGTGGCTGCCCAAGAACGTCAAGTCCACCAGCCGGGTGTTCTTCTTCTACTCGGGGCACGGGGCCCCGGACCCCAAGACCGGGGAGGCGTTCCTGGTCCCGTGGGACGGCGACCCGGCCTTCCTGTCCGACACCGCGTTCCCGGTGAAACGGCTCTACAAGTCCCTGGCCGCCCTGCCGGCCAAGGAAGTCATCGTGGCGCTGGACGCCTGCTTCTCCGGCGCGGGCGGGCGCTCGGTCCTGGCCCAGGGCGCCCGGCCGCTCGTCAACAAGGTGGACATCGACAAGAGCCCTGCCTTCGGGAGGATCGCGCTCCTTACCGCGGCCTCGGCCAACGAGATCACCTCCAGCGTGCCGGACGCCTACCACGGCATGTTCACCTACTTCCTGCTGAAAGGATTGAACGGCGAGGCCAAGGACAAGTCGGGGAACATCACCACCCAGAGCCTGTTCGACTACCTGGGCCCCCACGTTCAGGACGAGGCGCGACGGCAGAACCGGGAACAGACGCCAACCTACAACTCCGACCAGACCGTCGGCCTGCGGTAGGGATTTCCGAGGGACCAGTGTAGTGAGTCAACGCTTCTTTACATTTGAAAAGCCGTCATACCGGCGCCAGCCGGTATCCAGCGTGTGGAACGGATTCACAAATCCTGTTATGGTGCCTGGACCCCGGCTACTCACTACCCTAGCGCCCGGCGGCGCCGACGGAATCCTTAAGTGGGAGCAACGGATGTCTTTCCCGCGGGCGTATCCTTTGTCTATAATATCATCACCAGGGGGGCCTGGGGAGGGAGGGGCTAGGGCGATGGTTCGGCCGTCAAGCAAATGAGCGTTCCCGCGGACCCGATGATCATCTGCGGGGGGATGGGGGCCTGGATATCCTGGTGGGTCATGGCCCGCATCGTCGCGCTCCAGGGCGGGATAGGCGTGGTGTCCGGCACCGCCCTCGACAGCGTCTGTGCCCGGGTGCTGCAGCAAGGCGACCCGGGGGGACACGTCCGCCGCGCCTTCGCCGAGCTGGTCCGGCTCCGGCCTTCCCTGAACGAGCCCATCCAGCGCCTGCTGGCGCGCTTCTTCATCGAGGGCGGCAAGCCCGCCGGCAAGCCGTTCCTGAACATGCCCATGGGGAATTGGAGCCGCGTCCCCGGCCGGCCGGCCGGAGGCGTCGTGTCCCTGGAGCCGACCCTCGATGCCCAGGTTCTCACGGTCGCCTCCAATTTCGCCGAAGTCTGGCTGGCCAAGGAAGGCCACGGCGGCAAGGTCGGCATCAACTACCTGCGCAAGATCGAGCGGCCCCTGCCGTGGGGGTTGTACGGGGCCATGCTGGCCGGGGTGGATTACGTGGTGGTGGGCGCCGGGAGCCCCTCGGAGCTCCCCGGAATGATCGACCGCCTCTCCCGCCACGAGGACACCTCCCTCCCTTTGCGCGTGTACGGCGCGGGCAACGATAACGGCGGTTTCGCCGCCTTGGTCCGCCCGCGCACCTTGGTGGGGGACGCCGTCGCTCCCATGAACCGCCCCAAATTCCTGGCCATCGTCTCCTCCTTCGTGCTGGCTGAGGCCTTGGCCGGCAATCCCCAGACCCGTCCCTACGGCTTCGTGGTCGAGGGGCCGGAAGCCGGGGGCCACAACGCGCCTCCGGGCCGCAAGTCCTTCAACGCGCAGGGCGAACCCACCGTGGTCTACACCGAGGACGACCGCGCGGACATCGGCGCCATCGCGGGCCTGGGCCTGCCGTTCTGGCTGGCCGGGCTGTACGGCGGACCCGAGCGCCTGCGCGGGGCCCTGTCGCGCGGCGCCGCCGGCATCCAGTTCGGGACCGCGGCCGCGCTCAGCGCCCAATCCGGCATGGCCCGGGAACTGCGGGCGCAAGTCCTGAAGCTGGTCGCCGAGAACAAGCTCACGGTGGTCGCCGACCCGCGCATATCCCCCAGCGGCTTCCCCTTCAAGGTGGCGCAGGTCCCCGGAACGCTGTCGGACCCCGCCGTCTACGCCGCGCGCAAGCGCATCTGCGACCTGGGCCATCTCCAGTCCGGCTACATCACTCCCGAAGGAGAGCTCGGCTTCCGCTGCCCGGCGGAGCCGGTCCAGGAATTCGTGCGCAAGGGCGGCAAGGTCCAGAACACGGTCGGAAGGGCCTGCCTGTGCAACGGACTGCTCGCCACCGCCGGGCTCCCGCAGGTGCGGACCGGCGGCTACGTGGAACCGCCCGTGGTGACCCTGGGCGACGATCTGGACGGCGTCCGTAAGATGCTGGCGCTATTGCCCCCAGGGCACGAGTCCTACAGCATCGGCAAGGTGATGCAGTACATCCAGCGCGGCGCCGCGAAAACGGCCTCCGCCTAGCCGTAAAAGGGGGAACCCATGTCGACCGACCTCAGCACCCTGAAGCCTTCGGCCGTTTGGCGGCATTTTCAGGATATCTGCGCGATCCCGCACCCCTCCAAGCACGAGGCCGCGATCTCGAAGTTCCTCGCCGAGTTCGGCCGCAAGCTGGGGCTGGAGACCGTGGTGGACCACGTCGGCAACGTCGTCATCCGCAAGCCGGCGACCCCGGGCATGGAAGGCCGGGTGGGGGTGATCCTGCAGGGGCACATGGACATGGTCCCGCAGAAGAACCGCGAGGTCCGGCACGATTTCACGAAGGATCCCATCCAGGTCCGCATCGTGGGGGAGCGGGTCACCGCCACCGGCACCACCCTGGGGGCCGACAACGGCATCGGGGTGGCGGCGGCGATGGCCGTCCTCGAGGCCAAGGACCTGTCCCACGGTCCCATCGAGGCCCTCATCACGGTGGACGAGGAAGCGGGCATGACCGGCGCCAACGAGCTCAAGCCCGGCGTCCTGCGGGGCCAGATCCTGATCAACATGGATTCGGAGGACGAGGACGAGCTCTGCATCGGCTGCGCCGGGGGCATCGACACCGTCGCGGCGATCCCGGCGCCCGAGGAGCCGGTAGCCGCCGGCGCCCTGGCGTTCAAGGTGGAGGTCCTCGACCTCAAGGGCGGGCACTCGGGCGTGGACATCGCCCTGGGCCGCGGGAACTCGAACAAGGTCATGGTCCGCATCCTCTACGAAGCCCTGCGCGAGACGGATCTGCGCTTGGTGAAGCTCGACGGGGGGGACCTGCGCAACGCCATTCCGCGCGACTGCGCCGCGGTCGTCGCGGTGTCGGCGCAGGACGAGGCGGCTCTGCGGCGCCGGATCGCGGCCGTCGCCCAGGAGATCGCCGACGAGATCCGGGCCGTGGACCCGGACTGGAAGGTCGTCGTCACCCCTCAGGGCGCGGCCAGCGGCGCCATGTCCCGCGCTACGACGCAAGCGGTGCTCTCGAGCATCTACGCCTGCCCGCACGGCGCCTTCGCCATGATCCGGGACATGCCCACGGTCGTGGAGACCTCCAACAACCTCGCCATCGTGAAGACCGAGGGCGGCGCGGTCCGCATCACCTGCATGACCCGGAGTTCGGTGGATACCCGCAAGGTCGACATCGCCAACATGATCCGCAGCGCCTTCGAACTGGCGGGCGCCGAGGTGAAGCACTCCGGCTCCTACCCCGGCTGGACCCCCAACGTGCATTCCCCGATCCTCAAGGCCATGCAGGGGACCTACCGCGAGATGCGGGGCCGGGACATCCGCGTAGCCGCCACCCACGGCGGGCTCGAATGCGGCATCATCGGCGCGAAATATCCGGGCCTGGACTCCGTCTCCTGCGGCGCCACCCTCAAGTTCCCGCACTCGCCCGACGAATTCGTGGAGATCCCGACCGTACAGCGGTTCTGGGATTTCCTGGTCCGGACCCTGGAGCGCGTGCCCTCCAAGTGAGACGCGGCGTGGGGCGTTACCTTTTCGTCTGGCTGTCGGGGGCGCTCTTCATGGCGCCC
>Ga0154315_1110_pt1 | contig 71826 bp, 73 predicted proteins | sample RifGroA2_FD_105609 | JGI IMG/M metagenome (GOLD analysis project Ga0154315, IMG submission 105609) | Elusimicrobia bacterium GWA2_69_24
AGCCCCTGGATAAGAAAACTAAAGAGGGCCTCAAGGAGGCCCTCTCTGTTCCTGAACCTGCTGGTGTCAGTTCAGGTTCGTTGAGTCGTAATAAGACGCTGCCGGACTAGGATTTGAACCTAGACTAAGCGGTCCAGAGCCGCTTGTGCTACCATTACACCATCCGGCATTGAATGGGAACGACGGGCTATTTTAGCACATCTTTTGGAGGGGGGGACAAGCGCACGGGGGGGGGTGTTACGGCTTGTAACAACTATTTAACATCTCCGTAACATGGGGGTAACGGCCGGGGGCTAGCCTATCAGCATGAAGCGCCGAGGAACAATCTGGGCCCTTGGTCCCACCTCCCAGAGGGTCTCCAGCCCCAGGCCTTCAGCCGCGCTGCGGGGTACACTTTCCATGAACGCTATGAAACGGGCGCTCTTCGCTGTCTGCGCGTGCATCGCGCTGGCGGGCTCCGCCGCCGCGGCCGAGCGGTTCTCGGTCACGGACAAGGGCGGGTTCGGCAACACCGGCCGCTTGGTCGAGTTCGCCAACCGCTACGCCTGGCAGTCCTACGAGATCAAGTACGAATTCGGCCTGGACATGGAATCGCGCTCTCTTACCCGCAAGTCCCAGCTGAACCTGACGGTGCACCGGACCGATGGCAGCAAGTGGGAGTACCGCTGCCGCGCCAGCGAGGCGGGCGCCATGTGGGCCAACGTCAACATGATCTACGGCAAGGGCGTGTCGGTGCTCACCGAGTGCCGCATCTCCCCCAAGAAGTTCGCGAAGGCCGTCACCCTCAACGAGGAACTGGTGGGCGAGCCCACCTTAGTCTTCCACGTCATGATCAAGGACGGGCAGGCCACCGCCGGCCTCCACAAGGGCTTCTACTTCACGGGCGACTCCGAGATCGCGGCGGGGGGGATGAACCAGTACGCCACCGAGGGCGCGGATCCCTCCAACCTTGGCGTGCTCTTCGCCTCGGCCATGATGCCCTACCCGCATCACCCGTACTTCGCCGCGACCCCGCGCTTCATGCCCTGACCTAGGCCTATTGGGCATTGCGCTCCCTAAGCTTCCCTGTTAAGATTGTCTGATTATGGACAAACCCGGTCCGAGTCCTTTGCGTTTCGAATACCGCTTCCACCTCCCGGACGGGGTGATCAAGACCTTTGAGGTCCGTCTGGACGGGGAGACCCTGGCGCTCCAGCATAAGCCTCGGGCGAGCTACCCGCATTGGGCGAAGCTGGAGTTCGGGCAATGCCCGGGCTGTCCCCTGCGCCCGGAGAAGCATCCCAATTGCCCCATCGCGATGAGCCTGGTGGACGTGCTGGAATTCTTCAAGGATTCCCTGTCGAGCGACGAGCTGCTGGTCGAGATCGTCACCGACGCCCGGACCTATTCGAAGCGCACGTCCCTGTCCAACGGCATCAGCGGGATCGTCGGCCTGCAGATGGCCACCAGCGGCTGTCCATTGTTCAACAAGCTCAAGCCCATGGCCCTGACCCATCTGCCCTTCGCCAACCTGCGCGAGACCATGTACCGCTATCTCGCCATGTACATGCTGGCTCAGCACTTCCTGGCCAAGAGGAAGAAGCCGACCGATATCGGGATGGAGAAGTTCACGGAGATGCTGGAGGGCCTGCGCGCGGCCAACCGGGCCTTCGTGAAGCGGCTTTACGAGGTCTGCCGCAAGGACGCCAGCCTCAATGCCATCGTGCACCTGGACTGCTTCGCCGACAACACCGCCTTCTCCCTCAAGACCTTGGGCCTCGACGGGGTCGAGCGCCTGTTCGACGGCTACTTCGATTGACCCGATGCCCCCCATCCCGACCTTCCCCCACTGGGGGGGAAGGGGGGTTAAGGAAGGGCCTTAATCTTTCTTATAGGATTCCAGCGCCTTGAGGGCTTTTTCCGTGCCGATCCGTTCGAGGGCGGTCGCGGCGCTGTAGCGCACGTCCGCGTTCTTGTCGCGCAGGGCCTTCTTGAGCAGGCGCACGGCCTGCTCCGCGCCCGGGCCGATGTTCCCCAGCGCCAGGGCGGAGCTGGAGCGGACCCGGTCGGAGCGATCCTTGAGGGATTTGATGAGGGGCTCCACGGCTTCCGTGGCCGGAGGCCGGACCTGGCCCAGGGCGTCGGCCGCCCGGAAGCGCAGGTTATCGTCGCCCTTCTGCAGGGCCTTGACCAGATCCGGCACCGCGTCGTGGGTCAAAAGCGTGGTCTTCCCTTCCAGCAGGATGGCCAGGGCCCGCACGGGGATGTCAGGCCGGGGGGCCGTGCCTTCCGGAGAAGGGAGGCCTTCCTGGTCGCCCAGCTGGTTGAGCGCTTCGACAGTGGATTTCGGCATCTGCCGGGTGACGGGGTGCAGGGACGGGTCGCCCCGCTCCGATTTTTCGGACCGGCTCAAACCCGGCTGGGAGCCGCCCAGGGACTCCGGTGAACCCTTGCGCGGGGCCGGTCCCGGGGCCGGCTCGGGCATCGTCGGCTCCGGGGTCAGCCGGGTGGGCCGCTGGACCGGTTCCGTCGGCTGGGTCCAGACCGCGCGCACCGAGTCCGCCGGGGTCTTTTCCGGCGCGTCCGCCGTCTTTATGGCGCCGCCCAGCGGGATGTCCGGCTCCACGGGGAAAGGGCAGGCGAGGGTGGGTCGGTCTTCCACCGGCGGGGCCTTGGCCTTCTTCTCCTGGCGGTAGTGGGGGATCTCGAACACCGCTCCGGTGAAGCAGCCCTGGAAGGAGTTCTCCCGCATGCCGGTGGCGCAGCGGATGCCCTGGATCATGGTCCGAAAATCCTCGCCCCGGACGCGCATGCCTTTCTCCCAGGAGTACCCGTACCCGCAGGCCTTCTCCATGGAGCGGCGGAACACCGGGATGTCCGAAGAGACGCCCCGGAGCTTAGGCTCGCCGCCTCCCTGGAGGATGATCAAGGACACGTCGGCGGTCTGGTTCAAGGTGACATCCCATAGGACGGGCTTGTAGGCGCTGAGCACGAGCACCGCGGGCTTCTTGGTCTTATAGACGACGACGCGGACCGAGGTCTCGGGCATGTCCCTGCCGCTCTGGCCGGTCTGGGCCGGGAAGCTGCCCTCGTAGACCCCGACCACGTGCAGCTCGAACTGGGAGGATGGATCCCCCGGCAGGACGTAGTTCGAGGCATCGGCGCCCGCCGCGCCGCAGTTGAGCAGGTTGGGGTCGGAGGTGGCGAAATTCAGCTTGATGTCGGCGGCCGCGGCCTTGATCTTCTTGCAGGGGACCGTCTCCGCGCGGAGGGGGACCGCCAACAGGAATGGGAGGATGAGCGCGGTCCGCATGTGTCCTCCGAGGATAGCACGCAATCTCCGCCGCGTCAAATCTTGACAGGGAGGGGGGAGGGGTCACATACTAGTCGGATGAAAATCCGCTCCGCCTGGCTGCCGTGCCTGTTGCTTCCGCTGATGGGCTGCGTCCTTCCTCAGGGTGGGAATCCCGGCGCGTCCGCGAACTTCGTCCAACGGCCCTATGCCGCGCCTCGTTCCGAGCCGGCCTGGGCGGACATCCCGACGATCCAAAGATGCCGGGCCGCTACCCGGCGAGATTCCGCCTTGAATGATTGCGGCGCGGTCTTCGGTTGCCTGGAATCCATGAGCCGGGCTGAATGCGTCCTCAAGATCGAGGAGTACCACCGGGACTTTGAGAAGAGGAAAGCTGCCTGGACGGAAGCCGATGAGAGAGCCGTCATGGAGGCCTGGAGCGAGTGATCGCAGCGCCGCATCCGTGCGGCGGGAAAGGGCTTTGATGGTATTGCCCCTGTCGGGATTTTCGCCTATGCTCTTGGGGTGGCCCGTTTGATGTCCACATTGGCGCTGACCCTCTTGGCCGCGACCGGCGCGGGCTGGGCGGCTGAGCTCCCGGCTCCCCGGCCGGCCGGGGACCACTTCGCGGCCATGAGCTGGGAGGAGTTCTCCCGGGACCGGGGTTTCTCCACGGGCATGCAAGCGTGCCCCAAGCTGGACCTGCTCTGCCGGCCGGTGCGCTGGGGGGACGCGGTCGAGTTCAAAGCCGCCGCCCCGCGCTTCCAGGAGAACGCCATCACCCTCCGCTTCGGGGCCCGGACCGAGCCGTCACCCTCGAAGATCGAGGTCCAGGTCGGCAGTTTCCTCAAGACCGCCCTTTTCGTCGCCGCCCTCGTCGCCTTCATCCTCTAGCCCGGCATCCGCGCGGGCACATGATATATCATAGGCGCATGAGACACTCTCTTTGCCTGGTCGCGGCGGTTCTGGCGAACTGGTCCATCGTGTCCTGCGCAGCCGTCGCCATGGCTGGGATGGAGAATCATCGGACCTCCTGTCTGTCGGGGTCCGACCTCCGCGACATCGAGGTCCTCTCGGCCGGGGCGGGCTGCGAGCTGGCCTACAGCAAATCCCTCAAGACCACGGTCGTGGCCAGCGCCAGGCAGGGTGATGCCTATTGCGACGCCGCGCGGCAGCGCATCGTCGCGAAGCTGGAGCGGGCCGGTTTTTACTGCGTGGCCGACAGCGCCGCCGAGGCGATGCCGTATGCCATGGACAAGCTCTATCGGAGCCGCCTCCTGACCCTGCGCGCATTCGTCCTGATATTCCGCGACGAACACAAAGGGGCCTATCCCCGGAAGCTTCAAGAGCTGGCGCCGGAATACCACTCGGCGCCCATCGGCATCATGAGGACGGGGGCGCACCCTCCGACGATGGAGGTTTCGGCGTACGACGGCTCGGTCTGCTCCGCCGACGGGAAGCTGGATCGCTCCAGGGTCCGGGACACGGGCGGTTGGGGCTACGTCGGCGACCCGGCGGCTTCCTGCGCGGGAACCGTCTTCATCGACTGCACGCACACGGATTCCGAAGGCAAGGTCTGGGCGGCTTACTGAACGGAGGTATCCGGGACATGACTACCGATATCCTTACTGAGGCAACCGGGACGCCGGGAGGCGTTGCTCCCGCCGTGGTCCCCACCGAAGAGGGCTATGACCGCTGGGCCGAGGTCTATGACTCGGACGGCAATCCCCTCATCGCCATGGAGGAGCCCGTCGTAGACGAGCTCCTGGGACCGGTCAAGGGGCTCGCGGTCGCGGACATCGGCTGCGGCACGGGCCGCCACGCCCTGCGCCTGGCGGCGAAGGGGGCTGCGGTCACGGGTGTCGATTTCTCGGAGGGGATGCTGGCCAAGGCCCGCGCCAAGCCCGGCGCCGAGGCCGTGCGCTTCATCCGGCACGACCTCGCCCGGCCCCTGCCCCTGCGGGCCGGCAGCTGCGATCGCGTGGTCTGCGCCCTGGTCCTCGAGCATATCGCGGACCTCGAGAAGTTCTTCCGGGACCTCAAGCGCATCTGCCGGCGGGATGGGCGCATCGTCCTCACCGCCATGCATCCCGCCCTCTGGCTCAAGGGGCAGTCCGCGCGCTTCTACGACCCCCAGACCGGACGGGAGGTCCGGCCGCACAGCCACCGCCAGAGTCTGTCCGACTACGTCATGGCCGCGGCCGCGGCGGGCCTGCGCATCGAGCGCATGAGCGAACACGCGCCCGACTCGGAGCTGGCCCGGCGCTTCCCCCGGGCCGCCAAGCACGTGGGCTGGCCGCTGCTCGTCGCGCTGCGCCTGCGCAAGGACTAGCCTAGTTATCTAGCGGCGGTCCCCCCCGGACTGTGCCCGGGCACAGTCGCCCAGAAGGTTGGACCCCGGCCTTCGCCGGGGTGACGGCTGGCGCCTGGACCGCGGCCTTCGCCGGGGTGACGGCTGGCGCCTGGACCGCGGCCTTCGCCGGGGTGACGAATGTGATTGGGCTTATGCCTCACCACCTAGGTCCGCTCGCGGAGCTCGGGGGCTGCGACCGCCAGGTTCAGACAGCCTTCGATGAGCTCCCCGGGCCTGGAGCGGCGGGCGGGGAGGAGCAGGAGTTCGGTCGCCAGGACCTCTACCCGCATCTGCTCCACTTGGCGCAGGACCGACTCGTTGAGGGTCACGATCCCCAGCAGGATCAGCGGCGGCAGGCGTCCGGCGTCCTCGGGGCCGAGGATGGCCCGCTCGACGGTCCCGAACCTGGCCTCCGCCGCGGCCAGCGCGGGCTGCTTGCGGGTGTACATCAGCGCGACCCGGCTGAGGCGGGGGCAGGTCAGGCTGCCCCAGGCCGGGACGTAGATGTGGACGGGCTTGTCCGCCTCGGCAGAAGGCCGCGTGTAGGAGAGGTCCGGCACGAGCCGGCGGAGCTCCCGCTCGTACTCGATGCGGCTCCCCGGGGACGCCAGCGCCGCGCGCAGGCGCCAGAGCGGGAGCCAGGTCCCGTCCTGGGGGACCTGGCCGTCCTTCCCCGCGACCAGCTTGAAGTCCTGCCGTACGAGCTTCTCGCCCGAGAGGCGCCAGGCTCCCTGGCAGCCGCCGCAGAAGAACAGGACCTGGAAGGGCTCCACGCGCAGCGGCTTGCCGCAATCCGGGCACGCCGCCACCAGGCAGCGCGGCGGTTCCGCCCACGCCTGGGGGGGCTGGCCGCCGGCCGGCTCCGGGTCGGGCGGGGGCGACTGCGCCGGGCCGCCGTCCAAGCCGTCGAGGATCGGCCCGATGCCGTCCTTTCGGGGAAAGGTCCAGAAGGGGAAATACACGAGGGAGACGTGCTCGATGAGCTTGCCGCTGCGCTCGATCTCAGTCGGCGCATCCGGGCCGCCCCCGATGCGGAAGGTCCCGGCAGCGGTCCCCGCGGCTTCGTGGTCCGGCGCCAGGTCGATCGGCGCCAGGCGCCCCAGGCTTTCGAGGGTGCCGCGGTCGAACGGGCGCAGGGTCACGCGCTCCAGACGCGAATCCAGGCGCAGATAGCCGATAGGCTCCCGGGTGGCCCGCTCGCTGCGGTCCAGCCTCTCGGACTCGGACCGGCGTTCCAGTTCCCGGACCGTGAACGCGCCGGGCTGCAGCACGCCCGATTCGCGGAGCAGCTGTTGCGCCTGGGAGTCGGGGCCGAAATCCGCGGTCTTCCGCGTCTCCGACCAGATCCTCCAGGAGAGGGTCACGCCGGTGCGCCTCCAATAGGGCACGAACACGAGCTCCGCGATGCGCTCCAGCTCGGCGGGGTCGCCGCGTCCCAGGATCTTCGCGGCGTTCTTGGCCGCGCGGCCGCGGTCCACGCGCGGCAGGATGTGGAAGCGGAACACCCGGCTGTCGCCGACGATCAGGAGGCTGGTATCGCAGTAGGGGCAGTGCGCGGTGCGGGAATGCTCGGGGTATCCGAGCGCCACCCCGCAGGAGGGACAGTCCGTGGCGACGAGTCCGTCCGCTTCGGCGCCGGCGGTCAGCGGGGAGGCGCAGAAGGGACAGCGCGCCCGCGCTTCTTCCGCCGCGACGGGGACATCGCCGCCGCACTTCGGGCAGACCCGGAACGAGGCGGGCCCCGGCCGGGGCTGCGCCGCGGACGGCGGCGCCGGGAAGAGCGCCGCGAGTTCCCCGACCTGCCGGGCCGGCCGCCAGAACTGCTCCCCGCCGCCGGCCTCGGCGACCTCGGTGTCGGGGGTGAAGCCCGGCAGGGCCAGAATCCCCTCGGCGGGGAGCGGCCCCTTCAAGGCGCGGCCGATGTAGGCGTACCAGGTGCGCGGCATGGCTCTTGCAGGCCCTATTCAGCCCCGGGCCCGGTCAAATCTTATGATAATCGGACTGCCTCAGTAGACGGGCTTGTAGTCGGTGTAGTTCTGCAGATACCAGATGACGAAGCGCTTTTCGTCACGCTCAAGACCCGGAGCGAGCTGGAACTGCCAGCTATAGCCTGACGCGCTGCCCTTGTTCTTGAAGATATAGGAGGTCAAGGACGTCTTCTTCGCCGGCAAGGCCTCCTCCAGGCAACGGGCGGCTTGGGCCGCGTCGGCCGAAACGAGCTGGCGGTAGAGCTCGGGTGTGGGCATAGCCCTGAGGGCGGCGAAATCCAAGACGACGGGGGCCGCCGCGGGCGCGGGCTGCGCGGCGGCCGCGCCAGGACCGCAGTCGAAAACGATCAGCCAGTAGTTCTCCTCGGAATTCTGGACCGAGAACCCGTACTCGCCCGCGGGTACCACATCAGCGCCCGCTTCCAAGACGCGGTAGGGTCCCTCCGTGACCACATGATGGGGCCCTGAACAGTAGGAATCCATGAGTTTCTGAGCGCCTTCGCGGCTGCTCTGGCGGGCCGCGCCGCCGCCCGCGCCCGCGTAGCGGACGATCCCGCCCTTGGGCTGCCGCGTGGAGGCGTACAGCTGGGAGCGGCCGGAGACGCAGCCGGCCAGGCAGAAGGTCGAAGCGCACAAGGCCGCGAGCTTCATCTTCATCCCGTTCATGATACTACATGGCAGCGGGGCATCTTTCAGCTCCTGAGGCATCGCCGGCTGGGTCATGGGCCGATTTAGTTCCAGGATTTGGTTGAGTGACAGGCACCGGGTGGTCCGGGTCCGTGACCCTGGCTCTGTCCGGACAGAGTCGCCTTTAGGTATCATAGCGGGCACAACGGGGCGTAGCTCAATCGGCTAGAGCGCCTGCTTTGGGAGCAGGAGGTTCTGGGTTCAAGTCCCAGCGCCCCGAATCCTTCCGACGGGGCCGCGGTTTGCTAGAATAGGGTTGATGCGGCCCGTAGACGACTTCATCCGGAACCATCCCATCTTCCAGGACTTCCGGCCCGACCATCTCGAGCTGGTGACCTCCGTGGCCGAGGAGATGCGCTTCACCCGCGACCAGTACCTCCTGCGCCAGGGGCAGGGCGCCGAGCGCTTCTTCATCATCCGCAAAGGGCTGGTGCGCATCGAGCTCCTCTCGAAAGAAGGGGAAACCATCCCCATCCAGGAGGTCGGGCCGGGGGACCTGCTGGGCTGGTCCTGGCTCCTGCCGCCCTACAAGTGGGGCTTCGACGCGCGCGCGGCGGAGACCACGCTGGCCCTGGTCTTCGACGGGGCGAGCCTGCGCAAGAAGTGCGAGCAGAACTTCGAGTTCGGCTTCCGCTTCCTTCAGGTCATCAGCATGGCCCTCTCCCGGCGACTGGACGTCACACGCGCGCACCTGCTGGAGTACTACTCCCAGAGGCCGCACCCCTGGGACGGCGATGACCGGCGTTCCGCCCCGGATTGAGGCCGCCGTGTTTTTGAAGCTCCGCGTCCATCCCGGCTCCAAGAAGGATTCCATCGCAAAGACCGGTCCCGACCGCTACGAGATCAGCGTCCGGGCCCCGGCCGAGAACGGGCGGGCCAACGCGGCCTGCCTGGACCTGCTGGGCCGCGAGCTGGGCGTGCCCCCGCGCTCCATCCGCCTCATCAAGGGCGGGAAGTCGCCCAGCAAGATCGTCGAAGTCCTCCAGCGATGAGCCCCGCCGTCCGGGCCCGGGCGCTGGCCGTGGCGGGTGGGCTCCGGAAGCTCTACCCCGACGCCCATTGCGAGCTCGATTTCAAGACCCCGCTGCAGATGCTCGCGGCCGTGATCCTATCCGCGCAGTGCACCGACAAGCGGGTCAACCTGGTGACGCCGGCCCTGTTCCAGAGGTATCGCCGCGCGGAGGACTTCGCGGACGCCGAGCCCGCGGAGCTCGAGTCGCTCATCCGTTCGACGGGGTTCTTCCGCGCGAAGGCCAGGTCCATCCGCGAGGCGGCGCGGGCCCTCGTGGAGCGCCACGGCGGGCGCGTGCCCGGCACGATGGCGGAGCTCCTGGAGCTGCGCGGGGTGGCGCGCAAGACGGCCAACGTGATATTGGGGACGGTGTTCGGCAAGGCCGAGGGCGTGGTCGTGGACACCCACGTCAAACGCCTGGCCTTCCGGCTGGGGTTGACCCGGCGGACGGACCCTGTGCGCATCGAGCGCGACCTGATGGCCTGCCTGCCCCGCGAGGACTGGGTCTTCTTCGGGCATGCCCTGGTCTGGCACGGGCGGCGGGTCTGCCATGCCCGCAAGCCCGATTGCGGCGGGTGCGGCCTGGCGCGGGTCTGCCCGCAACGCGGAGTGTGACCGGGGGAGGGAACCCCCTAGCTGCGCCCGGGTTTCCCGGTAGGGCTCAGCATCCGCAGGGTCAGGCCGAGGAAGGCGTTCCAGACTTCGGGTGAGAATCGGAGGTCGGCATCCATCGACATGATGGATACGGCCTTCTCCCAGGTCATGCCCTGCCGGTAAGGACGGTGCTCCATCAACGCGTCGAAGATGTCCGCGACGGCTGTGATCCGCGCTTCCAGCGGGATGTCCGTGCCGCGCAGCTTCCTCGGATAGCCTTTCCCGTCGTAGCGCTCATGATGGTTCAAGGCCACGGATATCGCGAGCTCCCTCAGCCCCTCGGGGAGGTGGGCGCGAGGGTAGAGCTTGCGGGCGCCGATGCTCGCGTGAGCCTCCATGACCTGGCGCTCCTCCGCACTGAGTTTCCCCGGCTTCTTGACCGTCTGGAGCACGTCCGCGCGCATCTTGCCGAGGTCATGGAAGGCGGCGGCCCAGGACAACCGGGCGGCGTAGTCCCGCGGGAGGCCCAGCTCCAGGGCCAGCATCCCCGAGAGGAGCCCGACCCGGACCATGTGCGAATAGGTGTCGGGATCGCCTCGGCGGATGCGCTCGAGCAGGGCGTTGCGGGCCGCGAGCCGCAGCCGTTCCCTCGGCGAGCTCAGGGACTGGGGTTCGGAGGACATCAGGTGCCAGGAATCCTCGAGGAGGGCGGCGTAGCGCGCGTCCTGGATGTGGGCGTCTTCGTAGACCTGCGGCTCGAATCTGTCGTTGACGAGGGTATCGATGAGGCTGCCGACCGAGCCCCCTCCGTCGAAAAACTCCGAGAGCTCCGCCTGCCTGCCCGAGGACCCCGCGCCCAGATCCCGGGATTCGCGCTTCCACCGGGAGACCACCGGCAGCTCCTGGTCGAAAGCGGTCGTATTGCGGGCCGGTGCGGCCCCGCCCCGGATGGACGGCGCGGCAGCCTGCGGCGACGCGGCCGCCGTCGGCCTGACCGCGGGGGACTCGGGCAGGGAAGGGAGGCTCACGGCGGGCAGGGCCAGGGAGGGGGAGGAGAGGAGAGGCTGGGGGAGGGTCGTGCCCGGCAGCGAGCCCGGCGCGGCGGACCCCGTCAAGCCCGCGAGGGGGGTCCCCAGCGGAGCGGAGACGAAGGGGGTCTGGATGACCTGCGCGAAGGGGGATGCGGGGAGGGCGAGCGCCAGGATGAGCGGCAGGAACGGCCTGGAGAACGCGGGCGCGCGCCTAATGTCATCCATCGTTCAATATATAGGCGGTTATCCGGTCGGCGGGGAGTGTCGAAGGTACCGGACGTCCCTGGGACCCTTGGGCAGGGTCCCGGAACCCGCTACTCGATGCGGATCTTCTCGGGCGCGGCGGGAAGGTCGTTGAGCAGCTCCCCGAAGCATTCCAGCAGCATCCCGGAATTCCAGCTCGAAGGCGCCGCGGGATGGTAGAGCCGGGTCTGCACCGGCCGCCCGTCCTCCGGGTGGTAGACCTCCCGGATACCTCCCTGACCCTTCGCCATTGCGGCGACGCGCTCCGTGAGTTCCGACAGCATGGCGGGCTTGTCCAGCCGGCGCAGGGCGCCGATAGCCAAGGCGGAGATCCAGGGCCAGACGAACGCGTCGTGGAAGCCGGCGACCCCGGAGGCTACGCAGAGGCAGTTCTTGCGCCCCAGGGGGACCGCTTCCCCGGCCTTGGGTCCCCACGGGGTCCACAGCTCCCTGCGGTCGGCGGTGCGCAGGATGAGCGAGCACTGCGCCTCGTCGGCGAAGCCCCAGGCCGCGGCGGCCATGTTGGCTTCGGTGGGGAAGGACCGGTCCTCCAGGGAGTCGAGGAAATAGCCCGCGTCCGCGTCCCAGAAATGACGCTGGGCGTCCCGCGCGCAGGACCGGGCCCCGCTCTTCCAGGAATCCGCGGCGCGCTGGCGGCCGAGCAGGCGGCAGAGCTCCTCCATGGAGCGCAGGGCCTGCCAGCGCAGGAGCTGGGTGAAGAAGAAGGCTCCGGACCGGCCGCTCAAGGTGTTCTTCCAATCGCTGCCCGCGGGCTGGTGCAGTAGCCCCGCGCGGAGGAACTGGCTGAGATAGGCCATCCCGCGCTCGAGCGCGGGGAGCGCGAGCCCGGCCCAGGCGATGTTGTCGGCGGCGCGGACGTAGCGCGCGGCCGCCCAGACGGTCAGGCAGTTCTCCTCGATGGAGACGGGGGAGCGCTTGAGGAAGTGCTTGCGGAGGTGCCGGGCCATGCCGCGGGGGGGGCGGCAGGGGAAGCTCCTCGGGAACTGTCCGTCCGGCTGCTGGCGCTCCAGGAGCTCGTCGAGCGTGTCCCGCGCGGCCTGGGCCTCGCCGGCGGACAGGAGGCCGCCGACGGCGAAGCAGAAGTCCCGGGCGCGTACCGTGTCCGCGTCGGACCCGCCCGCGGCCAAAACGGTCCGGCGGCGGTCCTGGGGGCCGTCCAGACGGACTAAGTTGGCGCGCAGGCTCCGGGCGGCGGCGACCGAGGCGGCGAGGAGGAGTTCCCGGTCCATCGTCAGCGCTTGAGGGCGGTAATGTCTTGGAACGTGATGCCGGCGCCGGCGAAGGCGCCCTGGGTGTCCTTGATGAGGAGCGTGCTGTAGCCCAGGAGCCGTGCGTCCCCGCCCGCCTGCCAGGGCAGTTCCGCGCGCTTGACCGTCTTTTGGGAGGAGAGCGCGGTGCGCAGCACGCCGGCGAGGTCGGGGATCTCGGTCAGCGCCTTCTCGACCGGGACGTCGGTCACCTCGCCCCGGATGCCGAGGATGCGGCGCGCCGCCGGGTTGCAGATCATGATCCGACCCAGCAGGTCCACGGCCAGGAAGCCGCCCGAGAGGTTCTCGAGGATGCTCGCGTTGTAGGTGGTCACCCGGTTCACCATGTTCTCGAGCTGGAGGCGGCGGATGGCGTGCGAGGCCTGCTCGGCGACGGCCTTGGCCAGACGCAGGTCTTCGCGGTCGAAAGCCCCGCCGGCGGGGGCGGAGAACTGGAACACCCCGACGAATTCCAGGCCGATGAAGAGGGGCAGGACGAGCAGGGGCAGCGGCGCTCCCGCCGGGGCCTGGGGCGGCCGGTCGACCGAGTCCAGGAAGCGCGGGTCCCGCCCCGCGTCGGGCAGGAGCAGCGGCTCGTGGAACTTGGCGACCCAGCCGATCAGGCCGGAGCCCGCGGCCGCGGCCGGAGCGGCGGCGCCGGGCTGGCCTTCCCCCAGCCGGTAGGAGAGGAGCAGCCGGCGCGAGACCGCGTCGTAGGAGAAGTAGGCGGCCTGCTCGGCGCCCAGGGCCGCGGCCAGTTTTTCGGCGAGGCGGGGCCAGAGGTGCGCGTCGCCGGGCTCCCGGAGGGAGAGGAGGAAGTCGAGCGCGTCGTACAGGGCGTTGAGGCGGTCGCTCTCGTTCATGCCAGGAACCCGCCGAAATAGATGCGGCGGCGGAAGGGGCTGCGCTTGGTCCGGTCCGTGACCATGTCCCCGGACTCGATCCGCTCCAGGGCCCGCCCGAAGCGGTCGAGGAAGGTGGTGCGCAGGGTCCGTCCGCCCGCCTCGCTGCTCTCCAGCAGGCCGTCGCTCCCGGCGTACAGGAGGACGTGCGTGATCAGGGGCGATTGCGCGGAGCGGGTCAAAAAGACCAGGTCGCCCACCTGGAGGGCGCGGCGGCGGACGGGACACGACTTCCGCCACTGGGCCTCGGCGTCGCGCGGGATGAGCAGGCCGACGGAGCGGTAGGCGAGGTTGGTGAGCCCGGAGCAGTCCACGCCCCAGCCGGGCTTGCGCTGGTAGCTGGACCGGCCGCCCCAGACGTAGGTGTCCCCCAGGAAGAGGGCGGCGGTCTCGATGATGGCGCGGCGGTCGATGGGCTTGAGGGCGCGCAGGCGCGGGTCCGCGGCCGCGGCGAAGACCAGCTCGCTGGTGTGGATGACCGCGGTCCGGCCTTCCAGAAGGCGGACGGAGGTCCGGGGCCCGGGTCCGACGCGCGCCTCCAAAGAGGAACCCAGGGGCAAGGTCAGGGTCTCCGCCAGCCCCTGGGATTGCTGCCAGCGCAGTTCGGCCCGCTTAGTGCGCACTACCGAATTGGGCCTGTAGGGGATGGGTGGCATGCGCAGGGCGTCCGCCTTCATCCAGCCGGGATACGGGCCCCAAGAGCTGCCCATGCGGTGCGGCTGTTCCAGGGCCTTCACCCGGACCCAGTCGCCCCGGGCCTCCAGCACGCGCACGCGCTCCCCGTACAGGAGCTGGGAGAGCCGCGCCGGGTCCATGGCCGAGAAACGGCGGGTCAGCCGGGGCCGGGTGCGCAGGTCCGCGGTCGGGATCCCGACGACGAGGTCCGCCGGGAAGCGGGGGGCGAGCATGTACGCGAGGCCGAACTTGCGCAGCAGCCAGGCTTTCTCGAACTGCCGCCGCCGGTAGACCCGGCGCACGCTGCGCCGGTCCGGCGCCGCCGGGTCGTGGACGATGACGTCGCCCTCGGGCGTGAAGCCGCTGACGACCACCAGGTGCCCCCGGGTGCGGCGCACGGGCGCTCCGGCGAGCTGGCCGGCGTCGTAGGAGATGGAGACGACGATCGGGTGGCCCGCGGCGATCTCGTCCTGGAGGGAGCGCAGGGAGGTCAGGCGCGCCACCTGGCCGACCAGGCCCCAGGAGGCGGCGGCCGCGACGTTCAGGGTCCAGTTGCCGTAGATCCCGGCCGACCGGTCCCGGACCGCTTCCAGCACGTCGGCCGTGCTGCGCCGGATGCCCCAGAATTCGAGGACCATGGATAGGGCGGTGGGGCTGCATACGTCGTTGCGGTACTGCTCAACCTCGTCCATCTGGGAGCGCGGGACGATGCGCAGTTCCCGGACCCAGGGGCCCGGCTCGAAGGGTCCGGAATGCGCCGGGAGGCGGGTCGTGTCCTCGTAGGCCACGGCCACCTGGAACAGGCGGGCCTCCCGCGCTCCGGCGGAGTGCATGCGGAGCCGGTAGCGGAACGCGTCCGCTTTGCGGGTGAGCCGGAGGGTGTCGACCTCCACGCAGCCGTTCCGGTCGGCCTGGCGGGGGAAGCTTCGGGGGGCGCCCGGTTCCCAGCGGGGGAGGCGGTACCATTTCGACCATTTCCCGCCCTGGCGGACCTGCGCCTCCATCTCGATGGCGGCGCCGCGGGGGCAGTGCGCGGACCACGAGCCCACGAGGTCGTCGAAGGGGACGACGGACTCGATGACGGGGGATTCCAGCGTCCCGGTGCCCTGGAGCAGTCCCCGGTCGAAGGGGATGGGGGACAGGCCCTCGATCCGGGCTTCCTTGAGGTCGCGCGGGGAGAGATGGACGACGGTCAGCCCGGAGTCCGGCATGGAGCTACTTCACCAGCTTGTTGCCGGGCTTGCGCGGCGGATCGTTGGCCGGACGCACGGGGGCCTTGGGGTTGCTCTTGAACTGGGGCGCCAGCTCCGCGTTGATCTTGGCCCATTCCGGGGAATCGTCGGTGGAGCCGACGATGGCGCCGATCGGGCACTCGGGCAGGCAGACGCCGCAATCGATGCAGGTGTCGGGGTCGATGGTCATGAAGGCCTCGCCCTGGTATTGCCCGGGATGGATGGCGTCCACGGGGCAGACCTCCGCGCACGTCGCGTAGACTTCGCCCAGACATTTCTCATTGATGACGTGTGGCACAGGGGTCTCCTATTTCTTCTTGCCCATGTATTGCTGGAGCATCTCCGGATCCACTCCGGCGGGCAGGTTCTTCATCAGGTCGGCGGAGTTCCCGCCGCCTTTCCCGCTCGGGGCCGATCCCTGGTCCTCCGCGCCGGGCTTATGGAAGCCGGTGAAGCCGCCTCCCGACATCTCCTTGAGCCGCGGGCGGGCGCCCCCCTTGGCCGCCGTGCGGGAGCCGGGAGGACCGGCCTCGGCCGGCGGGGCGCCGGCTTCCAGTCCGCAGTAGGCGAAGAACTTGGCCGGGAGGCCGGCCGGGCTCCCGTAGTAGCTGACGAGCTTGGCGAAGAACTCGTCCTTTCCCTTCTCCTCGAAGACCCGCTGGATCAGGGGGCCGTTCTGTCTGTCGGTGAGCAGGCGCTTGGTCAGGGCGCGCATGCCGCTGGCGGCGGAGTGCTTCTTCAGCATCCGATGGAACGGCTTCGAAGTCCCGAGGAAGCGGATGAACTTGATGAAATCCTTCTCGCGGTCATAGCGGTCGGCGATGGCCTTCAGGTTCTCGTCCTCCAGGAACGCGTCGTACCAGTCCGGCTGCGCGGAGTGGACCGTGTCCACGACGAACTGCATGACCTCGCGGATGTCGCTGTTGGAGAGGCCCTGGCCGGGCCCCTTCCCTCCGGTCAGCCCCTGGATGACCCCTTTGGCGTCGCCCGCCGCGGCGGAGCCCTCGGCTTCCGGGGAAGCGCCGAAGCCGGCTCCGCCTCCGGGGCCCCCGACGGCGCCGGAGCCTTTCAGGAAGTTGAGGGACGAGCCTTGGACCGGGTCGGCCTTGAGACGGGCGGCCTCGTTGGAGGCCGGCGGGGCCGGCTCCGTGCTGGGCTGGCCGGCGGCGGGAAAATTGAAGGCGGCCGAGCCCGCCTGGTCGGCTTCGCGCAGGCTCTCGGGCTTGAGGAGCACGAGCAGGCCGTAGAGGAGTCCGATGGACCCTATGAGGAGGACGACTCCCAGGGCGATGAGGAGCTTCTTGTCCATGAATGGAGTATGACTCTGATTTTCGACGCTGTCAACCCTCGCCGCGGTCCCGCGCACGAGGAGGAACGCCGAGGCTCATGGCGAGACTTCCGGGGCCTCGGAATCCTCGATCCACTTGCCGAACTTGGGGTGCTGGCGGAGCTTCCCCATCTCCGAAGGGCCCCGGCGCGAGCCCGCGGCGGTCCCCGAAGCCGCGTCGAAAGCCGCGAGGTCGCGGATGGCGGCCCCCAGGTTCGCCTTGGCGATGATGGTGTCCGAGCCCGCCGTCACGTCGGGAGCGGCCGCCAGCAGGCCGATGAAGGCCTGGAGGTCCGGCGCGTTCAGGTACTTCCGGCGCAGGCGCAGGAAATGGGGGGACGCGGTCATGTCGGCGAGGAACCGGATGGGGTTGCGGTCCTTCTGGTAGCGCTCGTGGATGGCGCGGAGGTCCGGGTAGGTCAGGAAATCCCGGGTCCAATCCCGGATCGCCCGGGAGGAGGCGAACCGCGGGTCGCCCTTGATGCGGTAATACGCCCGCACGGAAGTCTGGATCCGCTCGCGTTCTTCGGGAGTCACCCGGGTGTCCGGGCCGGGGGCCGCGGGGAGAGCGGCGCCGCCCTCCTCCTTGATCAGATAGCCCAGGCCGTCGGGCCCGCGCTGCGTCCGGGGCCCCTGGGGAGCGGCGAAGGGGGAAGTCGTCTCCTGTTCGGGAGCCTTGGCGACATTCACGGCCGAGAACTCCCGCCGCTGGCGGCGCTTCTCCTGATAGACGTTCCAGCCCCATATGCCGAAGCCGACGTCGGCCATGATGACGATGAGCAGCAGTATGGGCCCAGCGAGGCTCTTCTGCCGCGGCGGTGCGGGATTCTCTTCCGAAGGGTCCTCGGACATGGTGTCCCCGGATGGGAGTATGCCCCGCAATAACACGCTTGTCAAGCGGGCGATAATGTATAATGCCCGCGCATGACCGAGATATTCCACCGCCTTTTGCTGGTTTTTTCGATAATTTCCACCGGTGGTACGGCGTTCGGCGCCGTGTTCAACGACCTGGTCCCCGGGACGCGCGCCGCGGGCATGGGCATGGCCTATACGGCCGTTTCCGACGACCTGAACGCCCTGTACTACAATCCGGCCGGTCTGGCCAAGAGCCAGTTCGCCGAGTCCCGGGCGGAATTGGGACGCCAGGTCTCCCCGATCGGGATGGCGGGCTTCTATTCCTTCTCTTACGCCCGGCCGCTCCCCATCCTCCCCGGAGCCACGGTCGGGACCGGGCTGTTCCGGCTGCGGCAAGCGGACGTGGGAGAGAAGACGTCCTTCCTCCTGCATTTCTCCCATTCCCTGAACCTCCCCCAGTTCTATCTCCGCAAGCCTCTGCAGGTGGGAGGCAACGTGAAGCTGGTCCAGGTGAAGCCGCGGGACGGGCGCAACAAGGTCTCGCTCGGCGCCGACGCGGGCGTCCTTCTGGACCTGGGCTGGGACATCCGCACCGGCATCTCCCTGACCGACCTGACTCCGGACCTGGGCGTGGACAACCCCTCCCTCAACCTGGGAGTCTCCTACCGTTGGATGCGCCGCGTGACCGCCGCCGCGGACATCCGCGTGCGGCCGAACCTGACCCAGGTGTTCCCCGGCGTCGAAGTCGATTTCTTCCAGCGTCTCCTGCGCGTGCGGGTGGGGAAAGGCCTCCCGCTCGACGGCGTCAGCGGGATCGTCATGGGGGTCGGAGCCTACTTCTCCCCGCTGGTCGTCGATTTCGCGATGACCGTTCCGTGGAACGGGATCAACCGCCCCGGGGGCGGCTCCATGCTGTCGGTGGGCTACCGGTTCGGGGCTCCGGCATTCTATGGAAGGTTCGTGGGTTCGGCCGCCCGGGAGGCGGAAGACCTCCGGGCCGAGATCCTGTCTCTGGAGCAGAAGAAGCGGGACCTGGAGGCCGAGAAGTCCACGGCCGAGACCGAAAGGACCAGCATGGAAGGGCGGCTCCAGGCCGAGGAGGAGCGCCTCCGATCCGTCCAGGAGCAGATACGGACCCTCGAAGACCGGGCGGCCCGCAAGGAGTACGACGCGGGCCACCCGCAGCCCGAGAAGAAGCCGGAGCCGCCGCCCGCGCCCAAGCCCAAGGCGGCTCCCGCCGCTCCGGCCAAGCGGGAGACCCCGCATCAATTCCCCCTGCGGCACGCGGTGCAGCCCGGCGACACCCTGCGCGGGCTTTCCCAGAAGTATTACGGGGACCCCACGCTGTGGGAGACCCTCTACGAGGCGAACCGGGACAAGGTCGAACGGGGCCTGCCCATCGAAGGGACGACGCTGCTCGTCCCCGAGCCGAAGCGGCGCTGATGGCCGTCGTCCTCATCATCGCCAAGGAAGAGCAGGCCCGGGCGGCATTGCGGCTCGCGGTGGAGGAACTCGGCCACACCGCGGCCCTCGCTATGGACCTCAAGAACGCGGTCGAGCTCATCCCCGCGCAGCGGCCGCGGCTGTTCCTGATCGCCCAGGACCCCGGGGATTCCATCGCGGATTCCGCGCTCGTGGAGCTGGAGCGCGAGGCCCCGCTTTTGCCCATCGTGGTGACGCTGACCCGCCGCGACGCGCCCCGGGCCATGGAGCTCCTGAAGGCCGGGGTACTCGAGGTCGTCGCGCCGCCGTGGACCCCGGAGAACCTGGCCGCCTGCCTCTCCAAGGCCCTGCGCTTCAAGGGCACCGCCCTCGAGTCCTTCCGCCTGCCGGTCGAGGCTTCGCGCGGGCTCTGGATCTACGTGGCCGCCGCGGTCCTGCTCTTCGCCCTCGCCGCGGGCTACGGGCTCCTCCGCCGCCGGGAGCGGCTCGCGGCGCTCGCCGCCGAGGCCGTCCGTCCCCGGGCCTGGGACCTGCCGTCGGCGTATCCCGCCGGGTTCGCCTTCGACGGCCGGGACTTCTGGGTCGCGGACTGGTACGCGCAGTCCTTGTCCCGCCATCGCCGCTCCGACCTGCGCGTCGAATGGACCCGGCACCTTCCCAAGGAGGTCCCGGGGGCCATCGCCTTCGCCGGGGACGCCCTGTGGGTCGCCGCGGCGCCCCGGAGCATCGTCAAGCACATGCTCGACGACCGGCTGACCGTCCTCACCCAGGTGCGCGACGCGGCGCCTCAGACGGTCGGCATGGCCTACGACGGCCTCTATCTCTGGACCTGCGACGCCGCGGAGGGGAAGCTCCACAAGCGCATCCTCGATTCGGAGCTGACGGTGGCCGCCTCCTATCCCTATCCCGGGAAGAATCCCGCCGCGCTGGCCTACGACGGGCGCGCCCTATGGTCTTTGGACGCCGGGAACCGGGAGCTCCTGCGCCACGACCTTGCCATGCCGGAGCGCGTCACCGCGCGCCTGCCGCTGCCCGAGTACCAGTCCGGCGATTGGAAGCCGACCGGGCTCGCCTTCGACGGCGAAAGCTTCTGGAGCGTGGGCGAGCGGCGGGGCAAGGGCGAGGGCTCGGGGCGGGTCTTCCTCCACCGCCTCCCGCCCGAGCTGCTCAAGACCCTCCGCAACCCATGAGGGTCGACTCCGCCCGCTTCATCCCCGTCCTCATCCGGTTCGCGGACGGCGAGGTGGAGGATTCCTGGGGCCGCTTCATCGAACTCGGTCCGGGCGGAGGCCGGCTGATCACCCGCCGCCGGGTGCGCGACGCCGACCCGCTCCTGCTCAGCTTCGACCTGCCGGGAGAGCGGCTGGAAGGGCTCCCGGCCCGGGTGCGCCGCTCCTGGACCGACGCCGACGGGTACTGCGTGGCCTCCTTCGGCTTCCCCGACGCCGAGGTCAAGGAGAAGCTCGGGCGCATCCTGCGCCGCATCCTCTCCACCGCCTAGCGACGGGCCCCCCCGGACTGTGCCCGGGCACAGTCGCCTAGAATCCGTAATCGATGAGGGGCGATCGTACTTTAGAGTAGTTCCTTGAGATTTTTATCATCGGCCCCTGGCCCCATATGGGACGAAACTCACGTCATCCTCCCCGCCAAGAACGTAACCGGCGAAATTCGCCTCCTGCTGCTGGCGAGGATGGATGGTAAATGTTACGCCGCAGTTTTCACTAGGCGAGGGGAAGCGATACGACTCATCAGCTGCCATAGGGCAGATCGCCGATTGGAGAGAATATATGAAAGCCATATCCGGGGCCAAGAAGATGCGTAAGACCATCAGCGCCGCGGCCTTTGATAGGAAGTTTGATCGCGCCGAGGATATCTCGGGGTTTCTCGACCTCAAGAATGCCACCGTTGTTCAGAGAGTCAATGTGGATTTCCCGTCATGGATGGTCGAGATGCTCGACCAAGAGGCGGTCAAGCTGAACGTCTCTCGACAGGCCATCATCAAGATGTGGATTCGAGAGCGGCTCGATCCCTCACATCGGATTACACTTTGATCATTTGTCCCCGGACTGTGCCCGGGCACAGTCGCCCGGAAGGTTCGGGCTAAAGACCGTCGATGGAGGTCGGGTCCGGGAAGTCCAGGTCGCCCGGGGCGGACGGGGGCCGGGGGGAGCGGCGGGACTTGCCGGGCTTCCGGCGCGCCAGGCGTTCCGCCGCGGCGGCCCGCATCTCCGTCTTCGACGCGGCGTCCAAGGCCTCGGCCGCGGCGCGCAGGGCCGCTTCGACCTGGCCTTGGGCTTCCGCCACGAGGGCGCGGGCCTCGGCCGCCGTGCGGCGCGCCGCCTCCTCGGCGGTGCTCAGCGCCGCGGCGGTCTCCAGCCGGATGCCGTGGAGGCGTTGGCGGAAGTCGTCCAGCGTATCCCCCTGGGAGCCGATGCGTTCCTGCGTGGCCCGGAGGGCCTCGTGCATCCCCGCCAGCGCCTGCAGCCTTTCCGTGAGGGCCGAGAGCACCCGGCGCAGGGCGTTGAGCGCGGTCTCCTTGCGGCGGATGTCCCGCTTCAGGGCGGCCTGCTCGACGTCGCGATTGCGCAGGCGTTCCAGAGCCGCGGTCAGCCGCGCCTCCAAGGCGCGGATGCCGTCCTCCAGGGAGTGCGCGGCGGCCGCGTCCGAGATGGTGGGGTCGCGCGGCAGCCAGGCCGGTTCCCGGCCGCCGCCGGGGGTCGTCAGGTGATAATCGGGCGGCAGGACGGAGCGGAGTCCGTCCAAGCGGTCGGCCCGGGTCCAGGGCTGGGCGCGGTCGGGCCGTTCCTCCGGGCACACGAGCGCGGCGGCCCGGAAATCCGGGTTCGCGGCGAGTTCCTCGGGGGAGAACGGGCCGCTCACGCGGCCGCGGACGCAGAGCCAATAGCGCACGGCTCTAGGGTACGGCATGGATGTTACGCCGTCTTTGCGGCCGCGCGTTTTTTGTGATACTGTTTTCCCGAGAGGTATCCACCATGACAACGGCCAGCGCAGCGCGGCGGACCCCGCTGTACGAGCTCCACAAGGAAGCCGGCGGGAAGATCGTGGATTTCCATGGCTGGGAGCTCCCGGTGCAGTACTCCAGCATCGTCAAGGAGCATCAGGCCGTTCGGACCGCCTGCGGAATCTTCGACGTCTCCCACATGGGGCAGGTGACGGTTTCGGGTCCCCAGGCGCTGGAATTCGTCCAGAAGATCAATTCCAACGACGCGGAGCGGCTCAAGCCCGGCGACGCGATGTACTCCCACATGCCCAACGAGCGCGGCGGGATCGTCGACGACATCATCGTCTCCCGCCTGGCCGCCGACCGCTTCTTCATCGTCGTGAACGCGGCGACGCGCGAGAAGGACTTCGCATGGATGACCCTGCAGGCCAAGGGCCTGGACGTCCGCCTGGCGGACCGCGGCGACGACTACGGCATGGTGGCCCTGCAGGGCCCGCGCGCCGCGGAGCTCATGGACGTCATCGCTCCCGGCAGCGCGAAGCTCAAGCGCTTCGGGGCGTTGGAACTGGAGCTTTTCGGCGAGCCCTCGCTCATCACCCGCACCGGCTACACGGGAGAGGACGGGTGCGAGTTCATCGTGCCCACGGCCGTCACCCCGCTGGTCTGGCAGGCCCTGATGGCCAAGGGGAGCGCCTTCGGCCTGCTGCCCTGCGGGCTGGGCGCGCGCGACACGCTCCGGCTCGAGGCCGGGTACCTGCTCTACGGCTCGGACATCGACGACGAGCATTCCCCTTTCGAGGCCGGCTACGGCTGGGTGGTGAAGCTGACCAAGAAGGATTTCATCGGCAAGAAGTGGCTGGAGGCCCAGAAGGACTCGGGCATCCGCCGGCGCTTGACGGGGATCCGGATGCTGGAGGGCGGGGTGCCCCGCGCGGGCATGGCCGTGACGCTCGACGGCCGGCGGCTGGGGACGCTGTCGAGCGCGTCGTTCTCTCCGACGTTCCGGATCGGCATCGGCATGGGCTACTTCGACCGGACCGACCTGGCGGCCGGGACGCGCGTGGCCTTGGACATGCACGGGCGGACCGTGGCCGCCGAGGTCGCGGCGCTTCCGTTCTATCGGCTTCCCAAATAGGAGAGGTGATCATGACGAATGCTGACGCATGTCGGTACACGAAATCCCACGAGTGGGCGGCCTCCGCCGGCGACGTCGTGACCGTCGGCGTGTCGGACCACGCCCAGAAGGAGATCACGGACGTCGTGTTCGTGGACCTGCCCAAGGTCGGGCGGAAGGTCTCCAAGGGCGAGGCGGTCGCGGTCGTGGAGTCGGTCAAGGCGGCGTTCGACATCTACGCCCCGATATCCGGGGAGATCGTCGCCGTGAACGGCGAGCTGGCCAAGGCGCCCGGACTGGTCAACGAGTCGCCCCAGGACAAGGGCTGGTTCTTCCGGGTGAAGCCCGCGAACGCCGGCGAGCTCGGGGAGCTCATGGACGCCGCGGCGTACGATAAGTTCCTCAAAGCCGGCGGTCACTGACCGGGGATGCCGCGCAACGAGCTGCAGCTGCTGGTGGACAATCCCTCGATCCTGCGCAGGCCCTTCTGGATCCTCGGCGCGGTATCCCTGGTCTGCACGGGCCTGGCGGCCGCGGCCCTGGTGCACGTCGCGGCGCTCCTCCTGTGCCTCGCCGGCCTGGTGTTCGGGATCTGGCTGGCGGTCGACACGGCCGCGGTGGAGTACGTCGTGACGGACCGCCGGGTCCTGCGCCAGGGCGGCTTCCCGGCCCGGCGCGGGGGGGAGGTCCCCCTGGAATTCGTCCGCGAGGTGCGGCTGCTGCGGACCCCGCTGCAGACGGCCTTGGGGATCGGGGACGTGGAGGTGGTCTCGACGAAAGGGACGCTGCGTCTGGAGGGGTTGGAAGCCCCGGAGCGCCTGCAGGAGAAGATCCGCTCCCTGATCTGACCCGGGCACCATGCGCGCGGTTCTCCTGCAGACGGGGCCGATGGATGTCTTCGCCCACATGGCGATGGACGAGGCGGTCCTGGAAACGGCCTGCGGCCAAGGGGCCGAGGCCCTCGCAGGGCGGTCGTCCTCCGCTCCCGGAGAGGGCGGGAGCCCCGGGGAGTGCGTGCTGCGCTTCTTCGCGTGGGCCGGGGAGGCGCCGTTCGGCGCGACGTTCGGTTACTCCCAGCGCCACGAGGCGGTCGCGGCGGCCGTGCGGCTGCGCTGGCCCGGGAAGCAGGTGCCCCTCACGCGGCGCTCGACGGGGGGCGGGATCGTGTTCCACGACGGGGACGTGACGTTTTCGCTGGTCTTCCCGTGGCCGGAGCTCTCGACGCCGGTCTTCGTGTACCGCGAGATCCACATGGCGGTGCAGCTGGGCCTCAAGGCGCACGGCTTCTGGTCGCGGCTCTGGAGACCCGGGCCGCCCGAAGGGGGCGCGGGGCCGCGGCAGGAATGCTTCTCGGGTCCGGAGCCCGAGGACCTGGTCGACGCCGGCGGGGGGAAGGTGCTGGGCGGTGCCCTGCGGCGGCGCCGGGGGATGGGCCTCTATCAGGGGTCGCTGCGCCCCGAGGGCTTCGCCCCGGCTCCCCGGGAGCGTCTGGCGCGGGCGGTGCTGGAGGGGTTCAGCCTGCAGAAAGGGACGATCTTCGTACCGCGCGAGCCCCGGCCGGCCACGGCGGCGGAGGCGCAGCGCCTGAGAGGCGAGCGGTACGGCGCGGAGCATTGGAACAAAAAAAGATAAGAGAGGAACACCATGAAAGCCTTCGTATTATGCAAGCTGATCGCCGGTCTCGAGCAGAAGGCCGTCAATCAGATCCGCACCATCAAGGGGATCAACGACGTGTTCCTGACCTTCGGGTCCTGGGACGCGATCCTGACGGCGGAAGCGGACACCATCGACAAGCTGAGCGGCCTGATCGTCCGGGAGATCCGGGGCATCCACGGGGTCCAGAACACCGAGACCCTGGTCACTACGAACCTCTAAGGGATCCTCGGCGTAAGCGGATTGCAGAGACGGGCCGATTTTGGTACCGTTTTGCGTCCAGCCGATTTATGGAGGGAGCACCACAAGAGCGCGCTGATCCCAAGACCAAGTTCATCCTCGTCGCCGACGATGATGAGGGGATCCGCGAGCTCATGAAGGTGATCCTGGGCAAGGAAGGGTTCGAGGTCGGCGTGGCCGAGGACGGGCGCGAGGCCCTCTCGGCGGTGCAGGCCCGGCGGCCCGACCTGATCATGCTGGACCTCATGATGCCGGGGATGGGGGGCTACGAGGTCCTGCGGGCCCTCCAGGACGGGCCGACTTCCGGGATCCCGGTGATCCTGATGACGGGGCGGACCACGGATCTTTCGATGGTGGACATGATCCGACAGGAGCCGAATGTGGTCGAATATTACGACAAGCCGATCCGCGCGGCCGTCCTGGCGATGACGGTGCACCGGATCTTGAACACCCGCAAGCCGGCTTGAATTGACTTCAGACGGAGCGCGCGATGGAAGATGACGGCATGCAGATCCCGCAGTTGGCCGACCCGTCGACGAAGCGGGTCCTCATCGTCGATGACGATGAGAGCATCCTGGACCTGCTGGAACACCTGGTCAAGCGCGAGGGCTTCCAGGTGGACCGCGCCTCCGACGGCGCGGAAGCGCTGCGCAAGGTGGAGGCCGTCACCCCGGACCTGATCATCCTGGACTTCATGCTTCCCGGCATGGGGGGCTTCGAGGTCGTCAAGGAACTCCAGATGGGCGACGCGCGGGGCACTCCCATCGTCGTCATCACGGGACGGCGGATCGACCGCCAGACCGTGGAGATGATCCGTCAGGAAGCCAACGTGCGGGAGTACCTCGAGAAGCCCGTCCGCCCCGCGATGCTGGGTGCCCTGCTCCACCGCCTGCTGCAGACGCGTCCCCCCGAGGTCCGCCGGACCACGGACCGGGGACCCATGTCCAGCGGCTGGTAGCGGTGCCGACCGTCCTGCGCTGGGCCAAGTTCGCCGTCGCCGCGGCCCTCGCGGTGACTGCCCTGGTCTACCTGGATCTCGTCCTGCGGGCCCGGTCCGCCTATCTCGAGGGGGAGCGCTTCCTGGAATGGCACCGCGACCCCGAGGCCAAGAAATCCCATTTCGAGGCGGAATTCCAGCGAGAGTCCCGGCGGCTCGACGCGGAGAAGTCCGCGGGGCGCTTGTCCGAACCGGAATTCCTGCAGCGCATGGAGCTGGAGCGCTTCCGCCGCGACGAGGCCGTGGCCGAGAGTTCCGTGAAATATGCCTACCACTGGTACAAGACCGCGGTGGAGCTCTTCTCTCCGCCCGAGAGCCGGTGGGTGCGGCTCTCCCGCGAGAAGATGGCCCTGACCAAGGACCTCTGGAAGCAGGAGCTGGACCGCCGGAAGATCCCCTACGAAGAGTACATGCTCGAGTGAGCCGCTCACGGCGGCCCGCGGGGCGCCGATTCGGGCTCTCCATCGGCGGCTGGCTCCGGACCGCTCTGGGCCTGGCGCTGATGCCGACGGCGGTCTTGTCGGTCGTCGCCCTGGCCCGGTCCTTCGGGGACCTGGCCCAGGCCGCGGCCGCCCGGGACGGGGCGCTGCGCGGGATCGGCCCGTTCGTCGCGGGCTTCGCCGGCTACGCCGCGCTCCATCTGCTGGGGATCGTCCGCCTGAGCCGCCTCTACGTCCTGGGCCATGAGCTGACGCACGCCGCGGCGGTCTGGGCGGGAGGGGGCAAGGTGTACCGGATCGTGGTCGCTTCCGACAGCGGGCGCGTCGACCTTTCGCATATGAGCGCCTTCGTGGCGCTCGCCCCCTATTGGATCCCCTTCTACGGGCTGGTCGTGGCGGGGGCCTACCGCCTGGCCCTGTGGGCGGGCGCGGCTCCCGGAGCCCGCGGGCTCTTTCTGGCCCTGATGGGAGCCGCGCTCTCGTTCCATTGGATGCACACCGTACGCTCCCTCTGGGTCACGCGGCAGAGCGACCTGGACCAGGCGGGGCTGGCGCTGTCCTTGGCGCTCATCGCCCTGCTCAACGCCCTGGTCATGCTCGCGGCGCTCAAGTGCCTGTTCCCGGTCTCGGTGTCCCTGGCCGGGAGACTGCGCTGGGTGGCGGGCTCGAGCGTGCATTTCTGGTCGGGACTCGGAGGGCTCCTGCAGCCCGCCTGGGGGGGGCCGTGAGCGCGCGGCCGGAGCTCCTGAAGGAATTCAAACGCAAGGCCTTCCACTGCCTGAGCCTGCTCTATCTCGCCGCGTATCATCGGTTCGGGGCTCGGACGACGCTCACGCTCATGGCGGTCTGGATCCTCCTGGAAGGCTGCGTCGAGTGGGTCCGGCTGCGCTATCCCCGGGTCAACGGGACCCTCATGCGGCTGGTCGGGAACATCCATCGTCCCGATGAGGAGCATCGCGTCAGCGGCATCCTCTGGACCACGCTGGGCTGCTGGTTGACCCTCTTCCTGTTCGGCGACCGGCCGATGGTCGTGAGCGCGGCCATCCTCTACCTGGCCCTGGGGGATGGGGCCGCGGCCCTGGTCGGCCGCGCCTGGGGCCGGACCCAGATCGGCTTCGGGGGGCGGCGCAAGACCTTGGAGGGCTCCCTCGGCTGCTTCGCCGCCTGCCTGGCGGCCGGCTGGGCCGTGGGCCTGCGCGGGGTCCCGCTGGCCGCGGGAGCCGCGGTCGCGACCCTCCTGGAGCTGGTGCCCCTGCCGCTCGACGACAACCTCTGGCTGCCCCTGTTGTCGGCGGCGGTCCTGTCCTCTTTCTGAGTTCGCGCGCCTGCGCGAACAAAAAAGTTAAAATAGCGTCCCATGTCGCGCGCCCGGCGCTGGACCTTATTCAGATTCCTTTACGCCTTCTTCCGCCGGTCCGTGCGCCTGCTCGTGGGGCTGTGGATACTCCTGGTCTGCCTCGGGGTCCTGGCGGCCGTGGCGGTCAAGGTCTACGTCACACCGGAAGCCCTCAAGTCGCGCATCATCGCCGAGCTGGAGCAGACCTTCCAGCGTCCGGTGCGCATCCGCCATGTGACCCTGGTGCTCCATCAGGGGATCAAGGTCAGCGGCCTCGAGGTCAGCGACAGCCCCGAGTCCCCCGACTCCCCCTTCCTCTCCAGCGATTTCCTGCTGGTCACGGTGAAGCTGTCCCCGCTCCTGCAGGGCAAGATCGAGCTGAGCCGGGTCCTGCTCATGTCCCCGCGCATCCATGTGGTCCGCCGCAAGGACGGGACCTGGAATTTCTCGAGCCTGCTGGAGGCTCTGGCCAAGCGGGCCCCCCGGAAGGGGCGGCTGTCCTTGCCTCCCCTGGAGGCCGCCGACCGCATCTCCATCGAGCGCGGCACGGTGGTCTACGAGGACCTGACGCGGGACCTTTCCCTGGTCTTCGAGGACCTCGGCCTGAACGCGGACCGGTTCAGCCTGGACGCCCCTTTCGCGGTCCGCTTCGGTTTCCGCAACTCCAGCCGCGTCGCCGGCAAGGCGGTGCAGGCGGTCGTCTCCCTCGAGGGGAACGCGTCGCTGGGACGCTTCCGGCTGGAATCGGCGGCATTGGCCGCGGAGAAGTTGTCTTTGCGCCTCAACGGCCAGCCCTTCCAGGTCTCCGGGACCGTGCGCAATTTCCTGCGGCCCGCGCTCAATCTCCAGATCGACGCGCCGCGCCTGACCTCCGAGACCCTCTCCCCCTACGGGGCGGTGCCCCCCGGCATCGACTTCCCGGCCAGCCGCTGGGAGCTGCGCGCCGAGCCGGCCCCGGGGGAGGGGCTGGCCCGGGTGTTCCACATCGGGCACCTGGGTTTCGCGGCGAACGGACTGCGCCTGGCCTCCTTCGGGAATGTGGACTTCGCGAAGGGGCGGTTCCGCCTGAAGCTCCAGACCCCGGGCCTGCCCCTGGAGAAGGTCATCGCGGTGTATCCCGGGTGGGGCGGCCACGGCATCGAGGGGACCGCGGCCGGTTCCGTCATCGTGGAGGGGCCCTACGCGAAGCCGTCCTTGGCCCAGGTCGCGCTGCAGCTGCGCGGCTTCGCGATGTCGTTCAAGAACCAGAAGCGGATGTCCAAGATGGACCTCTCCATCCGGGCGGAGGAGGGGCTCAAGACCTGGGAGCTGCGCGCCGCCAAGGGCACCTACGTGGCCTACGCCAACGCCCTCTCCGACGTGGACGTCTCGGCCCGGATCGACAAGGGGAACATGGCCGTGCCCAGGCTCGCGGTCACCTGGAACGGGTCGCGCATCGACCTGCGCGGCTGCGTCGAGCACCTGGCGGCGCCCAAGGCCGTCTACTTCGACGGGACGGTGGATTCCCTGCGCTCCGACGAGCTCTATTCCGCCATCATGAACCTCATCGAGCTGCGCCGCGCCGAGAAGGGGGAGGCTCCGGGCCCCAAGACCTCCAACGACTGGTCGCGCGTGTTCAAGTACGCCATCCCGGAGAAGTTCCCCGACCTGATCGGCCGCCTGAAGGTCCAGCGCGCGCATAGCCCCAATTTCGACACCCAGAGCCTCGACGTGGTCTGCGACATCAAGAACATCTCCAAGGGGCTGACGGACGTGGACGGGCATTTCACGGCCGGGTTCGGCCCGGGGCGGATCTCCAACATCCCGACCATGCAGAAAGCCCACCCCCTGCTCAACGTCCTGCTGCTGCCCTTCGTGGAGATGCAGAAGATCGAGCGGAAGGCGGTCTTGAGCCTGGACACCGCCGTCCCGCTGACGCTCGATTTCACGCGGACCTACGGGGACTTCGGGGTCAACGACGGCATCGTCGACGTACGCTACGTGCATTTCGACAGCAACCAGTTCCTCTGCTTCGCCGACGGCCGCGTGGACTTCCCGAAGGAGGGGCTGGACCTGCACGTGCTCCTGCGCATCCCCAAGCCCCGGGGCAACCTCCCCTTCCATCTCACGGACACGAAGGGGCGGCCGGCCATCGACCTGTCTTTGAAGAAGAACCTCAACGATCCGGACATGGAGTTCAACAGCCGGAAGATGGGGGACAACGACATCGAGGATTCCCTGGCCGGGGGCTTCAAGCGGGCGGCGCCCTTCGCGCCGCTCGAGGAAAAGCTTTCCTGCGGGATGCCGAGGGGGACGCCATGATACTTCGCTATTCACGGCCGGAGATGGTGGGGATCTGGGAGACGGAGGCCCGCCTGCGCCGGATGCTGGAGGTGGAGCTCGCCTGGACCGAGGCCATCGCCCATCTCAAGCGCCTGCCCCGCGCGGAGATCGGGGTCTTCCGTTCCCTGCTGCGCGCCGGGGGCCTGGAGGGCCGGGTCCTGAAAAAGGAGGAGGAGAGCGGCCACGACGTCGTCGCCCTGCTGCAGGTGGTCTCGGACGCCCTGCGGCGCAAGGCCCCGCGCATCGCCCAGTACCTCCATTACGGCCTGACCTCCTCGGATGTGCTCGACACCGCGCTGGCCCTGCAGCTGCGCGACGCGGCCGGTCTCCTGATCGCCGATTGGGAGGCCCTGCTGGCCGCGATCCGGACCCTGTCGCGCCGGCACGCGCGGACCTGGATGGCGGGGCGCACGCACGGCGTGCACGCCGAGCCCACCACCTTCGGGCTCAAGCTCGCGGGCTGGCACGCCGAGGGCCGCCGCAACCTGCTCCGGCTCCGGCGGGCGCGGGAGGCGGTCTCCTTCGGGAAGCTCTCCGGGGCCGTGGGCAGCTACGCCCATTTCCCGCCCCGGCTGGAAACCGCGGTGCTGCGGCGGCTGGGGCTCGCGCCCGAGCCGGTATCCACCCAGGTCGTGCCCCGCGACCGGCACGCCGAATTCTTCGCCGCGCTGGCCCTCTCGGCGGGGGCCATCGAGCGGTTCGCCACGGAGATCCGGCACCTCCAGCGCACCGAGGTGCTCGAGGCGGAGGAGCCCTTCGGCAAGGGCCAGAAAGGCTCGTCGGCCATGCCGCACAAGCGCAACCCCATCCTCTGCGAGAACCTCTGCGGGCTGGCGCGGCTGATCCGGGGGCACGCGGTCCCCATGCTCGAGGACATCGCGCTCTGGCACGAGCGCGACATCAGCCATTCGTCCGTGGAGCGCGTGGCCCTGCCGGACGCCGCCATCCTGCTGGATTTCATGCTGCAGCGCTTCACCCGGGTCGTGGCGGGGCTCCAGGTGTATCCCGCGGCCATGCGGCGCAACCTGGACGCCTCCTGCGGCCTGGTGTTCAGCCAGCGGGTCCTCCTGAACCTGATCGACCGCGGCCTGAGCCGCATGGACGCCTACGACATCGTCCAGCGCGGCGCCATGGAGACCTGGCGCACCCGGGAGCCCTTCCAGGAGGTCCTCTGGAAGGACCCCGCCATCCGCGCCCGCTTCACCCGGAAGGGCTTGTCCCGCTGCTTCGACCTCGCCCCTTACGGCGGGGCCGTCCGGCAGGTGCTGCGCCGGGAGGGCATCCTGTGAGCCCGCTCATCGCCCTGCTGACCGATTTCGGGAGCCGCGACCCCTACGTCGGCGTCATGAAGGGCGTGCTCCTGGGTCGGGCTCCGGGCGCGCGGATCGTGGACCTGTGCCACGAGGTCCCGCCGCAGGACGTGCGCATGGGGGCCCTGCACCTGCTGGCCGCGGCGCCGTTCTTCCCGGCCGGCACCCTGTTCGTCTGCGTGGTGGACCCCGGCGTGGGCACGGCGCGCGCGGTCCTGTGGGCGAGCGACGGGCGCCGCCAGTACCTGGCGCCGGACAACGGACTGCTCAGCTGGACGCTGCGCGGCGCGGCGGGCCTGGAACTGCGGCGGGTGACCAACCGCTCCCTGTTCCTGCCCGAGGTCAGCCGCACCTTCCAGGGGCGGGACGTGTTCGCTCCGGTGGCCGCCGCCCTCGCGGGAGGGCTGTCTCCGGAGGAGCTCGGCCCGCGCTGCGTCTCCTGCAAGCGGCTCCCTTTTCCCGCGGTGCGCCGCCGCGGGGGCGCGGTCCGGGGGGAAGTCATCGCCGTGGACGGGTTCGGCAACGCGGTCACCAACATCCGGGCCGCGGACCTGGGGCCGGGCAAGGCGTTCTCCGCCCGCGGGGTGCAGTTCGGCGCTTTGCGGGAAAGCTACGCCTCGGCGCGGCCGGGCCGTCCCCTGGCGCTCACGGGGTCGCTCGGTTTCGTCGAGTTCGCGCTGCGGGACGGGAATCTGGCGGAGTCGCACGATATCAGGATCGGGGAGGTAGTTCATGCCCGTTGAGGGATCGGTCGCGCCGTCGCTGTCTTTGAGCCTGAAACCCAGGGAAGAATCACGCTTGCTGGGGGGGCACCCCTGGATATTCTCCAACGAGCTCGCCGCCGTGCCCAAGACCATCCCGCCGGGGACGCTCGCGGTCCTGCGCGGCTCGGCGGGCGCTCTCCTCGGCATGGGGTTCTTCAATCCGCGCAGTCTTATCGCGTTCCGGCTCCTGACCCGCGAGCCCGTGAGAGTGGATGCGGCCTTCTTTCGGGAGCGCCTGCAGCGCTGCGCGGACTACCGCCGCCGGCATCTCGGCGAGGTCCGTTCCTGCCGGCTCGTGTTCGGGGAGTCCGACGGCCTGCCCGGCCTCGTGGTGGACCGCTACGAAGACGTGCTGGTCGTCCAGGTCCTGGCCGCCGGGATGGAGCTCCAGCTGGACGCCATCGGGGAGGCCCTCAACGAGGTTTTCCATCCCCAGGGCATCCTGCTCAAGAACGACCACCCGACCCGCGCGCTGGAGGGCCTGACCTCCTACACCCGCGTGCTCTCCGGGGAGGTCCCGGACCGGGTGATGATCGAGGAGGGGGGGCTCAAGTTCCTGGTGGCCCTCGCCGGCGGACAGAAGACGGGCTTCTACTTCGACCAGCGGGAGAACCGGGCCCTCCTGCAGACTTATTGCAAGGGACGCAACGTGCTGGACCTCCACTGCTACGTGGGCGCCTTCAGCTTGCGCGCGGCGCAGGCGGGCGCGGCCCGCGTCATCGGCGTGGACAGCTCCGAGGCCGCGCTGGAACTGGCCCGCGAGAACGCCAAGCTCAACGGCCTGGAGCGCTGCGTGTTCGAGGCGGGGGACGCCGAGGAGTTCCTGGCGGGGTTCTCCGACACGCGCCGGGAACTGCGGCCGGACCTGCTGCTCCTCGACCCGCCGAGCCTGGTCCCATCGAAGAAGGTCCTGGCCAAGGCGCTGCGCGCCTATGAGCGCATGAACTCCAACGCCCTGCGCTGTCTCGGGCGCGGGGGGCTGCTCGCGACGAGCACCTGTTCCCATCACGTCTCGCGGGAGCTCTTCGTGTCGATGCTCCGGGGCGCCGCCTCCAAGGCCCAGAAGTCTTCCCGCCTGATCGAGCTGCGGGGGCCGGGCAAGGACCACCCGGTCCTGCTGAGCATGCCGGAGACGGAATACCTCAACTTCGCCCTCGTCGAGGTCGGCTAGGGAGGAGGGCATGGCCGAAGCAGGGGATTGGGTCCCGGAGACGCGGGAGATCTCGGACCTGGTGTCGTCGATGGAGCGCGAGCAGTCCGCCCATCTGCAGGGGCGGGAGGCCGCCTACGACCGTCCCCTGGAAGAGCGCGTGGCCGCCGGCACGACCGTCGTGGACGCTTATTTCCGGGGGACCGAGGAGGGTTCGGGCAAGCCGGTCTACGTGTTCTGCGCCGAGCGCAACGACTCCCGCTTCCGGCCCGGGACGCGGGTGCGCCTGAGCCGGGGCGACCCGCGCTGCGCGGCGGCCCGGCTGGAGCTCCTCGACGACCGCTACGACGGCGCCCATTATTGGTTCCGGCTGGGCGGCCATGTGGAGCAGCCGGAAAGCCTCGAGTCGAGCGAGCCCTGGGTCCTCGACGAGGACGTCTTCGATCTGCTGGATACCCAGCTCTCCATCCTCCGGGAGGCTGAATCGGAGGGGCTCGCGGCCTGGCTCGCCGGGACCGAACACCGCGAGCCCGCCGCGGGGGATGCCGTGTCCCGGCCGGGGCTGGACGGGACCCTCGCGGAGGCCTTCGACCTGGCGGTGCGGACGCCGCGCTGGTCCGCGATCCAGGGGCCCCCCGGCTCCGGCAAGACGCATCTCCTCGCCCATCTCGCCCTGCATTTCGCCCTGGTCGAGAACTGCCGGGTGCTGGTGACCGCGGTCTCCCATCAGGCCATCCATCAGGCCCTGGGCGAGATCGGCCTTCTGGCCCGCCGGTACGCGGAGTCCGATCCCGCCGCCGAGCGGCTCCTGGGGGAGGGCTTCCTCAAGCTGGCCGCGTCGCGCGGCAACAACGAGGGCCTTCCGGAGGGGGTCCGGCCGGTGCCGCGCCTGGGCGGCCGCAAGCGGCCGGTCGTGGTCGGGGCCACGGTCTACGCGGCCGTGCACGCCGCCGCGGCCCTCCCCGCTTTCCGCATGTTCGACGTGGCCCTTTTCGACGAGGCGGGGCAGGCTCCGCTGGTCCTGGCGCTGGGCGCGCGCCTGCTCGCCGCCCAGACGGTGTTCATCGGGGACGACGCCCAGCTGCCTCCGATCATGGAGCGGTCATCGGAGGACGCAGCCGGCTCCTCGGCGCGCTGGTCGGCCTTGGAGTTCATCCGGCGGCGCTACGGCGACCCCCACCTCCTGCGGGAGACGCGGCGCCTCAACGCGGAGCTCTGCTCCGTGGTCTCGGACTGTTTCTACGGCTCGGCGCTGGAGCCCACGTCGGCGTCGGCGGGGCGCGCCCTCGTCCTGCGCTCGCGGCCGCGCGGCCCCTTCGCCGAGATCCTGCGCTCCGACCGGAGCCTGGTGTTCGTGGACGTCCCCCATGAAGGCTGCCGCGGGTTCTCCGAGCCGGAGGCCCTGTGGGCCTCCGCGGTCGCGATGGAGGCGGTCCGCTGCGGCCTGGCGGCCGAGGAGATCGGCGTGATCGCGCCTTACCGGGCGCAGGCCAACCGCATCCGCTTCCTCCTGGGCCGGCGCGGCCCGGCAGCCTCGACGGTGGAGCGCTTCCAGGGTCAGGAGCGGGAGATGATCGTCGTATCCCTGACCTCCTCGGACCTGCGCTACCTCGGGCGCCTGGCGGCCTTCCTCTTCAACCCGAACCGGATCAACGTGGCGGTCAGCCGGGCCCGGACCAAGGTCGTGCTCCTGGGGTCGCGCCAGGCCCTGATGACCGCGGCCGAGGCCGCCGAGGACGCCGGCGGCGACCTGGAGGGGGGCAACGGCCTGCAGGTGTTCAAGCGGATCATGGACCGCGCGCACCTGATCCGGACCAGCGGGGCGCCGCCGGCCGCGGGAGCCGGCGGGCCGGAACCAGCGGAGCGGGAAACGGAAGGGGCGGAGGAGGCTTTCTCACCTGGGGACCTCGTGGAGCACGGGGTCTACGGGCCCGGGCGGGTGCTCTCCAAATCCCTGGAGGTCTTCGACGAGCGGCGGGAATGGGTCAACCGGGTGCAGTTCCAGGACGGGACCGTGCGCATGATCATCCCGCGCTTGAGCGAGCCCAGGATGCGGAGGAGCGACTGATGCGCGGCTGGCTGGCCGCGGCCATGGCGTTCTATGTGGGGGCGGCCCTGAGCTTCCGCCTGGGCTCGTTCCCCGCCCTGCACGGAGACGAGGCCTGGATAGGCCTGTTCCCGCGGGAATTGGCGCGCCTGGGCTTCTTCACTTTTCACGGGATGACCGACTACGTCGGGGTCCTCTTCGGGCTCCTCGTGGCCGGGGTGTTCGCGGTGCTGACGCCGAGCGCAGCCGCCCTCCGGCTCCTGGGGGTCGCCGCCAACGGCGCGGCGGGGCTCATCGTGCTGGCGCATCTCTGGAAGCGCTTCGGTTCCGCGAGCGGGCTCTCCTGGCTGTACCTGTTGGGGACCTCCGCCTTCTTCCTGTTCGAATCCCGGCTGGCCTGGGAGGTGTGCGCGCTGCAGAATCTGCTGCTCGCCCTCGTCCTTACGGCCTGCGGCCGTCTGGTCGCCGACGAGGACTTCGGCTTCCCGGCGGTCTGGCTGCTGCTGCAGGCGACCGCCTTGGGGGTGCACAACCATTTCATTTTCGTCTCCGTGCCCCTTTCCCTGTTCGTCCTGTCGGCTGGGGCGCTCGCGCTGGAGAAGGACTGGAGCCTGCTCCGCTTCTTCCGCCTGGCGTCCGCGGCCCTGGCCATGACGGCCCTCCTGGCGGCCTGCCAGCTGCTGCTGACGGACGCGCGCTGGCAGGAACTGCGCTGGGCGGCCGGTCCCTTCCTGCTGCTGCTCCCCGCCCTGGCCGCCGCCGCCTTCGTCCGGTTCCGGGACCGCGGCGACGGCGTCCTCCGCGCCCTCTTCGGCGACGGGCTGTTCGGCGGCGCCCGCGCGGCGCGGGCCTTCCGGGTCTTCCTGGCGCTCGGGCTGCTCGCGTTCGCCGTATACCACGCGGCGCCCCTGCTGCAGATCTGGTCGAACGTGGCCCTGTTCAAGCGCATGGTCTCCTGGGATCCTCCCGTGTGGGTCAGCGTTCCGCTGCACCTCTGGGCCGCGGTCCTTTTGGGAGCCTTCGTCCTGTACGCCGCGGAGCGGCTGAAGGGGACGCGCTTGCGTCAGCTGCCCAGGTATGAGCGCTTTCTTCTGTACTGGCTGTTGTGCTACGGGGCGATCTTCATCGCATTCCGGCATACGAGCTCCATCCGGTACTACCTGATCCCCTCGTTCCTCCTGATGGCGGGCACGGCGGTGGCCATGCCCAGGGTGGGCTGGCTGAGCTCGCGGCGGGCCCTCCTGGCCCTGGCGGGGATGGCGCTGTGCTGCAACATCCTCTTCTGGAGGGAGATGCTCGGTTCCTTCGAGCGGCGGCCTTTCCGCTTCCGCGTCGGCTGGCGCCAGGAGAATTCCGGGGACTTCATGCCCAAGGGACGGCTGCGCGAAGTCATGCGGCGGGAGGGGATCTGCGCGTTCGTGAGCAACAGCACCTTCATCGACCTGCCTCTGGAATTCATGATGCGGGTGGAAGACCTCGAATGCCGGTCGCCCGGGAAGAAGCTCTGGAGCCGCCTCTGCTACGAATGCGAAGGGCCGCCGTATTTCACCTGGGAGGTGCGTGATGCCGCCGCGCGCTGAAGCCGGGGGCGGTCCCCCGTGGGTGAGCGTGGTCGTCCCCACCTACAACGAAGCCCAGAGCGTCCCCATACTCCTCGAGCGGCTGGAGGGACTGCTGTGCGGGACCCCCCATGAGATCATCGTGGCCGACGACGACTCTCCGGACCGCACCTGGGAGGTCGCGGAGCGCCTTACGGCGCGCGTCCCGGGGCTGCGCGTCCTGCGGCGGAGCGGGGAGCGGGGGCTCTATCCCGCGGTACTGGAAGGCTTCGCCTCTTCCTCCGGGGAGTGGCTGCTGGTCATGGACGCCGACCTCCAGCACGATGAGACCATCATCCCGGCCATGCTCGAGACCGCCCGGCTGCAGGGACCGGGCGTGGTGATCGGGTCGCGCTACGCGGCCGGCGGGGGGGTGGAGGATTGGAGCCGGACGCGACTGTGGGGCAGCCGGGTCGCGACCGCGCTGGCGCGGGCGGTGCTGCGGGTGCGGGTCGCCGACCCCATGAGCGGATTTTTCGCGGTACACCGCGATGTGTACCGGACGGTCCTGCCCCGGCTCCGGCCCAAGGGCTTCAAGATACTCTTCGACATCCTCCAGCACCTGCCGGAGGGCGCCCCGGCGAGCGAGGTCCCCTACGTGTTTCGCAACCGCAAGCTGGGGGCGAGCAAGCTCAACGGCGAGGTCGCCTGGTGCGTCCTGACCGCACTGGCCTCGGCCGGGTGGAACCGCTTCAGAGCTTCTTGACTTCCGGCGGCTTCTGAGGCGGGAGCTTCTCCGGGGCGGGCGTCTCGGGGGCGGGGCCGGACGGGGTCTTCACGGCCACGAACAGGAACACGGGGAGCAGGAGCACCATGATCCACTGGTGTACCTGGGCGTGCGGCTTGTTCAGGAGGTGCGGGAGCGACATTCCTGCGATGGCTCCCAGCACGACCGCGGCAAAGAGTAGCTTCCCTGTCGTCATATGGGGTCCCGACTCATTATGGCAAAAGCGGAGCCCGGCTGGCAAAGATCCGCACCCCTTCCCCATCGTTGCGGTAGACCAGCGCGAACAGGTCGGCGCGCTTGAGGTACGCCGCCAGGCGCCGCTGCTGGACGCTGGCGGGGTCGAGGGAGCCGTGGAGCATGTTCTCGCTCAAAAGGAACCAGACAAGGTCATCGGCGTAGTGGCCGAAGTGGACGGCGTTGCAGCAGAGCAGGGCCAGGGCCCCGCCCGCCGCCAGCCAGATCTGCTCTCCCCGGTTCATCCGAGGGCCAGTATATCGTATCCTGAGTCCAGTGTAGTGAGTCCAGCGCTTCTTGCATTCGAAAAACCGTCATACCGGCGAAAGCCGGTAGCCAGCGTGTGGAACGGATTAAAAAAACCCGTTCTGATGCCTGGACCCCGGCCTTCGCCGGGGTGACGGCCGGCGACTGGACCCCGGCCTTCGCCGGGGTGACGAATGCAATTGGACTTATGACTCACTACACTGGGGGTTGCCGGCTCATCCATTTTATCCAACGGCGGGCCCCCCGGACTGTGCCCGGGCACAGTCGCCCAGAAGGTTCGGGCTAGCCGTCATACCGGCGAAAGCCGGTAGCCAGCGTGTGGAACGGATTAAAAAAACCCGTTCTGATGCCTGGACCCCGGCTTTCGCCGGGGTGACGGCCGGCGACTGGACCCCGGCTTTCGCCGGGGTGACGGCCGGCGACTGGACCCCGGCTTTTGCCGGGGTGACGGCCGGCGACTGGACCCCGGCCTTCGCCGGGGTGACGGCCGGCGACTGGACCCCGGCTTTCGCCGGGGTGACGGCTGGCGACTGGACCCCGGCTTTCGCCGGGGTGACGGCCGGCGACTGGACCCCGGCCTTCGCCGGGGTGACGAATGCAATTGGACTTATGACTCTAGGAGGGACCATGCCCGGTAAGTTCGACCACATCGAAGCCCACGTCTCGGACATCCCGAAGTACTGCGCGTTCCTCAAGGTCATCTTCGAAGGCGGCGCTTACGAAGTGATCAGCGCCTCGGGGACGTCCATGTTCGCGTCGCCGGAAGGTCTGCGCATCGAGGTCAAAGCCAAGAAGACGGCCGCTGCGCCGGCGTCGAGCGGGTTCTGCAATCCCTGCCTGCGCCGGCCGGGCGCCGAAGAGTTCATCGCCAAGACCCTCGGTCTGGCGATCGAGGAGGCGGTGGATTCCCCCCAGGGCAGGGTCTATTTCTTTCTGGACCACGAAGGCGTGCGCTGGCACATCAAGGACTTCGCTTAGCGGCATGCGCAACTACCTCGTGGATGGGACCAACGCCGCCCGCCGCGGCGGCTTCGACCCGCGCTTCCCCCAAGTCGAGCAAGGGCGCACGCAGGACCTCTTGGAGAAGTGGAGCCGCCTGGCCGAACCCCTGAACGGCCGCATCCGCATCGAGGTGTTCTTCGACGGTCCCCGCCGCGAAGTCGGAAGCTTCAGTCCCCCGGTCTTCGTGCGCTTCCCCACCGACCAGAGCGCGGACGACGCCATCCTGGGCTCGGCCCGGCGCCTGCTCAATGAAGGGAAGGGCGCGGTGGTGGTCACCGCCGACGGCGCCCTGGCGCGTGAAGCCGAGGACGAGGGCGCCCGGGTCCTGAGCGTCAGCGCTTTCGAGCAGCGCCTGCGCGATGACCGTGCGTAGCTCCGCGCCTGACCTTCAGCGGATCGCTATCTGCAGCAGTTCGGAGAACCCGCCGTAGCGGTACCCGGCCACATGGGTCTTGGAGGCGATGAACTCCGCCGACACCTGGAGTTCGACCCGGCGGTGGAGGCGGATGATGATTCCGGCATCGAAATGGGGGACGACCTCGTGCCAGGACCTTTGCGGTTCGTATGTCGAGATAGTGTTGTAGTTGAAGAGATAGGCGTGATGTTCTCGGGAATTCAAGCGGTAGAGTCCGATGCCTCCCCCTAGGCGCAGACTCGCAGGGATGATCCCGATAAGGCTCCGCAGATATCCGAATTCGCCCAGTCCGATGAGGCGACCGCAGCTGGCTCGAAGGAACTTTATGTTCGCCCATTGGGTGTGGGTTTCGGAATCATTCGCGGAATAGATGGAAGAGCGTCGTTCGTGCGTGAACATACCGCCCTCAAGTCTCCCTTCCCATCGTTCGGAAGCCGGCCGGAAAGAGAAGCCGGCATCCCATCCCAGGACCTGGGATGGACGACGGGCTGCCCCCCCGAATACACCACCGGCCTTGTAGGCCCGCGCCACGAGTGGTTCCGCCAGCGGCTTCGGCGGCGGAGATGCAGCGGCTGCAGCCGAGGCCTGAGGCGGTTCAGGCGGGGGCTGGGGCGCGGCGACAGGGACATCCAGCGTTCCGGTCACGAACTCGATCTTCTGCAGGAGATCCGCTGAAGTGTGAAGCGGGCCTTGCGGCAGGTCCAACACGAGGCTGCCCGCCCGCCAGCGGCCCTCCAGCTTCGTCCCGTCCTTGAAGTGGAAGGTCACGGGAACGGATTCCGGGGTGGACTCGGTGATGGAGGAGATATTGACCGCGGTTGGAACGGTCGAAACGATGGGCGCTTCAGCCGAAGGCTGCGGAGCTTCCGTCGCAGGGGAGAGGCTTACTTCCGCCGACACCGGCAGCGCCAGAACGGCCAGGCAGATCCAAAGCATGGGGGCCCCCATGCCCGCAACATACCACTATTCCGGCTTGGATTCCAGGCGGGCGAACTTCTGGTGCTCGAGCGCGGCGACGCGGTCCAGGGCTTCCCGGGCGGCCTGCTCCCAGCGCTGGGCCCGGGCGATGAGCTCCCCCTTCTCCATGGAGAACACCCGCTGCATGCGCTCGCAGTCGCGGCGGAAGTCGTCCGCCAGCACCTTGGCGCGCTGATCCAGCTCGGCTTCCGCCGCGGCGCGGCGGGCGGCCAGGTCCCGCTCGGCCTTCTCGACCCGTGCGCTCAGCTCCGCCTCGCCCTTCGCGGTGACCTCTTCCCGCGACTCGAGCGCCTTTTCGCGGTGGCGCAGGAGGGCCTCGGTGGCCCGGAGGGCGAGTTCCCGGGAGAGGTAGGTGCGGTCCATCTGCGCGCAGCGTTCCGAGAGCGCGCGCTCCAGGTCGCCTTCCTGCTTGCGGTCGGCCGAGAGGACGGAGGTCTTGAGGCCCGCGGCCTGGCGTTCGAGTTCGGCTTGGCGCGCGGACAGGTCCCGCTCGATCTGCGCTTCGCGGGCCTTGAGCTCGCGGGAGATGCGGTCGAGCTCCTGCTCGCGCTCCAGGAGGAGGCGCAGGTCAAGCGTCCCCGCGCAATAGTCGGAGACGATCTTCTCGAGGCCGCGGTAATAGGCCTCGCGGCCGGCCGGGTAGACTTCCGCGGGTTCCGTGGGCACCATCATGAGCTTACCTCCGGAAGCCCGGGACTGCAATGTCCTGAGTGTTACGGGGGGAAGGGGTCAAGAATCCGCGATGCCTCACGCCTTCAGGACCATGCGGTAGCGGGCCTTGTTGGCGCGCACGCGCTCGAGGGCGTCGTTGACCCGGTCCATGGGCAGGGTCTCGATCTGGGCCGCGATCTGGTGGCGCGCCGAGAACTCCAGCATCTCGCGGATGGCGGCCGGGCTGCCGATGGGGCTGCCGCAGAGGGAGCGGCGGCCCACGATGAGGGAAAAGGCGTTGAGCTGGATGGGCTCAGGCACGGCTCCCACCACACAGAGGCGGCCGTCCGGGCGCAGGAGGCCCATGACCGAGTCCCAGTCCATGCCGTGGGGCGCGGTCGCGAATAGGAAGTCCAGGGAGCGGGCGGCCCTTTGGAATGCGGCTTTATCCTTCAGGGACACGAAGCCGTGGGCGCCGAACTTTCGGGCCTCGGCTTCCTTCTCGGGGCTGGAGGAGAAGGCCGTGACCTCGCAGCCGAAGGCGCGGGAGAACTGCAGGGCCAGGTGCCCCAGGCCGCCGATGCCCATGACCCCGACCCGCATGGCGGGGCGCACGCCGTAATGGACCAGGGGCGAGTACACCGTGATGCCGCCGCAGAATAGGGGGGAGACCGCCGCCGAGTCCAGGGCGTCCGGGATGGGGAACACGAAGCGCGCGTCCGCGCGGCAGGCGTCGGCGAAGCCGCCGTGCTGGTCCGCGCAGGTGCCCAGGCTCTCGGGACAGAGGTTGTGGTCGCCGCGCACGCAGGAGTCGCACTGCATGCAGGACCCGCACTGCCAGCCGATGCCCACGCGCTGGCCCGCGCTCAGGCCCCGGACCGCGGCGCCCAGGGCCCGGACAGTGCCCACGACCTCGTGGCCGGGGACGAGAGGGTAGCGGTCAGTATGCCAGTCGTTGTCGATGAGATGGATGTCGGAGTGGCAGATGCCGCAGTGCGTGACCGCGATCTCGACCTCGTTGCCGCCCAGGGGACCCGCCTCGTACGCGAAGGGCTCGAGCCGTCCGCCCGCCTGCTGGGCCGCAAAAGCATGGATCTTCATGGGAATCCTCCTGGAGGCTTCATTCTATCGCCTCGGGCTGTCCTTGTCGAGCCGGGGGAAAAGAGCAGGACCCCCGACGCGGGGGTCCTACTCGATCGAATGGCGGCAGAAGCGCCTTATTTGGCGGGTTTTTCTTTCTTATGGCACTTCATGCACATCTTGGACGAGAAGACCTTCTTGTGGTCCCCGTGGTCCTTGCCGTCGTGGCAGGAGCCGCAGCCCTTGCCCGCGTACATGTCGGCCATCTTCATGGCCGCCGCGGGATCGATCTTGTTCGGGAACAGCGGTTTCTCGTCGGCATGGCAGGCCTTGCAGCCGAACGTCTTGGCGTGGACGTGGTGAGGGAACTTCACCGGTCCCAGCTTGGCCTTCTCGTACTTGATGAACTCAGGAGCGTCCTTGAGCTCTTCTTCGGTCGCCAGAGACGGGGCGGCCTGCGCATCCTCCGCCTTCTTCTCGGCGGCGGGAGCGGCCTTCGGGTCGGCAGCCTTCTTCTCTTCCACCGCCGGCGCGGCCTTCTTGTCCTCGCCGGCCGGGGCGTTCTTCACGATCAGTCCTGCGACGATCAGAACAGCGAACAGTGCCGCGAACGACAGCTTCTTTGGCATGGAATGTCCTTCCTCCACCGGCGCTTCGAATTATTCGAAGCTTGGTACGGGTAATATATCAGGGAAGCAAGGCGGCTGGCAAGAGGGTTGGCAGGTCCGCTCCTCGGAAAAAACGGCTATACTGGACGCTATGGCCGGGAGGACTTTCTTCTGGGTGGGAACCGTGCTGCTGGCCTCGGCGCTGGGGGTACTCGGGTATTGGGCCTGGCTGCCGGACGTGTCGGAACTGGGCGGGCGGAACCCCATGGCCACCCAATACGTGAAGCTGTTCGTCCGCCGCACCCTGCGCAAGGGGGAGCGCCCCGCGGTCGCCATGAAGTGGGTGCCGCTCGAGCGCATATCGCCCTATCTTCGGGCCAGCGTCCTCATCGCCGAGGACGACCGGTTCTACCAGCACAAGGGGGTGGACTGGCACGCCCTGGAGGAGGCCATGGACTACAACCTCCGCAACCGCCGCTGGGCCCGCGGCGCGAGCACCATCACCCAGCAGGTGGCCCGGAACATCTTCCTCTCGCCCTCGCGGAGCCTCGGCCGCAAGGTCCGGGAGGTCCTCATCGCGCGGCATATGGAGCGCTGTCTGGGCAAGGACCGCATCCTGGAGATCTACCTGAACATCGTGGAATGGGGGAAGGGAGTTTTCGGCGCCGAGGCGGCCAGCCAGGCCTATTTCCATAAGGCCGCGGCCGACCTCACCGCCGAGGAGGCGGTGTCTTTGGCGGCGGCCCTTCCGAGTCCGTATGAGCGCAATCCGGCCCTTCCTCCCGACGAGCGGATGAACCGTTTGCGCCAGGTCTACCTGGAAAGACTGGAGAAAGCGCTGCCGCGAGGAATAAAGCTGGATTCCTCAGCGCAAATTGAAGATAATACGGGACCTGCGCCGGACGGGGCGGATGATGATTGATTGGTTATTCGGATTGTTCTCCAACGACATGGGCATCGACCTCGGGACCTCCAACACGCTCGTCTGCGTGCAGGGGAAGGGAATCGTCCTGCGCGAGCCCTCCGTGGTGGCGATCGACATCGAGACCCGCAAGGTCCTGGCCGTCGGCAGCGAGGCCAAGAAGATGCTCGGGCGCACCCCCAGCCACATCCAGACCGTGCGGCCCCTGCGCAACGGAGTCATCGCGGACTTCGCCGTGACGCAGGAGATGATCAAGTACTTCATCCGCAAGGTCCACCAGCGCTCCAGCCTGCTCCATCCCCGCATCGTGGTCAGCGTCCCCTCCGGCATCACGGAAGTGGAGCGCCGCGCGGTCCAGGAGTCGGCCGAACAGGCCGGCGCGCGCGAGGTGTTCCTCATCGACGAGGCCATGGCCTCCGCCATCGGGGTCGGCCTGCCCATCGCCGAACCCCACGCGAGCATGGTCGTGGACATCGGCGGCGGCGCCACCGAGGCCGCGGTCATCTCGCTGGGCGGCATGGTCGTCTCGAAGTGCATCGGGATCGCGGGCGACGAGCTCGACGAGGCGGTCCAGCAGTTCCTGCGCCGCAAGCACAACCTCATCATCGGGGAGTCCACCGCGGAGAACATCAAGATCCGCATCGGCTCGGTGTTCCCTCTGCGCGAGGAGATGACCCTGGAGGTCAAGGGGCGGGACCAGGCCAACGGCCTGCCCCGCACCGTGATCATCACCTCGGAGGAGGTCCGGCAGGCCCTCAAGGAGCCCGTGACCGCCATCGTGGACATGGTGAAGGAGGCCTTGGAGGAGACCCCCGCCGAGCTCTCCGCGGACCTGGTGGACCGGGGCATCGTCCTGTGCGGGGGCGGCGCGCTCCTGCGCGGGCTGCCCGACCTCATCCGGCAGGAGACCGAGCTGCCGGTGCAGCGCGCGGAGGACCCGCTGACCACCGTCGCGGTCGGCACGGCGCGCTACCTCGACCTCATCGACGAGATGGACCGGGGCGGCCGCGTCAGCCTGACCGGCATGCGCCGGTCCTTCAAGGGCATCTAGTGGTTGAGACCGGCCTCGATCTGCTGGTCCAAGAAGACTTCCGATCCCTGAAGGGGCGCCGCGTCGGCCTGCTCGTCCACCCCGCTTCCGTCGACCGCTCCCTCGTCCACGCCGCGGACCGCTTCCTGTCCTCCGACCGCCTGAAGGTCGTGCGGCTCTTCGGTCCCCAGCACGGCATCCGCGGGGAGACCCAGGACAACATGATCGAATGGCAGGGCTTCACGGACCCCAAGACGGGCATCCAGACCTGCTCGCTCTACGGGGAGCACCGCAAGCCCACCCCCGCCATGCTGGAGGGCCTCGACGACCTGATCATCGACCTGCAGGACGCGGGCTCCCGGGTCTACACCTTCAATTGGACCATGCTGCTTTGCATGGAGGCCTGCGCCGCGCAGGGGGTCCGGGTGATCGTGCTGGACCGCCCCAACCCCGTGTCCCCGCAGGGGCGGGACGGGCCCATGCTGGACATGGGCTTCAAGTCCTTCGTGGGCCTGGCGCCCATCCCGCTGCTGCACGGCCTCACCAGCGGCGAGCTCGCCGTGTTCTGCAACCGCGTGCTTAAGGTCGGCGCGGAGCTCGAGGTCCGCTGGATGCGGGGCTATCGCCGCTCCCAATGGTTCGAGGACACCGGGCTCCCGTACGTGTTCCCGTCGCCGAACCTGCCCACCCTGGATTCCTGCGTCGCGTATCCGGGCTTCGTCCTGCTCGAGGGGACGAACATCTCCGAGGGCCGGGGCACCACCCGCCCCTTCGAGGTGTTCGGGGCGCCCTTCGTGGACGCCGACGCGCTGGCGCACCGGCTCGCGGACTGGGAGCTCCCCGGCGCGGCCTTCCGGCCCATGTACTTCCAGCCCGCCTTCCAGAAATGGGCGGGCGAGGTCTGCGGCGGAGTCCAACTGCACCTGCTCGACCGGCACGTCTTCCGCCCGGTGCTCACCGCCGTGGCCGCGCTCTGCGCCCTGCGCGAACTCCATCCCGACGGCCTGGCCTGGAAGCAGCCTCCCTACGAGTACGAGCGGGTCAAGCTCCCCTTCGACATCCTGGCCGGCGGCGCCGGCCTGCGCTCGGCGATCGACGCGGGGAAGGACCCGCGCGCCATCGCCGCGGGCTGGAAGGCGGGCCTCGCCGGCTTCTCCCGCCAGGCCGCCGCGGACCTGCACTATGACTGAGGCCGCGGGAGGGACGCTCAAGGGCAAGCGCGCCATGGTGCTCGCCGCGGGCCTGGGCACGCGCCTGCGGCCCATGACCGAGCACATCCCCAAGCCCCTGGTGCCGGTGGGCGGCCGGCCGCTCCTGAAGAACGTGCTCATGAACCTGCAGGCCTGCGGCGTCAGCGAGATCGCCGTGAACACCCATCACCTGGCCGACCAGGTCCGGGATTTCGTGCGCGGCTTCGCCGGGGGGGAGGGCATCCGGCTCTTCCATGAGCCCCGCATCCTCGGGACGGGGGGCGCCCTGGTGAACGCCCGGGAGTTCCTCCTCCGGGACCGGTTCTTCCTCCTGCACAACGCCGACGTGCTCACGGACCTCGACCTGACCGCCCTCTCCGCCGCGCATCGGGACGACGCGGTCGCGACCCTGGCCCTGACCGACTTCGCCCCGGAGAACAAGGTGCTGGTCTCGGGCGAGGGGGTCGTCCTGGACATCCTGGGACGGCTCGGCGCCAAGCCCCGGGAAGACTGCCGCCTGTTGACCTACACCGGCGTGGCCGTGCTCTCGCGGGAGCTGCTGGCCTTCCTGCCGGCCCAGGGCCCGGCGTCTTTGACCGAAGCCCTCATCCGCGTCGCGGCGGAACAGCCGGGTCGGGTCCGGGCCTTCGTCCCGGAGCGCGTCTATTGGAACGACCTCGGAACCCTGCGCTCGTATCGGAGGGCGCACGAGGACCTGCTCGTCCGGCGCAGCATCGCGCTCCGGGGCATCGAGCTGCCGAAGGAACCCATCCTGGTCCGCGAGGGAGCCAAGGTCGCCCGCGGGGCCAAGCTCTCGGGCTTCGTCTGCGTGGGGAAGGGCGCGCGGGTGGAGGCCGGGGCCGAGGTGGAGGACTCCATCCTGCTCGACGGGGCCGTGGCCGCCCGGGGCCGGCGGTACCGCCTGGCGGTGATCGGCCGCGATTTCAGCATCAGCCAGGAGTGGGCGCCTCCCGCCCAGCGCCGCATCCTGCGCGAGGCGGGTTTCGGGGCCGACGTCCAGTGCGTGCCCCTGGTCGAGCAGGGCTCCGACCGGCAGTTCTACCGCGTCGTGGAGGGCAAACGCAGCGCGGTGCTGATGATCACCCCTCCGGACGATCCGGATTTCGCCCGCTACCTCCAGATCGGCCGCTACCTGCATCAGCGGGACCTGGGCGTCCCGGAGATCCTCCGCGTGGACGAGGCGGACCACTGCGTCCTCCTCGAGGACCTCGGCGACGCGACGTTGTATCTCATGGCGCGGCAGGAGCGCGACGAAATGGACCTCAAGCGGCTCTACGGCGGGGTCATCGACCTGCTGGTGGGGCTCCAATTGCGGGCCACCGCGGCGCTCGGCGAATGCCCCGCGGCGGGTGAGCGGGCCCTGGATTACGGCCAGCTGCGCTGGGAGACGAACTATTTCCGCGAGAACTTCCTGGAGAGCTTCCTGGGGCTCCCGAGGGAGCGCTCCGCCGCTCTCGATGGGGAGTTCCATCGTCTGGCCGAGCGGGCGGCGAGCCAGCCCGAGGTGTTCATCCATCGCGATTTCCAGTCGCAGAACATCCTCATGAAGGGCGGCCGGGCCAGGATCGTGGATTTCCAGGGAGGGCGCCGGGGCCCCATCGCCTACGACCTGGCCTCGCTGCTGCGCGACCCTTACGTCCGCCTGCCCGCCGGCGTGCGGGACTCGCTGGCGGAGCGTTATCGCACGGGCCTCGCCGCGGCGGGGGGGCCGGCCCTGTCCGCCGAGGAACTTCGCCTTTGTCTGCTGTCGGCGGGACTGCAGAGGAACATGCAGGCCCTGGGCGCCTACTGCTTCCTCTGGCTGAACAAGGGCAAGCCGCAGTTCCGGAAGTTCATCCTGCCGGGTCTGACCCATCTCGAGGAGGGCCTGGCGGAGTTCAACCGTTTGGGGGAAGATCCCCTGCCCAAGCTGGCGGCCGCGCTCGCCCAGGCGCGGGAAGGGATCGACGCCTCCCTGCGGCGGGAACCTCGGGAGACGGGGGCCGTGCGATGAGGTCCAGGGCCGCCGCGGTCCTGGCCTGCGCGCTGTCTCCGCTTTCGGCATCCGCTATGGAAGGAGTGGCTCCGCTCCTGCCGCCCGCGCCGCCCCCCGCGGCGTTCCGGGCCGTGGTCCCGGAGCGCCCTCCCGCCGCGGCCCCCGCCGCGTCCGCGGGCTGGGACAAGGTCCTTTCCCTCTACAGCCGGCATTGGAACGAGCTGGTCGAGGCCCCCTTCCTGACCGCGGAGGGGGCTCCCGCGGAGGAGAACCTCCGCAAGTTCCGTCACCTGATGCGCGACAAGCGCACGGGGGGCGAGATCGACGTCCCGGTGGACCTGCTCAACCTCCTCCAGGAGATCCAGGAGCATTTCCACGGCGCCCAGATCGAGATCGTCTGCGGCTACCGGAGCCCGAAGACGAACGCGGCCCTGCGCCGCCGCAACCTGACGGCGGCCAGGAACAGCCTGCACATGAAGGATTGGGCCGCGGACATCCGGCTGCACGGCATCCCGATCGACGCGGTCCACCAGTTCGCGCTCTCCCTGCGCGCGGGCGGGGTGGGGTTCTATCCCCGGCAGGGCTTCATCCACGTGGACATCGGCGAGGTCCGGCGGTGGGTGGTCGGGCGCAGGGCCGCTCCGGTCAAGCGCCGCCGCCAGCGCCGGCGCTGACCCGCTGCCGGATCGGAGGGCTCAGGCCAGGTAGTCCCGCATGGCTTGGAAGCCCTGCGAGCCCCGCAGCTTGCGGATGGCCGCGGCCTGTATCTGGCGGATCCTCTCGCGCGTGACGCGCACCGTGCGCCCGACCTGGTCGAGGCTCAGCGCGTCGCCGCCGCCGAGCCCGAAGCGCAATCTCAGGATGTGCGACTCGCGCGGGTGCAGCGTCGAGAGCCAGCGCTCGATCTGGGCGTTGCGATAGTGCTCCCCGGCCCAGCTCTCCGGAAGGGGGGTGTAGGTGTCGGGGATGTTGGTCTCCAGGCTCCGCTCCTCGTCATCGCCTGCCGGCGCGGATAGGGAGACGGGGGAGACCGTGGACTCGAGCGCCTCCTGAACCCTCTCGACCCGCAGGCGCATGCGTTGCGCGTATTCCGGCAGGCTCGGCACGCGCCCGGTCTCCCGCTGGAATTCCAGCTCCACCCGCCGGGCCTTGTTCACCCGGTCGTGGATGTGGGCCGGTATGCGGATGATCCGGTCTTGGTCGCAGATGGCCCGGTGGATGGCTTGCCGGACCCACCAGGTCGCGTAGGTCGAGAACTTGCAGCCCTTGGCGCTCCGGAACTTCTCCACGGCGCGCATCAGCCCGAGCCCGCCGGCCTGGACCAGGTCGGAGAATTCCAGGTGGGTGGCCTTGAAGTGGCGCGCGATGGAGACCACGAGGCGCAGGTTGGCTTGCAGCAACTTGCCCTGGTTCGCGCTGATCCGGTCCTCCAGGGTCGTGACGAGGCGGCCGAGCTCGAGGAGCTCCTGGGGCGGGCAGGGCAGCGGGTCGACGCGGCGGTCTTCCTCCAGCCTCAGGGCCTGATCCTTGAGGCGGCTGCCCAGCCGCAGAAGCTTCTCCGGGTGCAGGTCGAGCGCGGCGATCCGGGAGCCGGCGGTCTCGCCGTGGCGCCGCAGGCGGTCCGCGATGCGTCGCTTCTCCTCCGGGTCCCCTCCTGCGCGCTTTAGCTGCGCGCGGAGCCTGGCTTGGACCGGCTCCATCTTCCTTATCCAGCGCGCCAGGGACCGCACGCGGCGGCCCATGGCCGCGGCTTTGCGGGGGTTCGGGCGGCCCCGCGGCAGGAGTTCCTTCGGCTCCATTTCGCCGAGGTCCAGCAGTTCCGCCCAGTTCCGGATCTGCCGCATGGCGACGGGGGAACCCAGCACCAGGCGCCGCAGAGCCGCTTTGTCCTTCTCGATGCTCCGGACCAGGGCCAGTTCTCCCGCCTTGTCCAGCAGCGGCGTCTTTCCGATCTCGAAGAAATAACTGCGGTCCGAACTTTCCGGTTCCGGAATACGGTCATTCATGTCCATGTGACGCGCCCTCGCTTCCAGCTCCCCTCTTTCACCCTGCCCAGGTCCCCTGGACGCCTCTGCTGCCATGGACCCATGCATATTATGTGCCAAAAGAGATTACAAATAGATTGCGTACATGATTAGCATGTGACCTGAAAATGGATGGCTACCATTCTAGCCGGCGCACTGGCGCCGGAGTCGAGAACCGGCTATCCTCTTGGTCGAGTGAAAATATTGATGCGGCGCAGACCCTGGGGCGTGGCGGTGCTGGTCGGCGTGATGTCCGCCGGCTGGGGGGGCATGCGCGCTCAGGACAAGACCCGGGATACAGGTCCGCCCGCGGGCCGGGAGCTCATCGACTGGGTCCCCATCTCCAGCGGCACCTTCCTGATGGGCGCGGAAGACGCGGGCTTGGAGGAGCGGCCCGTCCATCGCGTGGCGATGCCGGCTTTCGAGATCGCCCGGACGCCCGTCACATTCAAACAGTATTCCGCCTGCGTCGCGGCCGGAGCCTGCCTGCCGGTCCATGACTGCGCGCCCGCCATGTTCCTGGGACCCGAACAGCCGGTCGTCTGCGTCGATTGGCCGCAGGCCAAGGCCTTCTCCGAGTGGGTGGGGGGGCGGCTTCCCACGGAGGCGGAGTGGGAATACGCGGCCCGCAGCGGCGGTAAGGAGCGGCAGTATCCGTGGGGGGACGACCCCGCGACCTGCTCGCGCGCGGTCCTATCCACCAGCCTGGTGAAGGGCTGCGGGCGCAGCGCCACCTGGCCGGTGTGCGCGCTGCCCGACGGGAACACGGAGCAGGGGCTCTGCGACATGGCGGGGAACGTCTGGCAATGGACCGCGGACTGGCATCACGGCTCCTACGAGGGCGCTCCGGCGGATGGGAGCGCGTGGGTGAATCCGCCGGGCACCGAGCGCGTGGTCCGGGGCGGGTCCTGGGACCGGCGCGCCCGGCGCGTCCGCACCAGGTCCCGCATCAGCGCGTTTCCCAGCCTTGCGCTCACGACCACGGGGTTCCGGCCGGTGCGCGTCAGGCGTTAGGGCTCGCAATGAATTAAGTGGTGCATTTCGCCGGAGGCGATTTTGGAGCGAGCCGAAGCGATGCGAGACGCGCAGGCCTTAAGGCCTGTAAGTCGAGCCGCGCGAAGGCGCAGCCCCTGCGGCGATAGCGCCGCAGGGACCTGCGGCAGGGAGTAACACCTTTCCGCAGGCCCGAAAGCGCCCCGGCCCTTCGGGGGAGGCCCCTGCCGCTATCGACCGGCAGGGACCGTGCAAGAGAATGTTCTCCTTACGCACGGCCCGCTATTGGCCGATTTCGTCGTTGCTCGTCGCTTACATAGCTCACGCTATGCGCGCTCCTCGCGCCTAGAAATCGGCTCAACATCGGGCCTCCGAAATGCGCCACTTAATTCATTGCGAGCCCTTAGGCCGGTTGATGAATGCGAAAGCGCCTAGAGCCACAGCGCGGCGGCGAAGGTGTTGATGGGGGTGTAGTGTATCAGACGGTGCCTGTCACTCAACCAATTCATGGAACTAAATCCAGGATTTGAGGGCGGCGGAGAGGGCTTCGACCAGGGCGGCCATGCGGGGGTAATCCAGGGTCTCCGGGGTGTCATCCGCACCGTGATAGCGGGGGTTGCGATACATGGCGGTGTCGGTGAGCATGGCGGCTGGATAGCCGTGCTTCCAGAAGGAGGCTTGGTCGGAGAGCCCCACCCCGGGGACCCAGCGCGGCAAGGCGGCCGTCTCCAGGGTTACGCCGCGTGAGTCCAGCGCGCGCGCCATGCTTCTCATGAAGTCTCGGGATCCGAGGTTCGAGACCAGGGCCAGGAAGTCTCCGGTCGCGGGATAGAAGCGGGACAGGAGCGGGGGATAGCTCTGGGAGCCGGGCCGGGAGTCGTAGCAGCCCAGCATCTCGAGGCTCAGCATCCCGAGGAGCCGCTCGCCCCGGGAGCGCATCCCCCGGGCGTGCACGAAGGAGCCCATCTCCGGAGTGCCGAAGTGGGGGGGCTCTTCGCAGGCGAAGGCGGCCAGGCGCACCGGGACCTTCGGGCGTTCCCCGGAGCCGAGACGCGCCGCCACCTCCAGGAGGACCGCCACCCCGCTGGCGTTGTCGTCCGCGCCGGGGGTCCCGGGGGCGGTGTCGTAGTGCGCGCCGACCAGGAGGAAGGGACGGCCGCCGGGCGCCTCGGTCTCGGCGACGACGTTCCGGGTGGGCCCGAGCGGGACCTCGAAATCCTCCCGGCGGGTCTCCAGCCCGGAGGCGGTGAGGCACTGCTCTATATAAAGACCGGCCCGCCCGAGAGCGTCCGGGCGGGCCAGGTTCCGTTCCCCGATGTAGCCCGCCAAGCGGCGGACGTGGAGTTCGAGGGTCTTCGCGAGCGCTTCCACGGCGCTCTATGGCTCAGCCGCGGAAGGCCTGAACCACGCTCTGAGTGAACTTCGCCAGCCAGCTCATGAAGCCGCCGGCGGAGGCGAGCGACACCTCGGCGTTGCCCGGCTTGGGCTCAGCCACCTTGATGTTGTGCGCGGCGGCCGCGGCCTGGATCTCCTGGAAGTGCGGCGCGACGCCGTTGGCGTCCACGTCGCGCAGGAGCACGGCCTGGATCGCGGCGGGGATGTCGCGGACGTTGGCGAGGAAGGTCGGGATGACCAGCGCCTCGGCGATGGCCGCGCCCTTCTTCTCGGCCTCTTCCTGCGTCAGGCCCGCGGCCTTGGCCGACTCGATGAGGGCCTTGCGGAGCTTCCAGCCGAAGCCGCCCCACGCCTGCCCCTGGTCGTGCACCTCGTCGTCGTCGTTGTACTGGTAGGTGTTCTCGCCGTGGCGGATGTAGTCCTTCTCCTGGCCCTTCAGGAAGCCCTCGCCGAGCACCGGCTGAGCCGTGATGTACAGGCTCAGGATGTCGCCGTAGCCCTCGCTCAGGCCCCCGTTGATGATGCCGCCGATCATGTCGTCGACGAAGTGTCCGTACTCGTGGTAGGCGACCGTGTCGTAGGCCGTGTTGATGCACCGGGCGCTGGAGCTGAAGAAGTTCAGGCTCGGGCTGTACGGGGTGTAGTAGGCGTTGCAGTCGCGCCGGTCGTTGACGCTGACCGGGATGGGCTGGTTGATGCGGGCGATGTCGATGCCGTTGCGGACGACGTAGTCGTGCACGATGTTGACGTGCTGGTAGCCGTTGACCTGGGCGATGGCGAACTCGTCGGCGCCCTGGGGGTTGAAGAGGAGCTGCATCCTCTCGCCCGGCTTTACGCTCGCGGTGACCACCAGGTCCTTCATCCGCTTGTCCGTGACCACGGCGTACTTGCCCTTGAGCTTGGCCGTCACGGTGACGGCGGCGTCCTCGTCGACGCCCGCGAGCTTCTCGAGCGTGAAGTAGCCGTCCGCGTCCGTGTAGAACTTGCGGCCGTCCGAGGTGGTGACCTCGGTGTGGCTCATGGGCAGTTCGACGAGGTTGTCGCCGGTCTTGACCGGGTCGAACTTGACGCCGCGGCCCGAGGTCCGGCCTTCCGCCGCCGCGTTGACGCGGGGGTTCCAGGCGAAGGTCTGGCCCGTGGCCACGTCGACGGCCGCGATGAGCTGCTTGGATTCGGAGTGGTAGAGCGCGACCGTGCGCCATTGGCCGCCCAGGTGCATGACCCGGGTGCCCACGGGGCGCAGGTCGTCCATGGAGTTGGCCGGCCGGCCGAGCCGCTCGTAGGCCGACTCGAGCTTCTGCGCGTCATCCAGCGTCCCTTTCGTGTCCACCGCCAGCGACGGGAACAACTGGGCGTTGCTGGACATGAGCACGGCCTTGCCGTTGACCATCTTGACGCTGAAGCTCAGGTAGGAGCCGTCCACGGTGATGCCGTTGAGGTGCTGGCGCAGCTCGACGTAGACCATGTCGAGCAGGCCTTCCTTGCCGGCGACCTTCTGGGAGATGACGGTCTGGAACGCGTCGGGGGAGAGGTTGCCGAACTGCGCGGGGTTGGCGCGGATGTGTTCGCGCAGAGCCGATTCGACCGCGGCGGCGTCCTGCGGGTCGCCGGAGAGGACCGTGGCCTGGAAGGAAAACGGCCGGAACATCCGCTGCAGGAGGCTGCGCTGCGCTCCGGGCACGTTGACGCGCTGCCAGGAGACGCCCGCGACCTCGGTCTTCGTCGGCTGCACCGGGGCCGGGTCGAGGCGGACGTCGCTCTGGAATTCCTTGTCCTGGACGATCCCCATGCCGATGCCGCCCTCGAAGAGGGTCTCGGTGCGTCCCGTGCGGAGGGCCTTGCCGATGGAGGAGAGGACGCGCTGGAAGCCGTTCTGTTCCTTATTAGAAGTCTCCGCGACGGTCTGGGGGACCGCCTGCGGGGCGGTCTGGACGCGGGAGGCGCTCTGTGTGGTCGGAAGCTGGCGGGCTGGGACGACCTGGAGGCCGCCGGTCTCCGCGGACACGGCGCCGGCCTGGAGCGAGGCCGCCGGGGTCCCTGATGGGAGTACCGCGGCGGAGGGCGCCGCGGCGCGTCCGTCCTGGGTCCGAGCCTGCGGCAGGGAAAGGGAAGGCAGCCGGCTTTGGAGGGCGACCTGGCCCGACAGCGAGGCCGCACCCGACAGCCCCGTGTTCAGGGAGACGGGCAGGATCGCGGCGCCGGCGGCGCCGCCCGGCATGACGACGCTGCCGGTCTGGCTGACGGCGACGACGTTGGCCAGGGCGGGAGCGGTCGGATAGGAGAGCAGCAGGGCGGCCAGCGCCGAGGCGGCGACGGACCGTAGACGAGGGGCGGCGTTATGCATGGGGGGATTCCTCCGAGCGATACGGATCTGCATTGGGGCTATCGTAGCGCAAAGAGCCGCCGGATCCTCTGAGCCATGCGGGGAGGCCGCCCGTGGAAAATGGACCTAGGTCTTTCTGGGCCCATCGACTCACTCCGGTCCCGTTCACAAGATTTTAATGTAGAATTGGTACAAGACTGCCTGCCGAGTCGCGGCCCGTCCGGGCGCGAGAGTCTTGAAGGGAGGCAGCATCATGCCCGTGATCCAAGTGCTGGAACTCAGCAGGCGGTATCGCAACCAATGGGTCGTCCTCGATCAACGCTACAACGTGCTGGACCATGGCGGGAGCCTGGGCGACCTGCGCGCCAAGCACGCTGCGGAGGGAAGACGGACCTTCATGCTCGTCTCCGGTTAGGGGCGCTGCTCTTCCTCCTGGCCGCGCCTCCCTGCAGCGCGGGAGTGCCGTACCGGAAGATGCTGGGACAGGCGCCCTTGCCCTCCCTCGAGCCGGAGGGGGAGCGTTTCCAATCCGGGAGTCTCCGCATCGGGCAGTTCTTCTCGAGTCCCCACGGTTCCGCCGCGGCCAAGCCCGACGGCACCGGGGAAGCCTCCAGCCTCTATCAATTGAGTTTCGTCGACGCGTCCCCCAGCTCGGGCGGCGGCGCTCTGGCGGATGTGGTCTTCCTGTCCGACCGCAGCAAGGCCTATTTCTCGCTTCCTACGCAGATGAACTACCTGCTCGGCATGGGCACCCGCGGGGAGTCCTGGCGCATCCAGTTCAACCGGGAGGAGATCCTCCCCCTGGAGCACAAGACCCCGGGGGGGTCCCGGTACTGGGACGTGCGGGCCGCTCTGACTTTCGAGGCCGGCCTGCCCGGCGGCGAGGAAGGGCCGCGCATCCCCCACAACCTCAAGATACATAGCCGGGCTCCGCACCACAACAAGCTGCGCGGGGAGCTCGGGGCGGGCTACTTCCTCCATAACCAGAGCTTTCCGGCCCGCTTCGATTCGACCGGCCGGGCCTTCATGCGCTATGACGCGCGGGCCACGCTGTCGATCGGCGACGGGGGACTGCGGCTGTTCGCCGAGGCGGATTTCCTGACCGACCGCTGGCACAAGCGCTACACCCCGGCGAACCTGGACCTGACCGCGGGCATCGGGCTGTCCTCCGCGCATGTGGGCATCGAGTTCACGCAGGAATCGCAGCAGATGCTCGACCGCGACGGCTACGCCGCCTACTACCTCCTCAAGGTCCTCGTCCCCTTCACCCTGTAGCCGTCGGGGCCTCCTCAACAATATGGGCCCCTCGGCCCAACAAATGAAAAGTCTTCCGGCCCAGGCGGGAATTGGGTACAATGGGCACAATAGGGTAGGTCTTAAGGCGATAAGGATTTGGGCGGCTTGGGAGGAGACATGAGACTACTACTGATCGTCGCGAGCGGGTTTCTGGCGGCGGCCCCGGCCTGGGCCGGCACCGGCCGGCTCATCGTCGGCTTCATCCCGGAATCGAGCCTGACCGAACGCACCGACATCTTGAACCGCAACGGGATGACGGAGGTCGCCGACCTCGGCGAGCTCAGCGCGAAGGTGGTGGAGCTCGAGACCCCCGCGGGGTCTTCCGAATCCCCCATGAAGCTGGCCTCCTTCCGCCTGATGTCCGAGCCGGGGGTCTTCCACGTGGAGGAGGATTTCTACTACAAGGACTGGCTGCGCGGCGTCTCCTTCCAGGCGTCTCCCCTGCCGGACCTGCCGGAAGTGATGGGGGTCCTGACCAAGTTCGAGAAGAAGGACGCCACCGAGGACGAGCAGCCCTGGGGCATCCAGCGGGTCAACGCCAAGGGCGCCTGGCCGCGCACCGAGGGCGCGGGGGTCAAGGTCGCGGTCATCGACACGGGCATCGATTTCAACCACCCCGACCTCAAGGCGAACTACGCGGGCGGCTACAACGCCATCGATTCCCAGAAGCCTCCCATGGACGACAACAGCCACGGGACGCACGTCGCGGGAACCATCGCCGGGGTCCGGGACGGCAAAGGGGTGGTCGGGGTCGCGCCGAAGGCCAAGCTGTACGCGGTGAAGGTGCTTGACGCGGACGGCGGCGGCAGCCTTTCGTCCATAATCAAGGGGCTGGTCTGGACCGCCAACAACGGCATGCAGGTCGCCAACATGTCGCTGGGCGCCCCGATGGGCACCGTGTTCATGCGCCTGGCCGTGAAGTACGCCCGGGCGCGGGGCGTGGTCATCATGGCCGCGGCCGGCAACGAGGGCGGCCCCGTGGGCTACCCGGCGGCGTATGGGGACACGATCGCGATCTCGGCCAGCGACTCCAAGGACAAGATCGCCGAGTTCTCCAGCCGGGGCAAGGAGGTCGATTTCATCGCCCCGGGCGTGGACGTGAAGTCGAGCGTGCCCGGGGGCGGCTACGACCGTTACTCGGGGACCTCGATGGCGACCCCGCACATGACCGGCCTGGCGGCCCTGGCGGTCGCGCAGGGCGCGACGGGGTTCGACGGTGTGATGGCCTCGCTCAAGCGGGCGTCCAAGAAACTGCCCGGCCTGACGGCCAACGAGCAAGGCAACGGCCTGGTCGACGCCTCTCTGATCAAGAAATAGACGGGACCGGAGCAGATACGAGCGGGGCGCGCCGCGAGGCGCGCCCCTCTTTGCTACAATCAATGACCATGAAGGCGTTTTTGCTCGCTCTCGCGGTCGTCGGTCTCTGCTGGGCCGGTCCCCGGCGCCAGGCGCCAGCGGACGAGGACATCCCGCGCGACAGCGCGACGGGGAGCCTGCAGAACTTCCAGAGCGCCCGCTTCCGCAGCCTGCAGGCGGAAGGCCGGCTGGTATTGCTCCAGTTCACCTCCGCCGGCAGCGAAATCTGCTCCGTCCAGGAGAAGTCCCTCGAGCGTCTGGCGCAGTCCGGGGACAAGACCACGCCGGTGTTCTTTCAGGTCGATTCCGACGCGGAAGAGTCGCTGCGCACGCAATATAAGGCCACGCCCAGCACCCTGCTGCTCTTCCGGGGGTCCCAGCTCATCGGGCGGGTGGCCGGGGTCCATACGGAAGAGGACATCCGGCGCTTCCTGCGCGACACGCTCTCCGCGCTGCGCGGCCAGCCCAAGCTCCGCGCCAAGAGACCCCATCGGCCGAAGCGATGAACCCCGTCCGGGGGCTGCTGGTCCTGCTGTGCGCCGTCTCCCTCTGCGCCGCTGAGCCTGCCCCGACCGACGCCCCGCCGCAGGCGGCGACGGAGGCCCCGAGCCTCGGGCCGACGGGCGCCCCGGCCCTCCTTGCCACGGACTCCCTGCATGCGGCGTCCACGGACACCGCCCAGTCGGTCCCGCTGGATGTCCCGCCCCTCTTGTCGACGGAGACCACGCATCCGGCAGCGACGGACACCGTACGGCCGGCCGCGGCGGACGCCGCGCCGGCCGTCTTGTCCCCGGCCGCCGCCCGCCCGCCGCAGGCGTCGACCGCCACCTGGCATCTGGCCTCCTTCCGCCGCCCGCAGGTCGCGCTTTCCTTGCCGCTCCTGGAGCCGCTCGAACGCCTGCTGCGGCAGGGCGAATTCATCCTCGCCGACGTCGAGGGGCAGGTCGGCCACGGCCGCGGGAAGGAATACCTCTATCAGGTGGCCCGCCCGGCGGTGAACGGGAGCGCGGTCGACGCGTCCACGGGTCCCGCGACCCGGGATGCGGCGGTCCTAGCCACGGCGGGCGGGTATCTGCTCCTGCCGGAGGATCCCGGGGCCGCGGAGCGCCTGACGGCGGCGGCGCGCGATCCGCTATCGTACCGTGACGGCCGGGTCCCGAAGCTCGCCGCGCGCCGGGCGCAGCTGACGGCGACCCCGATGCTCGACGGCAGCGTGATCTACTCCTTGAAGTTCCTGGAAGGCCGCGGCGCCGAGTCCTCGGGCTGGCAGAACGTCATGGTCCGGATCTATCGTCTCCGCAAGGGCTTCCAGGACGTCGAAGCCGTGTTCCTTTATACGGCCCTGGGCGGTGAGGGGCGCATCGCCTGGCTGATGGAAGACTATCATCGCCGCTTCGGGGACTCCCTCCTCGTGCTCAGCCGGGGCGAATTGTTCAGCTACGGCCCCGGTGCCTCGAGCGGCGCCGCGGCCGGCCTCCAGGCCGAGGGGCTGGGGGTCGACGCCGCAGCCCTGGGCTCGGGGGAGCTGGCGCGCTTGCGCGACCTGCTCTCGTATCGGGCGACCCGCGGCGACGGCGGAGTGGCCTTCCTGTCCGCCAACCTGGTGTTCTCGAGCGATACGAAGCGCTCCTTGCTTCCGGCCTCCCGGCTCTGGAGCGTGGGCGGGAGGACGGCGGCGGTGTTCGGCTTGACCGACCCGGAATGGGCCCGGTACATCCAACCGGAACTGGCATCCCAGCTGTCCTTGACCGATCCCATCGCGGCCGCGGCCGCCGTCGTGCCCGCTCTGCGCCGGCAGGCCGACATCGTCGTGGCGCTGTCCAACCTGCCCGCCAGCGACAACGCTCTGCTCCGGCGGCGGGTCCGGGGGATCGACCTTATCGTGGGGGACTCGTTCCCTTTCGAGACCGAGACCGGGCTTCCCACCATCACGGTGTCCGACCCGGAGCGCGGGCCCTCCGATGAGGCCCTGCTCGTGACCGCGGACGGCACCGCCATCGTGTCCCATCTCGAGGTCATGCAGGTCTCCGCTCCCGATGGTCGGACCTCCCTCTCAGTCAAGCAGGAGCACGTTTTCCTGGATGAGTCCGTCCCCGAGGCTCCGGGGCACGCGGCGCTGCAGCCCGAAAACTACGGGGTCTCCTCCGACACGCGGCCCGCGGTCATCCCCTCGGCCCGGCGCCTGTACGCGGGGACACCGGCTTCGGCGGGGACCGTCCGGCTGCGGCAGCGGGATTTCTGGACCCTCGCGGCCTCCGTGGCCCTGGGGGCTATCGGCGCCGAGGCGGCCTTCGTCCCGGTCTTCGGCATCTACGACGATCAATGCTTGGGAGACTACCGGGAGGACACGGTCCGGCAATGGTTCCAGCTCGACGACGAGCTCCGGGTCTTCGAGCTCTCGGGGAGCGATCTGCAGGCCCTGCTCGGGGAGGTCCGCCGGCAGGAACGCGGGGGAGACGTCCCCAAGGGCGGGCTGTCCCTCGCGGCCGCGGGCTTCGGCGAGGGCGACACCTTGCACGGCACCGAGATCCAGTCCGGCGCCGTCTACCGGGTCGCGGCCACGGACCGGCTGCTGGCGCGCGCGGGGCAGTTCCCCGCCTTCGGCCGCGCGGAACGCGTCCAGGGGGCGGGGCCGCTGCGGGAGGTGGTCGCGGCGGGGCTGCGACGGGCCGCGGACTCCGGGCTGTCGGTCGAAGAGTACCGGAAGCTGCTGAAAGGGCGGACGCTCTCCGACGACGCTTTCTGGGTGGTCAACTTCCGCGACATCAGCATCAAGGCGACCAACACCAAGGTCGTGAGCGACCCGGCCTTCGACAACGTATCCAACGCCCGCATCCGCGGCTTCGACGAGCAGCTGATCGGGGGCGTGACCAAGGTGGACGTCGAGCGCACCCGGGGGAAGTTCCGGTGGACCAACATGCTGGAGCTGGAGTACAGCCGCTCCCGCCTGAGCCCGCCGGGCCAGGCCCCCATCCTGAACACGCCGATGAACCGCTCATCCTTGCTCTCGCTGGGCACCCTGAAGGTCGGCGACTTCCCCTGGCATTGGATGGCCCGCTCCTTCGGTCCCTCTTTCGGCGCCCAGTACGAGGGGGACATCGAGCGCCTGCCGGGCCTGCGCCGCAAGCACGTGTTCAGCCTCTATCCCGGCGTGGAGCTGTTCAACGGCTCCTGGATCCAATCCTTGGGGGTGGCGGCCAACCTGCGGCGGGACTTCACCCCGCTCAGCCCGCTCAACGCCTACGGTGTGCGCGTGCGCACCGTGGCCTCGCATTCCGTGGGCGCCAACGTCCTGCAGGCGGAATGCCTGGCCAACTGGTTCATCCGCACCCGCCGGGACACGACGCAGGACCTGCGGCTGGAGGTCAACGCGATCACCAAGCTCCAGATCCCGATCTACAAGCGCCTGACCCTCATCCCTTTCCTGGACTTCTACTACTTCATCCTGAAGGTCCGCCCGGTCTCGGGCTACAGCGCCATCATGGGGATGTCCCTCGGCTTCACGAGACTCTGGAAGCCCCAGTTCGAATCCTTCTAACGGTCCCTCTCACCGTCCCGGGGATTAAGTTATTTAAGTAATTGCAGTGGGAATAACTTAATCCCCGGGACGGAGAGGGGGGGCGGGTCAGCGGAAGGAGAGGGAGGAGACGAAGGCGTCGAGGATGTCCTTGCCCTTGGCCGGGAGCTGGCCGGGGGATACGAGCTCGACCACGAACGCGACCCCGTCGCGCTCGAAGCAGAAGAAACGCTGGGTGTAGCCGCCCGTCGCGTAGCTGCGCTTCATGCTGACGAGGAAGCCGGGGCGGGAGCCCATGGAGGCCTGGGCCATCTGGAGGTCCTTCACGTTGGAGGCTTTCTTGGCCGGCTTGTAGATCTTCTCGTCGATCAGCCACTTCAGCTTGTTGCCGCCCTTCAGGGCGTGGGCCCGCACGGTCAAGGTGGATTCCTCCCGGGAGGTCCGGGAGCGGCCGACCAGGGTCAGGATCTTCCCGGGGCCGGGCTGTTCCTCGGTGATGAGGAATCCCGGTGGGGCGACGCAGGTGAAGCCGTAGCCCGGGTGGCTGCAGGGGGTATCGGCGCCCAGGATCGGGGCGGCGGAGGCGGGCTGCTGGGCGGGCGGGCGCTGGACGAGCTGGGGGGCCTTGGGATTGCAGCCCGAAAGGAGCAGCAGGGTCACGAGGAGCGCGGGCACTAGAACACCGATTCCCACCAGCGCTTAGTGGGGATGAACTCCACGCGCCGGTTCTTCTTGCGGTTCTCCTCGCAGTCGTTGGGGGCGATGGGCTTGCGTTTGCCGAAGCCCTTGGCCTTGATGTATTCGCCCATCACGCCGAGCTGGACCAGATAGGATTTGACGGCCTGGGCCCGCTTCTGGGAGAGCCAGAGGTTGTATTCGTCGCTGCCGACGTCGCAGGTGTGTCCGAAGACCATCAGCTTGAGGTCGGTGTGGCGGAACATGAGGTCGGCGACCATCTCGAGGGCGACCTTGGATTGGGGCTTCAGGACCGCCTTGTTGAACTCGAACTCGATGGGGGGGATCTCCTTGCGCTCGATCTTGCGCTGGAGCTCCTGGAACTCCTCCTCGGCCTGCTCCAGTTCGGCGGATTTCTCCTCTTCCTGATCGCGGGTGATGTCCAGCGGCTTTGCGCGCAGGGGGCTGATTCCGGCCAGGAGCAGGCCGGCGGAAAGGAGCAGGGTCGTCCGCATGGCTTCAGAGTAACAATCGACGGGGGTCCTGTTCAAGGGGCTCCAATGTGGTACAATGGACTCCTTCCATTTTACGCGCCCATGGTGAAATGGATATCACGACAGCCTCCGGAGCTGTAAGTCTAGGTTCGATTCCTAGTGGGCGCAATTCTTCCTCACCACCCTTCGAAGGCCCGGACTTCCCTGATGGCCGCCTGGCATTTGTCCGCCCGCATCTCAGGCGTGCAGTCGAAATAGGCGCCGCACCATTCGAGGTTCTTGCCCCAATGCGCGACGCAGCCCAGCGCAAGGAGGGTGAACGCCGCAGTCAAGGAGCACGACAGTCGGGTCTTTGGCATCCGGACTATTATGAAAACAGGGCGGGGGTCTGTCAAGCCGGAACGGAACGGGAGGTCAGCGCAGGGCTAGGGAGCGGCTGGTGTCGGAGGTCCAGCGGTAGCTTCGGTTCGCGGCTTTGAAAGTGAGCAGGGTCCGGGGCCGGTCCGATCCCCGGACGGCGAGCGCTTCGTCACAGAGGAGTCTGGCTAGGAGGGCGCGCTTTCCGTGTCTTCTCATCTTACCCCTTTCGACATAAGGCCGATGCAAAACCGTCAATAAAAGCATACACCCTTGCGGGTCCCGATACATGCGGCTGAGTGCCCAGCGGGCGCTAGGTCTTAGGACCCAGGAGGGATTTGACGGTCAGGACGAGTTCCTCCCAGTCGTGGTCGCTGCCGCCGCCCTGGGCGAAGTCCTTGCGCCCGCCGGCGCGTCCGCCCAGCAGGTCGGAGACGGCCTTGGCCAGGGCGGAGGCGTCGACCCCCTTGGACGTGAGGTCCTGGGTGACGCTGACCACGAAGGAGAGGCGCTTGTTGTCGCTGGACGCGAGGAACACCACGCCGGTCCCCAGCTCCCGCTTGTAAGTGTCGGCGAGGCTGCGCAGGGTCTGGACCTCTAGCTGGTCGAACTTCTGGACGGCCAGCTTGAGACCGCCGACTTCGAGCAGGACTCGGCCGAGATTGGCCTGCTGGATGACGCGCTCGCGCTTGAGGTGCTCGAGCTGGGCCGTCAGTTTCTTCTCGAGGTCCCAGAGGTCGGGCATCACCCGGCGGATGTCATCGAGGGGGGCCGCGTCGGGATCGGGGATGTCCCGCAGGACGTTGCGGTAGGGCTTCCCGGTCACGGATTGGATCTTGGAGGTGATCTCGATGAAGCGCAGGATGGAGTGCTTGAGGCCCTCGCGCAGGGCCGTCTCTTCCTGGCGTTTCAGCTCCTCGAGCGCGGGACCAGCCACGGCCTCGATGCGGCGGATGCCGGCGGCGACGGAGCTCTCCTTGACGATCTTGAAGGTCTGGATCTCCCCGGTCCGGTGGATGTGGGTGCCCCCGCAGAGCTCGAGGCTGTAGCGGTCCATGGGATCGTTCCAGCCCTTGGCCGCGATGAGCAGGAAACGCGGGGTCTTGCCGTATTTCTCGCCCAGCAGGGACACGGCCTTGAGCTTGGAGGATTCCTCGTAAGGGAGCTCCTTCGCCTCCACGGCGAGATCGCTCCGGATGGCTTCGTTCACGATCTCCTCGATGCGCGCGAGCTCGTCCTTGGTGACCGCCTTGCCGTAGGTGAAATCGAAACGGAGCCGGTTGGACGCCACCATGGACCCGGCCTGCCGGATGGTCGGGCCCAGGATGCGCCGCAGGGCCTCGTTGAGCAGATGGGTGGCGGTGTGGTGGTAGGCCGTGGTCCGGCGCCGGTCCTGGTCGATGCAGGCATGGACCCGCATACCGGGGCGGATGGTCTTGAAGGCGGTGACGCGGTGGACGATCAGCTTGGGGTTCGGACGCTGGGTGTCGGTGACCTCCGCGATCTTGCGGTCCTCGTGCAGGTCGTCGAGGAGCACGCCGGCGTCGCCCATCTGGCCGCCGCTCTCGGGATAGAACGGGGTGCGCAGGAGGATGAGCTCCCCTTCGTCCCCGGGCTCCAACTGCTGGTCCGGGGCGGTCTCGTAAGTCATGCCGGCGTCTCCCTTGCGGTAGCGGATGACGGCGGCGACCTGGGTCTGGGCGTCGTGCTTGCTGTAGCCCACGAACTCGCTGCGCAGGCCGGGGTTGTGGCGCAGGACCATCTCAAAGCGTTCCTGGGAGGTCTCGCCCGAGCCCTTCCAGGCCGCGCGCGCGGTCTCGACGGCGGCGTTCTGCGCCTGCACGAACCCCTGCTGGTCGACGGTCACGCCCCGCCGTCCGCAGATCTCGTTGGTGAGCTCGAGCGGGAAGCCGTAGGTGTCGTAGAGCTTGAAGGCGAGCGCGCCGGGGAGGGTCTTGGGATGGGAGGCGAGGAGCTCCGCGAGCTCCCGCTCGCCCTTCTCCAGGGTCTCCAGGAAGCGCTCATCCTCGGCCTTGAGCGTCTCCCGGATCTGACCTGCCGCGGCGGCGAGCTCCGGGTAGTGCTTGGCGTAGATGGAGACCGCCGGCTCGACCAGCCGGTGCAGAAAGGGTTCGCTCGCCCCGAGCAGGCGTCCGTAGCGCGACGCCCGGCGGATGAGCCGGCGCAGGACGTAGCCGCGCTCCACGTTGGAGGGGATGATGCCCTCGAAGGCGAGCATTACCGCGGCCCGGGTGTGGTCGGACAGGATGCGGTAGGCCAGTTCCTGGTCGTGCTCGGAGACGCCCTGCGCCGCTTTCGTCCCTTCCAGGATGCCCATCGCCGCCTCGCGGATGGGGGAGAAGAGGCCGGTATGGAAGGGGGTCTTCTTGTCCTCCACGATCATCGTGAGGCGCTCGAGCCCCATGCCGGTGTCGATGTTCTTCTTGGGGAGGAGCTCCAGCTTCCCGTCCTTCTGGCGGTTGAACTGCATGAACACGAGGTTCCAGACCTCGATGTAGCGGTCGCCTTCGCCGCCGACCCGGTCCTCGGGTCCGCTGCCGGCTTCCGGGCCGAGGTCGTAGTAGATTTCGGAGCAGGGGCCGCAGGGGCCGGTCTCGCCCATGGCCCAAAAATTGCTGTCTTCGTCGAGGCGCAGCACCGGGTTGACCGAGATCTTCCGCCAGAGCTCTTCGGCTTCGTGGTCCTCCCGGAATACCGTCGGGTACAGGCGCTTGGGGTCGAGGCCGACCGTGTTGGTCAGGAAGTCCCAGGCGAACTCGATGGCCCCGGTCTTGAAGTAGTCCCCGAACGAGAAGTTGCCGAGCATCTCGAAGAAGGTGAGGTGCCGGATGGTGGTCCCGACCCGGTCGATGTCGCTGGTGCGGAAGCACTTCTGGCACGACGAAGCCCGGTCGAGCCCCGTCTTCACCCCGAGGAAATACGGCTTGAACGGGACCATCCCGGCGGAGGTGAACAGGAGCGAGGCGTCGCCCTCGGGGATGAGCGCCGTGGACGCGGTGACATGGTGTCCCTTCCGGTCGAAATAGGTGAGGAATTTCTCGCGCAGGTCGCTCACGGCAGGGGATTGTATCAAAATGCGACCTGTTCATATTGTTACAATGTGACGATGCGCCGCATCGTGGTGGCTTCCCCGGGCGGGCACGCCGCCCTCCGTCTCGTCGAGGGACCCGACCCGGTCCCGGGGCCGGGCCAGGTCCGCGTGCGGGTCCGGGCCGCAGGGGTCAATTACGCGGACTGTATGGTGCGCATGGGGCTCTATTCGGCGGCCAAGGGACGTTATCCTATCACCCCCGGCTTCGAGTTCGCGGGAGAAGTGGACGCCGCCGGGGAATGGGGCCGGCGTTTCGCCCCCGGGACGCGCGTCCTCGGCGTCACCCGGTTCGGAGGCTACGCGGAGGCCGTGGTCGTGGACGAGCGGCAGCTCTGGCCCTGCCCGGACGGCTGGGACTTCGCGGAATGCGCCGCCTTTCCGGCGGCAGCCCTGACCGCGTACTACGGCCTGTTCCGCGTCGCGCGCATCGAGCCCGGGGAGACGCTCCTCATCCATTCCGCGGCCGGGGGGGCGGGTTCGGCCTTCGTCCAGCTCGGGCGCATCGCGGGCTGCCGGACCGTGGGGGTCGTGGGCTCGCCGCACAAGGTCCCGTTCTGCCGCGCCCTGGGGGCGGACGCGGTGCTGCTGCGCTCCGCCGGGGATTGGCTCCAGGCCGCGCGCGAGGCCGCGCCGGGAGGCTACGACGCGATCTTCGACTCCGGCGGCGTCGCCACCCTGCGTTCGGGCTACCATTTGCTGGCGCCGGGCGGCCGGCTGGTGGCCTATGGGTTCGCGGACATGCTGCCGCGCGGCGGCGGGCGGCCGGGCTGGCTGCGCCTGGCCTGGAACTGGCTGCGCGTCCCGCGCTTCTCGCCTCTGGACATGACCACGCGCAACCGCGGCGTCGCCGGCTTCAACGTGGTCTACCTCTTCGGCCGGACGCAGCTCCTGGAGGACGCCATGTCCCGGCTCCTGGGCTGGGTCGCGGAGGGGAAGCTGGGCAAGCCCGCGGTCCGGAGCTTCCCGCTGGAGCGCGCCGCCGAGGCGCAGCGCGCCCTGGAGTCCGGCGACACGGTGGGGAAGCTGGTCCTGGCTACCTGAGGCCGGCGCCGGGAGCGCCGCCGGCGGCGTCGCCTTCGAAGCCCTCGGCGCGGGAGACTATGTAGAGCGGGCGGCGCTTGACCTCGTCGAAGATCCGGCCCAGGTACTCGCCCATCACGCCCAGGGATATCAGCTGGATGCTGCCCAAAAACAGGACGACGGCCATCATCGAGGTCCAGCCTTGCACGGCCCCCGGGTTGAAGAGCTTGACCTGGAGCACCCACAGCCCCGCCAGCACGCTCAGCACGAACGACACGGAGCCGGCCAGGGTGACCCAGCGCAGGGGTATGTGGGAGAAGGAGGTCACCCCGTCGATGGCGAAGCGCAGCATCTTCATCAGCGGGTAGTGCGTCTCGCCCTCCAGGCGGGCCAGCCGGACGTACTCGACGCGGGTCTGGCGGAAGCCGACCCAGGAGGTGAGACCCCGCACGTAGCGGTGCGTCTCGCGCAGGTCGCGCATCACCTTGAGGACCGCCTCGTCGAGGAGGCGGAAGTCGCCGGCGTCGGGGGGGATGTCCACGTGGGTGATGCTCTGCATGAAGCGGTAGAAGACGGCCGCCGTCAGCTTCTTGAAGAGGGTCTCCCCTTCGCGCTTGCTGCGGACCGCGTAGACGACCTGGGCCCCGCCCTTCCAGGCCTCCACCAGGCGGCCGATGACCTCGGGCGGGTCCTGACCGTCGGTGTCCATCACGATGCAGGCCCGGCCGCGGGCGTGGTCCATCCCCGCGGTGATGGCCATCTGGTGGCCGAAGTTGCGCGAGAACTGCAGGATGCGGACGCGCGGGTCGGCCTCGCGGAAGCGCCGCAGGAGCTCGCCGGTGCCGTCGCGGCTGCCGTCGTCGACGTAGATGACTTCGAAGTCGACCCCGAGCCCGGTCAGGGCGGCCATGAGCCGCTTGTGGAACTCGGTGATGCCCTTCTCCTCGTTATGGACGGGTCCGACGACGGAAAGGACGGGGCGCTCGGCGTTCATGCTTTCTTCTCCGCGACGATGACGGTGTTCCAGCACAGGCGCCCGAGCGCGGGGAACCAGCGCAGCAGGGCGTCGTCCAAAGCCTTGAGGCGGCCGTAGAGGCGGGCGTAGCGGTCGGCTTCCACGACGACCTTCTTCCAGTAGCGGACCTTGCCCGGGTCCGCGCGCTCCACGAAGTAGAAATGCAGGAAGAGATAGAGGGTCGCGAGCCAGAACTCGCGGTGGTCGAGCTCCGGGAAGACCTCCCGCATGCGGGCGAAGTCGTCGAAGCCCAGCGGGCATTCCGTCGGCGTCCGGTTGTCGGCGGCCAGGCGCCGGTACACGTTGATGACCGGGTTGTGCTTGAGGGGCTCGATGAAGGCGGCTTTGCCCCCCGGCCTGAGGACGCGCCGGATCTCGCGCAAGGCGGGCAGCAGGTCCACGTGATGCAGGACGCCGTTGCAGAACACCAGGTCGAAGGCGGCGTCGGGGAAGGGCAGGGCTTCCGCCGCCGAGACCTTGGCTTCGAGCGGCGTCCCATGGCGCGCGGCCAGGCGGCGGCAGACTTCCACCATCCGGGGGGAGATGTCGGTGGCCGTGACCTCGGCGCCCTGCAGGGCGAAGTAGACGGAGGTCTCGCCGGCCCCGCAGCCGAGGTCGAGCAGGCGCTTGCCCGCGACGGGGGACAGCCGCGCGAAGGCGTAGCGGTTCTCCGCCGCGGTGACGGCCTCGAAGGCCTCGCGCACCAGCAGTCCGTCCAGCTCCATGCCGCTGGCCCAACGGTCGTGGAACTCCGCCTCGATGCGCTGCTTCTCGGTGCGGTCCGCGTTCATAGCCTGCTCCGCCAGCGGCCGGTTTCGGAATCCTCTCCTATCCACAGCCCGCGTTCGTCCGCGTGCACCGGCCGCAGGACGATGGCGTAAGGCTGGTTGGGGGGGCGCGGACCCAGGTCCCAGGAGCGGGGCCCCGGCTTGGGCAGGCCCAGGCCCGCGAGAGCGATGCGTTCGACGCGCAGCTCCAGCTGTCCATCCAACCCGCCGACGCGGAAGGCCAGGTCCGCGGGCAACGGACCCAGGCGCGCGCCCACCGAGACCCTGCCGTCGGCGGCGGAGACCGTCACCGGTAGGCGGCTGCGCCCCGAGAGGGCTTCGGCCAGGTCCCGCCAGGAAAAGCCCCCGGAAGCCAGGGTCACCGTGCCCACGCCCAGGACGTAGATCCGGCCGCCGTCCTCGAGGAGGCGGGCCCCCGATAGGACGAGGCGCAGGTCCTTCACCGGCGCGGGCAGCTTGGCCAAGGTCAAGGTCGCCACCCGGATCTCGTAGGCGTCCGCGCCCTGGGGGACGATGCGCACGCCCTCCAGCGCGGCACTGCGCACCTGCAGGGTCGGGAAGGTTCGCTCTCCGCGCAGGCGCGGCAGGTCGCGGCGGGCCTCGAAGAGCACGGCCTCGGAGCCGTCGGGCAGGGGCCAGCGCGCGGATGCCCGGAAGGCCCGGGCGAACAGCCCTTTGTCCGTCTGGGCCTCGGCCGTGATGCGGCGCGTGTTGTCGGCGAAGAAGGCGCCCAGGTCCCCGGTCTTGAGCAGGACGAAGTCCGCCCACTCCGGGATCTCGTTCTGCTCGCAGCCCATGGACACCCGGGACAGCCCGGCGTGGCGGGCCATGAAGCCCAAGGAGGTGCTGTTGACCTCGCGGTGGTTGGGGAGCACGCACAAGGTCGAGACCGGCCGGGAGGGGTCCCGGCGGGATTCCACGGTCTTCAGGACGTCCTCCATGTGCCAGTCCCCCGGCTCCGGGCGCAGGGTGGCGCCGCGATGCCATAGGGCGATGAGGACCGCCGCGCCCAGGGCCGGGGCGGGCAGGCCCGCCGCGCCCAAGGCGGGCAAGGCGCCGGCGGCCGGCAGGATGTAGCGCCAGTCCTTGCTGGGCACCACGGTGCAGACCAGGTACGAGAACGCCAGCCACGCGGCCGCGCAGAGCGTCAGGGCCCGCCGGGGACCGGTCCGGTCCCGGTACAGGGCGCGCAGGGCACCGGCCGAGAACAGCAGGAACCCGGGCCACGAATAGCACATCACCAGGAAGTCCGGGTAGTACCACCAGTTGCCCCAGGTCCAGGTCAGGGGCTGGCCCTGGTGATGGCCTAGGATCACCGAGGCCCAGATGCGCGGCAGCATCTGCACCCCGTTGACGAGGTACCAGGGCAGGCACGACGCCGCGACGATGGCGGTGGCCAGCCACAGGTTGCGCCGGCGGACCGGGCTGCCCAAGCCCGCGAGCCAGGCCGGGACGAGATAGAGCACCGCGCCCCACTTCGAGTTCATGGCCAAGGCCGCGGCCAGGCCGAGCAGGACGGACTCGCGCCGGCGCTCGTAGAACCCGGATTCGAGCAGCAAAGCGTAGGTCAAGGTCACCCAGGCCGCGATGGAGAGGTCCGGGAAGGCCTCGCGGAACTTGAGGAGCAGGCCGGGGGAGAGGCCGCAGGCGAGCAGCGTCGCGGCCGCCGCCCAGGGGCCGCCCAGGCGGAAGGCCGCCCAGCCCGAGGCCAAGAGCAGGATCATGAAGTAGCCCAGATTGAGCACGGCCACGACCGTCTGCGGATGCGGAGACTCCAGCAGCGGGATGAGGGAGTAGTGATACACCGGCGGGTAGGGCGGATGGCCGGGGCGGGACTTGGTCAGGAGCAATCTAAGGAGGTCGCCTTCGCGCCAGGCGTCGCGATAGTCCAGGGCCGTGCCCAGGTGCACCGCCGGGTCCCAGCCGGGCGGCTGACGGTCCTCGCGCACCCATTGCCGCACGAGGAGCGCGTGATAGATGAAAAGGCCGGCGGCCAGGCCGGCGAGGAGGAGGATCTGCGGACGACGCATGAGCGGGGGGATTATATCCTTAAGCCGCGTCCGGGGTCCAGTTTTCTAGCGGAGGTCGGCGGCCGGGACGCCGCCGGCGGTGAGCCACTCCTTCAGCGCCTGGATATAGGAGGCGTCGGAGCCGCCGCGGAAGTTGCCGCGCCGGGAGTTCTGGCGGTAGCCGCCGATCTTCCACTTGCCGCCGGGCTCGAGCTCGATGTAGAAGACCATGTTGGGGCTCTGGTTGTCCGGGTCCCGGCCCACCGAGGTCTTGGTCACCTGGAGCCCGGAGAAGTCGACGTAGGCGAAGGCGCCGGGGCGGCCGATCTCCTCTACCGACTTCCCGCTCTTGGTCAGGATCGCGTCGCCCAGGGAACGCAGGAACTCTCCCTGCGCGGTCCGGGGGTAGCGCGAGACCACCCGGCCCATGCGGTCCCGGTCCAGGAGCCGGCGCACGACGCTCTCGAAGGTGTCCTTGCTCTGCGTGTTGGCGAGCAAGCCGATAAGCTTCTGCTCCCGGGCGAGGGCTTCGATGCGCTGGGTCGTGGTGCCGTATTCGTCGGCCAGGGAGAGGATCAGGTTCCCGTAGCGCTGGAACTCGGGCTGGAGGCCGAGCAGGCGCGACTGACGCGCAGCCGCCTGGTCGGGGTAGAACTTGGCCTCCACCGCCTGGCCGAGCGGCGAGTCCAGGGAGATGCCGTTGTCCTCCATGGCCAGCTCGAACAGGGAGCGCCGCTGCTTGGCCGTGGGCGCCTGGGAGCCCATGATGGAGCGCATGTAGCGGATGACGGCGGTCGCGGCGCGGTCGACGCGCGCGGAGTCGACTTCGGGGACGACGGCCTCGGGTTCCGCCGGGGAGACCTTCCCATCGAAGATCGCGGCGCCGACGGCGGTCTCGCCCTCGGAGTCCCGGTCCGTCTCATGGGAGCCGTCGCCGCCGAGCTCCCCGGAGTCCCGCCCGGCTTGGGAGAGTCCCTGCCGCGCGCCCGGCGTCCCGAGCTTGGGCGCGGCCGGGTCTTCCTTCCGGAGGTCCAGGACCGCGGCCTTCTTTCCGCCGGCGGGGAGGACGCTCCCGGCCGCGGGCAGGACGTTCCCCGCGGCCGCGGGCTGTTCGAGCGTCGCGGCGCCCACGCCCGCGCCCTTGGGCAAGGTGAGGGGGGTCGGGTTCAGGGCCGAAGGCAGGTGATTGCCGTCGAGCGTCGGAGCCGACAGCCCGGCGTTCAGGTCCTTCTGGGTGAGGCCGCCGGAGCCGTTGAGACCGGCTCCCGCCGAGCCGAGGCCGGCGCCCACCTGCGGGTTGAGCACGGGGACTTCGATGACCTGGGCGCGGGCGGGGAGCAGCGGAGCGAACGCCAGGACCGCGGCGAGCAGGAAAGCGGATCGGGTCTTCCGGAGCGGAGAGTCTTCCATAAAGAGGGGTCACTGGAAGGATAAGCCCGGTTCCGCCGGATTTCAAGGGGGGAGCTTTTTGAATGGAAAATGTCTAGAATAGGTGCGTGACTGACCCCGAATTGTCTGCGTTAATGACGAACTTGGAG